>Ga0066710_100006067_pt1 | contig 11205 bp, 7 predicted proteins | sample GraSoiAngelo_159_FD_79666 | JGI IMG/M metagenome (GOLD analysis project Ga0066710, IMG submission 79666) | Grasslands soil microbial communities from the Angelo Coastal Reserve, California, USA - 14_1009_16_40cm | ecosystem: Environmental > Terrestrial > Soil > Grasslands | place: USA...
AAGCAGCGCACGCCGGCGCTCTCGATCACGATGTCGTCGTCGGCGGGCTTGTCTTCGATGCTGAGGCTGTATTTGAAGCCCGAGCACCCGCCCGGCAGCACGCCGATGCGCAGGCCGGCGGTCTCGGGGGACACCTTCTCCTCCGCCATGAATTTCCGCACCTCGACCGCCGCCTTCTCGGTCAGGGTGAGGGTCATGGGGGTGGTGTTCTGCGTCGTGGCCATTGCGATCCTCCAGTCAAATGCCAACTTAGACGGTCCCTTCGAGCAAGTCAACTATGCGCCTCACACTCGCCGATTGGTTGGTCGTTGCCCTGTACTTCCTGTTCAACGTCGGCGTCGGCCTCTACTACAAGCGCCGCGCCGGCCGCGACACGGCCGAGTACTTCCTCTCGGGACGAAACGTCCCCTGGTGGCTCGCGGGGACCTCCATGGTGGCGACCACGTTCGCCGCGGACACGCCGCTGGTGGTCACCGGGCTCGTGGCACGCAACGGCGTGGCCGGAAACTGGCTGTGGTGGAACCTGCTCGCGAGCGGCATGCTCACCGTGTTCTTCTATGCCCGGCTGTGGCGGCGCTCGGGGGTCATGACCGACATCGAGTTCACGGAGATCCGCTATTCGGGTCCCCCCGCTGCCTTCCTGCGCGGCTTTCGCGCGCTCTACCTGGGCCTCCTCATCAACTGCATCATCCTCGGGTGGGTGAACCTCGCCATGGCGAAGATCCTGCAGCTGGTGTTCACGATCTCGAAGGGCGAGGCCTTGTGGATCGTCGTCGGGCTCATCGTTCTGACGTCCACGATCTCGACGCTCTCCGGGCTGTGGGGCGTGCTGGTGACCGATCTGTTTCAGTTCGTGATCAAGATGGGCATGGTGATCGTGCTCGCCGTGGTCGCCGTGCAGGCCGTGGGCGGGATCGAGGCCATGAAGGTCAAGCTCGCGGCGATCGATCAGTTGCGCGGGGCCACGACCGGCGGTCAGGGATCCGTCCTCAGCTTCGTGCCCGACATCGGCTCGCCGTGGATGCCGATGATCACCTTCTTCGTGTACATCGCCGTGAACTGGTGGGCCACCTGGTACCCGGGGGCGGAGCCCGGCGGGGGCGGGTACGTGGCGCAGCGCATGCTGAGCGCGAAGGACGAGAAGCACTCGCTCTTGGCCACGTTGTGGTTCAACATCGCCCATTATGCTCTGCGACCGTGGCCCTGGATCCTGGTCGCGCTCACCTCGTTGATCCTGTTTCCCAACCTCCAGGACCCGGAGACCGGATATATCCGGGTCATGATCGACTATCTCCCCTCGTCGCTCCGCGGGCTGATGGTGGCGGCGTTCGCCGCGGCGTTCATGTCGACGATCGCGACGCAGCTCAACTGGGGCGCCAGCTACCTCGTCAACGACTTCTATCGGCGCTTCGTGCGCCGGCAGGGCAGCGAGTCGCACTACGTCCTGATCTCGCGCGTCGCCACGGGCCTCTTGACCGTGCTCTCGGCCGCGGTTGCCTTCCAGATCGAGTCGATCGGCGGCGCCTGGAAGCTGCTGATCATCACCGGCGCCGGCACCGGCGCCGTCCTGCTGCTGCGCTGGTACTGGTGGCGCATCAATGCCTGGAGCGAAGTGTCCGCGATGATCACGGCATTCGTCGTGTCGGTGTTGTTACAGACGGTCTGGGGGCTCGACAGCGACCGACCGGTGGACTTCGCCAAGATCGTGCTGATCACCGTTGCCATCACGACCGTCGTGTGGCTCGCCGTCACGTACCTGACGCGCCCCGAGGCGGAGTCGACGTTGGACGCGTTCTACCGCCGGACCCGCCCCTCCCGGACGGGCTGGGGTCCCGTGGCGGCCCGCGCCCCGGACATCCGCCCGTCGGCCGACGGCCTCGCGAACCTGCTCGACTGGGTCGCCGGGTGCGTCCTGGTGTACGGCGCGCTGTTCGGCATCGGGAAGCTGCTGCTGCACGAGGTGCGCAGCGGTCTCGCGCTGCTGGCGCTGGGCGCGATCGCCGGGTGGGTCATTTATCGCGACCTGTCCCGGCGCGGCTGGCACACCGTCGTCGAGTGAGGGCGACCGCTACAGCTCGGGGTGGGTAACGGCCTCGGCCACCAGGTCAGCGACGCGCGCCCGTACCCGCAGGATGGCGGTGTTGGACCGGGTGGGATTGACGCGGTTCGTGAGCAGGATGATGAACAGATCGCGGTCCGGGTCCATCCAGATCGACGTACCGGTGAAGCCCGTATGGCCGAATGAACGGCGCGACAGCTTCGTGCCCGCGCTCGAATACCCGGAGTCCGCAGGCGTGTCCCACCCCAGCGCCCGGCTCGAGCCCGGGGGCATGTTCTGGCGCTCGGTGAATTCCGCGACGGTCTCCGCGCGAATCAGCTGCAGGGTGTCCCACGCTCCGCCGTTCAACAGCATCGCGGCGAAACGCGAGAGATCGAGCGCGTTCGAGAACAGGCCGGCGTTCCCCGACACGCCACCCAGCCGCGCCGCGCTCTCGTCGTGGACCTCGCCGCGGAGCCAGCGGTGGCGGAAGACGGTGTCGTGCTCGGTGGGAGCGATGCGATCGCGCCACGACGCTGGCGGCAGGAAGCGCGTCGCCGGCATTCCCAGCGGGCCGAAGACCCGCGTCTCGACCCAGCGGTCGAACGGCTCCCCGGTCACGCGCTCGACCACCTGCATCAGGACGATGGCGCTCAGATCGGAGTAGCGGTAGCTGGTGCCGGGCGGGGCGAGCAGCGTCGTCGTGTCGACCGCCGCGAGCGCGGGCCGCCGCGACGCGGTCTCGGTATACAGGGGCAGATCCGCCGCGAGGCCGGCCGAATGCGTGAGCAGATGCCGCACGGTCACACGATCCTTCATCGGCCCGCGAAACTCCGGGACGTATCGCGCGATCGGCGCGTCGAGCGCCAGCCGGCCCTCATCTACGAGGATCATGCAGGCGGTGGTCAGCGCGACGACCTTCGTGAGCGACGCGAGATCGTACAGCGTGCCCGCCTCGACGGGACGCCGGTCGTCGACGCCGTAGTGCCCGACGGGCGCGAGCGCCGCGAGCCGGCCGTGCCGTCCCACGGCGAGCACCGCTCCGGGAAATGCGCCGCTATCGCTCTCGGCCGCGAGGTAGCTCACGACTGCGGTCAGCCGGGCGCTGTCGAGGCCCAATGACCTCGCCGATGCCAAGGGGATCCCGGCACTCTTGGGCGGGGTCGGGCCGCCCGATGAGCACGCCACGACCAGTCCGATGAGCGCGCAGCGAAGGGGCCTCATGGTCCCGCGACGGGGACGGTCACGCCCCAGCCGACGGGGTAGTCGGGCGGGATGCGGGTCGGCAGGTGGCCGGCGATGGGCACGCGGCCCAGGAGGGCGAGTGCCACGGCGCGCTCCGACGCTCGCACGCCGCTCCAGGCGACGAGGTAGGAGCGTACGCCGGGCGTCTGATTCAGCAGGTACGGGCTGCCCAGCGAGACGAGCACCGTCGGCCGGGCCGCGTCGGTGGCCGTGATGAGCTGCGCGAGTGAATCGGGAAGCGCGATGTTCCCGCGCGACGAGATCGGGCGAACGTTGGCGAGGAATACGGTCGCGGGCGCCCGGGCGATCACGGCCCGAGCAGAGTCGTACGACAGCGTGCCCGACATCGGCCAGAGCCTGTAATAGTCGACCGTATCGCCGCCCTGACGCAGCAGCTCACCCAGATATTGACCCACGCTGGAGTTGAATTCGTCGGCATACGCGATCACGGCGAGCCGCCCGGGGCGTCCCCGCAGCGCGTGCAGGCGCCCACCGACGTCGCGCACGAGCGTGAGCGCGCGGACGGCGAGGTCGTTCGCCGCGTCCTGAAAGCGACGCGTGCCGACGGTGTAGGGGATCGAGTCGAGCGGCACGGTCCGCCGCTGGAACAGGGCGAGCCGCTGCTTGATGGCGAGCAGCCGGCGCACCGACTGTGCCAGTCGCTCCGGCGTGATGCGACCCGCGGCCACCGCCGCCGTCATCGCCACCACCGCTGAGTCCGGATCCGCGGGCATCAGGAGGAGGTCGGAGCCCGCGAGGAAGGCACGCACCGTCGCCTCGCCGGCCCCGTACTTCGCCACGATGGCGCCCATCGTCAGCGCGTCGGTCACCACCAGACCGGTAAAACGGAGGGAGTCGCGCAGCAGACCCGTCAGTACGGCCCGGGACAAGGTGCCGGGGTCGTCCGACCCGGTGAGCGCGGGGAACGCGATGTGTGCGCTCATCACCACGTCGGCCCCAGCGGCGATTCCGGCGCGGAACGGGACCAGTTCGAGCGAGTCGAGACGCGCGTACCCCGCCGTGATCACCGGGAGACCGATGTGGGAATCGGTTTGCGTGTCGCCGTGACCCGGGAAATGCTTGAGCGTCGAGAGCATGCCGTGCTCGTGCAGCCCGCGCACGTACTCCGATACCAGACGAGACACGGTGCGCGGGTCCTCGCCGAACGACCGGATGTTGATGATCGGATTTGCCGGGTTGTTGTTGACGTCGGCATCGGGGGCGAAATTGACGTGGATCCCGACGGCCCGGCCCTCGACGGCGGCGGCGGCGCCGATCGTGTACGCATCGCGGGGGTCGCCGGTGGCACCGACCGCCATGATCTGCGGGAATGCCGTCGCTCCCACGACGCGCATCGCGGCTCCCCACTCGAGGTCGGCCGAAACGAGCAGCGGCAGCCGAGAGCGTCGTTGCAGGGCATTGAGCTTGGTGGCGATGTCGAGGGGCGAGCCGACCGAAATAATCAGCCCCCCGATCTCCAGGGAGTCCACCCAACGGGCCGCCACCTGGAAAAGCGAATCGTCGAATGCGGTGTAACTTCCCGAGAGCCAGGGGACGACGAGCTGTCCGACCTGCTGGCGAATGCTGAGCGTTGCGAGCAGCGAATCGACGGACCCGCCGGGGACGGGTGACGCGGGATGGGGGGCTGGGGGCACGGGTCCGGCCGTCCGTCCGACTGTTTGACCCCCCCTCCCGGCACAGCCGAGCATGGCGGTAACTACCAGGAGCTCATGCGCCCGCATTCTCTCTCGTGGTTGGTGGTGATCGCCTGCGCCGCGCGCCCGGGTGCCGATGCCGTCGCACAGGTGCGACCCGGGATCGAGGTGCTGCTGTCAGACTCCATCGGGGTCGTGACCGGCAAGCGTGTCGCCCTGCTTACGAACCATACCGGCGTGGACCGCCTCGGTCGCCGCGACGTCGACCTGCTGCGTGGCGTCCCGGGCGTCCGGCTCATTGCGATTCTCAGTCCGGAGCACGGGCTCCGCGGAATCGAAGACCGCCCGGGACTCGCCGACGCGGTGGACTCCGCCTCCGGCCTACCAATCTACAGCCTTTACGGGGGAACGCCCCTGCAGGCGATCGCCGCGCTCGACAGCGTGGACGTGATTCTCGCCGATCTGCAGGACGTGGGCGCCCGCTATTACAGCTACCCCACGACGACCGTGCTCGTGATACAGGAGGCCGCGCGCCGCGGCAAGCAGGTGGTCGTGCTCGACCGCCCCAACCCCATTGGTGGCGTCGCGACGCAGGGGAACATGGCCACCGCGGTCCACGCCATCGAGCGCGTGTCCGATTTCCTGCCGGTCCCGATGCGGCACGGCATGACGATCGGTGAGTTGGCGCGTTACGCCAACGATGTCCTCGGCATTCACGCGCGTCTCACGGTGGTGCCGGCCCTGGGGTGGCGACGCGCGATGTTCTACGACGACACCGGCCTGCCGTGGGTCCGGCCGTCGCCCAACCTGCCGGTGCTGGAGAGCGCGATTCACTACCCGGGCACGTGCCTGTTCGAAGCGACGAATCTCTCGGTGGGGCGCGGAACCACACTCGCCTTTCAGGTGATCGGGGCGCCGTGGCTCGACACCGGCGCCGTGTTGCCTCGCCTGCGGGGCGGCGGGCGGTGGGCGCAGGAGGGGCTCAACGGCGTGGAGGTGTACGGGGTGGTGTTCACGCCGCACACGCCGACGGACGGGAAATACGACGGCGTGGAGCTCCGCGGCATCCGGTTGCGGGTGACGGATCGGCGGCGCTACGACCCGACGCGCGCGGCTACGCTGGTGCTCGCCGCCATCCACGCGGCGCAACCCGATTCGCTGCGGTTCGACGGCGCGCGCTTCGATCGCCTGGCCCAGGGATCGGAGTTGCGGCGCGCGATTCTTGCCGATCGCACTGCCGACGCCATCTGGCGATCGTGGGACGGCGCCCTCGCGCAGTTTCGCCGCGTGCGCGCCAAGTACTTGCTCTATTGAGACTTTTCCGCCACTCGGCTACCTTCCCCCGGCCATGAACCTCATCCCCCAGTCCGTGCGGGACGCGTTCGGGAAACTCATTGATCCGCTGGCGCGCGTCTTCATCCGCCTTCATGTTCGGCCGAACCTCATCACGACCGTCGGCACGCTGGTCTTGGTCGCTTCGTCCGCGGCCTTCGCGGTGGGATGGATCCGGTGGGGTGGCGTGCTGCTGCTCGTCTCCGGTCTGTTCGACATGATCGACGGTCGGGTCGCCCGGCGGGCGGACATGATCACGACGTTCGGCGCGTTTTATGACTCGACGCTCGACCGCGTGGGGGAGTCGGCGCTGTTCAGCGGGATCGCATTTTATTTCCTGCGGGGCGGCGTCCCCCCCGAGCGCATGACCCTGGCCGTGGTCGCGTGCATGGTCGCGCTGGCGACGTCGCTGATCGTGTCGTATACGCGAGCGCGCGCGGAAGGCCTGGGCCTCACCGCAAAAGTGGGAATCGCGCAGCGGGCCGAGCGCGTGCTGCTGCTCGGCGCTCCGAGCATGTTTTTCGGTGCCGGGAACCACGGGGCGTTGTTGTTCTGGATCGTCGTCGTTCTCGCGCTCGCCACCAGCCTGACGGTGGTGCAGCGCGTACTCTACGTCGCGCGGGTGGCCGCCGATGAGCCGTCGGTGCGGCGGCCACCGCGCCAGCGGGAGACGCTTCCGGGGCACGCGCCCGCACTGCAATCTCGGAAAGGACCGTAATCGTGGTAGCGCAGGCCGGTCGGGACATCGCGCCCGCCAAGGGAACGCTGGGCGTGATGCTCGTAGGATTGGGCGCCGTGTCCACCACGTTCATCGCCGGTGTGGAAAGCGTGCGCCGGGGCGCGGCGTTGCCGATCGGCTCCCTGTCGCAGATGGGGACGATCCGGCTGGGGAAGCGCACGGAAAAGCGCAGCCCCAAGATCAAGGATTTCGTCCCCATCGCCGATTTGCAGGACCTGGTGTTCACCGCCTGGGATCCGATTCCGGACGACGCGTACGGCGCCGCCAAGAAGGCCGGCGTGCTCGATCCCCATCACCTCGAGCCGATCGCCGATTTCCTCAAGGCCATCAAGCCGCTCCCGGCGGCCTTCGATCGGAGCTACGTGAAGCGGCTCACCGGCACGAACGTGAAGAGCGGCAAGACCAAGCGGGACCTGGCCGAGCAACTGCGCCAGGACATCCGCGACTTCAGGAAGCGGTCGGGCGTCGACCGCGTGGTGATGATCTGGGCGGCCTCGACCGAGGTGTTTCTCACGGCCGGGCCGGCGCACCAGAGCCTCCAGGCGTTCGAGAAGGCCATGGAGCAGAACGATCCTGCCATTGCGCCGTCGATGCTATACGCGTATGCGGCCCTCATGGAGAACGTGCCGTTTGCGAACGGCGCGCCCAACCTCACGGTCGATGTCCCCGCGCTCGTGGGCCTGGCGGACCAGCGCGGCCTGCCGATCGGGGGCAAGGACTTCAAGACCGGCCAGACCATGATGAAGACGGTGCTCGCACCCGCCTTCAAGGCGCGCATGCTCGGCCTCTCGGGGTGGTACTCCACCAACATCCTCGGCAACCGCGACGGCGAGGTGCTCGACGATCCCGAGTCGTTCAAGACCAAGGAAGAGTCCAAGCTCGGCGTGCTCGAGTACATCCTCCAGCCCGATCAATACCCCGAGCTGTACGGCAACGTGTTCCACAAGGTGCGGATCAACTACTACCCGCCCCGGGGGGACAACAAGGAGGGGTGGGACAACATCGATATCTTCGGATGGATGGGCTATCCGATGCAGATCAAAGTGGACTTCCTGTGCCGTGACTCGATCCTGGCGGCGCCGATCGTCCTGGACCTGGCCCTGTTCTTCGATCTCGCACAGCGGGCGGGATTGTCCGGGATCCAGGAGTGGCTCTCCTTCTATTTCAAGAGCCCGCAGACCGCTCCCGGGCTCTACCCCGAGCACGACCTGTTCATTCAGCACATCAAGCTGAAGAACACCCTGCGGTGGCTGATGGGCGAGGACCAGATCACCCACCTCGGCATCGAGTACTACGAGAAGGTGTGAGCGTCGCGCAGTACGTCGTCACCGGCGCCGGTCTCGCCGCCATCGTCTGGGTGCTCTGGTATTTCCTGTTGTCGCGCGGGCGCGTGGCGCGCCCCGCCCGCGGCGAGGACGGGGGGGTGCAGGAAGTGAGGGTCGTCGTGAAGGGCGGCTACACGCCCGATACCATCGTGGTGCGCGCCGGGGCGCCGGTGCGGTTGCAGTTCTATCGTGACGAGACCGCGGACTGCTCGGAGCGGGTCGTGTTCGAGGACTTCGCCATCGACGCGGCGCTCCCCGCGTTTCAGACCACGCCTGTGGAGTTCACGCCGGAGCACCCCGGCGAATTCCGGTTCCGTTGCGGAATGAGCATGCTGAAGGGCCTCCTCGTCGTGGAGCCCGCCACGACCGACCGGCCCTCCGCCTCGCCCCACAGGTTCCATGAGTAAGGCCCGCATCGTCCTGCCCATCGAGGGGATGAGCTGCGCGTCGTGCGCCGCGACCGTGCAAGGGGCCCTCGGGAGGGCCGCCGGCGTCGTCAACGCGACGGTCAATTACGCCACCGCCAAGGCCGCGGTGGATTACGACGACACGCAGACGCACGTTGCCGAGCTGATCCACGCGGTTCGCGCCGCCGGCTACGACTGCGGCAAGGCGAGCGTGATGTTCGCAGTCGAGCAGCTGCACTACGCACCCAGTGTGACACCGCTCGAGCACGCGCTGCGCGCCGTGCCCGGCGTGATCCGCGCCGTCGCCAATCAGGCGACCGAGACCGCCACGGTCGACTACATCCCGGGCGCGACGACCGCCGAAGCGCTGGAGCGCGCCGTCGAAGCTGCCGGGTTCCAGGTCGCCGAGCCAATCGCGGCCCAGGATCCGCTCGAGCGCGAACGGCTCATGCGAGCGCGTGAGGTTCGCACGCTCACCCGGAAATTCGGCCTCGCGGTCGTCGTGGCGCTGGTCACCATGCTGGGCTCGATGCTGTTGCTGACCCACGACACCGACCCGACGCTTCGGCAGGTGGACCTGCTGGGGCGGCTGCTCACCCCGTTGGCCGCTCGGCTGCACGAGGCGCTGGCCGGCCGCGCAGTGCTCGACCCGCGCTGGACGCGGATCGCCCTGGCGGTCCTCACCCTGCCCGTGGTCGTCTGGTCCGGCCGCCAGTTCTACCAGGGGGCGTGGAGTGGGTTCACGCATCGCACGGCCGACATGAACACCCTCATCGCGGTCGGCACCGGTGCCGCCTACCTGTTTTCGCTCGCGGCGACGTTCGCTCCCGGCGTGTTCGCGACCGCGGGGCGCGCACCCGATGTCTACTACGAAGCCGTGTCCGCGATCATCGCGCTGATCCTCCTCGGGCGACTGCTGGAGGCGCGCGCCAAGGGCCGTACCTCCGAAGCGATCCGCCGGCTCGCCGGTCTGCGCGTACGGACGGCGCACGTGCTGCGGGAGGGCAGGGAAACCGAGATCGCGGTCGAGGCGGTCACGCGGGGCGATCTGGTGATCGTGAAGCCGGGCGAAAAGATCCCCGTGGACGGTGTCGTCACCGAAGGTGCGTCGGCAGTGGACGAATCCATGCTGACCGGAGAGCCGATGCCGGTGGCGAGAAAGATCGGCGACGAGGTGATCGGGGCGACGCTGAATACCACGGGTAGCATCACGTTCCGCGCGACGCGCGTGGGCAAGGACGCCGCGCTGGGCCAAATCATTCAGTTGGTCGAAGACGCCCAGGCGACCAAGGCCCCGATCCAGCAGCTCGCCGATCGGGTGGCGGGCGTGTTCGTGCCGATCGTGATGGCGCTGGCGATCGCCGCGTTCGTCATCTGGTTCGACGTGGGGCCGTCGCCCGCCGGCGTGTTCGCGACGATCGCGCTCGTCACCGTGCTCGTCATCGCGTGTCCCTGCGCCCTCGGGCTCGCGACGCCGACCGCGATTCTGGTCGGCACGGGCAAGGCTGCCGAACACGGGATCCTCGTCCGGAGCGGAGCAGCACTCGATCAGCTCGCGCGCGTGCGCACGGTGCTGCTCGACAAGACCGGCACCATCACCGAAGGCCGGCCGAGCGTCACCCACGTCGTCACCGCGAAGCGAGCGGACGGGACACCGTTGGCGCCCGCCGAAATCCTGCAGTGGGCCGCCTCGGTGGAGCAGCGCTCGGAGCACCCGCTCGCACTCGCTGTCGTCAAGGCCGCGAAGGACCGGCAGGTCGCACCCTTGCCGGTCGAGAAGTTCGCGGTCATGGAGGGTCGAGGAGTGCGCGGCACAGTAGACCGCCGCATCGTCGAAGTCATCTCGCTGCGCCACGCCCGCGAGCGCAGCCTCGAACTCGGCGGCCTCGCGTCGGAGGCGGACCGCCTCGCCGTCCAGGGGCGCACCGCGGTGATCGTCGTGGTGAACAACACCGCGCAAGGAGTGATCGCGGTCTCCGACCCGGTCAAGGCCACGGCTGCCGAGGCCATCGCGGCGCTGCGACGCATGGGCTTGGCGGTCACGATGCTGTCGGGGGACTCGAAGCGCGGGGCCCACGCGGTCGCGCAGGAAGTCGGGATCGACAACGTCATTGCGGAGGTGCTCCCCTCGCAGAAGGTCGACATCGTCAAGAAGCTGCAGCGGCAGGGAGGAGAGAGGGGGGCAGGGGGGGCAGGGGGGGCAGGCGTCGCCATGGTGGGTGACGGGATCAACGATGCGCCGGCGCTCGCACAGGCGGACGTCGGGATCGCGATCGGGACGGGCACCGACGTCGCGATGGAGGCCTCCGACGTCACCCTGATCCGCGGCGATCTGCGCGGGGTGGTGACCGCGATTCAGCTGTCGCGCCGGACCATGGCGACGATCAGATTGAGTCTGTTCTGGGCCTTCCTCTACAGCGTGATCGGCACCCCCATCGCTGCCGGGGTGCTGTACCCCTGGGTG
>Ga0066710_100006069_pt1 | contig 11204 bp, 11 predicted proteins | sample GraSoiAngelo_159_FD_79666 | JGI IMG/M metagenome (GOLD analysis project Ga0066710, IMG submission 79666) | Grasslands soil microbial communities from the Angelo Coastal Reserve, California, USA - 14_1009_16_40cm | ecosystem: Environmental > Terrestrial > Soil > Grasslands | place: USA...
CCGCGGTGCGGCGATCGGCGTCGTGATGGTGCTGTTCAGGTTCGCCGCGACGCTCGTCTACCGGCGGCAGATGCTGAAGGCGGGTGAGGTGCATTGAGCGCGGTGACGCAGATCGCCCCGACGCCCGTCGCGCCCGTTGTCACGAGGCCCACGCGCCGTCGCCGCGTGCGCAAGGCGGCCTGGAACCTGCTCGGCGTCATCGTGTTCCTGGTCATGGTCTTCCCGGTGTACTGGATGATCGCGACCGCCTTCAAGCCGGGACACGACATCCTCAGCTACACGCCTCAGTGGATCCCGACGCATCCGACGCTCTCCAACTTCCACGACGCGACCCACATGCCGTTCTTCTGGGACGCGGCGAAGAACAGCCTGATCGTCGTCAGCATCGTCGTCGCACTCTCGCTGGTGCTCGCATTCCTCGCAGCCTTGGCCCTGGCGAAGTTCCGCTTCTACGGACGCAGGCCCTTCATCGTCCTCATCCTCGGCGTGCAGATGGTGCCGCTGGCGGCGCTGATCATTCCGCTGTACATCATGATGAGCAGGCTGAACGACGTGAAAGGCGTCAACCATGTCCTGGGAGTCGACAAGCTCGGCGGCGTCATCGCGATGTACCTCACGTTCGTCTTGCCGTTCGCGGTGTGGACGCTGCGCGGCTTCCTCCTCGGCGTGCCGAAGGAGCTCGAGGAGTCGGCCATGGTCGACGGGACCACCCGGTTCGGTGCCTTCGTCCGCATCCTGCTCCCGCTTGTCGGTCCAGGGTTGGTCGCGACGTCCATCTTTGCGTTCATCCAGGCGTGGAACGAGTTCATCATCGCCTACGTGTTCCTCCACACCCCGCAGAAGCAGACGCTCATGGTCTGGCTCGCCTCCTTCACGACGCTGCGCGGCACGGACTGGGGGCCGCTGATGGCCGGCGCGACGCTCTGCTCGCTACCGGTGATCGTCTTCTTCCTGCTCGTCCAGCGGCGGATCGCCTTCGGGCTGACCGCCGGCGCGGTCAAAGGCTAGTGCCGGTGCTCCTCTGATGGCCGAGATCCAGTTCATCCACGTGAGCAAGGTGTACGGCGGCGACACGCCGGCCGTGCGCGATCTCAACCTCGAGGTCAATGAGGGTGAGTTCGTGGTGCTCGTCGGGCCGTCCGGCTGCGGTAAGACCACTGCACTGCGCATGGTTGCCGGCCTCGAGGAGATCACCGAGGGCGAGATCCGCATCGGCGATCGCGTCATCAACGATCTCCCGCCGCGGGAGCGCGACATCGCGATGGTCTTCCAGAACTACGCGCTCTACCCACACAAGAGCGTCTACGAGAACCTTGCGTTCGGGCTGCGGATGCGCAAGGTGCCAAAGGCGGAGCAGAAGCGGCGGGTGGAGGAGATCGCCCGCGTGCTCGGTCTCGGCGAGATGCTGAACCGTCGGCCGGCGCAGCTCTCCGGCGGCCAACGGCAGCGCGTCGCGATGGGCCGCGCCATCGTGCGCGAGCCGAAGGCCTTTCTGATGGACGAGCCCCTGTCCAATCTGGATGCGAAGTTGCGCGTACAGATGCGCGCCGAGATCGCGCGCATCCAGCAAGCGCTGAAGGTCACGACCGTCTACGTCACGCACGATCAGGTGGAGGCGATGACGATGGGCGATCGCGTCGCCGTGATGCGCGACGGCAAGCTGCAGCAGGTCGACACGCCGCAGCGCCTGTACGACGCGCCGGCGAACCTCTTCGTCGCGAGCTTCGTGGGGTCGCCGCCCATGAACCTCTTCGAGGCGGGTGTTCGGCGCGACAACGGACGGCTTCTCTGCAGGGTGGGGGACAGCCAGTTCGAGCTGCCTGCCGACCTCGCGGCCGCTCGGCCTGCGCTCGGCGAATACGCCGGGCGCCGGATCGCGGTCGGCATCCGTCCGGAGGACGTCCGTGAGGCCTCGGGCTGGGACGGCGCGCGCCTGCGCGGCCGGATCCTGCTCGTCGAGTCCCTGGGCTCCGAACAGCTCGTCCACATCGAGGTCGCCGCTGCACCGCTCGAGCGCTCCGACCTCGTCGACATCGCGGCCCAGCCCCCAGGCCCCTCCCTGGGTGTCGGCGAGCTCGAGCAGGCGGTGACGCTGCTCGGCCGCTTCGACCGGCACCTCCTCCTCTCGCTGGGCGAAGCGGTCGAAGTGGCGATCGACCCGCGGCTCCTGCACTTCTTCGATCTCGAGACCGGCGTCGCGGTTCCGTCGGCCGTCGACGCGCCCGTTGCCGCGGGCGTCGCGGGCTAGGCGATGGCGTTCTCGGGGCGACTCGGTGTCGAGGCCGCGCTGGTCGACGGCAGTCTCGTCGCCGGCGACGTCGAGATCGCCGACGGTCGCGTCGCCGAGGTGGGGCTCGGCTCGGCGAACGGCACGGGAATCGCAGCGCCCGGGCTCATCGATCTCCAGGTCAACGGCTTCGCCGGCGTGGATTTCTTCTCCGCCGGCGCGGACGGCTACCGGCGCGCCGGAGAGGCGCTGCTCGCGTGCGGCGTGACGGCCTACCAGCCAACGTTCATCACCTCACACGAGGAGGAGCTCACAGCGGCGCTGCGTGAGGTCCCGCAGAACGGCCTCGCGCCGCGAATCCTCGGCGCCCACCTCGAGGGCCCGTTCATCGCGCCAAAGCGCCTCGGCACGCATCCAGCGGAGGCGAGGCGCGATCCGGACTGCTCGCTCCTGCGGCGGCTGCTCGACGCGGGCCCCGTCAGTCACGTCACGCTCGCGCCTGAGCTTCCCGGGGCCTACGAGCTCGTCGACCTGCTGCGGGCGCGAGGTGTCACGGTGTCCTGCGGACATTCAGACGCCACGGCGGCGGAGGCCCGCGACGCATTCGCGCACGGGGTCAAGACGGTGACGCACATCTTCAACGCGATGCGGCCGTTCTCCGCGCGCGAGCCAGGCCTCGCCGGCGCGGCCCTCGTCTCGAGCGACGTCGTCGTCCAGGTGATCCTCGACGGTGTGCACCTCGCCGACGACACTGCGCGGCTCGTCTGGCAGGCGGCCGCGGGTCGAGTGGCGGTCGTGAGCGACGCGATCGCTGCAGCAGGTGCCGGCGACGGCAGCTACACCCTTGCAGGCGTCGACTTCGAGGTCGAGAACGGCATTGCGCGGCGCGCCGACAGTGTCCTCGCAGGCAGTACGGTCTCGATGATCGGCGCCGTCCGGAATCTCGTCGCACTCGGTGCGACGGTCGAAGCTGCGCTTGGCGCGGCGAGCGAAGTCCCGGCGCGGATCGCGGGCCGGCCTGAGCTCGGGACGCTCGCGCCCGGCGCGGCCGCCGACGTCATCGTGCTGGACGATCGGCTCGAGATCGTGCGCGTCCTGGTCGACGGCGCCGACGCCCTCCACTGATCCCGGAGAACCCCCTCCCGGGGGACGCGCCCACGGGAGCGGCGCCTACGGTGCGAAGTGGCATCTGCGGCCGGCGTCCTTTCGGACGTCTGATCGACAATGGAACTGCGGCACGACACACCTCGCGAAGGAAGCTCGCCTGCGTTCGAGCTCGTCCTCGCCGTGCCGCCGCGAAAGTTGCCGTGGGGCGTCGGCCGCTTTCGCTTCTACCTGCGCGTGCGCACGCGCTTCCTGCTCAGCATCGCCGCGGGCCTCGTCTGGGCGGGCCTGTCGGCGTGGATCGCGGTCGGCTGGACCGAGTCGCTCGGCCGCGTCGTCACGTTGCCGGTCGCGATCCTGGTCATCGGGGGCATCGCCATCATCCCCGGCTACCTCAACGTGCAGCTCGTGTCGTCGCTCATCCTCGATCGCCCGCGGCCGATTGAGTTCGACCAGAACTATCCGGCTGTGACGCTCCTGATCGCTGCGTACAACGAAGAGGAGCGGATCCGCGAGACGCTCGAGTACGCCCTTCGCCAGGACTATCCCGGGAAGCTGCAGGTCGTTGTCGCGGACGACGGCTCCAGTGACCGCACACGTGAGGTCGCCGCGCTGCTCGGCCAGGAGGATCCGCGCGTGAGTGTGGTCACGACCGACCACGGGGGTAAGTCCGAAGCCCTCAATGCCGCCCTCGCGAACGTGGGCACCCCGCTCGTCGCGACCATCGACGCCGACACGTTGCTGATGCCCTCCGCCCTGCAGCGCGCGATCGCGCGCATGCTCTCGTCACCGCCTGACACCGTCGCCGTCGCAGGCTCGGTGCTCGTCCGCAATTCCCGCGCCGGCGCCCTCGCACGCATTCAGGAGTGGGACTACTTCCTCGCCATTGCCTCCGTGAAGCGGCAGCAAGCGCTCTTCCAGGGAACCCTGGTCGCGCAGGGCGCGTTCAGCGTCTATCGCACCGAGGCGGTACGTGCCGTCGGCGGCTGGCCGAACAAGATCGGCGAGGACATCGTCTTGACGTGGGGCCTGATCCGCCAGGGCGGCCGCACGATCTTCGAGCCGACCGCGATCGCCTTCACGGACGCCCCGGTCCGGTTCGGACACTTCGTGCGCCAGCGCAGACGGTGGGCGCGCGGGATGATCGAAGGACTGCGCGAGCACGGCCTCCCGCTCCTGCGAGGCCGAGGGCTGCACGTCCACGCAGTGGCCGTGAACTGTCTCTTTCCCTACCTCGATTCGGTCTACACGATTGCGATTCCCGTCGGAATCGTGCTGGCAGTGACGGGGAACTTCCTCATCGTGGGGCCGATGACGGCAGCGGTGCTGCCGATCAGCCTGGTAATCGCGTTGACCATGTACCTGCGGCAGCGTGCGGTGTTCCGACTGCTCGGCCTGCGGATCCGGCGCAACATCCTCGGTTTCGTGCTCTATGTGCTCGTCTACCAGCTCGTGATGTCGCCCATCTCGGTGTCGGGCTACGCGACGGAGCTGGTGCGCGCGCGCCGCGTCTGGTAGCTCAGACCGCCTGAAAGAGCTCGATCGGGTTCCCATCCGGGTCCTCGAGCAAGATCTGCTTGCCGCCCGGACCGGTGACGATGTCGTTTCGGAAGGAAACGCCTGCCTCTTTCAGGGCCGCGACCTTCGCCTCCAGATCGTCCAGCTCCAGGACCAGGCGATTCCAACCCCCGGGCTCGGGCGTGCGTCCGTCGGGCATGGGTCTCGCCGCTGAACTCCGCGGTCCCGCGAGCCAGAGCGACAGATCCGCGCGGGCTACGACCGCGAAGGCGGGACCCATTTGCTGCCGGAGCGTGAACCCGAGGCGCTCCGTGTAGAAGGCGATCGCCGCTTCGACGTCGGTCACGAGGTAGCGAAAGGTGGCCATGAGTAATGGGTCTTATAGCTAGGCGCGTCGATGCCGCAATCAGAGATCATGATCGCGTGGAGTCGATCCTAGAGACGATCGGAAACACGCCGCTCGTGCGCGTGCACCGCTCGGCCCCGGCGAACGGGGCAGAGCTCTGGTTGAAGCTCGAATACCGCAACCCGACGGGGTCGATGAAAGACCGGATGGCTCTCGCGATGATCGAGGGCGCGGAACGGGACGGCCTGATCTCGGCGGGCACCACCGTCGTCGAGTACACGGGCGGGAGCACCGGGCCGGCGCTCGCGCTCGTCTGCCGCGCCAAGGGCTATCGAGCACTGATCGTGATCGCCGATTGCTTTACCGAAGAGCGTTTCCAGCTGATGCGTGCACTCGGCGCCGAGCTGGACGTGATTCCTTCCGTCGAAGGCCGGCCCAAGGTGACTTCGAAGGACATCGACAACATGGTCGCGCGCGCCGCCGAGCTTGCGGCGCAGCCCGGGCATTACGCCACGGACCAGTTCAACAACCCGTACATCATTCCCGACCACCGCGACAACCTCGGCCGGGAGATCTGGGAGCAGACCGAGGGACGGGTCACGGGCTTCTGTCAGGGAATGGGGACGGCGAGCTCGCTCATGGGTGTGTCTGACGCGCTGAGGCCCCACGGAGTCTTCATCCAGGCGCACGAGCCAGAGAGCTCACCTGCGATCAGCGGCGGCGAGCGCGGGCCGTTCTTGATCCAGGGTTGGACCGGCGGCGTCATGCCCCACTGGACGCCCGAGAAGGTCGACCAGCTCGAGACCATCGGCGATGAAGAGGCGCTGGCGATGACGCATCGGCTGGCGAGCGAGGACGGGATCTTCGCGGGCATCTCGACCGGTGCGAACGTCGTTGGCGCGCACCGGCTGGCCAATCGCCTCGGGCCCGAAGCCGTAGTCGTGACGCTGGCGGTCGACACCGGCTTCAAGTACATGAGCGTCGCCCCGTACGTCGACATCTAGGAGTGGACGGGCGCTTGTGCCGCGAGTGGTCGTCTCAGTGACGTGCGCCCGCCGCCGCGGCCGACGCTGTGCGGCCGCGGCCGCGGCCGCTGCGGCTTCGGATCGGAACCGAAGCCCTCGCGAGGACTGATCGACCCATCTGGGTCTAGCGCCGTTCTGCAGCGTGAGCCAACGTGGCGCCCGTGGATTCCGGCGCTCCCGCGACGATCCTCGTTCTCGAGGAAAACGCCGCTGTTCAGGAGCTGATCGATCAGACGCTGCATGAGTCCGGCCATCGTGTCCTGACCACCAGTAACGCGCTCGAGGCGCTCGAGGTGTTGCGCCGAGTACGGATAGACATCCTGGTTGTCGGCGTCCTGCTCGAAGAGCGAGGGCAAACACTCGTAGGCGAGTTCCGCTCGATCCAGGCCGGACTGCGCATCATCAGCATCTGCGGCCAGGACGACGACCTCGAGGGGATCGATCCCAGCGCGAAACTGGCCAGCCCGTTATCACTCGATGAGCTGCGTGAGGTGGCGGTTGCCGAATCCGATCCTCGAGGAAGCCGCTGAGCGCTTGGGTTTTGTCCCTCGGCCGAGAGCTAGGACTCCGTGGGGATGCCCTTCCGCTCGAGCAGAAGTCTTGCCACCTCTCGAGCCTGCTGCGCGGCATCGAGGTCGCCGTAGACCGCGGCGACGGTGGCGCCTAGGAGCAGCATCTGGATCTGAAGGGCGAAGACGTCCGGGTCGTGAACACCGGCCTCCTCCGCCAGCCCGCGTATCAACGCTCGGACATTCGCGAGACCAGCGGCTGCGGCGGCGCGAACCCGACTCGCCGGATCGCGTGTCTCGAGGAGCGTTCGCGCGAACAGGCACCCTTCGTAGTCATCGCGCCGGAACCAGTCGTCGAAGGCGTCGAAGAGTCCCAGCAGCCGAGCGCCGACGGTTTCGTGGCGCTCGATGGCCTGCTCCAGCCAGCCCCTCGTCCAGACGTCTTCGTGATGCCCGAGCACCGAAACGGCGAGGTCGTCCTTGGACGGGAAATGGCGATACAACGTCGTCTTCGCGACATCGGCGTCGGCGACGATTCGATCGACGCCGACGGTGTTCAGGCTGTTGCGCTGGAAGAGCGCGTATGCCGTGCGGACAAGTCGCTCCCGTGCGTTTCCCGCCCCCGCAGGAGCTTTCCGCGTGTCGTTGCGGATGGCCATGGCCCTGCTCCTCAGACTGCTCGTGGTTGATAGGATTCCTAGCTACAGACCTGTCTGTAGCGTAGCGCGCAATAGCCGCGGTGGTGGAGTTGTCTTCGTCTATGCCGGAAACCGATCTGCTCGAGGCCCTGTCTGCGGACGCCTTGCCGATGCTCGAGGCGGTCGCGGTCCCCGCCTACGCCGTCGATCGTCATCGCCGGATCCGCTGGCAGAACGAGGCTTCGATCGACCTGGTGGGAGACCTGCGCGGCCGGCTCGACAGCAGTGCAGGTCTCGATCCCGAGGATCTAGGCCGCGCGCGTGAAGCCTTCGCCCGCAAGGAAAATGGCGCGGCCCATACCGAGTTGGAGGTGTCGGTCGCGCGTCGAGACGGGACACGCGTACGCGTCGCCGTCAATTCCGTTCCGCTCAGAGACGCCGACGGCGTCATGATCGGGGCCTTCGGGCTCGTCCAGGTTCTCGGTGAGATCGAGCCGCCGGTGGTAAGAGCGCCATCGCTCAGCCCACGAGAACAGGAGACGCTGACCCTCCTCGCTGCGGGGTACTCGACCGGGCGGATGGCTCAGAAGATGAGCATCTCCAAGGAGACGGTGCGGAACCACGTGAAAGGGGTCCTTCGCAGTCTCGGCGCCCGCTCGCGCGTCGAGGCGGTTGCGAAGGGGCGCGAGGTCGGCCTGATCTGAGTCGACCCCGCGATCGTCCTAGGGGTACGGATAGGGGGTAGTGGTCGTTGTGCCCGTGGAGGTCGTCGTCGTGGACGCCTTGACGACCGCGGTTCCCTTTGCGGAGACGGCCCACCACTTGGCGCCGAACAAAGAGTTCCCTTCGCCTTTGGTCTGTCCCGCACGCTTGTCGAGCGCGTAGGTGTAGAGCGGATGCCTGTTGTAGGTCACCTGCCGAGTTCCGTTGCTTCGCTTGGTTGTCCCGACCAGTGACGCTTTCAGCCCCGTCCCGACGCGCGGCTTGCCCTGGCTCAGCACGGGCGGCCAGAACTTCGAGCAACTCCCGGTGCAGGCGCTCTTGCCGTGCTTGTCCTTGGCGAAGAGGTAGATGGTGTGGCCTTTCGCGTTCACGAGGACCGAACCGAGCCCCGTCTTGCGGAGCGAGATGGTCGTGGCCGTCCGGGTGGCACTTCGAGCGACCGTGCTTGCAGCCAGGAATCCGATCACTCCGAGTAGGGCCGTCAGCATCAGCACCACCGCGAGGGTCATCGCTTCGTCGCGACTGACGATGTTGGCTTCTCCGGTTCTTCGATCTTGCATCTCTATTCTTCCTCCGATCTGCCTGCTTTCTCTCCTTTGGCTCTACGGGACGACGATGGAAGTGGATTCCGCACCTATCAGGATGTTCTCATGAGGCCAGAATCCTGAGCTTTCGGAGCGCTCCTGTGTCCGTTGAGGCCGCGCGTGCGGCGTTAGCGCGCTCGCCGAGGTGGGCTTCGAGGCGCCAGAGGTTGTCGAGATGTTGGCTTGCCCAGAGCAGTACGAGCGCAGCTTTGACCGTTGTCTTGTCGCGGCCGCCGGCCGCGTCGCGCACGCAGGCAAGGAGACGCCTGGTGCCCTCGGCGTCGCGGATGTGCGGCGGCGGCACGCGGCGGCGATTCACGAGCGCGTACCCGAGTGTGATGTACCACGACTCGAGAGCGTGGAGCTCGCGGTCGAGGTTCTCCCCGCAGTGCTCGAGTCGTGTCCTGCCGTCCGCCATGCTCCCGAGCGACGTGAGCGATTGCGCTGCCCGGCGGACGCGCGACGCACCGCCGACCAGCGCCGCGACGTCCTCCACGTTCGACGCTGTCGCGGAGCGCTCGGCGAGGTACTGCCGAAACGCGTCGTCAAGCCGGTGGAGGGCGGCGTCGGCGGCCCGCCTTGCGCGAGCGGCGTCTTCGGAGTCTCCTCCTTCGATCAGCTGCCGGGCCGTGGCAACGACGTAGTCGGCGCCGCGCCCGTACGCGGCGGCAAGATCCTCGCGAAGAAGCGCAGCTGCACCGCGCGGCCAGAAGAGGAGACCGACACCGAGGCTGATCGCGAAGCCGATGGCGACGTCCTCGACGCGAACCAGTCCCACCCTCCAGCCGACGGGTTGGATGATGTTGAAGAGCACGAAGAGGACGACCGTGAAGCCCGCCTGGCCCGCGGCGAACGAGATCGCCCGAGGCGCGTAGGCGGCGAGCAGCACCGCGATCGGCAGCACGCCCCACAACACCGCGTCGTGCGTTCCGATGCCGATCACGAGGAGCGCACCGAGGACGATTCCAACCGCGGTCCCTGCGAGCGCGCTGAGAATTGACCAACCGGTGCCGAGCGCGTTCGACCGCAGCACGGAGAGCGTCCCGAGCACGACCCAGAAGCCGTGCTGGAGTCCTGTCCGCTGGGCGATGTAGACGGCGAGCGCGAGCCCGGCGGCGCCGCGGATGCTGTTCTGGAACCACACGGAGCGCACGCTCGCGTGCTCGACGGCCAGCTGCTCCGTCGCTTCGAGCGCGGCGCTGGGCGGAGGCTGCGCCAGATCCCGGTGATCGAGCTCCGGTGCGTCCGCCCCGGTCGCGCGCAGCGCGTAGCCTGCGACCTGACGGGCGGAATAGGTTGCCGCCCGGATCCGGAACGGCGCCTCGAGCGCCTCGGGGACCGAGCCGGCGGGGGTGTCGGTCGGGAGTTCGGGCAGCCGTCGCACAAGTGCGTGCGCGACAGCGTCGCGCGAGGCGTCGAGACGTGCGAAATCGGGTTGTCCGTCACGACCTTCGAGTCGCTCGGCGCTCGCGCGGAGAACGGAGGCGGCCGCCGCCATCGCTTCCGTGTCCTCTCCGCAGGCCAGCTCGAGACCGTGCAGCTCGGCCGGCGGCGCGACGAAGGAGAGGAGCCAGTCCAGCTCGTCGGGAAGCGCAGCGACCGCGGCCGTCGGTCCGGTTGGTCCCGTGGGGCGGTGCTGGGTGCCGAGGAGGCGCCGGCCGAGAGCGTCGACCGCCCCGCGTGCGAGGTGTGCGCGTTCGCTGAAATGTTCTCGGTTCGCCTCCAGAAGCTCCGCCACGGCGCGCAAGGCGCGGGCAGCCTCACGCTGGAGGTCGGCGCGCCGGCGAGCCGGCCAGAGGAGCATGACGGCGCAAATCCCGGCGCCGGCCGCGAGGCCCCAACCCTCGAGGCGGTCGGGAATCGCGGAGTTCGGCGCCGGAATCGTCACCGGCAACACGAATGTGAGGAGCGCTCCGGTCGCGCCCGCCGCGAAGTAGCCGCCGAACGCGCCCGAGAAGAGCGTGGCGAAACCGACGAGCGCCATCGCGCCTGCGGCGAGCAACGGGGTCCGCGAACAGAGTGTCCCGAGCGTGAGGAACGCGGCGCCGACGCACGCCAGCCCGAGGTACGCGAGGAAGCGCGTTCGCCACGGGCCTCCGAACTCGACCAGCACGAGCAGCGCGAAGGATCCGAAGGCCGCGAAGATCGACGTCTGCGGCTGCTCGATCAGCTTGTCCGCGAGCGCGAAGATCGCCGGCATAAAGATCGCGGCGCGCGCCGCGCTCTTCAGCGCTGCGAGGTCCACGGTTGGCGATCATATGTCCGCTTCTCACGCCTGACCTGGGGAGTCGACCTGAGTCCTGCGACGCTCGAGATCGCCCGGGCGCGGGCGCGGAGTTCGGCCGCGGTGCGCGAGGGGCAACGGCTGCTCGACCCGCTTGCGGTTCGCTTCCAAGCCGATCACCTCCTCCGGGAGCCGTTCGAATACTTGCGCGCGGCGGGATTCGAGGTGGAGCCGCTCGAACGCTCGAAGCTCGGCATCGTCGAGCGCGTCTCGGCGCGCAAGCGGACCGGCGCCTCGTAAGCGCCA
>Ga0066710_100006070_pt1 | contig 11203 bp, 15 predicted proteins | sample GraSoiAngelo_159_FD_79666 | JGI IMG/M metagenome (GOLD analysis project Ga0066710, IMG submission 79666) | Grasslands soil microbial communities from the Angelo Coastal Reserve, California, USA - 14_1009_16_40cm | ecosystem: Environmental > Terrestrial > Soil > Grasslands | place: USA...
GATCCTGGCGGCTCTCGCTGTCTTAGGCGTCTTGCTCGCGATCCCTGTCCTCGTCCGGCGGCCAGGGCCCGACTGCACCAGTAACGTCGTCATTGTGAGAGGCCCTGATGGTGGTCCGGTCGAATGCGTCTGCTTCGGGGGAACGCTCTCCACGTGCTTCACTCCTGGGCCCTAACGTTGTGGGTAGCTCGCGCGCGGACTCGCCGAGACGACGACGTGAACTGGCGTGACGGTGAGCTCGGTGCTGGTGGGGCCGACGGCTTCGGAGGGCGTGGAGGCTCACGGGGAGTGGCAGCACTGATAGCGCTCGCGCTCTTGAGCGTGCTGTCCGTCACTCCCAGCGTCGCCGACGATGCCGACGATGCGCCTGTCCACTTCCGAGCGCGCGTGCTGTGGATTGCGGGAGACACGCTGATGGTCGCCACCGACGACGGCCAGAGCGTCAACGTCAATCTCACGCGCGTCCCGCAGGATCAGTATCAGCGTCTGGGGATCAACGATCGTGTCGTCGTAACCGGAACCATTCCCATCGAGCAGGACCGCGTGGAGGCGGCATCGATCGAGCGGCTCGAACCGTAGGGCTCGCGTGCCACCGACCCCTGCCGGCCACGACGGCCGAGGCGCCATCGGGCGAACAGCGCGCGGGCCTCACAGTGCTACGCTGGCCCGCGATCCTCGGACGGGGCACCCGCAGCCAGCCATTCGTGAAAGTCGGCGCTGACTGCCGCAAGGCGCCACTCCGCAAGCACCTCCCGCGCCATGGCGCGCAAAGCGCCGATCGACGCATCCGCGGGCCCCGTGAGGCAATGCTCGAGAAGCGACGCCTCGAACGCTTCGGGATCGGGATCGGCGTCGATCGACTGGACGAGCAGCCGGCGCTTAAGCGACATCCCGATCGCATCGGGCGTGGTGTCGCGCTTGCGCCGCCGGCGCCGTCCGTCCGAGGCATCGAGCGCCTCGAGCAGGGCGGCACAGACAACCGCCGGTCGCAGCTGTGTCACGGTCATAGACCGAGCAGATCGTGCAGCCGTGAGGACTCCGCGACCACGCTCACCGCTGCCTCGTGTCCTTTCGCCGCCGGGCGCCGGTAGCCGCGTTCGAGTGCCGCGATATCCAGCACCAGCGTGGCGAGGTCCTCCAGCACCACGTGCTCGGGCCGAATCGCACTGAGAGTCGTCATGGTCTTGACGTATCCACTGCAGCGGTTACACACCTCGATCGTCTGCCGCGCCAGGCTGTCCGGCGACACCAGGGAGCCGAGCTTTTCATGCTCGCCTTCGCTACAGAAAGGACAGCGCAGCCATTCGGTTCGCCAGTCGCTGCCGCAGCATCCGCATCGAAGATGCCGGGTGCCGTCGAGCCCGCGCATCTCCGCCAGCGCCGGCCAGCCACCACAAATTGGGCAGTAGCCGTACGCCCAGCCTGTCGGCACCCGCTCGGCCCAGGCCCGCCGGCAGTTCTGGAGCATCGGCATGGCGATCAACGACGCCAGTCCCCGCAGAGGGCCGCGATAGTCCGTATCGGCGTGCGACAGCTCGTGGAAGCGATCGACGTTCTGGGACACCGCGCTCTCGAAGAGCGCCAATGGGTCGAGCCATCCCGCCGCAACCGCTCTGGCGAGCGGCTTCACTTCGGTCCCGGCGGCGGCCGCGATTCCCAGGATGCGGCGAACCCAGCGTCCGACCAGCCTGGGTCCGACGGTGATGACGGCGCCATCCAGGAGCGGCCGGCCACCACGTCCGGGGTGCTCGAGGGCGGGCACGAGTCGCGCCCACTGCGGGCGTTCCGCCTCGCGCAGCGCCTCCTTGATGACCACGAGCAGCGGTCGCCACTCTGGATGTTCCGCGTCCAGGACGGTCAGCAGAGATCGGCTGGTGGCCTCCGGGGCCATCGGCCTACCGCCGTGCGGCTTCCGCAGCGCCGCCGATGAAGGCGCGCTGCCCGATGCCGGCGCCATGCGTTCGCGTCCCGTAATACATCTCGGCGCCCGCGTGGATCTGGACTGCCGCGCGCGGATGGTTGCCGACATCGGCCCCAGCCCCGCCGCCACGTGCCCGGGTGGACTCGGGGCTCGTGCAGCCGAGAGTGACTCCGGCCATGAGCAGCAGAACGATCGAACGCCAGCGGCGCCTCATGTGAGCTGGTCCGAAGAAAAGATGATGACGGCGCGGAAGATCAACCCTCCGAGCAGAACCAGCACCGGACCGATCGCCCGCCGCGGGACCCGGCGCCGTAACCGCACATAGAGAGGAAGCGCGATTCCGCCTAGCATCATCACGGCGAGGAGAAGACCCCAGCCACTCAGCCAGACCGTCGCGACCCGGCCGAGGGAGGCGATCAGCGCGGCGATCGCGACCGCCTCGAGGGCGAGGACAGACGCATCGAAACGCTCGAGCGCGTCAATGCTGTCGTCCGATGCGCCGCCCCAAGGGGCGAGCAGGATCAAGAGCGCCGCCGCCGTCGACGCCGCCGAGATCAAGAAGGTGAGTCCGAGCAGGGTCGTGTCCGCCCAGATCGGCCGATTCGTGACCGCAAGGAGGACCCCGGTGTAGCCCGCCACATAGAAACCGAGAAGCGCGCCGATCACCGCCACGAGCCGGCCCATGAACGCCGGTGGGCTGAGCTGGCGAAGCAGCGGCCAGCCGAGCCAGCCGCGTTCGGCGAGCACCGCGACGAAAGACAGAAAGGCGCACCCTCCGAAGAGAAGCAGCGCCCATGCACCTGTCGACATCGGGGAGTACATCTTGAGTATTGGGCGCAACGTCTCTGATTGGACCAGCATGTGCCAGAAACGCTCCGGCCGCCCGAGATCGACCGTCAGCACCAATCCACAAACACAGACGAGGGGGAACGCGATGAGATAGCCGAGGTGGACCAGGCGTCGATCCCGGCCTTTGCCGAAGAGATCCAGCAGCGTGGCGAGGAAGTAGCTGCCTCCGGCGAGGCCGCCCAGGAAAAAGTAAGCGACGATCAGCCAGCGCCAGTGCGGTGAAGCGGTGAAGAAGGTGCTAGACATCGCCCCTCCCCCGGTTCCGGAAGCTGATCAGGCTGGTGAGAGCGACGACGGCGGCCCCGAGCACCGACCAGAGTGCGGATGACTTGAGGTTTCGCGACGGCAGCTGCGGGTCCGGCGGCAGCCCGTAGACCTCCGGCTTGTCCACGAGCAGGTAGAACGAGTTGAGCCCGCCGAGCATGCCTTCGTCGGCGCCGTACAAATAGGCGCGGCCCTCGCCGGCGTGCTGCAGCTCGCCCAATCGCGCCTTGGCCATCTTCCTCAGATCGGCGATCGTGCCGAAGTTGATGGACTCTGTCGGGCACGCCTTGGCGCACGCGGGCTCGAGGCCCCCCTTCATCCGGTCGTAGCAGAGCGTGCATTTCTGCGCCGTGCCCGATACCGGATTGATATCGATGACCCCGAAGGGGCACGCGCCGATGCAGTCACGGCAGCCGTTGCAGGCATCCGACTGGATGACGACGGTGTCGAACTCCGTCCGGATGATGGCGCCCGTCGGGCACACCTCGAGGCAGCCGGCCCGGACGCAGTGCTTGCAGACGTCGCTCATCATCAGCCAGCGCCCCTGGCGCCGGTCCGCGCTGAACTGCTCGATGAACTTCACGTGCCGCCAATGGATGCCGTCGAGCCGGCGGGTGTTGTCGTAGCTGTCGCCGCTCAGCGGCCGAACGCCCCCGTTCGCTGCCGGTAGCTGATTCCACTCCTTGCAGGCGACCTCGCACGCCTTGCAGCCGATGCAGACCGTTGTATCCGTGAAGAACCCCATCGGCTCAGCCATCACGCCTTCTCCACGTTGCAGACGAATGCCTTGCCCTCGTGGATCGAGACGTTGGGATCGGCGACGAGGGCCGTGAGCTCGTTGGCGGCGTCACCGGTGACCAGCCCCTGGTAACCCCAGTGGAACGGCATGCCGACGTGGTGGACCGTGCGGCCGTCGATCGTGAAGGGGCGCATCCGCCGCGTCACGAGCGCCTTGCCGCGGATGCGGCCACGCGGCGTCGAGACGGTGATCCAGTCGGTGTTGCCGATGCCCTTCTCGGCGGCCAGCTCCGGGCTGATCTCGACGAAAAACTCTGGCTGCAGCTCCGTGAGCCACGGGTTCCAGCGGCTCATGGCGCCGGAGAGGTAGTGCTCCGTCAGCCGGTAGGTCGTCGCGACGTACGGAAACCGCGGGTCACCCGTGGACGCGAGCGCGTTACCGTCGAGCTTCCAATACTTCAGAACGGGGCTCGACTGCTGGCGATAGAGCGGATTCGGTACCGGCGATTCCGCCGGCTCGTAGTGCGCGGGCAGCGGGCCGTCCACGAGCCCGGTCGGCACGTAGAGCCAGCCGACGCCGTCCGGCTTCATGATGAAGGGCTCGCTGCCGGACAGCGCATCGAGCCCGATAGCGTCCGGTGCGGCCTTCGACAGCGGCGCCTTGTTGGGCGCGAAGTCGGGGACGTCGTACCCCGTCCACTTCGTGCCGTCCCACCACACCCATTTCTTCCGCTCGCTCCACGGCCGCCCCTGGACGTCAGCGGAGGCGCGGTTGTAGAGGATGCGGCGGTTGGCCGGCCAGGCCCAGCCCCACTGAAGCTGCGCTCCCGGCGTGTTCGGGGCGTCCGGCTGTTTCCGGGCAGCGAGGTTCCTGTCCGGGGCGGGGAACACGCCGCAGTAGATCCACGACGCGCACGTCGTGGACCCGTCATCCTTGAGATCGCCGAAACCGGCCAGATGCCTGCCGGGTTCGTCCGTGTAGTAGCCGTTGATGTCCTTCAGGATCTTGAGGGCGTCGGGCTCACCGCGCTCCCGTTCGTGCGGATCGTCGGAGTCGTAGTCCCAGACCAGGTTCTTGAATCCCTGGTCCCGCGGCAGTGTCGAATTCGCATACATCGTCTTGAGGCGCTTGGCGAGCTGATGGGTCAACCAGAGATCGGTGCGGCAGTCGCCGGGCGGTTCGGCCGCCTTGAAGTGCCACTGGAGCATGCGCTGCGTGTTCGTGAAGCTTCCCTCGTACTCGGCGACCTGGGCCGACGGGAAGAAGAAGACTTCCGTCTCGATGTCGTGACTGCGGAGCCGGCCGCTCGTGATCTCCGGGCTGTTCTGCCAGAACGTCGCCGTCTCGGTCAGCCAGTTGTCCTTGACCACGAGCCACTCGAGCCGCGCGAGCCCCTTGCGCTCCACGCTCGCGTTGAGCGAGGTCGCCGGGTTCTGGCCGATGCACAGCATTCCCTTCACGCGTCCTTCGTTCATCGCCACGAACATCGGCAGGTGAGAGTGATCGCCGATGATCTTGGGGTGCCAGTCGTAGCCGAAGTCGTTTTCCTTCGTCGCGGCCGCCCCGTACATCGATTTCAGATACGAGACCATGAACTTGGGGATGTTGGCCAAGTAGCCCCGCGGCGTTGTCTCGGTCAGGAGCCAGTCGCGGAGCAAATCGTGGCGCTTCAACGCCGACGGGTGATTCATGTACCCGTGGATCGAGTGGTAGAGCGTCGGGATGTCGGTCGAGCCCTGGATCGAAGCATGCCCCCGAAGCGCCATCACGCCGGCGCCAGGCCGGCCGATGTTTCCCAGCAGCAGTTGGAGCAACGCGCAGCAGCCAATGGTCTGCGGGCCGTTGGTGTGCTGCGTCCAGGCCACGGCATACGCGAAGGAGGTGGTGCGGTCGCGGCCGGAGTTGGCGAGGATCGTCTCCGCCACCTGGACGAACGTCTCCTGCGAGCAACCGGTGACCCGTTCGACCATCTCGGGCGTGTAACGGCTGAAATGCCGCTTCACGATCTGAAACACGGTGCGCGGATCTCGAAGTGTCTCGTCGCGGCGCGGCAGAGGCGTGAGCAGCGAGCGCACGAGCGGGTCGAACGGTGGGCCGGCTGGCGGCGTCGCGCCTGGGCTGGCCGGCGCCGCGGCGTACTGCCACGTCCGCGTGTCGTACTGAGCGACGAACCCGTCGAGCGGCCACTCCTTGATGCCCGGCGCATACTGCATGAGGCCGGAGAAGACCCCCTCGACGTCTTCCGTGTCCTTGAAGTCGTCGCCGATGATCGTCGGCGCGTTGGTGTAGTTGACGACGAACTCCTTGAAGAACGGGTCCGAGTTCCAGCGCTTGGACTGGAGCACGTAGTGGATCAGTCCGCCCAGGAACGCCACATCAGAGCCGGCCCGGATCGGCGCGTGGATATCGGCCACGGCACTGGTGCGGGTGAAGCGCGGATCGACGTGGATGAGCTTCGCGCCTTTGAGCTTGGCCTGCATCGGCCATCGGAAGGCCACGGGATGGCACTCGGCCATGTTCGATCCCTGGATGACGATGCAGTCCGAATCGGCCATGCTGCGGGGGTACATCGTGGCCGCCCCTCGCCCCAGCCGTGTCCCCAAACCGGGGACGCTGGAGCTGTGTCAGATCCGGGCCTGGTTCTCGATCGCGACGACCCCCAGGCCTCGCATGAGCTTCTGCTGGACGTGGTTCCATTCGCCGTCCAGCGTGGCGCCGCCCAGCGAGAAGATGGCCGTGGTGACGTTGACCAGCGTGCCGTTCTCGAGCCGCTCGACGAACGTCTCATCCCGCACTTTCTTGACCAGCTGGCCACGCGGTTCACGGCGCGCTCGAGGTCCCACACCTCCCACTCGGTGGCACCCGACGCGCGGTGAAGCACCTTGGTCGGGCGGTTCGGGTTCATGTGGAGCTGATAGATCGCCGCGCCCTTGGGGCAGAGCGTGCCCTCGTTGTGGGGACTTCGTGGATCGCCCTCGATGTTGACGATCTTCCCCTCGACCGTGTGAACCAGCGTGGCACACCCGACCGAACAGTAGGGACAGACGCTCGGGACCGCCTTCGCGTGCTTGATCCGCAGTTCCTGAGCCTGAGCCAGGGTCGGCGCCAGGCTCGCGCCGACGCTCGCAAGGCCGCCCAACGCGGTCCCGGTGAATGCGCTGCCGGATGCTTTGAGGAAATCCCGTCGCGATAGGTCCATCGCTACCCGACTTGGAAGACGTCCCCTTCGAGCCGCCGGTTACGCCGCCAGAACTTTCGCGCAAGAATGCGCAAGTCAGGTCTTCACTCGACCCGAGGCAGCAGCGCCTCGACGATCGACGCCGGTAGGCGAAGCTCGAGCGGGTGGTCAGCAACCCAACCGCCACCCAACAGCATGACGATCATCGCGGCCGTGAGGAGCCGCAGCCGCCGGGGGCGTGGCGCACCGTGTTCAGCCGTGATGGGGGCGGCGCGAAGTCGCGCCATCATCTCGCCAGCGGTCTGCCGCTGTGCCACGAAGATGCGATGACGCTCTTCGGAGGTCAGTCGGCCCATACGCTCGTTTGGATGGTCTGCGACCTCGAGGCGTTACAGGGGCACGCGAAGGCGCCATGCATCGAAGAAGGGGCCGCTCGCATCCAAAACACGGATGAAGAGGTGAAGACCATGAACGCTAGACATTTGCTGGAGACATACCGTGATGTCGTCGCACGACTGCAGAACGAGGCCGCGGTGCCGACGACCGATGCCGCGGGCAGCGACTTCCTCGATATCGCGCAGGCTGTCGAGCATCAAGAGCTGGTGCGCCTCAGCGCGACGCGGCTGGCCGAGCGGGCCAGGCGTCTCCAGATCGCGCTGACGCGGGTGGCGGACGGCGAGTATGGAGTCTGCGCCGAGTGTGGGACCCCCATTCCGCCGAAACGCCTTCTGGCGATTCCCGATGCCACCACGTGCGTGGCGTGTCAGGAGCAGCTCGAAGGGGCCCGATCCTGATCGCCGCGGCGTGACGCGTGAGTGTTGCGCTCCTGAGTTCGTTCCTGGTGGTCGCGCTGGCGGAGATGGGTGACAAGACCCAGCTGGTGGCGCTGTCGATGGCCTCCCGATATCGCCGCCCCTGGGTCGTCCTGCTCGGCATTCTCATTGCCACCACCGTCAACCACGCTCTGGCTTCATCGGTCGGGGTGTGGGTGGTGACCCGTATTCCCGCGGCCGTGGTTCAATGGATTCTCGCTCTCAGCTTCATTGGATTCGGGGTCTGGACGCTGGTGCCGGACAGTCCTATCGAGCTCTCGAGGCTGCCCGCCTGGGGTCCGCTCGTGACCACGGCGGTGGTGTTCTTCCTCGCGGAGATGGGCGACAAGACTCAACTTGCGACGGTGGCGCTCGCCGCGCGGTTCGGCTCTCCCGTGGCGGTGACGGCAGGGACGACGCTAGGGATGCTCGCGGCCGACGCGCTCGCCGTATTCGCCGGGAACTACCTCGCGACGAGACTGCCGATGGTCTGGATACGCCGTGCCGCCGCCGTGCTGTTCTTCGTGTTCGGTCTCACGATCATCGTCACGTTCGTGGGCTGATGATCGTGGCTCTCGTCGTCTCGCTCGTCATTCTGAGAAAGCGCCCTCCTCCCGTTGTCGTCAACCGCGCGTGAGCGGTTCCGCTCGCGTTCCTCGCCGAGGCGGTTATCTGGCGTCGGTCGCCGAAGTGGCCGAGGATGGCGAGGTGCGGGTCCAGCGCCGCTCAGCCTTTCCACCGCTGCGATACACGCTCGGCGTAATGCCGGTCACACGCCGAAATGTCGTCGTAAAGTGACTCGGCGTGCGAAATCCTACTGAGCGTGCGATCTCGGCGACCGACAGCGTCTGAGCCGTCAGCAACGCACTCGCCTGCTCGATCCGCCGCCGAACCAGGAAGCGGTGCGGGGACACCCCGGTGCTCCGCTTGAAGAGCCGCGCGAAATGGTAGGGGCTCATGTGCACCAGGCCACTGAGCTCCGCGAGGCGGAGCTCTCGGTGCAGATTGTCCTGGACGTACTGCCTCACACGTCGGAGCCTGAACTCGGGCAGGCCTCCGGCGGGCTGATCAGCAACGACCGTCATCGCACGATGCCCCACGCTCGCCTCGCCATTACGCTGCGTCGCCTCGCGCGTCGCCGTGGACCTCCGCCAGTCGCTTCCGGAGAAACAACCGGGCGCGGTGCACGCGAGACTTCACGTTGGGGACGCTGAGGCCCAAGGTCTCCGCTGCTTCGATATTCGATAGACCTTCGACATCGTGCAAGATGAGGACGCTGCGGTAGCTCGGCGGCAACTCCTCGATCGCCGCGGTCAGCGCCAGACGCAGTTCGGTCTGCCGGGATGCGTCATCCAGGCTCGGCGACCAGTCGGCGATCGGCGTGGCGTGCTCGCCGTTCTCGTGGAACAACGGTAGCACCTCGTCGAGCGAGATTTGGCTGCGTCGGCCACGCCCGCCGTGGAGCTTCTGGTAGGCGGCGTTGGCGACGATCCGGTAGAACCAGGAGCCAAAGGCCGACTCACCCCTGAACGTGTCGATCTTTCGGATCACGGTCCATTCAGCTTCGACGCGCCTCGGGGCCGAATCGTGACGATCCCGTTACGAGCTGCACGTCGCTACGCGAGCGAGCAGCGGGAACAGGCACGCGATGACATGCTGGACGCGCTCGTCGCCTTTCTCGCGACGCTGCGCCGCGCGCACCTGGTCATCAAGCCGCGCGGCGCAGCGTGTTGCCATCGTCTGGTACGTCGCGTAGGGCCGTTCGTCACGGAGCCTCCTGCCTGCTGTCACGCTCGATCTTCAGCATGACGTTCGCTTCCGTCGCCGGGTCGCTCGCCACCCCGTACAGGACGTTGCCGTTGCGGGAACGGACGAGGGTCACCCACCCCCACGGCCCCTTCGTGTTTCGCAGCGTGACGCGCTTGCCACGGGTCACCGCTGTCCCCGCCCAGGTGGTCGCCTTCGCGAGGTTGTTCGCCCCCCCGTTGCGGGTCACAGTGGCGGTGAACGTTCCGTCCTCCTCGATCCGAAGGGTGATCCGGGCCTCGTCCTCGTAGAAATGCGCGCCGACCCATCCGAAGGTGCCGTGCCAGGATCCGCTAAGCTCGCTGGCCGGAGCGGGACCAGCGGCGCCCGTGTCTGACTCGAAAAGGCCGGCATTGGGCCCGGCACAGCCGGCGACGAGCACGAGCAGTGCGACGGCGGAGAGCCCAGTTGCGAACCTGTGATGTCTCATTGAATGTCCCTCCTGGTCTTTTCGATGTCGCACGCCTCGCGGGCGTTGCGGGCGCGCGGGCAGCGCGAGCCAGGACGGATGCCGCGGAGGAGGAAGTGGGCCATGCTGCGGCGAACGTGTCCTGTGCGGTCGAGACCGAGAAGTCGCCTCGCCCTCGTCTTCGTACCCTTCACCTCTTCAGATGAGTGCGACGTGCCCGAGGTTTCCGGCCCGGTGGCTCTTGATCTACGGGCTTTGGGGATTCTCGCGTGACACCTTGTCGAAGGAGTCAACGGTGGCTTGATACATTGCGCCGTGCACCGATATCGGCACGACGAAGTACGTCCGACCGCCGGATCGAACATTGCCCAGCGCCCACCCGTAGGCCTCGCCGCTCACCTGACCGGTCGGGTCCAGACTCTGGATTCGCACGCGAACGTTGCCGATGCGCCAGGGAAGGCCATTGTAGAGATACCCCTCCACCGCCGGGCCTCGAGCAGATGTGACCTGCCGCAGTTCGAAGCGAAACGGGATCTCGACCGACGTCTCGAGATTCTGAGCGCGGGCGACGTCCGCGGCAGCCGGGGTCGAACGCATCACGAGTCCGGGACCGAGGGCCGCGATCAGTACGATCCCAAGCTGGACCACGACCGATCGGCCCAGGGTTCTTCGCATCAATCGTCTGCGCGAGACTTTCATCAGCTCTTGTGACGCGGATCGACGGCCGCGAGGGCAACGTGATGTCGGATTCCAGCAAGAACACGCAAGATTGCTCAATCAGTCCGTTATCGAAACACGAGGATGAGAGTCCGCTTATCTGAGCGTCGTTGAATCGCCCCGGGCGTGTTCGCCGTCGAAACGGGTGAGCGAGGAGGGAGGGAGATCAGGATGAAGCGAGCGATGATCTTCGCGCTTGTGCTCCTCGCCGGCATCGCGGCGCCGCTTTCCGGCGTCGCCTACGCCGACTACACCTCGCCCCAGGGCGAAGTCCAGGCCCCGTAAGGGGCGGCCGACGCGCGCGGCAGACCTCCAAGGTCTCCGCGCGCGCGGGGTGTCGGTTGGTGGCCGCAGGCCGCTCTACAGTTGCCTGAATTCGTTTGCCGCCTTAGGCGTTCTTCAGTCCTTCAATGCTGATTTTCTTCATCCTCAGCAGCGCCGCCATGACGCGTTTCGATTTTTCTGGGTCTTTGTCCTGCAGCATCTCGCTCAAGACGGTCGGAACGAC
>Ga0066710_100006071_pt1 | contig 11202 bp, 9 predicted proteins | sample GraSoiAngelo_159_FD_79666 | JGI IMG/M metagenome (GOLD analysis project Ga0066710, IMG submission 79666) | Grasslands soil microbial communities from the Angelo Coastal Reserve, California, USA - 14_1009_16_40cm | ecosystem: Environmental > Terrestrial > Soil > Grasslands | place: USA...
ATAAAACCGCACCTGCAAGCCGCAACTTGAAATGCTTGAATTATTTCCATGATGCCCTCGGTATGAGCTCATCCTTCTCGAACGTCCGCACGCTACTCGCTGGGAATCAGGTGCAAGAGAAATTCCTGCAGTCTCTCGCTCTCTGCAATGGCGAGTCGGTCCAGTTGAATCCCCATTTGATTTCCGCCGAAAACGCGCACGACGGACCCTGCACCGACCACCGGCTTCAATCGCGGGGAGAGGTCCAGGCTGACATGCACCGGTGAACCCAGCGGCAGCGTTCGGCCAGCTTTAACCAGGATGCCGCTCAGGCTGAGGTCCACGGTTTCGGCTTCCAATACTTCCGCCCCGAACTTGAGTCTCACCTTGGATTGAAGCGTAACGCGCCGGGTCCGGCGCCTCCCATAGTCCATCGCCCCTTGGGTGGCCCGAATGAGCTTCAACAAGCACTCTCTGTCGATTGGTTTGTACAGGAAAAAGCTTGCGCCAGCTTCAAATCCCACGGACATGGCGCTCGGACGTTGATCGTCACTGATCAGGATAATGGGTGTTGTCCGGTTCCATCGGGAATGACGTATCTGTCGCGCAAGCTCGATCCCATCGGGAGCGGCCATATGTAAGTCCAAGAAGGCCATCTCGAATTTTCTTCCGTTGAGAAGGCCAGGAGCCTCTGAACTTTTTGTCAGTGCCACGGCCTCCATGCCAGCGGAAGTCAGAACCTTTTCAACCATTTGGCAAACCGCAACCTCATCATCCACGATCAAACACTGTTTTTGCATGGCGTCCCTCCGATTATGTCGTCTGCTAACCTGGTGCCGTTCAAAAAGCCACGGATTATGCAAACGCGCAGTCCGCGCTCACTTCTACCGGAACCCCAGCACTGCCGATATGTGAGGCCTCGCTTCCTTTGCCGTGGCGAGTAGCTTCAAATCGACTGCGCCGCGATTACACGGGATACGTGGTAGCAGTCAAACTGCACGCCCACACCGAGCCTTCCCCTCGGGGAATCAATCGGCTCAACACGTACCACATGGCCTGAGCAGAGCCATTCGGTCGTCGGCTCGCCGGTGATCATCTCTGGCATTTTCAGAAGGATTTCCAATACCGTGCCAACTGGTATCACTGAGTTTGTTGCAAAGAGGATCCCTTCCTCGGACAAATTCTCTGATTCGCCTCGCTCCTCTGGGATCGCAGATTTCCAGCGGCGAATCCGAATGGGAGTCCTGATATTGTGACGGACAGTCAAACGGCGGTCTAATACGGCTACTTTCATGTGGTGCTCCTGGCGCTTAAGACGTGCGTGGCGCAGACGGGGTGAAGACACTAAGGGAACTCAACATTAGACAAGTGGTTCGTAGACAGCAAGAACATTCTGATACTCTGTACACGAACGAGGTATCAATTAATAAAAACTAATCTGACATCTGTTCGCCGCCGCGAGTCCTTGGGTCGGCACAGCGGTTCGACATCCGACCGACGGCATGGCTCACGCCTCGCAGGAAGCTCGTCATCATCGCAGATAGCAAACGGTGTAAAAGTGTTCCAAGGGGAAGGTACGGCATCCCACTCTGAAGGTGGTGATGTCTAGGTCTTTGAGCTGCAATCGCTCTAGAACGTGCAATCTAAGGCGATCTGTTCCCAGTTGTTCCCAATATCGAGAATGGGAACAACTCTGCGGCAATAAACTAGGCTAAGGAATTGTTGCGGCTCGACTCGTAACTATAAAGAAGAAGGGCGCTTGGAGGATTTTCCTCGCGGCGCCCATGGTTGCGGGGGTCAGATTTGAACTGACGACCTTCGGGTTATGAGCCCGACGAGCTACCAGGCTGCTCCACCCCGCACTTTGACTATAGCGGACGGCCGTGTTCCCGTCAAATCATCAAATCTTCTGGGAAACAGGACTGTGTGACTTTGCGACCGAGTGGCAGCAATTACCACTCGTTGTAGGGGGTGTGCTCGAACGGCGAGACTCGGCTCGAATTCGAATGCACGTCCACCATTCCTGTGCTGGTTTGATCGGGACTCAGAACCACGCTGTCGAATTGCGGCACCCAGTCCTTGGCTTGTGTCATGGGATCAACAGGTACATCGCGCAGGTAACCCGCCTGCTTCAGATCATCCACCGATTGTGGCGCAGCTTGTTTGTCCAGCGTGTAGTGGTCAATCGCATCCCGTAACGTGCGTAGATCGGATTTCAAGACAGCTTCTTTCGAGTGCTGCACCACCTGGTCATACTTCATTGCCGCAATGCCAATGAGAATGACGATGATGGAAACAACGATCAGCAATTCGATGAGGGTGAACCCGTTTTTGCCCCGTCTACTGCGGCTGTTCCACGGCGACCACCAAGCCAACCGAATTTGCAGTTGCATCTTCACTTTGAAACCTTGTTCCGGCTACCAATCCGAATACTTTGTCCCATTCAAGGCAGTGTCCGTTGATTTCGAGTACACGTCGAAGACGTTTTTCCCGCCCCAGTGCATCGAATCCGGATCGTCCTGGACGGCTCGTAATCCCCATTCGGTGCGCCCGGTCGTGGGATCCACCGGAATCTTTCGCAAGAACCGAATCCTTTTATCACCGCTGTTCCCAAGCTGGACGCCGTTTACCAGCGTCTCGAGATCAGGCGGGTATCCCTCGCTCCCAATCTCCACGCGAATCTGATTGTGGTCCGCTGCGTCTTTGTACCGGTCAATAGCATCGCGGATCTCCAGCAAATTATGGCGAAGCTCTCCTTCTCTCTCTCGAACCACGGTGTACTTTGCAATTGGTAGCGCAGTGGATGACAAGATCAACAGGATAGCGCAGGTCAGAATCAATTCCAGAAGCGTCATGCCCCGCTGAGAGTCGACTCGTTGCCTGCTGGCTCGCATTCGAATTGGAACCTCGCGCAACATGGTTCTCTAGAATTCGACTACGGCTGGACTTGCAGCGTTGCCTCGCCGGTCACCAGCGGGATGGCGTTCTGCTGCGAATCTTTTGCGTTTACTTGCACGATCGACAAATTCGTGGAGCCCGGCGCCAGCGCCTTCACCACCAGGCCGATCAGCGTTCCGCTCCCGCTGACTCCCGGCGTATTGGGCTGGCGCGTCGCGGAAATAATGTACTGACCTTTCTCCTTGAACAACTGCGATACGATGGCGATTTCCTGGGTTCCGCCAGAGAGGAATCCTCCGTGTTGTACCTCTTCCACGCTGACGAAAGCAGGGTTGTACTGCAACAACATCGGAATGGAGAAAAGGTCGTTTACGTTTTCGACCAGCACTCCCACCGTGGCCCTTTGACCAACTTTCAACGAAAGGCTTTGCGGCTCGAATCGGATCTTCGCTGTTGCATTGGCCGCGCCGGCTGCCGGAACCGTATTTCCTGGACCGCCAGCCGCTGGCGCTCCCGGCGCTGGATTCGCATTCGCCGGTGGCTGCTGTTGCGCCGGTGGATTCGGTGCTGCCGGTTCCGGTTGCGATGGTGAACGAAGGTCGCTCTCGCGCCTGACCTGCACGTTGGTCTCCGTGCCGGAGAACATCGGCCGCAGATTTGCTTTCGTCCATTCCGGTACGCGCACGATGCGCGGAATCAGCACGATCAGAACTTCGTTTTCCTCGTGCTCTGTCTTGGTGTCAGAAGTGAAGTAGCGCAGGAAAGGGATCTTCGCGAAACCAGGCCAGCCATTCAGCGTTTTCGTGTCGGTCCGCTCGAACAAGCCGCCCAGGACGTTGACTTCGCCATCTTTCAAGCGGATGTCGTGCTCAATTTTGCGCTGGCTGATAATCGGCTGCTGGATCCCTCCGATCGTCGAAGTCCCGGTGACCGACGAAACCTCTACCTTCACTTTCAGGCTTACTTCGTGGTTCGGGTGCACGCGCGGCGTCATGTCCAGGTTTACTCCGACATCGATGTACGTAAACTGTGTATTTACCAGCGGGTTCACGAACCCGGCTCCGCCTGTCGAACCCACGCCCACACCCGCCTGAAAGCTTCCCGTAGCGACGGGGACACGATCACCGATATTCAGCTTAGCCGACTGCCCATCCACCGAGCGAATCTCGGGGTTCTGAATAATCTTCGTGTAGGTATCGGTCAACACGGCGTTGGCCGTCGCGCCCGGCAGGTTCACGCTGTAATCCTTGGTGCCGAGATGTTTCAACTGGCTCAACAGGAACGGGGTGCTTGTCGAGGTACCACCGGACGAAGAGGTTGTGCTGGGATTGAATGTTACAGATGCCGTCTGTCCAGGCGATACGCCCAAATCCCTCAAACGATCTGTGCGCGCTTGCAGCACCTCCACCTGGATCACCACTTCCGGCTTGGCCTTGTCGATGTCATCAATCATCTTTCCCGCGAGCAATATTTTGTCCGGCGTGTCGCGCACGATAAGGGCGTTTTGCGAGTTGACCTGCTGAATGCGCTTTAAGTCCAGCAACTGTCGCAACCCGGTAACGATTTCCGTCAGTTCCTGCGGCGTCACCGTGTTCGACAGGTAAAACGTCTTCACCACTTCCTCTTCATAATCCCGGCGCTTCTGCGGCTGATCCGGAATCACGAAAATGATGTTGTCCGTCACGGGCTTCCAGAAGGCCTTGCTCTGCAGCGACGCGATCTCCAGCGCTTGCTCCAGGGTTACATTGTTCAATTCCACCGTAATCCGTCGCGCGGGGAAGTCCGGATCGTAAATCACGGTGAGTCCCGCCCATTTCCCGATGGTGTCAAAGACGATCTTCGCGTCGTTCGACATTTTCATATTGATGGGCCCGCGTGAAAGTGGCTTGATTTGCGGCGGTGTCATGGCAAGCGCCGGTTCACCGGGATCGGCGGGTGGCTCGGCGGCGGCATCGTTCTGGCGGTTCTTGTCCGCGATCATCTCGACCGTCTTGTTCAATTCCTGTTCTGCGATAGCGCTCGACGGATCGATCACCTCCGCCCTCTGGAATTCGCCTGCTGCGCCTTGCAGATCGCCCTTTTTCCGCAACTCCAACCCGCGCTTCACGTGCAATTCCCCGGCTTCAAATCGCACTTGGTTCAGCTTGATCTTGTAGCTGGCGTTGTACGGGTCGGCTTTGACCGCTTTTTGGTAGTAAGTGAGCGCGGCGTCGTAGTCCTGCAGGGTTTCTGCCTTCATGCCCTGGTGATACTCGCCACCGCCCTTAGGGCAGCCCGCCGCAAGCAGTCCAACACCACAGCATAGGATGAGGGTTCCCCAGCGCTGCATGCACTCTCCGATGCCTCGACAAGAAGCACTCGCAGTCTATCACTCGCCTTAGAGGTGCAGCAAGGTGGCTGGGGTTGGCTGTCTTGCATGAAATAACAGCGGTTTTTGCCGGAGTGACAAGTCTGACGGCTGCCGTTATGATGGAGCGTCGTGGCCAAGCCTGCGAAAAAATCTGACAAGTCCTCGAAGTCCGGTGAGCTGATGGTGGCTCAGAACCGCGCGGCCTCCCATAACTACCTTATTCTTGAAAAACATGAGGCCGGTCTGGTTCTCCATGGCACTGAAGTCAAAGCCCTCCGCGAGGGTAAAGCCAATATCCGGGACGCCTACGTGGATTTCAGGCCTGGCGGTGCTTGGCTCGTTAACGCACACATTGCACAGTACTCACCTGGTGGCCCCTGGAACCACGAGCCCCTCGGCTCGCGCAAGCTCCTCCTTCACAAGAGCGAAATCCACCGGCTTTCTGGCCGCACCGAGGCCAAAGGTTTGACAGTGATCCCCCTGAGAATCTACTTCCGTGGTGGCATCGCCAAGGTCGAAATCGCCTTGGCGCAGGGCAAGAAAGCGTGGGACCGCCGCCAGGACGAACGCACCAAGGAAGCGCGCAGGGAAGTCGAAGAATCCATGTATCGCAATCGGAGGCGATAACGCATCATGCAAATCACCCTGGAAACCAAGCCGTTCGCCGCACTCGAAACTGATGCCCTGGTTTCGTATGTCTTTGAAGAGACGGACCCCATTCAGGGCCGCATCGCCGAGGTGGATCGGTCCGCCGGAGGACTGCTGCGCAAGCTCGCCAAGAGCGGGGAACTGACCGCCAAGACGCTGGAATTCACCCTCGTTCACTCGCCCTCTGGCCTCCAAGCCGCTCGTCTCCTTCTCGTCGGAGCAGGGAAGCGCGAGCAGTTCAATTCCGCAACTCTTCGCAAGGTTGCCGGCGCTGCCCTGCGGTATCTGAAGTCTCGCTCCGTCAAGAACTTCGCTCTTCTCGTCCGCGAAGGCGGCGCCACGGAAGAATCCGCTCAGGTGATTGCGGAAGGCGCGCTGGTTGCCGATTTCGAGTCCGACAAATACAAGACCGACAAAAAGAACGACAAGAAAATCGACTTCGTCTCGATCGTTGGTTACTCCGACACCGAACGCGCTGCCGCGGAAAAAGGCCTTTCGAAGGGCCGCATCATCGCCGAATCGCAGAACTTCACGCGCGACCTCGTCAACGAGCCTTCCAATAAGCTCACTCCCCGCATCCTCGCCGAAAAAGCCGGAGCCATGGCTAAGTCCGCCGGCCTTTCCGTCGAAATCCTCGATGAAAGGAAAATCGCCGATCTTAAGATGGGCGCCCTCCTCAGTGTCGCGCAGGGCAGCATCGAGCCGCCCCGCATGATCGTCATCACCTACAATCCGCCGTCGGCTAAACCTGGCGCACCCGTCATCGGCCTGGTCGGCAAAGCCGTCACCTTCGATACCGGCGGCATCTCCATTAAGCCCGCCGACGGGATGGAAAAAATGACATACGCCATGGCGGGCGGCGCCACGATGATCGGCGTCATGCGTGCTCTCGCCGCTCTCAAGCCCAACGTCAAAGTGATTTGCGTCGTGCCCTCCACCGAAAACATGCCCGGCGGCCACGCGCAAAAGCCCGGCGACATCCAGACTGCCATGTCCGGCAAAACCATCGAGGTTCTCAACACGGACGCCGAGGGCCGCCTCATCCTCGCTGACGGCGTTCATTATGCGAAGCAGCTCGGCGCTACACATCTCATCGACGCCGCCACGCTCACCGGCGCCATTGTCGTCGCCCTCGCGGGCATCAACGTCGGTGTCTTCGGCTCCGACCAGCCCTTCACCGATAAATTCCTCGCCAGCGCAAAGGCCACTGGGGAAAAAATGTGGCAGATGCCCATTGATGAGGACTACCGTGAATTTATCAAGGGCACCGTCGCGGACATCCAAAACATCAGCAGCGGAAAAGGCGGCGGCGCCATCACCGGCGCCATGTTCATCAAGGAATTCACCGGCGACACTCCATGGATTCACCTCGACATCGCTGGCACCGCCTGGAACGACGACGCCAAGCCCTGGCTCGCCAAAGGCCCCACGGGCGTGGCCCTGCGCACCCTTGTGAACCTTGTCATGTCTTATTGATTCTGCCCGCTGGCGTCCTGCGCATCCTAAGTTCGGTCAGCAGTCTGGGCCGGTAATTTACGTCGGAAGGGGCGCGACAGAAGTTTGAAAATGAGCAGCGCCAAGCCGCGCGGGTGCGACCACGCACGCTTGACTACCAGCCATGGACGCCCGTAACGGCGCTTTAGACCTTTCGGCGTGAGGCGGTGCGTGGCATCTTCGGTCGTATGGAGGTGGTACCATTCACCCACCATGGCGCGATTGCGCAGCGCTTCCGTCCCGTCGTGCACGCCCTTTGTGCCCGCGGGATGATGTCCGTAGTCGTGATTCTGGTGGATGGCCAGAACCACTTGCGAGGCATCAATCACCGTGGCCTTGTGAGAGCGCGCATGCCACAGCAGCCAGTTGTCCCACCATCGGCGGCCGATTGCGAGGGGCAGCAGATTGCTCCCCAGTCCCTTGCTGAAGACAAAATAGTCAATGGCGTTGGGCGGGCCTAGCTGGCCTTGTGTACGCGCCTTGGCGCGCAACTCCTGCTCCCACGTGGGCCGCGAAAAATTAATCTGCTCGCTGATATCCACGTTTGTCCGCTGTCCCATCATCAGCAGCGGCTGGCGCTGCTGCGCGACCTGCTCCACCGCGGCGGCGAAATCTTCCAGCAGCAGGATGTCTGCGTTCACGTAGCACAGCAAATTATACGCTGCCTTGCTTTCCGCCTGCGCGAACAAGTCATTCAAAAGCGGAGTGCCTGAATCATTGCGCGCGACTCTTGCAATGTGCCGTAAACCCCATTCGCGGGCCACCTCCGCAGTGCCTTCATCCTCGCCAAACAGAATAACTTCGGGATGGATCCTAAGAACCGTCCAGCTCTGGATGGCGTTCCGCTGGATCAGTTCAATTTGCCTGCGAAACGCCTTCGGCATGGCGAAAATGGTCAGCATCAACGGATATCCTTAGGGACTGAGGTACTTTCTTTCCAGCGCTCCGTCAAGACTCTCGCGCCTGTTGGCAGACTTCAGTCAACTCCCGATCGTACTAGAATGCTGGTTTCGATCAATTCGGACATGCCCGATGACCGGTGGCACGCGACTAGCCCTCGCGGTCTTCGGCCCGTGCGCGGCTAGCCTGGCCCATAACGCCGCCACATTGCCGTGAGCTTTTCCTGCCACGGCTTCTCCATGAATTTCCCGAACCGGCGGAACATTTTTGTGACGCCCGTCGGGTCGGTCATCCATGGATCGGGAGGATTGTGCGGCTCCTCCACCGGCACAAAATGAGGAGCGCCAAGCGGTGTCATCGACGCCGCGAGCATGGTTCGAAAGCGCCGGCGGCCGAACGCCGATCGAAAGTCTTCGTGGTCCGGGAGGGAGGCGAAACGCGCGACATACGGGAAGCCCGAGCGATACGCCATTTTGTGCAGGGCTCCTTCACTCGGATAGGCCGCGAAGGAATGCACCCCCTGGTCTTCGATCTCTGGCTCATCGCGCAGATAGAGTGCCGGCTTTTGCTCCGGAATGGCTACGCTTTCCACCAGCAGCAGCTTTCCTGTCAACGCGCGCAGATTGCGGAACGCGCGCATGGGGTTTTCCAGATGATAGACAAGCCCGAAACACTACACCAGGTCAAATTGCCCCAGTTTTTGCAACGCTGGATCTTCCATGTCTGCGATGTTGAATCTTATTCCGGGATGCCTCCGCCGTGCCTCCTCAATATTCTGCGAGCGTGCATCAAACGCCGAAACTTCAAATCCCATGTCACGCAAAAAGGCGGAAAAATAGCCGACGCCGCAGCCCGCATCCAACACCGTGCGCAGCCCTTGCGCCTGCACACACGCGGGAAGAATCTCGCGCAATAAGGCTTGGCGCGTTTCGACGAGGTGCGTGGCATGCGGCCGGTCAAAATTGAAATCGGTAGACAAATTCAGGTTCCCATCAGCCCGCGGTCGCGGATATCTCCAGCGCGTTCCGGGGACACTGCCACGAAATTTCTGTCTCATTCCTTCCGGGCTTTGGTGTCGGGCATCTGCAAGCTCCTGTTTTCGCGGAGCATAGACCAATCGTACCCGCGGACAGCAAGGAATTGAATGATCTGCGAAGCTGGATAGCCCCACGCCTTTTTGCGCCAGTCCTGGACTTCGCACAAGGGAACCGGGCGCGGTGGCTTTTCCAGGACTTCCCCGGCTCCCTTGAGCGCGTAACGTGTCCAGGATAACGGTTCAACACCATCCTCACATCCTTTCCGGCGCTTTAATCCCCAGCAAACTCAGCGCGCGCACGAGCTGCGCTTCCGCCAATTCCGTCAATCGCAACAAAAACGCCCGCTTCTGTTCATCCGCTTCCGACAAGATGTGATGCTTGTGGTAAAACAAATTAAACGCCTGCGCTAATTGAAACGCATATTTCGCTACAAACGCCGGCTCCTGCGTCGCAATCGCCGCATCCACCGCGTAATCCAGCGATCCCGCCGCCAGTACTAGCTCCCAAAGTCCTGTGCCTTCCGCACTCGCAAGTATCTGCCCCACAAATTCCGGCGTCACTGCAGCACTCGTCACTGTCCCTTCCGCGCCTTTGCGCCGGATCCCGCGAATCCGGACCACGGCGTATTGGCAATAGGGCCCCGTTTCGCCCTCAAAGCTCAGCGCGTCCTTAAAGTCGAACGCAATGATGGCGTTGCGCGTAAACTTCAGCAGAAAAAACCGCAGGGCGCCCACCGCAATCGCGTGTGCCGTGCGCTTCTGCTCATCCTCGTTCATTTCCGGATGCCGCTGCTGCACTTCGCCGAGCGTCGCGGCTTCCAGCTTGTCCATCAAATCGTCCGCCTTCACGCCAAACCCTTTGCGCCCGCTCACTTCCACGTACGGTTTCTTTGCTTCATCCGGTGAAAGCTCGTAGCCCATTTCTGCGGCGCATCGCGGTGTGAGCGTCACGCGCTCATAAGAAAGATGGATAGAATTGTCCGCTTCCTGCGGATGTCCCAGCCGGCGTAATCCCTCCGCAACCACTTTTTGGGGATACGTTTGCCGCGTGTCGATCACGTTGTAGACCGTTGCCGCCGCCTCCCCAAAGTGCGGCGCGTCCGGGTCCCCCTTTCTACTCGTAGTCGCCCAAACCGTTTCTCCCTCCGGAACGTCCGGCCACTTCTTGTAATGGAAATCCTTCCCCAGCAAGCCGAATTTCCAGAGTTGGTACGCAATGTCCTTCCCGACGTACGTTACCGTCCCGTTCGACCGCACAATAATCTTGTCCTGCTCGTTCTCCTCGTCCTCCTCTGTGCTCTTTCCCTTTACCTCCTTTACTTCGTCTGCGTCCTTAGCGTCCTCTCTCCATGGCAAAACCCAGCAGCCCGCCATCTTCCCGCTCGCCGCCAGGTGAATGGCCCCGGATTTCTTCAGCATCTCAAATGCTGCATCCCAGAACTTCAAATGCAAAATCTCGCTCTCTCGTGCCAGCAAGTCGTAGTAGATGTCCAGCCGCGCCATGGTCCGCAAATGGCAGCTCACAATCGTGTCTGCCACCACTTGCGCCACTTCCGCATCTTCCCCGCGGTTTTCTTCGATGGCCTTCAGCGTCTCTGCCCGCAGCATGCCCGCGCGTACCGCATCTTCTGCAAAGAAGTTTGTGGCCTGGGGGTACAAATACCGGCAGTAGTAGTCAAATTTCGGCTCTTTCGCGGGCGTCATCGCGTTGGTGATCGTCCTTTGCTCCATGCGTAGGAATCCGGTAACCACATCCGCCACTTGTGCACCCGTATTGTCGATGTAGTTTTGAATCTGCACGCGATGGCCCGCGGGCCGCAGGATCCGCACCATGGTGTCGCCCAGCACGGCATTTCGTACGTGTCCAATGTGCGCTGCCTTGTTGGGATTGATGCTC
>Ga0066710_100006072_pt1 | contig 11201 bp, 19 predicted proteins | sample GraSoiAngelo_159_FD_79666 | JGI IMG/M metagenome (GOLD analysis project Ga0066710, IMG submission 79666) | Grasslands soil microbial communities from the Angelo Coastal Reserve, California, USA - 14_1009_16_40cm | ecosystem: Environmental > Terrestrial > Soil > Grasslands | place: USA...
AACCCCGGTGAATGCTGGGGTTTTCGTGGTTTTGACCTTCGGTCTCGAGACCGAAGGTCAAGCGTCTGAAGCCGCGTATTCAAGGGGCCTACTCGGCCCGGTTTGATTTTCTGGCGAGTTTCTGGCGAGTTCTCGCATGGCTCCACGGCGGTCGGCGGCGGTCATCTGACGCGCATCACCGCCGGGCACGCGTCCTGCGGTGAAATCGCAGGACGGCGAAGCTCTCGTGCGACGCGGCGAGCGACATGATGGGTGTGCCCGGCGGCCCGCCTGGCGGGTAGCTCGTGCGGCGGGGACCGATAGCCATGCCGGACAACCTTCCGCTCCCGACGAGCGACTGCGCGACATCGACGAGCGCCGTGCGCGTGCGTACGTCGACTGGCTATGCCGCCTGACCGATGAGGACGGTCACCGACTCACTGACCGCTCGGTGCGGAACGCCGTGTTGCCTCTGCAGTCCTGCCTGCGCCACGCCGTCCGGGCCGGCCTGCTCCGCGATGGCGCGGAGCCGGTGATCTTGCTGCCGAGGCGTAGGCGCGGACGCGGTTCGACGAGCGTCGCTTCCTCACACGCCAGCAGCTCGCGCGGCCGCTGGCCGAGATCCCAGACGAATGGCGGCCGCTCTTCGAACTGCTGGCCGCGACCGGTCTGCGGATCTCCGAGGCGATCGCCCTGCGGGTCATGGACGCCGACCTCGACGCAGCGCAGCCGAGGATCCACGTGCGCCGCGCGATCGTCAACGGCCAGCTCACCGGCCCCAAGTCGCGGCACGGCCGACGCACGATCCCGGTCAGCCACCCGCTCGCCACGCGGTTGCCAGCGGTCATCGTCGGACGTGGCGACACGGAGTTGCTGTTGTCGGCGTTCAGGGCGCGCCGCGCTGCTCATCGACGCCGGCGCAAGCCCACTTCGCCTGCAGCGCTGGATGGGCCACCACTCCGCCGCGTTCACCCTCGACAAGTACGGCCACCTCTTCGACGACAGCCTCGGGCCCCACCTCAGCCTGGCAGTCAACTGATCCAGGTCTCTGAGCCAGGCTGGGGTTCGCGGAGACCTAGTCACGTGTCCTGCGTCATGCATGACGCGAGCGATATACCGCGCACTCCGACGTGAGTCGAGCAGGAACACGATCCCGCTTCACGAGGCACTGATGGAGTACCTCGCGGAGGGCGGCCAGTACGCACCGCTCGTTGTCGCTCGGTGGCGAATCGCGCGGTCAGCGCTACGCGCGCACATCCAGTAGCTGGGCGCAAAGCCCCGGATCTGTCAGTCCGCACTCCTCACCGTCAGCTGGTGTCGGAGCCGTTGGGCCCTCGCGCCGTAGCCGTAGCAGGCAACGAGGCCTAACAGAGAGCCAGGCAGCGCGTAGAGCGCATGCCGCATCCCGGGTGGGTTGTCGCTTGGGAGAGCGAAGCCCTCGATGACGAAGCCCGACGCGACGCCGCCCATCCACGCCGCCAGGAAAGCGCCCACGATCCCGCCGGCGAACCGATCCGGAACGAAGATCGTGAAGTGCCAGATCGCGATTCCGACCATCGACCAGACGAAGACGCTCATGCCTGCCCCGGGACGGCGCGGTCGAGGGCGCAGATGATCGTCGGTCGAGCACGAGCCATGCCAAGAGCGTGGCGATGCCCGCGCCCCGGTGGTATGGGGCCGGGGCTGCATCCGGATGCGCAAACGACCGCCGAGCACCAACCGGATGGGCCCGCGCGTGTATAGGAACGCACCCCGCGGCGGGCCAAGCTGTGACTAGATGGCAATCCTCCTCCCGCCTCCCGATGCGAACGTCGCCCAGGACGAGCTCATGTGGCACCTCGAGCGCCACTTGCGTGGCCTCCGCGACGGATCCGCGTTTGTCCTGGTGCCCACAGGAAGCCACGCCGCCCACGTCGGGCCGATCGTCTGCGCCGTCGATGCGTCGAGCGACGCCCGACGTGCGATGCGTTTGGCCGGCGCACTGGGGGCCGAGGTCGACGCACCGTTGGTCCTTGCCCACGCGGTTTCGCTCGCGGAGGTTGACGACGTCGGTACGCGCGCCCTAGACGCTCGCGCCCGCTTGACGACCCGGCACCGCGTGGTTGCGAACGTCCGGCGAGTGATCGGGGAGCGACAGTTCGAGCTCTTGAGAGGCGGCCGGAGCACGCAGTGCCTCTTGACGCGCTTCGCGCACGACCAAGACGCGCGCCTGCTGATCGTCTTCGGCCCGTCATGGCTCTCGGGGGATGTGTCCCGTGCAGCCCGGTGTCCGGTTGTCGTCATGTCGCCGCCGGTCGGCGGCGGCCCCCACATGCCCTCCTGACGGCGTGCGACCGGCGATACGGTGGACCGCCGATGACGTGTGTAGGTCACGGGTGTGACCCCGGGATAGCGGTACTCAGAACGGCGCGAGGATCCGAGCCGCGAGCGGTGGTGAACAGCCTCGATCGACCAGGTTCAGCAAGTCGTGGAGGTCGTATCCGGCGGGGCTTGACAATTCGCGCGCCAGCTCCGGTTCGAATCCCGCCTCGACGAGCAAGCTCCGGCGCCAGACGATGACGTCGCGCGGTACGTGCAGCACGGCGCGCGGCTGGTGGTCCAGATGCCCGTCCATCGCCGTACTCAACTGGCCGACGGCAGGTCGCAGTTCGGCACGGGGCTCGCGCGAAGCGGCGTCCGCCGTCGAGGCAGAGGCACCACACGCGGCTCGCGATCCGCCAGGAAGGGTCGCGCATCGGCTTCGGCGCGCTGCATCAGCTCTTCGGCATGCCCGAAGTCCATCGGCTGGACGGTCATCGGGCAGGGCGGCGGAAGGATGGTCACGTCGGCGCGGTCGCTGAGTGTCAGCGTCTCGGCGGCAAAGCGGTGGGCGACCATGAGGCTGGTGGCGTACACCAGCATTCCGAGGGCGCCACGCGGTGCCTCGGTCAGGGCGCAGGGGCCAACCGTGGGCAGCACGTAGATCTCGGTGGCGCCGAGCTCGAGCGCATGCGTGATCGGGGTGTTGTTGATCACGCCACCGTCGATGAGCAGGCGCCCGTTCCAGTCGACGGGCGGCAGGACTCCAGGGATGGCAGCGCTGGCCAGCACGGCATCGACCAGCGGGCCGTCCGAGAGCCGTACTTCCGTGCCGGTGAGGACGTCGCACGCGACGACGTGGAGCGGAATGGGGAGCTGCTCCAGACGGTCGCAGTCGGTGTTCCGGCTGATCAGCCGCCGCAGCGCACGGTCGGGGACCAAGTTCTTGCGCGCGCCGAGGAAGCCGAGGAGGCCGGTCACTGGCTCGAGCGGGAACACCTGGCCGCGCCGGACGCTGAGCCACAGCTCAGCGAGCTCGTCAACGCTCTGCGGGGTGAAGTCGCGCCCTGCGAGGAACGCGCCGTTGACGGCGCCGACCGAGGTGCCGACCAGCAGGTCAGGGCGAATGCCTTCGTCGACGAGCGCTCTGAGCATGCCGACCTGAACCGCGCCCAGGCTGGCGCCGCCCGAGAGCACGAAGGCGACGCTCATGACCGCAGTTGGGTGTCGGTCAAGTTCGTCATGTCCCGTTTGCGCTGGGCGACGCCGAACCCTTACGTCGACCGGCGCCGACGTATGAACGTTGAGGTCGCCCTCGCACATCGGGTCACCCACGACTGGAGAGACGACGATGGAGATGAACGGACACCAAGCAGCGAGTTCGCCGCGGACGAACGCTCGAGTCCTTGTCGTCGCCGACTGGACCGCCGACCCGGCCACAGTCGTCGCGGCCTGCCGGCGAAGGGCCGACCACGACGCGTCGTTCATCCTGATGGTCCCGGCGTGGCTGCACGGCCTGGACTGGGTGGGCGATCCGTCTGCGAGTGCGCCGTGTGCGCATCTCCAGCTCGTCACCCTGAAGCAGCTCTGTGTCGCCGAGGGACTGGCCATCGAGGTCTCCGGCGTGGGCGATCCCGACCCGATCACCGCCATCGGCGACGCGCTCGTCACTCATCCCGCGTGCGAGATCCTGCTCTTCGCCCGCGACCGCTGGGCGTGGGCGTGGAACCCACTCGATCTCAGCCACCGAGCCGAGCGCATCAGCGGTCTTCCGGTTCAGCGGATTCCCGTACGCCGCTCGCCGGGCCGCGGTCACTGCGACGCCGGTGCGCGCTGGGCAGCCTGAATCAGGGTCGGCATAACGACGAGCGACGTAAGAAACCTCGGCGCGTCGTCGCGAACGAACCATGATGCATTTGACGGCCACCGAAGCGATCCCCGTCTCCAGGGGCCCGGCCGCGCGCGTCTACGCTCGGAGACGCGTGCCAGGCGCCGCACAACACGACGCGGGGGACGCTCAACGCGATTCACACGCGTGGCTCGCCGCGTTGCGCGGACCCGCCGCCGTGCGCGACGAGGCGGTCGCCGATCTGCACGACCTGCTGCTGCGCGGTGCGCACTTCGAGCTCAACCGGCGCCGCCAGACGCTCAGCCACGTGCCATACGGCGAGTTCGACGACCTGGCCACGCAGGCCGCGAATGACGCGCTCGTGGCCATCCTCGCCAAGCTCGACACTTTCCGGGGAGCCAGTCGCTTCACCACATGGGCGTACAAGTTCGTGCTGCTCGAGGCGGGGGTCAAGGCGCGGCGGCGTAGCTGGCACGGTCGCGAGGTGATGCTCGACGAAAACGCCTGGCCGGCGATGCGGGACGGCGGCGCCTCCGCGCAGCAGGTCGTCGAGGACACCGAGACGCTCGACGCGCTGCGCGCTGCGGTGCGCACCGAGCTGACTTCCCACCAGCGCGAGGTCTTCTGCGCGCTCGCACTCGGGGGCGTTCCGATCGACGTGCTCGCCGAGCGGCTGAACACGACGCGCGGGGCGCTCTACAAGACGCTTCACGATGCTCGACGCAAGCTTCGGGCGGCGCTCGCCGTCGCCGGTCTTGCCCTCGAGACGACCACCGCCATCGGAGCCGGACATGACCACTGATCCCCGACATACCGAACTGATCGCTGCGCTCTTGGGTCCGCTAGGCCCTGAAGTGAGTTGCGAGGAGTGCTTCGAGCTACTCGACGAGTACGTCGAGCTGGAGCTGGCCGGCGAGGACGCCGACGCCCGGCTGCCCGGCATGCGCGCCCATCTGCAGGGCTGCCCGGCATGCCACGAGGATCACGACAGCCTTCGCGACCTCGTCGCCCAGCAGTCCTAGGTGTCATCTCACTCACCGGGCTTGCCGGCGGCCGCCTGCTCAAGCGCGACCGCCACCGCGGCGAGTCGTGCAGCGGGCATCGTCCGCTCGATCAGCGGGAACAGCTCTCGTTCCTCGAGCCGTACGTGTTCGGCGAGTCGGCTGCCGAGGTCGTGCAGGACAGCAGGTAGCGCTGGCGATTCGCTGACGAGGGCATCGACCCGCTGGCGGATCGCAACGTGGTCGCACAGCGCGCGGCCAACCAGCCGGTGATAGGGATCTCCGTGCGCGGCGAACGCGGGCAGCAGCACCTCTTCCTCCGTACGGAAGTGCGCGCGGCCATGTGTGTTCCAGTACGAGAGAAACCGCGCGCGGACGTCGGCTGCCGTTTGCGCGGTGGCCCGCCGCAGCTCTTGAGCGGCCACCAGGGTCTTGTGATGGTCGCGCGAGAGCGAGATGAGTGCCGGGTCTCTGTTCATGACTTCACGCGGTTGCCCGGATGATCAGGCTGTCGCTCGACGAAGAAGCTCATGCGACGCCTTCTCCGGGCACCAACAGGATGGGGCAACCCGCGTCCCCGAGGACTGCCGCGGCTACCGAGTTCACGCCGGCTGACACGTCGCCCGGCGCGCCGATGGCGATGATGTCCGCCTGACTTCCCGCGGCGGCGTCGAGCAGCTCGCCTGCGGGATCGCCGACAAGAACCGTGGCGGACGCCGACACGTGGGGACTGATGAGCCGGACCGCGGAGGCGAGCACCCGCCATCCGGCATCGAGCTGGACGTGAAGGTCGCGCGAGTACAGCTCGACGACGTGTACGAGCGTCAGCCGTCCACCGACTGCCTGTGCCACGCGCGTCGTCGCGCCGACGATCGCGTCTGGGTCTCCGTGATCGTCGAGGCCGACCAAGATGTTGGGCCGCCTGGGCAGTCGTGTGCTCGACTCCGGCAGTACCAGCACTGGACAACCTGTCTCGTCCGCCAGTCGAACGGCCACCTCGTCGGGCATTGGCGGGCCGGCGACGATGAGGTCGGCCCGCTGCTTGCCGGCCCTGATGACGACCTCCTGCGGAATGGGAGGATCGAGCGTCGCGACTGTGCCCCTTGTGCCCGAAGCACGTCGATCGACGCCCGTCGCGGCCGATCCGACACCGGCGGGGAGGAACGAGAGCGTCGCCGACATACGGCTGGCGAGATCGCTTGCCGCCTGCGCTCGCGGCTCCCCCGGGTCGCCGACAAAGAGGATGCGTCTCAGGTTCGTCATGCCGCGCCCCCGTGCAGCAGTGAGGCTGCGGGCAGGACGAGAATCGGGCGCCGCGCTGCGCTGAGCAGGTGACGTGCCACCGAGCCGAGCAGCGGTTCACGCCACGGTCCGAGGCCTCGGGAGCCGATCGCGATAAGGGGCGCGGTGATCGCGGCGGCGACGGCTTCCAGCTCCCACGCGGGATCCCCGTCTCGCATCTCGTGGTGGACAGTCAGGTCGGTGGCCGCGCAGTTCGGATCTCGCTGACGAGAAACGGTTTCCTGCAGCGGGAGCACGACGTCATTGGTCGCGACCGCGGCACCAGGGCCGACGCTGGCGACGATCAAGGCGCTGTCAAGCTGCTCGGCGAGGGTCGCCGCTTGGCACGCGGCAGCCCAACCCGGCGCCGAGCCGTCGAAGCCCGCGACCAGCGTGCGTCCTCGCCACTCCTCAGGCCGGACGTGCGGCTCGAGGCCCGAGGCCACGATCAGCACCGGACAGGGTGCGTCAGCCGCCAGTCGGCTGGCCACGCTGCCGAGGAGCCCGTCGCGGTCCCGGGCGTCGCGGCAGCTGCCCATGACGACGAGGAGAGCCTCGCTGCCCTCGGCGATGGCGGCGAGACGGCGCGCCGGGTCGCCGTAGCGAATGACTTGCCGTCCTGCCGTCCGAGCCCCGACCGCCTGGCAAACCTCGTCGAGCATGGCGACCGCGGCAAGTTCGCTGTCGTTGACGTCCGCGGTCAGAACGTTGCCGGCCGCCCAGCCGGAGCCGGCGGTGGTCGCGGCAGATGCCAGCGACGGGCGCTGCGAGGACGCGCCGAGGACGTGAACGACTTCCAAATGGGTGTCGAGGACATCGGCGAGCCGGGCCGCGATCCGCACGAGCTCACCCGTTCGCGAAGAGCTGTCGACCCCGCAGACGATCGTTGGTCGATGAAGACGCATGCCACAAGCCTGGTAGGCGCGAGCTGCGCTGGGCATGGGGCGAGGCCTCCATCCTGCTCGCGAGCGCGAGCCGTGTTCCCCGCGAGATGAGCCCGTGAGTGCATGGGAACGCGCTCCGCGGCGAGCGACGCTGCGAAGTGACATGCGACCACCAGCGATGAGCGTCACCGTGCTCGATATCGGCGCGGGCGATCCGATCGGGATCCTCGCCAGTGCCTTCGCGCGAGGCGCGAGGCGCGAGGGCGCCTCGGTCGCGCACATCGCCGTCGATGACCTTGCCGCGCCGGCTCCGAGAGAGCTTCGCCGCCTCCTTGCCGAGAGCCGCGGGCTCTGCCTCGCGTCATCAGTCGACGGCGATGATGCGGTCGGGTACCTGCTCGCCAGCGTGCATCCCGACGTCTTGGCGCTGCTTCGGACCGGCGATCTGGGCGTGCGCTGCGCGGCGGTCCTCACCTCGCTGCCCAAAGCCCAGGCCGAGCCCACGGTCCGTGCGCTGAGCCAGCTGTGCCTGCGGCTCGGGCTCGCGGTCGTGCCCGGCGGCTACAGCGGGGAGCGCGTGCCGGGGTGGAGCGACGACTCGTCCGGCGTCACCTATGACTCGGGCGGGCGGCCCGACGAGGCGTCACGAAAGGCCGCCGAGCGTCATGGCGCCCGGTTCGGGCACATCGTGGTGCAGCTCGCCGTAGCCGACGCCCGTCACTGCGTGATCTGGCGCGATGGCCGACTCGACTCGGACGATTCACGGGACGGCCTTCCGTCGTTGTCGGGTTTCCCCGTCCCCCGAGCGATCGCACAGTGGAACGAGCGGTCGCCTTGAGCGTCGGCACGTTCTGATCGCCCCGGCCTACGACTGGTCGCCGGGGACATGCACGACGAGCACGGGGATCGGGCTCTCGTGAAGGACGTGGCGGCTGACGCTGCCGAGCAGCAGCGACCGAAGCTCGCCGCGCCCGCGCGAGCCCATGATGATCAGGTCGTGATCGTGGGCCGTGACCTCGTCGACGATCGCCGCGCCCGGCGCTCCATGCTTGAGAAGCGTCTTCACCGAGAGATCCTGAGGGACCGTCTCGACGGCGGCGTCAAGGATCCTCTGGTAAGCGTGCTCGACCTGCTCGTTGAGCTCGCGCAGATTGATCGGCGCGTCGATCGCCCCCAGCGTCGCCCATGCCGACGGCTCGGGCACCACAGTCATCACCGTGAGCCTGGCGTTGTTCGACTTCGCGAGATCGATCGCCTCGGCAAGTGCGTGCCGGGCGTGCGGTGAGCTGTCGAGCGGGACGAGGAGTCGGCGGAACATGCAGTTGACAAGTTCGTCGACCACCCGGTGCGGCGCCATGGGGCCACGACCGCACATCGGCGGCTGCCTTCGTCATGTGCCGGCCGTTTCGTGTCGACCGTGGGGTCAGCGGGGCTCGCTGCGTTCGTCTCGCAGAACATGCACCGATCGGGCAATGACCTCGGCGAACAGCGGTCCCGGATCTCCGGCTTGATACGCGGGACTCGCCTGATCCCACACGAGCTTTGACAGGCGAGCCGCGACGGCGACCTCGACAGGTGCCAGCTCCCGTAGCCGCGACGCAAGGGCGAGCAGCGACTCACGGTGAGTCAGCACCGTGCGCGTACGGATGTACCGAGACACGGGCAGCAGTTCGGCGGCGTCGACCAGCTGTTCGAGCGAGGCGGCCAGCCTCGTCTGCATAGCGAATGAACTCAGCGCGGAGGCCCGCACCATGAGGTCGGCGGCGCTCCATGGGTCCTGGCCGGCGGCGAGCGCCGCATCGAGCTTGCCGTGTCGCAACGCCGCGCGCATCCGCGCGAGCTGTCGAGCGATGACGCTGCGAGGAAGTCGAGCGATGCCATCAGAGGACGAGGGCATGGGTCGGATGATCAGCCGCGCTGGTAGCAGCAACCATGGGGCCGAGCCTGCAGTCGCGGCCACCGCTTTGCGGGGCGGCCGGTCCACGGCGGACATGGGGACGGCAACGCACCCGGATGGAGTCCTGTCCCGATCCACGAGCCGGGCGCAGGGCGCGACGGTACGGCCATGCGTACTCGAGTTCTGCGACAAGTGTGGTTGGCCGCGCCCTGCCTCGCAGGTATCGCGGTGGTGGCCAGCGGGTGGTCGGCTGGAATCGGTTGGGCGCTCATCGTCGTCGGCGGCGCGCTGTTCGCCGACCAGCTCGCGCGCTCTTCGCAGCCGTATCGCGCGGACACGAAGCCGCGAAGGCGGTCCCATGCCATCGCGAGCAGCCGAACCCGGATTCGCCAAGCGCGATGATGATCTTCGTCAGCATCCGTCACCGGCGACGTGCGCCCGTCGAAGTGATGCTTCGTGCGATCGCTCTGTTCTTGCTCGTCGCTCTGGCCACCATCGTGGTCGACGCGATCCTCTGAGCCCCGGATCCTGAGATCTCGCTCGCGGCCTCTGTCGGGCTGAACCGGCGCGAGACGACCCGGATGCAGTCATGACGACGCCCGCGATGGGGCTCTGGCCGGATGGTCGCCATCGACGCCGGCCGAGAGCGTGTGCGCACAACACGTCGAGACCGTCGTGGAAATCGACCCTGAGACAACCACCAGTGCGAAGGCCGGCGGCAGACAGGCTGGCGCGACGCTGGCGACGCCGCTGCTCGTCGCTGCAGCGGTTGCCGTCGGGAGCTGGGAGTCCGAATGATCCCCCTGTTCAGTGGCCCGCTCCGCCTGTACCTCGACGTTGTCGTCGGTCGCGAGGTCGACCCAAGCACGCACGCGCACCCGGCCTGGGCGCCCGACAGCGAAACCTACGTGTTGATCCCTGACCCGCCTCCGCCGCCTCGTCGGGTGGCGTAAGACACGCGTCGCGTCACGCCGCATGCATCCGCGGCCCCATGGTCGCGTCGAATCACCGGTGAAAGCATCGAGGCATGACATTGACCACCGACAAGCCGAACACCCGGTTTTCCAGCACCCGGCGACGGGATCCCAGCAAGGAGCTCTACGACCGCGCGTGCGACGTCCGAGCGGCGGCTGCCGAACTGCGCGCCGCGGCCGGCGGACGCAACAACGAAGCCGCTGTCGCGTCCACGCTCCGTTGCCTGGAGAGCGCGCTCGAGCAGGCGGCGGTGGCGACAGACCTGCTCCGCGAAGGCAGCCTGAAACGAATCAGGAGCGCCTGGCCCGTCCTCGGCGACGATGCGTCGGCGACGGCCGGGCGACTGTCTGACGACTTCGTCGCAGCCGGCGACGCCATCCGGACGGCCAGTCGCGCGTGCGGGGAACTCCGGAGCGGCGTCGGCCCGCTGCTCGCCGAGCTCACGGTTGTGTGAGACCACCGTGGCGTACGTGATCAACGAGCCGTGCATCGGGGTGAAGGACCTGTCGTGCACCGAGGTCTGCCCGGTGGACTGCATCCATCCCACCGCGGACGAACCGGGCTACGACGCTGCCGAGCAGCTCTACATCGATCCCGAGGAATGCATCGACTGCGACGCCTGCGTCGAGGCCTGCCCGGTGGACGCGATCACTCCCGAGGACGTGGTGCCCGCGGAGTGGCATCACTTCATCGAGCGCAACGCCGCGTACTTCCGCCGCCGGCCCGAGTGAATGCAGCCTGGCCAGCCGCAGGATGGGCGCTCCAGCCCATGCCGCACCAGCGGAGATGGCGCCACGATCAGGCAACGTCGAACGTCGAAAGGAAGAGCCGAAGGATGATGATGATCACTCAGGCGGCGATGCATGACGCGCGATCGCTGCACAGCGATGTGCGCGAGGTCGGTGAGGCACTGCAGGAGGTCTTGGTCGACCTGGTCGATCTCTCCCTTCTGGGCAAGCATGCTCACTGGAACGTGGAGGGCGCGACCTTCCACTCGCTGCACCTGCAGCTCGACGAGCTCGTCGACGAGTGGCGCG
>Ga0066710_100006075_pt1 | contig 11200 bp, 12 predicted proteins | sample GraSoiAngelo_159_FD_79666 | JGI IMG/M metagenome (GOLD analysis project Ga0066710, IMG submission 79666) | Grasslands soil microbial communities from the Angelo Coastal Reserve, California, USA - 14_1009_16_40cm | ecosystem: Environmental > Terrestrial > Soil > Grasslands | place: USA...
CCTCTGACGAGCTCCCGCAGGCGCACCGAGAGATCGGAATTCTCGAGACTCGCGAGACGCAATTCCAGTGCGGTCGCATCGGGCGCCTTGAGCTTGCGGGGCAAATTGTCCAGGACGACCCCGCCGCCGAGGGTGGCCGCGGGGGAGGGACGACGCACAATGAACCGGTCCCCCGGCAGAGCGGCGACCATGCGGGAAAGCCGGAGTTGGGCATATCCCGTGGCCCCCGGCTCCAGACGCTTCGTCGCGGCCAGTCGCACTCGACCCATCACCTCCGCGGCAAGGTGATGGAACCTTACCGTCATCAGATCACCCACTCCTCCTTCTCCCTCCAGCGTCTCCAGTTTCACGTCCAGCAGACGCGACGGCCGGAAGACCCCGGGAGCCGCCAGGAGGTCTCCCCGCTGCACGGTCGACGCGTCAACTCCCTGTAAGTTCACGGCGGTGCGCTGCCCCGCGCTGGCTTCGCGGCACGCCTTCCCGAAAACTTCCAGGCCGCGCACGCGAGCTCGAGCGCCCGAGGGAAGAATCTCCACCTCCTCCCCTACCGCCACGCTCCCGGAAATCAATGTCCCCGTCACCACGGTTCCGAAGCCTCTGATAGAGAAGGAGCGATCCACGGGAAGGCGGAACGCCATGCCGGTGGGGCGAGGGGGAAGGGACACCGCCAATGCCGCAATGGCGCTCGCAAGCTCTTGGAGGCCCGCGCCGGTCTTGGATGAGACCGGCAGGATGGGGGCGTCCTGCAGGAAGGATCCCGCGAGGAACTCCCGGACCTCCAGACGGACCAGGTCCAGAATCTCCGGCTCCACCAGATCCGCCTTGGTGAGGGCCACGAGGCCTCGAGGGATTTGCAGCAGACGGCAGATTTGGAAGTGTTCTCTCGTTTGGGGCTTGACCGACTCGTCAGCAGCCACCACCAGGAGGACCAAATCAATGCCCCCCACTCCCGCCAGCATGTTGCGCACGAAGCGCTCGTGCCCCGGCACATCCACGAATCCCACCAGGGTCCCGTCGGAAAGGGTGAGGCTGGCGAAGCCGAGATCGATGGTGATGCCGCGCTCTTTCTCTTCCTTGAGACGATCCGGGTCGGTGCCGGTGAGGGACCGGACGAGGAGGGACTTTCCGTGGTCGATGTGGCCGGCGGTGCCGATCACGAAGCGGCGGGACGACTCCACGGTACAACTACTCCCGGAGCCGCTTCACCTTGCTCAACTCCTCTTCGTAGTACTTGCGGTAGAGGAGCTCCCATTCCGGGCTGCCCTCGGGAATGTCGCGCTTCTGGGATTCGATCTTTCGCCGGACGGCTTCTTCCATCGCGTCCTCGCGCTCCAGCTCGGTTTTCAGGAGCCCCACGATCCTTTGGCGCACCTCGTTCTCCTCGCTGTGATAATCCACGCGATCATCGTCCAGCAGCGCTTCCATGATCCGGTGGGAGAGGTGCACGATCTTCTCATGGCTCAGGCGCATGGCGTCCCTAAAGGATGATCTTCCGTTCGCGGGCCAGCTTGGTCTTGATCTTACGGAACATCTCCTGATAGTTGATGTCCCCGCGGGCGATTTCTTCGCCGTACTTCTCCATGATCCCGCGGACTTCCAGGTTCAGACGGTCCTCCACCGCCAGGTCCTCCTCGAAGACCTCGACCAATCGGTCGATGATAGCGCTGGGCTCTTCGGTGGAGATGGTCCCTTCGCGGATGAGAGCATGGACGAGGTTCTGCGAAATGGCACCGATCTGATCGCGGGTAAGCCTCACGTTTGCCCCTCGGGGTCAGGTGAGAGAATAACACAAGGCTCCGGGCGCCTCCACTGCCTCCCAGAGAAGCTCCTCGGCTGGCTGACGGGGAATTCGCGGGAATGAGAAAGGGGCCTTGCGGCCCCCTTCGAGCAGTGCTCGTCCCGTTCTTTGACGCGCGCTTCAGTGGGAAAGTCTAAGCCTCGCCGCCTCCAGGCGCGCCAACACCGTTGCCCCACGGGCCCTCCTGGCGGGCTTGGTAAGGGCACGATTGCAGGTGATCAGCTTCTTGAGCCGTTTCATGGCCTGGGCTTCGATCTGTCGGACTCTCTCCCGGCTGATGCCCATCCGTTCGCCGATCTCCTTGAGCGTGAAGGTTCGCCCCCCCTGGAGGCCGAAGCGGTTGATGATCACCGCCTGCTCCTGCGCACTGAGATCCTTCAAAGCCAGCCGAATCAGACTCTGACTCTCCTCCCGCAGCAGTTCCTCCTCCGGGTTCGTGGAACCTTCGTCGACCAGGTAGTCCGAGATGGGGGTGTCCTTGTCCCGTCCGATTTTGTCGTCAAGCGACAGCTCCCGCAGCTTGATCTGCAGGATTTCGTCGATCTTGGCGATGGTGCTCTGGAGCTCCCTGGAGATCTCCTCGCGGTCAGGCCTCCTCCCCAGCTCACGGACCAGCGCCCGTTCCGTGGCCCGGACGTTTTTAACCTTCTTCAGCTGGTAGTTGGGAATCCGCACAAGGTTGGAGTGCTGGGAGAGGGCCCGGAGAATCGATTTCCGTATCCACCAGATGGCATAGGTGATGAACTTGGTGCCCCGGAGGTGGTCGAAATGATGGGCAGCCTCGATGAGGCCGATGTTCCCTTCATTGAGGAGGTCTTCGAAGGGAAGCCCCAGGTTCCGGTATTCGGAGGCGATCTTCACGACGAACGAGAGGTTGGATTCCACCAGCTCGTTCAGCGCCCCCACCTTTTCCTTATTGCTCAGGCAGGCGGCGAGCTTCTGCTCCTCTTCCCGGGTCAACAGCGGGAACTCGCCAATGTCCGATAAGTACTTGGAAACTGAGCTGCTTCGTTCCTGCGGCCTATATTCCATGCCTCAAGACCTCGTCCAGGTCGCCCGTCCGGTAGGGGACGGGGTTGGAAACGGCTGACTCAGGCTGACGGCCGGCAAAAATTTCGCCCTTGACAAAGGCACCTGCTGGACCTACACTTACGTCAAATTTCTGTTGTTTCGTCCAGCTCCTGACGCTTCAGCTACTTCCGACGAAAGAAAAAGCCAGGGATTCTGACATGAGACACCGGGATTCCTCCATGGCAACAGGCGGCCATCCCCGGAATTCATGGTCGGAGCCCCCCTGTCTGCGACGATGCTTTGGGCGAGCCGAGCATCAGAAATTTGGCGTTTATGACGAGCTGTTGTGAGAGCTGACGGGGTGATTATAAGGACCGTCCCAATTCCTGTCAAGCGAATTTTGCGATACCAGCATTTCACGGAAGCCGCTCCGGTCAAGGATTTTAGAGGGTGCGAAGCGTGGAAGGGAATGCCGCCGTGAGTTCCACCCGATCCAAGTTCCGACAGCCCCTGCTGGTCGGCCATCGCATCCGTATTCTGCGCAAAGATCGGAACCTGACGCAGGCCGAGCTGGCGGCCAGTGTCGGCATCCAACAATCGGATCTCTGCCGGATGGAGAACGGGGACTACAAGGTCAGCCTTGAAACGCTCTTCAAGATCCTGTCCATTTTCCAGATCAACATCGCGGAGTTCTTCCACGAGGAGAACCCGCCCAGCATCTCCGACAAAGACGTGGATTTCCTGCGCGAATACCAGAAGCTGGATCAGGAGGCCCAGCGGGAGGCTTGGGATTTTATGCGCTTCAAGCGAATGGACGAGAGAGGGGAAGCCCCCGACCTGGAACTGCCTTCAGCCTCCCGCCAGGAGCGGGACCACACGAAAGAGTAGGTCGGCCATGGACAGGACTTGGAAGGAAAGCTACGACCAGCTCACGAAAGAGGCCTACGAAGAGATCCGGCGCGGCAATTTCAAGACGGCCATGGACCTCTTCGACCTGGCTAGAAAGCTCGCAGAGTCGGCCGGAGACCAGAAGGAAATCGATCGTTCGGTCTGTAATATGAGCACCGTGCATCTCTGCCTGGGCGATTTCCGAGCCGCGGAGCATGGCCTCCGGGAGATCCTTCTGAGATGCACGGACCCGCAGATTCTGTTCATCGCCTCCGCGAACCTGGGCAGCAGCCTCTCCAAGCAGGGACGCATCCACCGGGCCTTCTTCTATTGCAAGAAGGCTCTGGCTGAGAGCGCTTTTCTTGAGCCCCACTGGAAGGCGATCGCCCGAAACCGCCTGGCCAACCTTTACCTGATGCAGAGCTATTTTCAGGAGGCGATCTCGGAATACCGGACGGCGCTCCAGATCGCTCGGGAGGCGGGGTTGGCGGACCGCTGGCCCACCGAGCATTACCTGGACAACCTGGGCTACTGCCTCATCCTGGTGGGCGAGTACCGCGAGGGGATCCTGCACATCCATGAGGCGCTGGGGCTGGCCCGGCCCCGGCGGAACCAGCGCTGCATCACCGAGTGTTTCCAGGATCTGAGCTTCGCTTACATGCAGCTTCGATCTCTGCGAAAAGCGGAGTTGTACGGACGGAGGGCCCTGGGAATGGCCCTCCGAAAGCAATACACCGACATCGTCAAAACCTGCTACTACCTGCTGGGCGAGATCCATTTTCTCCAAGGCAACGAGAAGGATTCCGATTTCTATTTCGGGAAGCTGCAGGAATTCTATCCGGGTTTGGATTTCCTGACGGATTTCCTGAAGACCTTTGACGTCAGCAAGATCCTCAATTTCAAGAACCCGAGTTAGGTGCGACGATGAGAACGTACGCTCGATGGATTCTGGTTTCGGCGGCCGCCCTTCTCTTCGTCCCCCTTTCCTGGGCGACCGTGCAGGTAGTAGACGCCGATGGGACGATCTATACGGTGGAAGTGGCCTCGGCGGCCGCCGGCGCCGCTCCTGCCGCCACGCAGCTGACTTTCACCCGAAACTCCCCCGACGGTGCTCAAACCCATGGGGTGATCCGTCCCGCGCCGAGCGGTGGCGGCGATCGGGACCCGGTCCTGCTCCTTGTTCCCGGTTCTTCCGGGCCGGCACTGATCTGGTCCAGGCAGGAAGGCAGCTTCGATCGGATCGCCTATTCCCGCTACAGCGGAGGCACCTGGTCCGAAGTGCGGTACTTCACCAACACACCGCACCACAACCTGTACCCCCAGGCCGGGGTGGATGCCGGCGGCACCGGTTATGTGGTCTGGGTTCAGGCCGAGGGCAGCGGGGCTGTGATGCTGGCCACCTTCGACCCGCTCACAGGAGATCTGATCGCCAGCCCCCGGGACCTCTTCAGGGAACTGGTCCGCCATGCTCCCCCCCAGTGGCTGACGCCGGACCTTGCCGTCCCGTCCGGGCTTGGCCTACCTCAGTCCGGTCAGATTGTAGTGTCGCTCGACGGGGGCAACGACACGCCGGCAGTGCCCCCGGCTAACGCCTACACCGGCCACTTGGATCTCCCCGTCGGAGGCGTGGTAGCTCTGACGCCGGTCTGCTCTCAGGCGGTGGCGGCTGTGGTGCGTGGGAAGGCCCTTTGGATCGGGGTGTTTCAGAACGGGGTGGTCCGGGAGTATTACCGCTCGGTGGTTCCCGCTGGGGCCCCGGAGAACTATGTCAACCTGCTCCTCCAGAGCCTCTTGACCCGTCACTGCCAGTAGCAGGAAGATCGGCAAGCGGCCTGCCTACCCCTTCCGCTCAATGGAAGGGGTATTTTTTTCTCTCCTCCTCGCCGTCGAAGACTTCGAATCTACGGCGCCGCACCTTCCACCTCAGCTCCGCCACCCAGTCCTTCAGCCGCCACGCCTTCTTGAGGTAGATGTAGCCGAAGAGCATGCCTCCCAGGTGGGCGAAGTGCCCGATGCCGTCGGAGACCCAGCTCGCCGACGCCAGGAGTTCGATTCCGCCCATGAGCAGCACGAAATGCTTGGCTTTCATCGGAAAGACGAACCAGAAGAGAATCTGGCGGTTGGGAAAGGTCAGGCCGTAGGCCAGCATGACACCGAACACCGCCCCCGAGGCGCCGATGGTCAGGCTCTGGGGTGAGAAGAAGCAGGTCACGATTCCGGCCCCGACCCCGGTGAGAAAATAGTACTTCAGGAAGCGTCGGGTCCCCCAAATCCTCTCCATCTCCGCCCCAAACATCCAGAGCATGAACATGTTCACCAGGATGTGCCCCAGATCACCGTGGATGAAGAGGTAGGTGACCGGCTGCCACAGAAAAAGGCTGCCGAAGACCAGGCTGGGCATGAGTCCGAAGAGTCGCAGGAAAACCGCTTCCAGACCGAGGCTTTCCAGGAGGAACTTCAGGAGGAAGACGGCGGAGTTGGCGATTACAAGGTATTTCACCGCCGGCGTGATGGCACCGCCGATGCCGAGGGAATAGCCGTCACCGCCTGCAAAGCGAGGAGCGCGATTCATCAGTCCGGAAAATACCACACTCCCCCCGGAGCCGCCAGCGGCGGAGGTCCCCGGTGGGAAGGTCGGCTCGCCGGGCTAGATCACTCGATCAGCTCGGTGTTCCAGTAGGCGACATCCAGGAAGTTTTTCCAGGACTCGTAGCGGGAATGGTTGAAGGTCAGCTTTACGAACGGGTGCCATCGCGGCTTTGCGGGAAGTCGGATGAGGTGCATTCCGGCCTCCTTGGGCAGGTGTCCCCCCTTCTGACTGTTGCAGCGTACGCAGCAGCAGACCACGTTATCCCAGGTGGATTTGCCGCCCCGGGACAGCGGCACCACATGATCAAGGTTTAGATCGCTGGTGGGAAACCTTCCGCCGCAATACTGGCAGCGGTTTCGATCCCGGAAGAAGATGTTCTTGCGCGTGAAGCGGACATCGTGGCGCGGCAGTCGGTCGAAATGAAGCAGCAGCACGACCCGGGGAATCCGCACGCGAAAGCTCGGCGTGGCGATGAATTCGTCGTCTCCCTGCGGGGGGATGTCCTTCCAATCTTCCCAGTCATAAGTGGTGTAGTCGGGCGCGACGGCGCGGACCTCGCCCTTGTAGAGCAGGCAGAAAGCCCGGCGGACGGAGGTGATCTGGATGGCCTGGAATAGACGATTGAGGACTAATACGCCCGTGTCAGTCATGGAAAGGACCACACCGCCTCTGCGGCAAGCACCGGGTTACGATAATGCGCTCGCGCCGGGTTGTCAAGGAAGCTGGGCGCCGGACACGGGACGGAACTCGCTGACCGAGCGCTCTTTGTCGCGGTGGCGTTCCAACGCCAGATCGATGAGGCGATCCAGAAGCCGAGGGTAAGCCAGGCCGCTGGCCTCCCACAGTTTTGGATACATGCTGATGGGAGTGAAGCCGGGAAGGGTGTTGACCTCGTTGAGGGCGACGGAGCCGCTCTTCCGGTCCACGAAGAAGTCCACGCGCGCCATTCCGGAGCCGTCCAGGGCCATGAACGCAGCCACCGCCAGGCGTCGCACTTCCTCCGCGACGGCGGGCGGCAGCGGCGCGGGAATCAGCAGCTGGCTGCCTTCAGCCAGGTACTTTGCCTCATAGTCGTAAAACTCATTGCACGGGATGATCTCGCCCGGGATCGAGGCCACGGGCTCCTCGTTCCCCAGCACGCTGCACTCGATCTCACGGGCATCGATCCCCCTCTCGACCACCGCCTTTCGATCGAATCGAAAGGCCCTATCTAGACCCTCTTCGAGATCCCTCGCCGTCTTCGCCTTGGTGATGCCGACGCTGGATCCGGTGTTGGCCGGCTTTACGAAGCAGGGGTAGCCCAGGTCCCCGGGGAGACGAGCGAGCACTTCCCCTCTTCTCGCCTCCCAGGCCGAGCGGAAGAGCGTTCGACTCTCGACCACCGGAAGGCCGACTTCCCGAAAAACCCGCTTCATCACATCCTTGTCCATGCCCACGGAGGAGGCCAACACCCCGGCGCCCACATGGGGAAGATTGGCCAATTCGAGCAGTCCCTGGAGCGTGCCGTCCTCGCCTTGTCCCCCGTGGACGATGGGGAAGATCACGTCCAGCGAGCTGACCTCCGGCTCCGACCCGGGGGAGAGGGACAAGAGCCCCCCGACTTCGGGGTCCGGGGGAAGGAAGCACGGTCGAGCGGCCGCCGATTCCAGCCCGTCCGCGAGCAGCGTCCCGGCGTCGCGGGCGGTGACCCACTTTCCTCGCCGGGTGATGCCGATGGGGTTCACCTCGTAGCGCTCCGCGTCCAGGTGCGTGACAATGGATCGCGCGGACACCAGGGAAACTTCATGCTCCACCGAGCGCCCGCCGAAGATTACCCCCACGCGAAGTCGCTTGCCCATCAAGAACCTCCTGACTCCCGGATGAGTCGTTCGAGAAACGCCGCGTCCTTCCGATGGGCACGATAGCGGATCACCAGCTTGCCATCCTCCATCCGGCTCCCCATGACGTCGGCCAGCGCGTGGATTCGGGCGATGACCGAGCCCGCGCTGGGGGAAAGGACCCCCCGGCCGAGGACCGTTTCCTCCGCCACCGATTCCTCCAGGCGTCGGCGAAGATCCTCGAGGGCCTCGCCGGTGGAGGCCGATAGGAACACCGCCTCGGGAGCGAGGTGCTCCGCATGTTCCCGATCGATCGACGATCCCAACCGATCCACCTTATTGAACACCGTCAGGATCGGCTTCTGGTTCAGCCCCATCTCCTCGAGCACCCGCCTCGTCGTTTTCATCTGCTCCTCGAAGCCCGGATGGCTCACATCGACGACGTGCAGGAGCACGTCCGCCTCCCGGGACTCTTCCAGAGTGCTGCGGAAAGAAGCCACGAGCTGCGGCGGGAGTTTCCGGATGAATCCCACGGTGTCGATGAACAGAAAACGGCTCCAGGCTTCATGCCCCTGCCGGACCAGGGGATCGAGAGTCACAAAAAGGCGGTCCTCCACCGGCGCCCCGGCACCGGTCAGGGCATTGAGGAGCGTGGATTTTCCCGCATTCGTGTATCCCACCAGAGCCACCTGAATTTTCTCCTTCCGTCGCTTGCGGCGCTGGGAGCGCTCCCGCTCGATCTGGCGGAGCTCGGACACCAGGTGGGCGATGCGCTTTTGACTCAAGCGGCGATCGGTCTCCAGCTGGGTCTCTCCTACGCCACGCACTCCGATGCCACCCGCCTGTCGCTCCAGGTGAGTCCATCGCCGGGTGAGACGTGGGAGAAGGTAGCGCAGCTGGGCCAGTTCCACCTGGACCTTCGCCTCGCGGCTGCGCGCCCGGACCGCGAAGATGTCCAGGATGAGTCCCGCCCGGTCCAGGACCGGAATGTCCAGCGCCCGCTCCAGATTGCGCGCCTGCGCCGGGGAAAGATCTTCATCGAAGATCACCAGGCCGGCTTTCAGGGCTTCGCTGGCCTGCGCGATCTCTCCCACCTTCCCTTTCCCCACTACGGTGGCGGGATCCCGGCGAGAGCGCTCCTGAACGAAGGTGCCCACCACGGTGCCACCGGCGGTCTCGGTCAGGAGCGACAGCTCTTCCAAGTGCTCGTCCACCTCTGAAAACGGCGCTCGGGAGCTCCGAATCCCAGCCAGGATCACTCGCTGCCGCGAGGGAAGAAGTCGGGAATCGTTACGCGGGAAGACAGGAGTCATGGAGTTGGCGGCCGCCGTGCCGTGAAGTGATCGACTCGGTCTCAGATGTCCTGCCCTGCGGCCAGGAGCTTTTCGATACGCTTCTCGTAGTCGTTGGGGAGATGGCTGCCCTCGTAGACCACCTGACCTCTCCGATCCAGCAGGCAGGTGTACGGAACGAAATAAATCTGGTACTGATCGAGGACCCGCTTGTCCTCGTCGAAGAGCACGGGATAGGGCAGCGCCATTCCGCGCACGAAAGATCTCACATCTTGGAGGTTCTGCCCCAGAGGACCGGTGAGGGCAAGAATCTCGAATCCCTCGGCATGGAACTTCTCGTAGGCATCCCTCAATCGGGGGATCTCCTGCCGGCAGCCGGCGCACCAACTGGTCCACCCCACGATCTGCACGACCTGTTTTCCCCGAAGATCGGCCAGGGAGACGCGTCGGCCGGAGAGATCCGGCAAGGTGAAGTCTGGAGCCATCTTTCCGACCAGCGAAGGTCCTCCCGGCCGCTGGTCGGCGGGCGCGGAGGTGAATGCCAGGCACGCAAGAGCCGGAAGAGTCCAGACTCGCAGTCTCATGACATCAGCTTTCCCGTTTGGATCAGAAAGTACTCCCCCACGAGAATCATCCCGAAGCCGAACACCTTCTTGATGGTCACCATCCAGCTCCCGGCCTTGGGGAGAGAGGCCAGAGCGCCGGCAAAAGTGCCCAGCAGCAGCAGCAGGAAACCCAAGCCGAAGGCAAACGTGAACAGCAACGATGCGCCGTACAACACGTTTCCGCTGGAGCCCACATAAATCAGGAGCGTCCCCAAGACCGGCGCAGTACAGGGAGCCGCCACGAACCCTGAAGCCATTCCCATGACCAGGGCGCCCAGAAAATTCTCTCCCCCCTTCGCTCCCCGGGTCAGAATACCCGGAACGGGAATCACCACCGCATCCAGCATGGAAAGACCGAACAGAATGATGACATTCCCGACGCCGAAGGTGATCCAAGGGTTGGTGGCAATCTGGCCGAAGAATCGCTTGCTGAGGGCCGCGAAGGCCCCGAGGGCCGAGTAGACGAGGGCGATTCCCAGGACGTAAACCAGAGTCCTCAAGGCGGCTCGCTTCTTGGAGCCCGCCTGGGCTCCGCCGATATAGGTCACGGTGACAGGAATCATGGGATAGACGCAGGGCGTGAAGGAGGTGAGGACGCCCGCTGCGAAGACGATCAGGTAAGCGAGCAGGGAGAAAGTCTGGAGGCGCGGCTCCAACAGAATCCGCAGATCATTGCTCCAGTGGTTGAGGAGATCCTGCGGCGAGTTCATGAGAAGGGGGGCTCAGAGGAGCCGTTGGAGCCGGGAGATCAAGGCGCTCTTCAGGGCCGGCCCCACCAGTTTTTCTTGGACCTTGCCGCCCTTGAAGAAGATGACCGTGGGAACCGACATAACGCCGAGACGCACCGCGGTCTCCTGAGCTGCTCCCACATCCACGGTTCCAACTTTGGCGCGTCCGTCGAACTCCGCGGCGATTTCTTCCATGATGGGAACCATCTTCTTGCAGGGTCCGCACCATTCCGCCGAAAAATCCAGCAGGACGGGTACGTTCGAATGGAGGACCTCCTGTTCGAAATTGCCGTCTTGCACGTCCAGAATCTTGCTTCCCATGACCCACCCCTTTCGAACCGAAGCCCGGTGGAACGACCTTCGTTTCCGGGACTCGTCCGAACTGCCAAGGAAACCCGCTCCCCCCAGAGCCGTTGCGCCGACATTATAGCACGCAGCTTCCGATTCCCTTGCCAGGATGCGCAGCGCGCC
>Ga0066710_100006076_pt1 | contig 11200 bp, 12 predicted proteins | sample GraSoiAngelo_159_FD_79666 | JGI IMG/M metagenome (GOLD analysis project Ga0066710, IMG submission 79666) | Grasslands soil microbial communities from the Angelo Coastal Reserve, California, USA - 14_1009_16_40cm | ecosystem: Environmental > Terrestrial > Soil > Grasslands | place: USA...
AGGCGCGAGCCGGCGACACAAACCTGGCCCGCATTGCCGGTGATGGCGCCCGCAATCAGGGCCGCAAGTTTGTCGATATCCGGCGCATCGTCAAACACCAGCTGCGGGCTTTTGCCGCCCAGCTCCAGCGTCACGGGTTTGGGGCCGTATTGCGCGCAAGTAGCCATGATGCTGGAGCCGGTGCGTGTAGATCCGGTAAACGTCATCTTGGCAATGCGCTGATGCCGGCTAAGCGCGTCGCCGGCCACATGGCCATACCCCTGGACCACATTAAAGATATCCGCCGGCACACCGGCCTGCACTGCCAACTCAGCCAGCCGCAGCGAACTGAAGGGCGTCAGTTCAGAAGGTTTCAGCACCACCGCATTACCGGCGGCGAGCGCAGCGCCGACCTTCCACGACACCATCACCAGCGGAAAATTCCAGGCTGTGATCGCGCCCACCACGCCATAGGGTTCGGCAATCGTCATGCCGAGCTGGCTATGCTGCGTGGCCGCGACCTCGCCGCCTATCTTGTCGGCATACTCGGCAAAAAAGCGCAGGCCTTCGGCGGTGAAGGGAATGTCCCAGGCCATCACATCGCGCACCGGGCGGGTTGAACCCACGGCTTCTATAAGTCCCAGGGTGGGCGCATCTGCTTCGACCAGGTCAGCCCAGCGCCTGAGCACACGCGCACGATCGCGCGGCGCGCGGCGGGCCCAGTCGCTGCTGCGCCAGGCTTTCCATGAAGCCTCGACAGCGCGGTCCACCAGCGCCTCATCGGCCAGCGGCAGTTGCGCATAAACCTGGCCGTCGGACGGGCGGCGCACCGCTATCGTTTCTGCGCCGGCATCGCCGGTGAAGCTGCCGTTAATGAAATGCCCCGTGGGGACGCTGATTTGATTCGGATCGAATGTTTGCAAACTGGGGCCTCGTTATCAACAGTGGAAGTAGTTTGCATGCTATCCACGCTGCCGCGGCATTTGCTGCTGTAACGGCCAGCGCCAGCGCAGCAAGTTGCGATTACGACGGCTTTCATAAACGATCATGGCGAAATTGTGAAACCCGCCCCAGACATGCAAATTTGACTGGCGGTGCGCCGAAAATTAGGCAATAGTGAGCCTGCTTTTTGACGTATCGGAGAATGTCGTGCCCTCTTTTCCTCAAACCCTGAAAACCTCTGACGACGGTATCGTGCTGCAAGCCATGACGGCCGACGACTTGCCGGCCGCCCATGGGCTGTCGCAAGAAGTGCGCTGGCCGCACCGGCTTGCCGACTGGGAGTTTCTACTGAGTTTTGGCGAAGGCCTGGTAGCCAGGAGCGACGGCAAAATCGTCGGCACCGCGATCTGCTGGCCCTGGGGCGACCACACCGCCACCGTGGGCATGGTGATAGTCGCGCCGCACTGCCAGGGCCGGCGTATAGGCCAGCGCCTCATGCTAGGCCTGCTGGACCGCCTTGAAGGCCGCTCGGTGCTGCTGCATGCGACGGCAGAGGGCCGTGGCCTTTACGAGCGCCTGGGTTTTATCGCCACCGGTGAAGTGCGCCAGCACCAGGGCAAGGCGGTGCAGGCACCGTTGATCGCGCTGGAGCCCGGCCTGCGCCTGCGCCCGCTAAGCCGCAACGACACAGCGCGCCTGATAGAACTGGACACGGCAGCCTGCGGCATGCCGCGCGATGCGCCGATACGGCATCTGATCAGCAAGGCCGACACTGTGGTGCTGGACCGCGACGGCGAAGCTCAGGGGTTTGCGATGATGCGGCGTTTTGGCCGCGGCCTGGCCATTGGTCCGGTGGTCGCTCCCGATGCGGCTGGGGCGAAGGCACTGATTGCGCACTGGGTCAATCAGTGTGTGGGCAAGTTTGTGCGTATTGACGTGGACTTCGCTGGCGGCATGACGGCATGGCTGGAAAGCCTGGGTCTGCAGCGCGTTGGCGGCCCCACCGCCATGGTGCGTGGCCCGGCGCTGCAACGAGACGCCGATGTGCGCCTGTTCGCGCTGGCCGGCCAGGCATTGGGCTGAGCGAGCCGCCATGACGTTTCTCTACAAGGCCAATCCGGTGCGGGGGGCGCTGTGGGCTCAACTGTTCGCACAAAAGGCGCCGCAGCAGACATTCCGCATCTGGCCCGATATGGGCGATCCGGCGCAGGTGCATTTTCTCGCCGCCTGGGAGCCCCCACGCGATATCGAGAGGCTCTTCCCCAATCTGAAGCTGCTGTTCTCAGTGGGTGCCGGGGTAGACCAGTTCGACTTCGCTGCCTTGCCGCCCGAGCTGCCGGTGGTGCGCATGGTCGAGCCAGGCATCGTGAGTGCCATGGTCGAGTACGTGAGCTTCGCCGTGCTCGGCCTGCACCGCGACATGCCCCACTACCAGCGCCAGCAGCGGTGCGGCGAGTGGCGGGAAATGCCGGTGGTTCCGGCCTCCAGGCGCCGCGTCGGCGTGCTTGGCCTGGGCTCGCTGGGCCAGGCCGTGCTGGCCCAGTTGCGCGGCTTCGGCTTCGACTGCGCGGGATGGAGTCGCTCGCGCCACACGGTCGAAGGCGTGCGGTGTTTCGCCGGGTCACAGGAGCTGCCGGCCTTTCTTGCGCGCACCGACATCCTGGTGTGTTTGCTGCCGCTCACACCGGCTACGCGCGGCATGCTGAACGCCGACCTGTTCGCCGCCCTGCCGCGCGGCGCTGGGCTGGTGCACGTCGGACGCGGCCCGCACCTGGTGGCCGACGACCTGCTGGCCGCACTGGAGAGTGGCCAGATCGGCGACGCCGTGCTCGATGTCTGCAACCCCGAGCCCTTGCCGGGCGAACACCCCTTCTGGCAGCACCCGCACATCTGGCTTACACCCCATATCGCCAGCATGACTCAGCCTGAAAGCGCCGTTGAGGTGGTGCTGGACAACCTTCGCCGCTTTGAAGCCGGTGAGCCGTTGCTGGGTCTGGTAGATCGCGCACGCGGGTATTAAGAGGCCATCAGCGCCGGCCTCGCCCCGAAGTCCAAGCCAGTCGAACTGAGCCGACCGAACCCCATCAAGGCAAATGCTGCGCCACACGATGTGCTGATCCTGCCGTAACAACAGCAGGCTGCTGCGTCACGAGCGCCCAAAGCAGCAGCTCTTACCAGTCATCCCGGCCTACGATGAGTGCATCCGATTGAACTATTGCCGTCCACCATGCCGTCACACACCGCCTCCCTCATCGACCTCGACCGTGCCCACCTGATCCACCCTGTGGCCCCCTGGCGCAAACATGAGCAGCGCGGTGTCACCGTGCTTGAATCGGGCCATGGCGCCTGGTTGCGCGATGCGCAAGGCAACGAACTGCTCGACGCATTTGCGGGCCTGTGGTGCGTGAACGTCGGCTACGGCCAGGAAAGCGTGGTGCAGGCTGCAGCCGAGCAGATGCGCAAGCTCCCGTATGCGACGGGTTACTTCCACTTCGGCAGCGAGCCGGCCATTCGCCTTGCCGCCAAGCTGGTCGAAATCGCACCACGTTCGCTGCAGCATGTCTACCTCACGCTCGGCGGCTCCGAAGCCGTGGATGCAGCGGTACGCCTCATCGTGCAGTACTACAACGCCACCGGACGACCCACAAAGAAACAATTCATTTCGCTGGAGCGCGGCTACCACGGCTCATCTTCCACCGGTGCGGGACTAACGGCTCTGCCCGCATTTCACCGGGGATTCGATCTGCCTCGCCCCGATCAGCACTACATCCCCTCACCCTACCCCTACCGCAGCCCGGCAGGCAGCGATGCCCAGTCTGTGATCAATGCCTCCGTGCAAGCCCTAAGGGCCAAAGTCGCCACACTGGGGGCAGACAACGTGGCTGCGTTCTTCTGCGAACCCATCCAGGGCTCCGGCGGTGTCATCGTGCCACCGGTGGGCTGGCTCAAAGCCATGCGCCAAGCTTGCCGTGAACTGGGCATCCTGTTCGTGGTCGATGAAGTCATAACCGGTTTCGGCCGTACCGGCCCGATGTTCGCCTGCCAGGCCGAAGGCGTTGAGCCTGACCTGATGACCATCGCCAAGGGCCTGACTTCGGGTTACGCCCCGATGGGCGCGCTGCTGATGTCTGAAGCCGTGTACGCAGGCATTGCCGACGGCGCGCCTGCGGGCGCGCCTATCGGCCATGGCGCCACCTACTCGGCCCACCCTGTCAGTGCGGCGATTGCGCTGGAGGTATTGCGCCTGTATGAGGAAGGGGGCATGCTGGCCCATGCACGTGATGTCGCACCGTACTTCGCCCAGGGCCTGGATGCGCTGGAGGATCATCCGCTGGTTGGCCAGGCACGGCATCGCGGCCTGCTCGGTGCGCTGGAACTGGTGAGTGACAAAGAAACCAAGCGCAGCTTTGATCCGGAGCTGGGCCTTGCGGACCTGTTGTTTGAGACGGGCTACCGCAATGGCCTGGTATTTCGCTCTTTTGGCGACCACATTCTGGGTTTCGCACCGGCGCTGTGCTACACGCAGGATGAATTTTCACAGCTGTTTGAAAGACTAAAGAAAACGCTGGACAGCGTCCTTGAGGTGCCTGAAGTGCGGCGGGCATTGCGCTGAGCGTGCCGGGGGATAGAGGGCAAAATGGTCTATCCAATACGATTCAGACACTCTCATGAATGACAACTTCAAACTTGACCGCCTCGACCTTCGCATCCTGTGCCAGTTGCAAAAGAACGCTCGTATCACCAATGTCGACCTGGCCGACGCGGTGGGCCTGTCGCCCAGCCCTTGCCTGATTCGCGTCAAGCGGCTCGAGAAGGCTGGCTACATCGCTGGCTACGGTGCGCAGTTGCGACTGGACAAACTGGCCGAGATGCTGACCGTGTTCACCGAGGTGACGCTGGCCTACCATAGGCGCGAAGACTTTGTGCGCTTCGAACTGGCCATCCGCGAGATCGACGAAATCCTTGAATGCCATCTAGTCAGCGGCGGCTATGACTATCTGCTGAAGTTCACCACGCGCGGCGTCAACCACTACCAGAGCATCATCGAGGGCTTGCTGGAGCGCAACATCGGCATCGAAAAGTACTTCAGCTACATCGTCATCAAGTCTCCCTTCATCAAGCCCCACTACCCAATTGAGCGGCTTGTTCACCCGTCGGCCTGACCCTCGCGACCGCCTATTTCTCACGTTGCCATGCCTGCTCCTGTACATTTCCCGCCGCCCTTCGTTCGTTTGGCCGAAACCGGCCGCCCGGCCATCCAGCTACGCATCGATGGCGCGTCCGCTTCCGCACTTGAAGGCGACACTGTTCTTGTGGCCCTGCTGAGCCAGGGGCAGCGGGTGCGCGACTCTGAATTCGGCGATGGCGTGCGCGCCGGGTTTTGCCTGATGGGCGCGTGCCAGGATTGCTGGGTGTGGGACGAGATGGGGCACCGCCTGCGCGCCTGCTCCACGGTTGCGCGCGAGGGCATGTCCATCGTCACCCAGCCACCGGAGGCGACATGGCCGCAGCAGCAGTAAGCCCCCGCTTCATCGTGGTTGGCGCGGGGCCTGCAGGGGTGCGCGCCGCCCAGGCGCTGGTACAGGCAGGCGTGCGGCCCATCGTCATCGACGAAGGCAGGCGTGACGGTGGCCAGATCTACCGGCGCCAACCCGAGGGCTTCACACGCAGCTACGACATGCTCTACGGCGGCGAGGCCGCCAAGGCCCGGACCCTGCACAGCGATTTCGACGCCATGCGTCCGCATATCGACTACCGCAGCGAGACCCTGGCCTGGAACCTCACCCAAGGCGCATTGCACACGCTGCAGGGCGGCCAGGCCCATACCCTTGCCTTCGACGCCGTCATCATCTGCGTCGGTGCGACGGACCGGCTCATGCCGGTGCAGGGCTGGAACCTGGCAGGCTGCTACAGCCTGGGCGCGGCGCAGATCGCGCTCAAGTCGCAGGCCTGTGCGATCGGTTCGCGCGTTGTCTTCGCTGGTACCGGTCCCCTGCTGTACCTGGTTGCCGCACAGTATCTGAAAGCTGGCGCCAATGTCGCGGCGGTGCTGGACACTTCACCGGCGATACCGGCGCCGAAGGCGTGGAAGGGTTTGCTGGCGCGCCCCCACTTGCTGCTGCGGGGCCTGGCCTTGCAGTTCATGTTGTGCCGCGCCGGCGTGCAGGTCTTGAAGGGTGTGACACCGGTTCGCATTCGGGGCGACAGCATCACCGGCGTGAGCGGCATCAGCGTGCGCGACGCGCAGGGCGTAGAACGCACACTGCAGTGCGACGCCGTCGCACTGGGCTACCACCTGCGCGCCGAGACACAACTGGCGGACCTTGCACGCTGCGAATTTGCCTTCGAAACGGTCAGCCGCCAGTGGCTGCCGCGTATTGACGAGGACGGCCGCAGCAGCACCCGTGGCGTTTACCTGGCGGGTGATGGCGTGCGCATCCTGGGGGCTGACGGAGCCGAGGCAGCAGGCCGCCTGGCCGCACTGGCAGCGCTCAACGACCTTGGGCATGAAGGCGGGCGCGCGCTCTTCACGGCACAGGCACCGGCGCTGCGCCGCACGCTGGCCACGATGAATGCCTTCCGTGAAGGCCTGGCTCGTGCCTTCCTCTGGCCCCATGCACAGGCCGCCATGCTGCCCGATGCGGCCGTGCTGTGCCGCTGCGAAAGCGTCACGGCCGGCGAACTGCGTCGCTCCGTGCGCGAGATGGGCAGCCAGGAAATCAACCGCGCCAAGGCCTTCAGCCGCGTCGGCATGGGCCGCTGCCAGGGCCGCTATTGCGGTCACGCGGCCGCCGAGGTGGTGGCCCATGCGGCAGGCATCCCGGTCGAGCAGGTGGGACGGCTGCGCGCGCAGGCGCCGGTCAAGCCGCTTCTGATGGATGCGAAAGAGGTGCAGGCATGAGCGCAGCGCAGAACCGCTTCAAGCAAGCTCAGTCCTGCAGGCCGCACTGCTGCGAGACGCCGCAACTCTTCGTGCCGTCCAAACCTGCGCAGGCAGGCTTGGAGCCGCGGCACTCAGCCCCCTCGGGGGGCAGTGCGCCCGCCCTGGCGGCAAACGTGGGGGCTCTATGAACCCCGGCCCCATTCGCTCCGACGTGCTCATCGTCGGCGGCGGCCTCATGGGCACCACGGCCGCTTTTTTCCTGCAGCACACGCATGGCCTGCGCGTGACCTTGCTCGAGAGGGAACTCATCGGTCGCCAGGCCAGCGGAACGAATTTTGGCAATGTGCGCCGGCAGGGCCGCGCTCTTGAGCAGTTGCCGCTGGCCAATCGCGCCCGCGCCGTCTGGGGCCGCGTGCGCGAGCTGCTGGGCGAAGACCTGGAGTTCGCGCCGCTGGGCCATCTTCGGGTCTGCTACACCGGACAGCAGGCCGACAAGCTCGAACGCTACGCCGCAGACGCGCGCCCGCTGGGACTGGACCTCGAAATGCTGAGCGCGCAGATGCTGCGCGAGCGCTACGGTTTTTTCAGCAAAGAGGTGGTGGCCGGCTCCCTGTCGCCGCTGGATGGCCACGCCAACCCGCGGCTGGCGGGCCCGGCCTTCGGCCGTGCTGCGCGCCGCGCCGGGGCGCAGGTGCTGGAGAACAAGGAAGTCCTTGCCCTTGAGAAGGACGGCGACGAGTTCGTCGCCCACACGGCCGATGGCGAGTGCTACCGCGCCGCGCAGTTGCTCATTGCCACGGGCGCCTGGTCCGGCCATCTGGCGAGCGCCTTCGGCGAACCGGTCCCGCTGACTGCGCGTGGTCCGCAAATGGGCGTGACCGAACCCGTACCCTACGCGATAGGTCCATCGATCGGCGTGTCGTCCCCGATCGATGAGGAAGGCCTTTATTTCCGCCAGATCACGCGGGGCAACATCGTTTTCGGCGGTGGCCTGCGGACCACGGCCTATCCCGAACTGATCCGCGCCTATGTCGAACCCGACAACACCTTGCGGCAAATGCGTGAACTGCGCCGTTTCGTGCCGGCACTCGCGCGTCTTCAGCTGATCCGCGTGTGGAGCGGCGTCGAAGGCTACATCGACGACTCGCGGCCCGTGATGGGCCCCAGTGCGCGCGTACCGGGCCTGCACTATGCGTTTGGCTTCAACGGTGAAGGTTTCGCGATCAGCCTCGGCGTGGGCGAGACCATGGCCGAACTCATGGCCAAGGGCTCAACCTCCACCCCGATCGAAGCGTTTTCCATCGCGCGGTTTGCTCGGGCCTGAGAGGCGAACACCACGTACACCTTGCGCAGCGCTTCGCGGACGTGCCGCACGCCGGTGGTGTTCGCCGGAAAGAACAGCGTATCGCCGGCCGGGGCAATGTCCATACCGGGAATTCGGCACGGCAGCTGGCCCAAGGAGGACCGCACCCGGCTCACGCGCAAGACCATCATGCGCATCCTCACCGAAAGCCAGCGCCTGACTGGCTCAACCAGGTGGAGCCGTGGTTCGCCAGGACCGAACGTGATGCCACCGCTCACGCGGCATGTTCATCTCGGTACCGGACCTCGCGCCGGGCGGCTTGCACGTTCTTGTTGAAGGGTCGTCAGCCGCGTCGCGACAGCTCGGTCACGGCAGCGCGCAGGTCGCGCGCGAATTCGCGCCCGTAGCGAGTCTGCGGTCGCAGGGTGCTGGTCGACAGCACGATCTCCAGAGACACTTCCGGGCGGAACGGCCGCACCTCGAGTGCGCCGTAGCTTGCCCACGGCACCAGTCCATCGACGAGCGCCACGCCGAGCCCGCGCTGCGCCAGGGGCAGAGCGCCGATCGACAGCGAGACTTCAATCTGCACCTGGCGCTCGACGCCGGCGTCGGCAAATGCCACTTCGAGCAAGGCGCCTACCTGCGTATTTACGCCGTAGCTGATCAGCGCCTGTCCGGCCAGATCGGCCGGCGTTACGACCTTGAGGCCGGCCAGCGGCGAGTCGTGGCGCATTACCGCGACGATGGCGGCCTTGCCCAGCGACTCGCAACGGATTTGTGGTTCGCTCGACTGCTGCATCGTTACACCGAGATCGATGTCACCGACCAGGATGTGTTCGTCAATGGCCTCAGCAGGCAAGGTTTGCAGCACAACGCGCAGCCCGGGGTTGCGCTGGCGGAAGCGCTCAATCGCATGCGGAAGCAAGGCAAAGGTCGGCGGCGCGCTGGCGCCTACGCGCAGCAGCCCGAGTTGTTTGTCGCGGATGCGGTCCGACAGTCCTTGGAGCACCACGATCTCTCGAAATATGCGGTCGGCGTCGCGGTACAGCAGTTGTGCCTCGGCCGTCGGCACCAGTCGCCCGCCGAGGCGCTCGAACAGCTTGTAGCCGATCTGAATCTCAAAATGGCGCAGCACCTTGCTCACAGCCGGCTGTGAGACGTGCAGCGACTCGGCGGCGGCGGTTAATGAGCGGTTGCGCATGATGGCGCGGAAGACCTCGAGCTGGCGGGCGTTCATGACCCGGCCACTATAACCAAGGGTTTGGCATTGCACAACAATGGATATTGGCCTCCGGTGCCGGCGCGGTCCAGAATCATTTCCATGAACTTCCTGACTCACCGCCACGGCGGCAGTGCCGCATGAACGCGGGGCGTTTCGTCCGCCTTGCCGAGACGGCTCGCGCGTCGGTCCAGTTGCAGGCCAACGGCCGCACGATCAGCGCACTCGAAGGTGACACCTTGATGGTCGCGCTGCTCGGCAGCCTCGGTCATTTACGCCACTCTGAATTCGGCGACGGCGTGCGATCGGGCTTCTGCCTGATGGGCGCCTGCCAGGACTGCTGGGTCTGGACCGAAGACGGTGAGCGGCTGCGCGCCTGTACCACCGCCGTGCGCGAAGGCTTGCGCATTGTCACCAATCCACCGGAGGTGTCATGGCCCAACCCCGCGTGATCGTCGTCGGTGCCGGGCCGGCGGGTGTGCGATGCGCACAGACGCTGGTCGAGGCAGGCCTCAGGCCCATCTTGATTGAGGAAGGCCGCCGCGACGGCGGGCAGATCTACCGCCGTCAGCCTGAGGGCTTCAAGCGCGCCTATGCCGCGCTGTACGGCGCTGAAGCGGCCAAGGCTGAGGACTTGCACCGCAGCTTCGAAGCGCTGCGTCCGAAGATTGACTACCGGCCCGAGACGCTGGCCTGGAACGTGACGGCAGGCACCCTGCACGTCGTGCATGACCACACACACACGGAGACGCTGCGCTATGACGCGCTGGTCGCGTGCAGTGGGGCCACTGATCGCCTGATGCCGGTCGAAGGCTGGAACTTGGCCGGCTGCTACAGCCTCGGTGCGGCGCAGATCGCGCTCAAGTCCCAAGCCTGCGCGATCGGCCGACGTGTGATCTTCATGGGCACTGGGCCGCTGCTCTACCTGGTGGCCTCGCAATATGTGAAGGCCGGCGCCAAGGTGCTAGCCGTGCTCGACACCTCGGCCTTCAGCCGGCGCCTGCGTGCCTTGCCCGCGCTGGCAGCCCGGCCCGACGTGCTGATCAAGGGCATGGTGTTGACCGCCGCGCTGCGCCAGGCCGGCGTCGCGGTGCACACCGGCGTGACGCCGTTGCGCATCAAGGGAACGCCGGAGGCCGGCGTACAGGGCGTGGTCGTGCGCGATGGCAAGGGCCGCGAGCTAAACTTTGACTGCGATGCGGTAAGCCTTGGTTATCACCTGCGTGCCGAAACCCAGCTCGCCGACCTGGCGCAGTGCAAGTTCCGCTTTGACGCCGAGTCTAGACAGTGGCTGCCCACGATCGATGTCGACGGCCGCAGCAGCGTGGCCGGCGTCTACCTGGCCGGCGACGGTGCGCGCATCCTTGGCGCTGACGGGGCCGAAGCCGCAGGCCGCCTGGCTGCGCTGGCAGTGCTGTCCGACCTCGGCCACCCGGTGCCGCAGGACAAGATGACGGCGCTGCGCCGCACGCTGGAGAAGATGGACCGTTTCCGCCTGGGGCTGATTCAGGCTTTCCCCTGGCCGCACGAGCAGGCTGCCACGCTGCCCGACGCTGCGGTGGTCTGCCGCTGCGAAACCATCACCGCCGGGGAACTGCGCCGCGTCGTCACCGAGATGGGTGGCTGCGAGCTGAACCGCACCAAGGCCTTCAGCCGGGTCGGCATGGGCCGCTGCCAGGGTCGGTACTGCGGTCATGCCGCGGCCGAGGTCGTGGCGCATGCGGCTGGCGTGCCGATCGAGGTGGTGGGTCGGCTGCGCGGCCAGGCGCCTGTCAAGCCGCTGCTGATGGCGGCCCTCGAAGCGACAACGGGAGACGCATGATGGGCCAAGACTTGAGAGCCGACGTGGTCATCATCGGCGCCGGCCTGATGG
>Ga0066710_100006077_pt1 | contig 11200 bp, 10 predicted proteins | sample GraSoiAngelo_159_FD_79666 | JGI IMG/M metagenome (GOLD analysis project Ga0066710, IMG submission 79666) | Grasslands soil microbial communities from the Angelo Coastal Reserve, California, USA - 14_1009_16_40cm | ecosystem: Environmental > Terrestrial > Soil > Grasslands | place: USA...
CAGGCCGTCTGGAACCCACCGACGAGCAGGCCATTCGTTCGTAGCGCCTCGACCGCGTACTCGGAGCAGGACGGATAGAACCGGCACCGAGAAGGCAAATATTTGCCTAGTGTTAGCTGATACCCCTGGACGAGCAGGGCCGCGAGACGCCCTAGCACGATGCGCCCGCTCGCTCGAGGGCAGCGTCGAGCGCCGAGCGAACGTCGGCGAGCGAGGTCCCGGCGATCGCCTGCTTCCCCACGATCACGACGTCGGTTCCGGGCTTGATGCACGTCGCGCGCACCGCCTCACGCAACAGACGGCGTGCGCGGTTGCGTTTCACGGCGTTGCCGACGCTCGTTCCAACCGCGAACCCGACGCGGGCGGCGCGCGCAGGATCGGCCGGCAACGCGACGCAGGTGATCAGCGCGCTCGAGCCGCGAGACCCCGAGCGGAGGATGCGCGCGAAGTCTCGCGAGGAGGTCAACCGGAGCGTCCGCGGCATCCCGAGTGCGGGGCCGCCGCTAGACGGTGAGCCGCGCGCGCCCTTTCCGGCGCCGCCGGGACAGCACGGCGCGACCGGCGCGGGTGCGCATACGTGCACGGAATCCGTGCACGCGCTTCCGGCGACGGGAGTGGGGTTGATACGTGCGCTTCATGGCTGTCTGGGTCGTGGCAGTCTAAGCGGCGGCGCAGAAGAGCGTCAAACACGTCCGCGCTCACCAGTCCGTGCGCGGATTCCTGCAGGTCATCCCTGTGGAAACGTGAATTCCCTTTCTTGTATCCACAAGGTGCGCTGCTTATACTCGCGCCTCGCTGGAACGCCGGTGATGCGTCGGTAATACCTTCCCGCTTCGCCTTCCTCTCCGCCGCGTGTGCGGTCGTTCTTCGGCGTGCGATGACTTTGAACAGCGACCGGAACGGCGACGACCCGAACGGTTCGTCCACACCTGTGGACGAACCCTGTGGATTGCAGGCGTAGGCCGCCGGGCAGACGCGCGGGGAAGGGTGATCAACGTGGTCGACGAAGCGCAGGAGCTGTGGGGACGCACGCTCGCAACCGTTCGCGAGCGCATCATGCCGGGCGCGCGCGCGTGGGTGGACAGCACGCGGCCGGTCCGGTTTCACGACGACACGATCGAGCTGGCCGCGCCGTCTGCCTTCGCGAAAGAGTGGCTCGAGAACCGGTACGCGCACACGATCACCGAGGCGCTGCGTGAAACGGCCGGGCGGGACGTGCGCCTGAAGGTCACCGTCGACCGGATGCCGCTCGAAGACGTCGTGGCCGATGTCGAGCAGCCCGATACGGTGCCGACGCCCCATCAGCCGGCGGCCGCACCAGCGCTCAACCCCCGCTACCTGTTCGAAACGTTCGTCACGGGACCATCCAACCGTTTCGCGCACGCCGCGGCGCAAGCCGTCGCCGAGCAGCCGGCGCGTAGCTACAACCCGCTGTTCATCTACGGCGGCGCCGGCTTGGGGAAGACGCACCTCCTGCACGCGATCGGGCACGAGGTGCACCGGCTGTACCCGCACGCGACCATCCGCTACGTGTCGAGCGAGCAGTTCATGAACGAGTTCATCCTCGGTGTGCGCGAAGAGAAGATGCCGATCTTCCGCCGGCGCTACCGCGAAGCCGACGTTCTGCTCGTCGACGACATCCAGTTCCTTTCCCGTGGCGAGCAAACGCAAGAAGAGTTCTTCCACACGTTCAATGCCTTGCACAACGACGGCCGGCAGATCGTGATCTCGTCCGACCGCGCACCGGCAGAGATCCCGACGCTCGAAGACCGATTGCGCACCCGGTTCGAGTGGGGACTGATCACCGACGTCCAACCGCCCGACCTCGAAACGCGCGTTGCGATCTTGCAGAAGAAGGCCGGGGCGGAGGGTCTGCGCATCTCGAATGACGTCCTGGCGTTCATCGCGACGCGGGTGCAGAACAACATCCGAGAACTGGAAGGACGCTTGATCCGGGTCGTTTCGTACGCGTCGTTGTCCAACTTGCCGGTGACGCTGGAGCTCGCGCAGGAAGTCCTGCGGCCGCTCCTTCCTCGCGACGGATCCGATGAGATCCCGGCCGACCTCATCATCGCGGAATGCACCGCGTACTTCAGCATCGCGCGCGACGAGCTTCTCGGACCCGGGCGTTCACGGCCGCTCGTCGCCGCGCGCCAGGTCGCGATGTACCTGTGCCGCGAGCTCACACCGTTGTCGCTTCCTAAGATCGGAGACGCGTTCGGAGGCCGCGACCACACCACCGTGATGCACGCCGATTCGAAGATCCGAACGTTGATGGGAGAGCGGCGTCAGGTTTATTCACAGGTCCAAGAGCTGACGGAGCGTATCCGTAACAAGGCGGGATCGGGACTGTGATACGCACCCTCGATACACATCTTGCACGGATGTGTTTCCGCCGCTCGGACCCTGTATTAACAGTGTCCCCAGGCCCTACTACGATTACGACTATTGAAATGATCTTTAAAAGCATGCAAGACCGTCCTGTGGAGGTGGCGTCATGAGGATCAGTGTCGAGCGCGAACGGTTCGCGGACACGATCGGGTGGGTCCTTCGATCGGTGAGCTCCCGAGCGACACTGCCTGCGCTCGGCGGCGTGTTGTTCGATGCGAATGGTCCGCAGCTCCGTCTCGCCGGCACCGATCTCGAGCTGGCTGGTGAGGCGACGATCGATGCGAAGATCGACGAGAAAGGTTCGGTCGTCCTGCCGGGTCGCGTGCTCGGTGAGATCGCGCGCAGCTTGCCCGAAGGCGCGGTGCGCATCGAGTCTTCCGGCGGGCAAGCGAAGCTAACCTGCGGGGCCGCCGAGTTCACGTTGCGCGCGCTCGCGCTCGAGGACTTCCCGAACCTTGCTGCGCCGGAAGGCGCACCGTCGGGGATGCTCGACGCGTCGGTCTTCGCGGCGGCAGTGGGCCAGGTCACACGCGCGGCGTCGCACGACGAAGCGCGTCCCGTCCTTACGGGGACGCTCGTCGACGCGACGGGAGACAAGATCACGCTCGTGTCGACCGACAGCTACCGCCTCGCGGTCCGCGAGATCCCGTGGGCTGGACCGTCGACGGGGATCAAGCGGGTCATCCCTGCGCGCGCACTGTCGGAAGCAGCGCGCGCATCCGACGGCGACGGCCAGATCGAGATCACGCTGGGCGAGTCGCAGGCGTCGTTCGCGGTCGCCGGCCGGCGGCTGACGACACGCCTCATCGAGGGTGAGTTCCCGAACTGGGGCCAGCTGATCCCCGCGGAGCTCCCCAATCAGCTGCGGCTCGAGCGCGAGAGCTTCGCGGAGGCCGTGCGTCGAGTCGGGATCCTCGCGCAGTCGGGCGCGCCCGTGCGGATCGATCTTGGGGCGGACGGAGCGAAGCTCGGCGCGGGATCGCAGGATCTGGGAGAAGCGACCGAACAGGTCGACGGGAAGTTCGAGGGCGAGCCGCTCACCGTCGCGTTCAATCCCGCGTATCTGCTCGACGGGATCAATGCGGTCGAGGGAACCGAAGTCACGCTGTCGACGCGCGACGGTCTCAAGCCGGCCGTGCTGCGCGCGCCCGAGGACGCGAGCGGGTTCCTCTACCTGGTGATGCCGGTTCGCGTCTAGCGCACATGCGGCTCGCCACGATCGAGCTGGTGACGTTCCGGTCGTGGAAGTCGTTGACGGTGCGTTTCGACGACCGCGTCACCTCGCTGATCGGTCCGAACGGGTCCGGGAAGACGTCGATCCTCGAAGGCGCGTGGTACGCGTCGTCGCTCGGTTCGCACCGCACATCCGCCGACGCCGCGTTGGTGAGGCAGGACGAAAACGCGGCGGTTGTGCGCGCGGAGGTGGAGCGCAACGGCCGGACCGAGCGAGTCGAGCTCGAGATCGTGACGAAGGGCAGGGCGCGCGCCAGGCTGGGCGGCGCCCCCGTCGGCCGCCGCCGGGACGTGCTCGGCGTGCTGAAGGCGAGCATCTTCGCCCCGGAGCGCGTCGCCGTCGTTCGCGAGGATCCGAGCGACCGGCGCCGGTTCGCCGACGAGATCTTGATCCAGCTGCATCCCCGCTACCACGGGATCATCCGTGAGTTCGAGCGCGCGCTCCGGCAGCGGAACACGTTGCTGCGCGATCACGCTGCGGGGCGCGCGAGCATCGACGGGATCGAGGCGTGGGACGAAGCGTTGATCGCGCCGGGCGCGGAGCTCTCGGCCGGCCGCGCCAAGGCGGTAGCGATGCTGGCGCCGCGTGCGCGCGAGGCCTACCAAGCCGTCGGCGGGGGCTCGGCGTTCGTGGTCGCCTACTCGCCGAACGTCCCCGAGCCGCCGGAGCGCGACGACCCGGAGGCGTGGGCGCAGTCGATACGCACGCGGTTGGCCGAGCGCCGGAGCGACGAGCTCGTGCGCGGCGTCACCCTGGTGGGTCCGCACCGGGACGACCTCTCGATCGAGATCGCCGGGATGCCGGCCCGCACGCACGCGTCACACGGCGAGGGCTGGCTCGCGGCGTTGGCGCTCGTGCTGGGCGGGCACGCCGCGGTCACGGACTTGATCGGCGACGAGCCGGTGCTGCTACTCGACGATCCGTTCACGCTGCTCGACCCCGAGCGCCGCGAACGCATGGCCGGTGCGCTCCCGGACGGCTCGCAGATCGTGCTGACGGCCGCCGACCCGCGGGAGATCCCCTCTCAGCTCGCGGCGCGCGCCCTCGACGTCGAGGAGCTGCGCTAGATGCCGAAGCGATCCGGAGGCGACCCGCAGCCTCTCGGCGACCTGCTCCACTCCCTCGTATCGAAGCGAGGGTGGGACGAGCGGATGCGGTTCGGGAGGCTCCGTGACGAATGGGCCGCGGTCGTCGGTCCGGAGGTCGCCGCGCGCAGCACGCCGGTGGCGCTCAGCGCCGGGGTACTGTCGATCAAAGCCGACGGCGCCGCGTGGGCGTCAGAGCTGACGCTACTGGCCCGATCGATCGTCGAGAAGGTCGATTCATACCTCGGTGGCGGGGTCGTCCGGGAGGTCCGCGTGAGCGCCGGACCACCCCTTCGGTAGGGGCCGAACCGACTGCGCGCGCCCGGCTCGTCCGGCGTGCGGAAAACTGCCTGTTCGAGCAGCCCTCCGAGGGGCGAAAAACGGCCTCTAACCTGCTACAATGAGCGGAACGGAAGCCCCTTTCCCCTCCCCGTTCGCGATTGGGTTTCGGGCGACGAAAACCAAGCCCCTTCCGGGCATAGGTATGGGGTCGTTTCGGGGATGGAAAGGGTGCGTTCGGCCTCCGGTCGGAGGGGACGAACAGGAGAGAGCAGCGTGGCGAAAAGCGCCGAGTACACCAGCAAAGACATCCAGGTTCTCGAAGGGCTCGAGGCCGTCCGCAAGCGGCCCGGGATGTACATCGGGACGACGGGATCCAGCGGCCTGCACCACCTCGTCTACGAGGTGGTCGACAACGCGATCGATGAGGCGTTGGCGGACCGCTCGACCAAGATAGACGTCGACCTCTACGAGGACGGGAGCGTTGCCGTCAGCGACGACGGCGCCGGCATCCCGGTCACCCCGATCCCCGGGAACAAGGACAAGCGGCCGGCGCTCGAGGTCGTCATGACCGTGCTGCACGCCGGCGGGAAGTTCGGCGGCGGCGGCTACCAGGTCTCCGGGGGCTTGCACGGCGTCGGTGTGTCGGTCGTGAACGCGTTGTCCTCGAAGCTTGAGGTGGAAGTCCACCGCGACGGGTTCGTATGGCACGCGTCGTTCGCGCGCGGCCGCACGGTGCAGAAGACGACCAAAGGCAAGCCGACCAAGCGCACCGGGACGACCGTGCGGTTCTGGCCGGACGCGCAGATGTTCGAAGAGACGCTGGAGTTCAAGGCCGACATCCTTGCGCAGCGCCTGAAGGAGCTGGCGTACCTCACGCGCGGGGTGACGATCACGCTCACCGACCACCGCAAGGAGCCGCCGGCCGTTCAGACGTGGAAGGCGTCGGGGGGCATCGCCGACTTCGTCAAGGCGCTCAACACCGGGCGCGAGACCCTCAACAAGGTCGTCTACATCGAAGCGAGCGAAGAAGGCCGGGAGGCGGACATCGCGATCCAGTGGAACACGACCTACAACGACTCGCTGCACTCCTTCGCGAACACGATCAACACCCACGAAGGCGGGATGCACGAGGAAGGCTTCAAGAAGGCGCTCACGAACGTCGTCAACCGGTACGCGCGCGAGAAGGGCCACCTGAAAGAGAAAGACGAGAACCTCCAGGGCGAAGACATCCGGGAGGGCATCGTCGCGATCGTAAGCGTGAAGCTCCGCGAGCCGCAGTTCGAAGGCCAGACGAAGACGAAGCTCGGCAACACCGAGATCCGCTCGTTCGTGGAGCGCGTCGTCAACGACCGGCTGCGCGACTGGTTGGAGGAGCACCCTACCGAGGCCAATCGGGTCGCGCGCAAAGGCGTCGCGGCCGCGCAGGCGCGGCAGGCAGCGAAGAAGGCGCGCGACATCGCGCGCAAGGGAGCGTTCGAAGGCGGCGGCTTGCCCGGCAAGCTCGCCGACTGCTCCTCCCGGGACCCCGACGCGACCGAGATCTTCATCGTCGAGGGAGACTCGGCGGGCGGGAGCGCGAAGGCCGCGCGGAACCGGGAGAACCAAGCGATCCTGCCGATCCGCGGCAAGATCTTGAACGTCGAGAAGGCGCGGCTGGACAAGATGCTCGAGAACCAGGAAATCCGCGCGCTCATCAACGCGATCGGCACCGGCATCGGTGAAGAGATCGACATGTCGAAGCGCCGCTACGGGAAGATCGTGATGCTGACCGACGCCGACGTCGACGGCGCGCACATCCGGACGCTGCTGTTGACGTTCCTCTTCCGGCACATGCGCCCCTTGATCGAAGGCGGGTACGTCTACGCGGCGAAGCCGCCGCTGTATTCGATCCGTTTCGGCGCGAGCGAGGTGCACTACGTCTTCAGCGACAAAGAGCGCGACGAGCTGATCGCTCAGAAGGGCAAGAAGCCGTCGACGCCGCCGACTCGATTCAAGGGCTTGGGCGAGATGTTCGCCGAGGAGCTGTGGGGGACGACCATGAACCCCGAGACCCGCACGTTGGTGCGCGTCTCCCTGGAGGACGCGGCCGTCGCCGACCAGATCTTCACCGTGCTGATGGGGGAAGACGTCGAAGGCAGGCGTGAGTTCATCCAAGAGAACGCGCAAGACGCGTTCGTCGACGCCTAAGAGGAAACGGTAGATGCCTGACGTACCACTTGAACAAAACATCGAACAGATCGAGATCGAAGAAGAGGTAAAGCGCTCATACCTCGACTACGCGATGAGCGTGATCGTCGGGCGCGCGCTGCCCGACGTGCGCGACGGCCTCAAGCCGGTGCACCGGCGCATCCTCCACTCGATGAACGAGAACGGGCTACGCCCGGCAAGCCCGTACCGCAAGTCTGCGCGCGTCGTCGGTGACGTGATCGGTAAGTACCATCCCCACTCGCCCGACGCGGTGTACGACGCCCTCGCGCGCATGGCCCAGGACTTCGCGATGCGCGCGACGCTGGTCGACGGGCGCGGGAATTTCGGTTCGGTCGACGGCGACAAGCCGGCCGCACAGCGGTACACCGAGTGCCGCCTCGCGGCGCTCGCGATGGAGCTGCTCCGCGACATCGACGAAGAGACCGTCGAGCTCGTCCCGAACTACGACGGCGAGGAGCGCGAGCCATCCGTTCTGCCGGCGCGCTTCCCGAACCTGCTCGTGAACGGCTCGACCGGCATCGCGGTCGGCATGGCGACGAACATCCCGCCGCACAACCTCGGCGAGGTGATCGACGCGACGATCGCGATGATCGACAACCCGGATATCACTGCCGAGCAGCTGCTCGAGCACGTGAAGGGTCCCGACTTCCCCAACGGCGGGATCATCATGGGCCGCCAGGGCGTGTACGACGCGTTGCTGACCGGACGGGGCTCGATCAAGGTGCGCGCGCACTGCACGGTGGAAGAGGTGCGCGGCGACCGCCAGCGCATCGTCGTCTCCGACCTGCCGTACATGGTGTCGGGGGACAGGGTGCTCGAAAAGATCGCGACCCTGGTGAAGAACAAGGTGGTCACGGGCATCCCCGCCACGCACAACGCGCTTCGGAACGAGAGCAAGAAGGAAGTGCGGCTCGTGATCGAGCTGTCGAAGGATGCGATCCCCCAGGTCGTACTCAACAACCTCTTCAAGCACACGCAGCTGCAGGACAACTTCCCCGTGAACATGCTCGCGCTGGTCGACGGGCTACAGCCGCGCGTGCTGAACATCCAGCAGATCCTCGGGCACTACATCGACCACCAGATCGAGGTCGTCACCAACCGGACGAAGTACCGCCTCCGCAAGGCCCAAGAGCGCGCGCACGTGTTGGAAGGGCTGCTCATCGCGCTGAACAACCTCGACGCCGTGATCGCGCTGATCCGCGAGTCGGCGAGCGTCGACGAAGCGCGCGAAGGATTGATCGCGCAGTTCCACCTGAGCGAGATCCAGGCCAACGCGATCCTCGACATGCAGCTGCGCCGGCTGGCCGCGCTGGAGCGCCAGAAGATCCAGGACGAGCACGAAGAGCTCCAGGCGCAGATCAAGGAGTTCAAAGCGATCCTGGCCGACCCGAAGAGGGTCCTCGCGCTGATCAAAGAAGAGCTCTCCGAGATCAAGGAGAAGTTCGCCCAGCCCCGGCGCACCGAGATCCAGGTCGACTCGGGCGACATCGACATCGAGGACCTGATCGCCGACGACGACGTCGTCGTCACGATCACGCGCTCGGGCTACATCAAGCGCGTGCCTGCGAACGTGTACCGGACGCAAGGGCGCGGGGGGAAGGGGATCAGAGGTGCGCGCCCGAAGCAAGACGACATCGTCGCGCACCTGCTGACGACGTCGAACCACGCGTATGTGCTGTTCTTCTCCAACCGCGGCAAGGTGTACCGCATCAAGGCGCACGAGATCCCCGAGAAGGATCGCACCGCGCGCGGGATCTCGATCCGGAACCTGCTGCCGTTGCAGAGCGACGAGTCGATCGCAGCGGTGATCGACACCCGTGACTACGAGACGCATCGGTTCCTCGTCATCGCGACGAAGCGCGGCGTGATCAAGAAGACCGCGTTCCAGGCGTACGATTCGTCGCGGCGCGACGGCATCATCGCGATCAAGCTGCGGCAGGACGACGAAGTGATGCAGGTGCGCGCGACGTCGGGTGAGAACGAGCTGATCATGGTGTCCCGCAAGGGCCAGGCGATCATCTTCAACGAGAGCGAGGTCCGCCCGATGGGCCGGGACGCCCAAGGCGTGATCGGCATGAAGTTCAAGGCCGAAGACTGGCTCGAAGCCTTCGACGTCGTCGACCCCGACGCCGAGGTCCTCGTCGTTACCGACGCCGGCTACGGCAAACGGACGCTGCTCAACAAATACCCTCGTCACCACCGCGGCGGGCAGGGTGTGAAAACGGTCGAGCTGACCCCGCGACGCGGGTTCGTCGCCGGCGCCGCCGTCGTTCGGCCCGAGAACGAGATGTTCCTGATCGCGTCCGATGGGCAGGTTATCCGCATCCCTTGTCGCGACATCTCGCGCCAGGGCAGGGCCACGACCGGCGTCCGCGTGATGCGGCTCGAGCCCGGACAGGAGCTGGTCGCGATGGCGAAGGTCATGACCGACGAGGAAGAGGTCGAGTAGCGGGGTTGATGCTCCGGGAGCCGGGGCACTATACAGTCGTGATCGTGGATCAAGCGGGAAAGGATCCTCAGACCGGCCAAGCCGAGCCGATCGGCGGCGCTCCCACGCGCGCGCTCACACGGGAGCCCAAGTCGGCAGTGCAAGTCCGGCGCTTGCGGCGCGGGCGCCTGGCGGTCCGGAAGATCGATCCGGCCGCCGTCCTGAAGTTCTCACTGGTGTTCTACTTCTGCATGCTGCTCATCATGATGCTGGCGACCGCGATCATCTTCGCGTTCCTGAAGGCGTTCGGCGTGATCGCCAACATCGAGAAGCTGTTCCGAGACCTCGACTTCCATGTCTCGATCACCGGCGGCTTCATCCTTCGCTGGTTCTTCCTCATCGGACTCGCCGGCACGATCGTGGCAACCGCAGTGACCGTCTTCATGGCGTTCCTTTACAACCTGATCGCCGATGTCGTCGGCGGGATCGAGCTGCTCGTTACCGAGCGCGAGTAAGCGCCTGAAGCACGCTGGACCCCGTGGTACCCTTCCCCGTCGCGGGCGTGTAGCTCAGGCGGTTAGAGCGCAGCTCTGATAAAGCTGAGGTCGGAGGTTCAAGTCCTCCCACGCCCACTCCCTTTTTCTGGTCTTTCCTGCCCTTGTTGTGCGCGCGCAGTGAGGACTAATATCGCCACGGGTGACAGCCGGAGGAGAGGGGCCGCTGTGGCTAAGGACAAAGAAGGCAAGCGTTCGAAGAAGGGGATCCTCGCACTGCTGCTCGCCGCGGTCGGTGCGGCCGTGATGGTCGTGAAGCGGCGCAAGGGCGGCGAGGAAGCGGGCTGGGAAGAGGCGAAGACTGACGTCTCGTAACACGGCCCCGGATCTTGCTGAAGCGCGCGGCGGGCCGCGCGCTTCTGCTTTGAGCGGCAATCGATGTCGAGCGGCCCGTAGAATCGTGCGCGCGGGGACGTAGCTCAGCTGGTAGAGCACCGGCTTTGCAAGCCGGGGGTCGTGGGTTCGAGTCCCATCGTCTCCACCACGCAAGAGCGGCGCCCCCGTGGGCGCCGCTCAGTCCTTCTGATGAGGATCATCCCATGGGCGGTAGCAGGCCCAGTTGCGTCATCATCGACGTGGTGTCGACGTACCCCCAGTGGTCCCCGAGCTTCGAGCCCTTCACTTCGAGGATGTCGATCCCACCGATGTCCACGACGCGCTTGCCCGTAGGCGGCATACCCATGAACTCGCCGGTGTTCGTCCCGCTCATCGTGCTGCGGATAACAACTTTGTTCCCCTGCGTGATCACGTCGTCGACGGTGACATGCACATCCGGGAACGCGGTTATGAAGTCGCGGAGACCGCGCTTCGCTTCATCGCGGTCGGTGCCGTACCCCGGCCACGGCGTGCGATCGACCGCGTTCGCATCGATGAGCTCGTCCATCGCATCGACGTTCTTGTTGTCGAACACCTCCTTGAGGAAACGCAGAACGAGATCCGTTGCTTCTGACGCCATACCTCCCCCTTCCCGAAACCTCCTTGGACATTACGCCCGCGGCGGACGCGGGTGCAATGGGCC
>Ga0066710_100006078_pt1 | contig 11198 bp, 9 predicted proteins | sample GraSoiAngelo_159_FD_79666 | JGI IMG/M metagenome (GOLD analysis project Ga0066710, IMG submission 79666) | Grasslands soil microbial communities from the Angelo Coastal Reserve, California, USA - 14_1009_16_40cm | ecosystem: Environmental > Terrestrial > Soil > Grasslands | place: USA...
CTGAGCGAGGAAGGTGTCGCTGAACTGCCGGCTCTGGCTCGTCTCGACGTTGACGCCCCGCGAATTGGTGGAGACGCTGGTGCTCTCGCTTCGCGAGGCGCTGACCAGTCCGCTCAGCTGGGGTAGCAGGGGCGCCAGCGACTGGTTCACCCGGAAGCGCGCCGCGGCGTAGTCGGCGAGCGTCGCCTGGATTCGCGGCTGGCCCTCGAGCGCGATCGCGATGCATTCGTCGAGGGTCAAGACCCTGTCCGCGGCCGGCTGTGACGGCGGGGGTGGGGTCGTCTGCTGAGCGCCGGTGGCGCCAGCAAGACCAATAATAAGGACCGCTGTGAGAGCAAGAACTGCACGAAAGTTCGCCATGGCGAGCAGAGAATATCATGCGCTGAAGGAGGCCCTCGCAGAGCTTGGGCGACGCCCGGTGGATAGACGGTGGATGGCCGGTGGACACATTTTTCTTGACGGCCGCTACATTCAGTGTGCTAGATTCGCTGGCACCACAAGATATTGTGATTCTGAAGGACCGGCATCGTCAAAGGCGATGCCGGCGAGGAGGCACAGCATGTTGTCTGAAACCCGCCCAGCGAAAGTCGGCAAGTGGACCGAGCCAGCCCTGCGGGTGCTCCGGGAGCGCTACCTCATGCGGGAGGGCGGCGAGGTCGTCGAGACCCCGGAGGAGATGTGCTGGCGGGTCGCGCTGTCAATCGCGGCGGGCGAGGCCCGGTACGGACGGAGCGAAGCCGCCGTCAGGGAGGTCGCGGCGGCGTTCTACGACATCATGATCGAGGGGTACTACCTCCCGAACTCGCCGACCCTCATGAACGCGGGTAAGGGCAACGGCCTGCAGTACTCGGCGTGCTACGTGCTCCCGGTGGGTGACTCGATGGAGGAGATCTTCGACTCCGTCAAGGCGGCTGCCATCATCCACAAGTCGGGCGGTGGGACCGGCTTCGCCTTCTCGCGGCTGCGGCCCAAGGACGACATCGTGGCCTCGACGGGTGGGCGCGCCTCCGGACCCGTCTCCTTCCTCAAGGTTTTCAACAGCGCGACCGAAGCAGTCAAGCAGGGCGGCACCCGGCGGGGCGCGAACATGGGGATCCTGAAGGTCGACCATCCTGACGTCCTCGAGTTCATCGACTGCAAGCTGGAAGGGGGCATCACCAACTTCAACATCTCGGTGGCCGCCACCGATCGGTTCATGGACGCGCTGGCCGCGGGCGGCGAGTACGACCTGATCAATCCCCACACCGGCATGGCCACCGGGCGGCTCTCGGCGAAGGAGGTCTTCGACCGGATCGTTCGCGCCGCGTGGCGGACGGGCGACCCCGGCATGGTTTTCATCGACCGGATCAACGCGAGCCCGGCCAACCCGACGCCGGAGCTCGGCGTGGTCGAAGCGACCAACCCGTGCGGGGAGCAGCCCCTGCTCCCGAACGAGGCCTGCAACCTCGGCTCGCTCAACGTCTCGAAGTTTGCCCGGCGCAACGACGAGGGCGAGTGGACGATCGACTGGGACGAGATGGAGCGGGTGGTGCGGCTGGCGGTGCGCTTCCTCGACGACGTCATCGAGATGAACCCGTACCCGCTGCCGGAGATCGACGCGACCGTGAAGGCCAACCGGCGCATCGGCCTCGGCATCATGGGATGGGCCGACCTGCTCTTCACGACCGGCATCCCGTACGACAGCCAGGAGGCCATCGAGCTCGCCGACCGGCTGATGGCGTTCGTGAAGGAGAAGTCGCACGACCAGTCGGCGAAGCTCGCCGAGGAGCGCGGGCCCTTCCCCAACTGGGGCCACTCGATCTATAAGAACGAGCGGCCGATGCGCAACTCGACCGTGACGACGATCGCACCCACCGGCACGATCTCGATGATCGCCGGATGCTCCTCCGGCGTCGAGCCGATCTTCGCGCTCGCGTTCGAGCACCGGGTGAAGCAGACTGACGGCGAGCGCGTGCTGACGTTCGTGAACGAGACCTTCGAGCGCATCGCGAAGGCGCAGGGGTTCTACTCGGACGCGCTCATGCAGGCGATCGTCAAGCGGGGCTCGCTCCACGGCATCCGTGGCCTTCCCGAGCACGCGGCCCAGGTGTTCAAGACGTCGCACGAGATCGCCTTCGAGTGGCACGTGCGCCATCAGGCGGCGTTCCAGCGCCACACCGACAACGGCGTGTCGAAGACGATCAACCTGCCGAACAGCGCCTCCGAAGAGGACGTCGCGCGCGCCTATCGGCTGGCGTGGGACCTCGGCTGCATCGGCATCACGGTGTTTCGCGACGGGTGCAAGGGCGAGCAGGTGCTCAATGTCGGTGTGTCGACGAAGAAAGACAAGAACGCGGCCGCGATACCCGGGGGGCAGGCTGTCATCAGGCCCCGGCCGCGCAGCCTGAAAGGGGCTACGTACCGCAGCGAGACTCCGATCGGGACCGCGTTCATCACGGTCAACGAGACTCCGGACGGCGACCCCTTCGAGGTCTTCGTCCAGGTCGGTAAGGGCGGCTCGGACACGATGGCCGTCGCCGAAGCTCTGGGGAGGCTGATTTCGCTCACGTTGAGGCTACCTTCGACCTTGACGGCTCAGCGGCGGCTCGAGGAAGTCATCAGCCAGCTCTCGCGGATCGGCGGCGGCCAGCCCACCGGCTTCGGGCCCGCCAAGATCCTCTCGCTCCCGGACGCGTTGGCCCGGACGTTGGCCGAGCACATCGGGGAGGTCAAGGCCGCGGGCGACACGGTCGCCGCCAGCGAGGCGAAGAAGCAGATCGGCGACCTGTGCAAAGAGTGTGGCCAGGCGACTTTCATCTACGAGGAAGGTTGCAAGAAGTGCCTGTCGTGCGGCTTCAACGAGTGCTGAGCTAGAATGCCGGCGTGTTCTCCGGGGGGACGTATCAAGAGGTAGAGCGCTGGCTCCGGAACTTCCTTACGGCCCATGCGAAGCGGGTCGATCCGCGCCTCGAGGTCGTCTTCGACGACGAGGATGAGCGTGAGCGAAGTTCGTATGGCGTGAGGCTCAGATACGGGCGCCGTCTTGGGCCGACGCTCGAGCTCAGTTTCCGTGAGGTCGCCGACAACCGTGGGACCCTCGCCTGGTGCACCACCCTCGCGGAGCACACGAAGCGCCTGGCCCGCGAGCTCGTCGCCGACGGGGCGGTCGCCGACGCCAAACGCCGCTAGTCGCCAGCGCTGGATCCGCGCCGGGGATCTGAACGGCTTCCTCGGCCTGGCGCTCGACAACGTCACGCAGCTTGTCATCCTCTCCTCGCTCCTGATCGGCGTCTTCAAGTTCCCGGCCGACCTCGTGCTGCTCCGGATGGTTCCCGGGACCGCGCTCGGCGTGCTCGCAGGCGACCTCGTCTACACGTGGCTCGCGATCAGGCTCATGCGACGCACCGGACGGGCGGATGTCACCGCGATGCCCTTCGGCATCGACACGCCGACGCTGTTCGCGATGGTCTTCGGCGTCCTCGGGCCGGTCATGCTCGCGACCGGCGATCCGGTGCGCGCGTGGAAGGTCGGCATGGCGGCGACGGTCGGCATCGGCCTCGTCAAGCTCCCCCTCGCCTTCGCAGGCGACTGGGCGCGGCGGATCGTGCCGCGCGCCGCGCTCCTCGGGTCGATCGCCGGCGTATCGATTCTGCTGATCGCGTTTCTCCCGATGCTCAAGATCATGCGCGATCCCCTGGTCGGGCTGGTCGCGCTGATCCTTTTGCTCCTGGCCCTCTTCGGCGGCATCCGAATGCCGCTCGGCCTGCCCGCCGCGTTCGCCTCGGTGCTGGCGGGTACGCTGATCTTCTGGGGGCGGGCGTGGCTTGGCTTCGGTCCGGCCGGCGTCATCGCGCCCGGGCCACTGCGTCTGGCGCTGCCCTGGCCCACCTTGGGCTGGCTCGATGCGCTGCCGGAAACGCTGCCGTATCTCTCGATCGCGCTCCCGTTTGCGCTCGTGACGATCATCGGCGGGATCGACAACACCGAGAGCGCCGCGGCGGCCGGGGACGAATACCGCGCCCGCGACATTCTCCTGACCGAAGCCGCCGCCACCGTCCTCGCCGGCTGCTGCGGCGGAGTCGTTCAGAACACGCCGTACATCGGCCACCCGGCCTACAAGGCGATGGGCGCGCGCGCGGGCTACACCCTGGCGACCGGCCTTGTGATCGGAGTCGGCGCGGCGACTGGCGCCCTCTCGCTCCTGATCGCGGTGCTTCCGGAAGCGGCGATCGCGCCGATCCTCGTCTTCATCGGTCTCGAGATCACGGCCCAGGGATTTCTGGCGACGCCTCGGCGTCACGGCGCCGCGGTGGCGCTGACGTTCGTGCCCGTGGCGGCGGCGGTGGTGCTGATCGAGTCCGGCGGTCTCCTCTCGGCGCTCGGCACGTCGCCGGTCGCGCTCAAGGGCGATGCGGCGCTCGGCTATCAGGCGCTGTTGATCCTTGGCCACGGCTTCATCCTGACGGCCGTGCTCTGGGGCTGGGCGCTCGCGGCGATCATCGACCGCCGATTGGCCCTGGCCGCGGGCCTCTTCGCTGTCGCCGGCGCGGCCTCGCTCGTCGGGATGATCCACTCGCCCCTCGCGACGGGTGGGCTCTTCTGGCCGTGGGCCATGCCTTCGGCGGTGCCCGCTCATCTCGCGCTCGCCTACGGCGCGCTGGGCGCGGTCTGCGGGCTCGCAACCCGACGCGCCGATCGAATATGCGCTTGACCTCGTTCGTCTCAGGTGTGTTAAATGGCCGCTGTTTGTGAACATTTCGGAAGGAATCTGAGAAGAGGAGGCGCCATGAGCGCGTTCGGGAAGTTGCTGAGCATCGTCTTCGTCGCGACCACGCTAGTCGCCTGGACCGCGGTATCAGTGGTCTCCGCGCAGGCCCCGGGCCCGTGGGTCGCGCCGGCCGGCGAGAAGGCGACGAAGAACCCGGTGAAGGGCATCGGTAACGCGAAGAAAACGGTCGAGACGAACTGCGTGTCGTGCCACGGCGCCTCCGGGAAGGGCGATGGGCCGGCCGCCGCCGCGTTGCCACCGCCGAAGCCCGCGAACTGGACGGGCGACGCCGTCCAGAAACAGAGCGATGGCGAGATCTTCTGGAAGATCAGCAATGGACGAGGGGCGATGCCTCCGTGGAAGCATCTTCCTGACAACGAACGCTGGGAGATCGTGAACTACATCCGGACGCTCAAGGGGAAATAGACCCACGACGTCCGACCACACGACGCCCCGCCGGGGTTCCGGCGGGGCGTTTTCGCTTCCGACGATGCGCATCGCCGCGATCGACATCGGCAGCAACACGGTCCGCCTCCTCGTCGCTGACGTCGCCGACGCTGGAACGTGGCGAGTCGTCGACGAGGATCAGACAATCACCCGGCTCGGCGAGGGGCTCGCGCACTCCGGCGTGCTCGGCGAGGCGCCGATGGCCCGCACCCTCGCGGTGGTGAAGGGGTACGTCGTGCGCGCGGTCAGCCTCGGCGCCGTCGACGTTCGGGTCGGCGCCACCAGCGCCGTGCGCGAGTCGTCCAACGGTCGCGGCTTCGCCGAGGCGGTCGGGCGCGCGACCGGCCGGCGTGTGGAGGTCGTGACCGGCGAAGACGAAGCCCGCCTCACGGTTCGCGGCGTCCGGTACGGGCTCGGGCCGCTGCCGGGATCTGTGCTCACCTTCGACATCGGCGGCGGCAGCACGGAGTACGTGCTATCCGAGGACGACTCTATCCGGAGCATGGTCAGCCTGCGCCTGGGCGTCATTCCGCTCGCCGAGCGATTTCCGTTTCCGGCGGCGATCGACTGGGAGCGCTATCGCGCGCTGGAAGACGAGGTGCGCGCGCGGCTCGCCCACGAGCTGCCCGCGGCGCTCCGCGCCGTCTCCGTCGCCCACCTCGTGGGCACGGCCGGCACCGTGACCACGCTCGCGGCGCTCGACCTCGGGCTCACGCGCTACGATCCCGCACGGGTGCAGGGACACGCGCTGAGCCGCGAGACCGTTCGTCGACTTCTGGTGCGACTGGGCGGGCTCGCGGTCGCGGATCGCGGGAGGCTCCCGTGCCTGGACCCGGGACGCGCCGACCTGATCATCCCCGGCATCGCGATCGTGATGGCCACGTTCGAGGCGATCGGGGTCGACACGCTGCGGGTGAGCGAATTCGGGCTGCGGGAAGGCCTGCTCGTGGACGCGATCGAACGCCGCCGGGGATCGCCGCGATTTGACACCCCGCGAGGCGATGACTAGACTACGTTGATAAGATGGACGAAATTGCGGTACTGGTGCTGAATTACACCTTCGAGCCGCTGCATTTCACCAACGCCCGCCGCGCGATCACGCTGCTCCTGGCCGGCAAGGCGGAGGCCGTCGAGGCCTCGCCGCGCGTGGTGCGGTCACCCTCGGTGAGCTTCGCGCTCCCCGCGGTGATCCGGCTCGCGATCTACATCCGCAAGCCGTTCCTCGACCGGGTGGCGTTCAACAAGAAGAACATCCTGCGGCGCGACGGCTACACCTGCCAGTATTGCAACCGGCGCGGCGAGCGCCTCACCGTCGATCACGTGGTGCCCCGCTCGCGCGGGGGCGAAACGACCTGGGTGAACGTGGTCGCGGCGTGCCTGCGCTGCAATCTCAAGAAGGGCAACCGGCTGGCCGAAGAAGTCGGGATGCGGCTGATCCGCGAGCCGGTGCACCCGAAGTTCGTCTTCTCGACGCACATGCTGCGCCATCCGCACGCGCACTCGCTCCTGGACTCTTGGCGGAAGTATCTCCTGGCGGTTCCGACGCCGTCCTGACTGACGTAGCCCGCCGTGTTCCGGCTGTCGTCTGAATACTCGCCGCGCGGGGACCAGCCGCAGGCCATCGCCGCCCTGACCGACTTCGTCCGAGCCGGCCGCCCCCACATGGTGCTGCGGGGGGTGACCGGCTCGGGCAAGACGTACTCGATCGCCAACGTCGTCGCGAACGTCGACCGGCCGACGCTCGTCATCTCGCCGAACAAGACGCTGGCCGCGCAGCTCTTCAGCGAGTTCCGGGCGTTCTTCCCCACGAACGCGGTCGAGTACTTCGTCTCCTACTACGACTACTACCAGCCCGAGGCGTACATCCCGCAGTCGGACACCTACATCGAGAAGGACGCGCTGATCAACGACGAGATCGACCGGATGCGGCACTCGGCGACCAAGTCGCTCCTGGAGCGTCGGGACGTCCTGGTGGTCGCGTCCGTCTCCTGCATCTACGGCATCGGCGAGCCGGACACGTACCAGGGCCTGCACCTCGAGCTGGGCGAGGGCGACCGGATCGACCGCGACGAGATCATCCGGCGGCTGATCGCGGTCCAGTACGAGCGGAACGACTACGACTTCCACCGCGGGACCTTCCGGGTGCGGGGGGACGTCGTCGAGGTCTTCCCGGCCAACGAGGAGTCGATCGCGCTCCGGATCGAGCTCTTCGGCGACGTGATCGACGTGATCTCCCGGATCGACCCGCTGCGGGGCGCGGTGCTCGAGCGCCTCGACCGGGTCCACATCTACCCGGCGAGCCACTACGTCACCGAGGCGTCCCAGCTCGCGCGGGCGTTCGAGACCATCCAGGAGGAGCTGCGCGAGCGCCTGGCGTTCCTGCGCCAGCGCAACCGCCTGCTGGAGGCGCAGCGGCTCGAGCAGCGCACCCTCTTCGACATGGAGATGCTGCGCGAGCTCGGCTATTGCCACGGGATCGAGAACTACTCGCGCCACCTGACCGGCCGGAGGCCCGGCGAGGCGCCGCCGACGCTGATCGAATACCTGCCGAAGGACGCGCTGGTCATCATCGACGAGAGCCACGTGGCGGTGCCGCAGATCCGCGGTATGTACTACGGTGACCGGTCGCGCAAGGAAGCCCTTGTCGAATACGGCTTCCGGATGCCCTCGGCGTTCGACAACCGGCCGCTCATCTTCGACGAGTTCACGCGGCTGACCGGCCAGACGATCTACGTCTCGGCGACACCGAGTTCCTACGAGCTGAACCTCGCGGGCGACGCGGTGGGCGAGCAGGTGATCCGGCCGACCGGCCTCATGGACCCGCGCATCACCGTGCGGCCGGCCAAGGACCAGGTCGACGACTTGCTCGGCGAGCTCCGGGCGCGGGCCGAGCGCGACGAGCGCGTCCTCGTGACCACGCTGACCAAGCGCATGGCCGAGGACCTGACCGAGTACTACCAGCAGCTCGGGCTGCGAGTGCGCTACCTGCACTCCGACATCGACACGCTCGACCGGGTCGCGATCATCCGCGACCTGCGGCTCGGAAAGTTCGACGGTCTCATCGGGATCAACCTGCTGCGCGAGGGGCTCGACATCCCGGAGGTGTCGCTGGTGGCGATCCTCGACGCCGACAAGGAGGGCTACCTTCGCTCGGGGACGTCGCTGATCCAGACGGCCGGGCGGGCGGCGCGCCACGTCAACGGCGAAGTCATCATGTACGCGGACCACGTCACCGAATCGATGGCGGCCACGCTCCAGGAGACCGACCGTCGGCGCAAGCTGCAGGGCGCCTACAACGAGGCGCACGGCATCACGCCGGAGTCCATCAAGTCCTCCATCCGTGAGCTCCTCCAGACGATCTACGAGCGCGACTACTACACGGTGCCGGTGGAGGAGCCGGCGGTGGAGACGTTCGAGTCGCCGGCGGCGCTCCAGGCGCGGATCGTCGAGCTCGAGGCCCGGATGAAGGAAGCGGCCAAGCGCCTCGACTTCGAGCAGGCGGCCGAGCTCCGCGACCGGCTCAAGGCCTTGCGCAAGCGGCAACTCGGGTGAATCTCGAAACCAAGCTCGCCCGGGTCCCCGATCGGCCCGGCGTGTACATCTACCGGGACGGCAAGCAGCAAGTCCTGTACGTCGGCAAGGCGGCGTCGCTGCGAAGCCGCGTGCGCTCCTACTTCCAGGAGTCGCGACCGCGCGACCCCAAGACCGACGCGCTCGTGCGTCAGATCCGCGACCTCGAGTACATCGTCACCGACAACGAGCTCGAGGCCCTCATGCTCGAGGCCAATCTCGTCCGGAAGCACCGGCCCCGGTACAACATCATCCTCAGGGACGACAAGCACTATCCGTTCCTGAAGCTGACCACCAACGAAGAGTTTCCGCGGCTGGTGGTCGCACGCCGGGTCCAGCAGGACGGCGCGCAGTACTACGGACCGTTCTACCCGGCCACCGCGATGCGCGAGACGCTCCGGCTCACGCGCCAGCTCTTCCCGCTACGCACGTGCTCGATCACGATCGACGGGTCGCTGGAGCGGCCCTGCATCCAGTATGCGATCCATCGTTGCAACGCTCCGTGCACGGGCTGGGAGACCCGTGAGGGATACGCGAAGACCGTACGCGACGTCATGCACTTCCTGGAGGGCCGCGACGAAGACCTGGCGCTCCGGCTCACCAAGGAGATGGAGGTAGCCGCCGGGGAGCTCAAGTTCGAGCGCGCCTCCGTCCTCCGCGACCAGATCCAGTCGCTGAACAAGGTCCGCGAGCGCCAGAAGATCATCTCGACGGACGACGTGGACCAGGACGTCGTGGGTGTGGTGCGGCAGGGCGACGACGCGTGCGTGGAGCTGTTCTTCGTGCGCAAGGGCCGTCTCGTTGGACAGGAGCCGTTCTTCTTCGACCGCGTCGCCGGCTGGAGCGACGGCGAGATCCTGTCGGCGTTCGTCCGCCAGTTCTATGGCAAGGCCGTTACGCCCGCCGCGGAAGTCCTCCTCTCCGAGGAGCTGCCGGAGGCCGAGCTCACCGGCGAGTGGCTCTCGAAGCTCGCCGGCCGCCGGGTGCAGATGCAGGCACCGCAGCGGGGGGCCAAGCGACAGTTCGTCGCGATGGCCGAGGCCAACGCCGCGATCGCCCTCCAGAATCGGCTCCTGTCTCGCGACAACCGCCAGCAGCTGGTGCTCGAGGAGCTCCAGCGCGCGCTCGGGCTGCCGGGTCTGCCGAACCGCATCGAGGGTTACGACATCTCGAACATCCAGGGGACGGAGCAGGTCGGCTCGATGGTGGTCTGGGAAAACGGCGGCATGAAGAAGGACGACTACAAGCGTTTTCGGATCCGCAGCGTCGCCGGCGCCAACGACTTCGCCTCGCTGAGCGAGGTGCTGACGCGACGATTCGCCAAGGCGCTCGAGCAGGGAAGCGTGCTGCCCGATCTCGTATTGATCGACGGGGGTCGCGGCCAGCTGAACGTGGGGATCAAGGTGCTGCAGGATCTCGGGCTCGATTACATTCCGGCGGTCGGGCTCGCGAAGCAGGCGGAGGAAGTCTATCAGGCCGACAGCCTGCATCCGCTGGTGCTCGATCCCACGTCGCCCGCGCTCCACACGCTCCAGCGGATCCGCGACGAGGCACACCGGTTCGCGATCACCTATCACAAGAAGCTGCGCACGCGGCGCACGATCCAGTCGGTGCTCGACACGATTCCGGGCGTCGGGCCCACGATTCGGACGAGCCTTCTCAAGACGCTCGGCTCCGCGCGCCGCGTCCGGGACTCGTCCGTCGCCCAGCTGGCCGCGGTCCCGAAGGTCACGCCGAAGCTCGCGCAGCGGATCTTCGACCATTTCCACCCCCCGGCGCCGGAGCCGCCAGCCATGGCCACGGAACCACAAACGACGACCGGGGGTTACAATGACGCAGGCCAACCGGGCCCTAGGGGGGGTGACAGCTCTTGAGAAAGATCATGACCGTCACGGCAGTCGCAGTGGCGTTGGTCTTCGGTGCGGGCAGCGCGTTCGCCAGCTCGTGCCCGAAGGTGATCAAGGAGACGCGGGAAGAGGCCGCCAAGATGAAGGCGGACGACCCCAAGGTCAAGGCGGTGGTCGCCAAGCTCGACGAGGCGCAGAAGCTCCACGATGGTGGCAAGCATGCGGATTCGCTGAAGCTCGCTAACGAGGCGGCGGCAGACCTGAAGAAGTAGCAACGACGACTGGGGCGCGGCGCGGCCCTCGAACGGCTGCGTCGCGCCGTCGCGGTTCGGACCGGTTCCCCACCGGCCCTCGCGGCAGTTCTTGCCCCTGCGAGCTAGGTATGTAAAATTTAGCTGAGTATGTCGACCGATCGTTACCCGTTCCGCGAGATCGAGGCGAAATGGCAGTCCATCTGGGAGGAAACCAAACAGTTCCGTGTCCGCGAGGACCCGAGCCGACCAAAGTTCTACTGCCTCGAGATGTTCCCGTACCCGTCGGGCCGGATCCACATGGGCCACGTGCGCGTCTACGCGATCGGCGACCTC
>Ga0066710_100006080_pt1 | contig 11198 bp, 12 predicted proteins | sample GraSoiAngelo_159_FD_79666 | JGI IMG/M metagenome (GOLD analysis project Ga0066710, IMG submission 79666) | Grasslands soil microbial communities from the Angelo Coastal Reserve, California, USA - 14_1009_16_40cm | ecosystem: Environmental > Terrestrial > Soil > Grasslands | place: USA...
CGGATCTTGCGCTCGGTCTCGCCCACGTACTTGTTGAGCAGCTCGGGGCCCTTGATGTTGAGGAAGAAGCCCTTGATCTTCTCGCCGCGCTTCTCGGAGATCTTCTCGGCCAGGTTGTTGGCCACGGCCTTGGCGATCATCGTCTTGCCGCAGCCGGGAGGCCCGTAGAGCAGCACGCCCTTGGGCGGGGCCAGCTTGTGCTCCTTGTAGTAGTCGGCGTACAGGTACGGCAGCTCGACGGCGTCCTTGATGGTCTCGATCTGGGTGCCGAGGCCGCCGATGTCGTCGTAGCCGATGTCCGGCACTTCCTCGAGCGACAGGTCCTCGACCTCGCTCTTGGGAAGTTTCTCGAGCAAGTATCCAGATTTTGCATCCATCAGGAGGTGGTCGCCGGTCTTGAGGCGCAGGCTCCGGAGCGGGTCGGAGATGATCGCCACCTTGTCCTCGTCGGCCCGCAGGGTCACCAGGGCACGCTCGGGATCGAGCTGCTCCTTGAGGATGACGACCTCGCCCTGGATCTCGTAGCCCGCCGCCTCCACGACGTTGAGGCCCTCGTTGAGGACGAGCTCCTGGCCCGGCTTGAGCGTCTCGGCCTTGATCGAGGGGTGCAGGTTGACCTTCACCTTGCGGCCCTGCGAGAGGACGTTGACCGTTTGGTCCTGGTTTACCGAGAGATAAACGCCGTAGGTCGAGGGCGGCGCACAGAGCTTGTCGACCTCCTCCTTCAGCGCGGTGATCTGCTCCTTGGCTTCCTGGAGGGCCGACGCCAGGCGCTCCTTCTGGCCGACCGCCTGCGCCGCCCGCTGGTTCGCGTGGGTCAACTCCTCGGTAAGCGTGCTCAGCTCCTTGCGGGTGGCAAGCACCTCTTCGAGTAGCGTGGCGTCGCTGATCCGAGAACTCTTCCCGGCGGCGTCCATTGGTTTGCCCTCCTGGCGTCGCACCGGCCCGCCGGCGCTGGCGCCCTTACAAACGAGACGAGCAAGAGTGACGCCACATTCAGCACCTTGTGTAAGTGCCCGCAAACGGCGGTGTCCTCGGGGGTACGCCCTTCGGGCCGGATAGGGATTGCCCGCCATTTGAGCAGACCTGACGGTGCTACGAGCACCCGCTGGAAGCGCCGGTTGTCGTCTTCACCGCGCGCTGGCGTCCCTACAGATTGTGCGTCGGGCCGTCACGCCGGCCTCAGCGGATCGGACACGACGGGATGCCCGAACAACTCCCGCGCGCACTTCCAGGACATTGGTCTGTCCACAGAGGAGCGAAACAATCGCCGTCATCTCTGCGGACAATCCGGCATGAGATGTCCCAAACCGGCGCGCACATTCTCCCGCCTGCCGCGCGAGGTGGCCTGGGCGCGCCTGTTCACCGGAGGCGTTCGCCATCCCCGGCGAAGAGGGCTGGCAGGACCATCCGCATGGGTCGAGCCGAACGCGAAGAAGGCGCGGGTAATGTTTGACGCGTCGCAGGGGGCCGTGCGACACTGTCCGGCGATCTGGTTTGGACTTGGTTCGGTAGCTCGGTCGATAACACGCCGAGGAACGCGCCGCGCGAGACCCAGTTCGCGCGGCGTTTTTGTTTCCGGCTCACACCAAAGGAAGGTCTACGCATCATGGCTCAGGGACGAGTGAAGTGGTTCAACGACGCGAAGGGGTTCGGCTTCATCACGCAGGAGAGCGGTGACGACGTGTTCGTGCACTTCAGCGCCATCGCCGCGCAGGGCTTCAAGAGCCTGGCGGAGGGTGATCAGGTCGAGTTCGATGTCACCCGCGGCCCCAAGGGGCTGCAGGCCGCGAACGTCCGCAAGATCGGCTGAGCCGCCTCAGCCGTTCACGCGGGCTGCACCAGCCAGTACACGGTCCCGACCGTTCCGCACATGCGGCAGCGGTCACCGTGACTGCGCCGGAGATGCAGCACGGTACGGATTCGCTGCAAGTAGGCCTCCGTCTCGTGTCGATCCATGCCGGTCTTGGTCTCCATGCAGTCCAGGCACATGGGGCGTTCCAGGATCAGGACGGCCATCAGCGCCGCGCGCTCGGGCATGTGCTTCTCCCCCGCAGACGATGAAGATCTTCACGACCGCAGTTCCATCGCGGGCAGTGTAAGCCCGGGCCGGCGGTGCGCAAGGTCTGGGATCAGGTCGGGCGGAGCGACGGCGTGACGCCGCAGAACGCGTCCAGGGCGGCGATGATGCGCTCGGCGGTGGCGCGCTCCGCAGGCGACGCCTCCGTCTGGTTGCGGGAGCGGCCCACGAGCGCGTGCAGGACGTCGGCCGACGCCAGCAGCGTGTCGACGATGGCGGGCGTGACGGGACGCCGGCCGCTGCGGAGGTGATCGAGCACCGCTTCCAGGGAGTGCGTGAAGCGGGTGAGCTCGGCGAAGCCCATCATGGCGCTGCCGCCCTTGAGGCTGTGGGCGCACCGGAAGCTGAGGTTCAGCACCTCGGCGTCGCCGGGCGTGCGGCGCAGTCGCGGCAGCGACGCCTGCAGCTCGCGGACGCGGTCGTCGCTTTCCTCGAAGAAGAGGTCGAGGAAATCCGCGCGGTCCATCAGTGCCGCAGGGCCTTGTCGAGCTCGTTCGCCAAGTGCTGGAGGTAGCGCTCGGCCTTCACGAGGTAGCCGGCCGCGCCGGCGGCGAGCGCCCGCCGCACGTCGTCTTCCTGGCCCAGGCTGCTCAGCACGATCACCGGCACCGACGCCGTCTTCGGATTCTGCTTCAGCCGGCGCAGCACCTCGAAGCCCTGCACCTTCGGCATGATCAGGTCCAGGAGCACGACGTCGGGCGCCGAGGTAAGCACCTGCTGGAGCGCAGCCTCGCCGTCTTCGGCGGTGAGCACGGTGAACCCCTGGCGCTTGAGCGCGATCTCGGCGGTCCGCCGGATGAAGCGGTCGTCCTCGGCGATCAGCACGCACGGCTGCCGACGCTCGGGGGGCACGGCGCTCACGCTTGCACCCGCCGGACGGCCAGGGCCGTTTCGAGCGTCTGCTGCAGGCGCACGAAGTCGATCGGCTTGGTGACGTAGTCGAAGGCGCCGTGGGCCCTGGCCAGCGCGGCCAGGGACGTATCGGCGCTGCCGCTGATGATCACGATGGCGGCCTCCGGTGCCAGGGCGCGCACGCTCGGCAGCGCGGCGATTCCGCTCAGCCCCGGCATCTCCAGGTCGAGCAACACGAGGTCGACGGTCGCCTGCCCCAGGCGGCGCAGGCCCGTGACGGCGTCCGGGGCGGTCTGCACGTCGTAGCCCAGCGGCTGCAGGAAATCCAGGAGGAGCTGACGGACACTGTCCTCGTCGTCGACGATCAGCACCGACGCCCGCTCGGCGGCGACCGCCACCGGCGCCGGCGCCCGCGTTTCCGGTGGCGGCGGGGCCTGCACCGGCGCCACCGTTCCGCCGGCCGCCACGAGCGTCAGCGCGGCGGCGAGCGCCGGCAGCGCCACCGGCTTCATGAACACCGCCGCCGCGCCGTGCTCGACGATACGCCGGTGCAGCTCGATGTCCTCGTCACCGGTGACGACGGCGATCACGATCGAGGGATCGAAGGACCGGATGCGCCGCAGGGCGTCCACGCCGCCCAGCCGCGGCATGTGGACGTCCAGCACGACCGCGGCCGGACGCGCGCGCTTGACGTGCAGCAGGGCCTCGAGGCCGTTCTGCGCCTCGAGGACGGCGAAGCCGCAGCCCTCGAGGTACTCGTGCAGCAGCCGTCGCACCTCCGGATCGTCGTCGGCGACGACGACGCTACGTGACTCGCCAGCCATGCTGTCGTTGCTCCTCGAGAGCGCGCTGGACGGCCGGCCGCGCCACGGTCTCGTAGCAGTGCTGGCAGATTCCGTGGGTGAGCTGGCGCGAGGTCTCTCGCTTGAGGAATTCCTCGACGCGCACCCAATCCTGGGCGCCGTCGCGGATCTTCTTGCAGTACATGCAGATGGGCAGCAGCTGCTCGAGATGCTGCACGTGGCGCCGCAGCCCCACGATGCGCTCGGCCACGCGCAGCCGCGCCGCGATCAGGTCGGGCTCGAACGGCTTCGTGAGGAAGTCGTCCACGCCGGCGTCGATCGCCATCAGGTAGTGCGAGCGTTGGTCCAGCGCGGTGAGCAGGATGACGTAGGTGTACTCGCGCGAGGCCTCGGCGCGGATACGGCGACAGAGCTCGAGGCCGTCCACGTCCGGCATGATCCAATCGCTCACGACCACGTGCACCGGCGAGCCGGTCAGGTGGGCCCACGCCTCGACGCCGCTGCTCGCCACGCTGACGTCGTGGCCGAGCTCCTGCACCATCGTCTTCACGAGCAGGCGCACCACGGCGTCGTCGTCCACCACGAGGACGTTCATGCCGCGTGTCCGTTCACGGGCAGGCTGAACACGAAGCGGCAGCCCTCCTCGGTGTCGTCGAGCCAGATCCGTCCCTGGTGAGCCTCCACCAGGCGGCGACAGATCACGAGGCCCAGGCCGGTGCCGGGCGTGCTGGCGTGCCGGCCCGAGGTCGTCTGGCTGAAGGGCTCGAAGAGGAACTGGCGCTCCTCGGGCGGCACCCCCGGCCCGCTGTCGCGGACGGCGATGGTGACGGCCTCGGCGTCGCCGTCGAGCTCGACCCGGATGGCGCCCTCGGGCGGGGTGAACTTCAGCGCGTTCGTCAGCAGGTTCATGATGACCTGCTCGAGCCGCGCGGCATCGCCGAGGACGGTGCGCGGCGCGTCCACGCCCCGGGCCGTCAGCTCGATGGAGCGCTGGCGCGCGGCCGGCTGGAACGCCTCCACCACGTCGGTCACCATCCGGCGGAGATCGACCGGCACCCGCTCGATCGTCAGCTTGCCCACCTCGAACTTCGACACGTCGAGGATCTGGCGGATGAGCCCCAGCATGCGCTTGGCCGAGTCGTCGATGGCGGTGGCGTAGCGCATCAGCGTGGCGTCGGCCTGCGACCCCAGGCGGCCCTTGAGGAGCTGCGTATAGCCGTCGATGACGGTGAGCGGCGCCCGCAGGTCGTGCACGAGCATCGAGGTGAAGTTGGCGCGCAGCGTCTGCAGCTCTCGCAGCAGGCGGTTGCGCTCGATGGCCCCGCGGACGCGGATGCTGACGCGATGGGCGTCGATCGGCTTGGTGAGATAGTCCACCGCGCCGGCGCGCAGCGCGCGGTCCATCGCGCCCAGGTTGTCCTCCGTCGCCGTGAGGATGATGACGGGGATCTCGCGCGTGCGGGGATTGCTCTCCAGGCGCTCGAGCACCTCGAAGCCGGTCATGCCCGGCATCGAGATGTCGAGCAGGATGCAGTCGGGGCGGGCGGCGCTGGCCAGCGCGAGGCCGCTCTCGCCGTCGTCGGCCTCCAGCACCCGGTGCTCGGCGTCGAACAGATAGCGGATGAGCAGACGATTTTCCGAGCGGTCGTCGATGACCAGAATGGTGCTGCGAGGCTCACCCGACTCGCTCGACACGTTCGCACTCCAGGGGGTTGGCGAGGCGCACCGGTCCGAAGTGGACCGATGCCAATGTAACAATCCGCGGGGCGCGTTCTCGACGAAAAAACACGCTCCGCCGATCACTTGCAGCACGCGCGCGTGCTCCCTGACACGACGACCGCCGCCCATTGTGGGGGCGCGCGACGTCGCGCTCTAGCGCTGGCGCGCGCGCCTCGGCCGCGCTTGTGTGCATCGGGGTTCTCCCCACACGCTGCGACGAGCACGTAATCGCCGCGCGACCTCCTCGTCAAGCGTCGTCGACGCGGAGATGGAATGCGCACCATGTTGCAGGACGGCCGGCGGCACGGAAGATGCTAGTCGTCCCTCGGGGCTCGCATTCTGCCTTCAGGGGAGGGCACCGTTATCGCACAGGCCGATAAGCGCCACGACACGCGGCCACGCGGCCGGATAGTGCGCCCTCCTGCACGACCGCGGCGCGCCGCCAAGTCCCAGGAGCGGCCGCACGCCCGCGCCCACGGTCTCGTCCTGATCGTGGATGACACCGCGGACACGCGCGAGATGTACTCGCAGTACCTGACGAGCCGGGGGTTCACGGTCCTGACCGCGCGCGACGGGGCGTTCGGCGTGGACGCGGCGCGGCGGCACCGGCCCGACGTGATCGTCATGGACCTGGCGATGCCCAACGTGGACGGCATCACCGCGACCCTGCAGCTCAAGGGCGACACGGAAACCCGCCGCATGCCGATCCTGATCTTGACCGGCTATCCCATGCAGGCCATCGACCAGGGCGCGCTGGAGGCGGGCGCCGATGTCTTCCTCACGAAGCCCTGCCTTCCCGAGGACCTCGAACAGCACGTTCAGCGGCTGATGGAGCGCGCCGCCTAGCACCACGAATCAGGCGAAACGGAGTGCCGGTCTACTCTCCGTAGACGATGGTCGTGTACTTGGCGTAGATGCCGAGGAAGCTATCCGTCTCGTGGTCGACATGGTGGATCCGCGTGATCCCGCCATTCTTCATCGCCGCCGATATGCTGGCGTCGCCGGTCGCGTACACGAGGATGCCCCACGCCTCTGCCCTGCCGACCTTGGAGCTACCGGCCGCCGGGCCGGCGGAGACCGGGCCCTTCATGTCGACCGTCACGAGCGCGGTGACCGGGCCGTGACCTACCGCGGTGCAGCCCGTGAAGGCCATGCAAACGAGTGCAATCACCAGTGGGCGTGCGAATGTCGTCATCGTTCCTCCCTTTCTTTCTCTCATGTCGATCCGCAGACGCCCCGTTTCGCCTGATCCTTCGTCTGGTTCTACCGTACCAGCGCCGGGGCATAACCTCGCTGGCATTTCGATTGCCCCGCAGCGACCCGACCCAAAGGAGGTGCCCGATGCAGAAGATCCTCGTCGCAATCGTCGCGATCGCCCTCGGCCTGGCCCTGGCCGGCCCCGCCGCCGCGCAATCGCAGAACGTTCACGGGCAGGTGCAATCCGTTCAGGGCACGCAACTGACCTTCAGGTCGGACGATGGCCGCGTGCTGACCGTGGACATGACCGCCGTCGGCCAGGAGATCCAGCAAGCCCTGGCGCCCGGCATGGGTGTGACCATTACCGGCTCGGCGGGAGCCAGCCCCACGCAGATGACGGCGCAGTACATCCAGCAGGACTCGAGCGATCCGTCGCGAGGCGGCACGATCGTCGGTCAGCCGACCGCCCAGCCCTCGGCAGACTGGCAGAAGGTGCATGGCACCGTGCAATCCGTCTCCGGCACCACGCTGATGATGAAGGCCGACGACGGCCGCGAGCTCACCGTGGACATGAGCGCGGTCGGTCAGAACATCCAGCAGGCGTTGCAGCAGGGCATGGGCGTCACGCTGGCCGGCTTCGCCGGCGCGGCGGCCAATCAGTTCACGGCGCAGTTCATCCAGCAGGACTCGAGCGCGGGCGCACCCGCGGCCTCACCGACCACGAAGTAGTCGCAACGCATCCGAACGCGACGGCGCGACCCCTCGGTGGGTCGCGCCGTCCACGTCCCGGCTCGTCAAGCGCCTAGTTGACAAGGCCCCCGCGGCCCCCGACACTGTCGCCGCCCTGCAGGGCGACGGGAGGCCTAGCATGCGGAACGCCGAACAGCACGTCCTCATCCCCACCCTCAAGCGCCAGCTCGTGGATCGGCAGATCGACCGCCGCGAGTTCCTCCGCTACGCCGCCCTGCTCGGCATGTCGGTGCCGGTCGCCGACGCGTTCGTGCGCAAGGTCACCGGGCAGTCGCTGGTGGCGCCGGCGGCGGCGCAGAGCCTGCCCAAGGGCGGCACCCTTCGCCTCGGCATGCGCTGCCAGGACCTCAAGAGCCCGCACACGTACTCCTGGATCGAATCCGCGAACACTGCGCGGCAGGTGCTCGACTACCTGGCGGTCACCGGCGTGGACAACGTCACCCGGCCCGGTCTCCTCGAGAAGTGGGAAGCCAGTCCCGACCTCAAGACATGGACGCTGCGGCTGCGCCGCAACGTGAAGTGGCACAACGGCCGGCAGTTCACGGCCGACGACGTGGTCTGGAATCTCAAGCGCGTGCTGGACCCCAAGACCGGCTCCTCCACCGTCGGCTTGATGAAGGGCTTCCTGCTCGAGGAATTCGAGACGGGCGACAAGGACGACAAGGGCAACGCCAAGAAGTCGGTGCGGCTCTGGGACGCCAACGCCATCCAGAAGGTCGACGCCTACACGGTGCGCCTCAACGGCAAGACGGCCCAGCTCGCCGTGCCCGAGCAGCTCTTCCACTATCCCCTGCTGATCATGGATCCCGCCGAGAACGGCGAGTTCAAGGTCGGCTCGAACGGCACCGGCGCCTTCACGCTAGTGGAGAGCGAGGTCGGCCGGCGCAACGTGCTCAAGGCGCGCAAGGAACCGTACTGGGGCGGCGGGCCCTACCTGGACGAGCTGCAGTTCATCGACCTCGGCGACGACCCGGCGGCGGCCGTGGCCGCCCTCGCCGGCAAGCAGGTGGACGGCCTCTACGCCGCCGACATCGTCCAGCTCGACGCGCTCCAGAAGATTCCGCACGTGCAGATGTACCAGGTGGCCACCGCCTACACGGCCACCGCGCGCGTGCAACCGGTGAAGCCGTTCGACGACAAGCGCGTGCGCCAGGCGCTGCGCTACGCGATCGACTCGAACACCATCCTCCAGATCGCGCACAAGGGCCTCGGGCAGGCGGGCGAGCACCACCACGTGAGCCCGGTGCATCCGGAGTACGCGAAGCTGCCCGCCTTCCCGCGCGACGTCGCGAAGGCCAAGCGCTTGCTGGCCGAGGCCGGCTATCCCGGCGGCATCGACGTGGAGATCGCCTGCAAGCCGTCGCCGCCGTGGGAGCTGATCGCCGTGCAGGCCATGGTGGAGCAATGGAAGGAGGCCGGCATCCGCGTGAAGATGAACGTGATGCCGTCCACGCAGTACTGGGAGGTGTGGACCAAGACGCCGTTCGGCTTCACGACGTGGGCGCATCGCCCGCTCGGCGTGATGAGCCTCGCCCTCGCCTATCGCACGGGCGTGCCCTGGAACGAGTCGAAGTATTCCAATCCCGAGTTCGATCGCCTGCTCACGCTGGCGGAGGGCACCATCGACGTGGTCGCGCGGCGCGAGATCATGGGGCAGCTCGAGCGGATCCTCCAGGACGACGGCCCGATCGTGCAGCCGGTGTGGCGCGCCGTCTTCACCTTCCACGACAAGCGCGTGCAGGGCTTCAAGGCGCACCCCGCGCTCTACATCTTCGCCCACCAGCTCGCGATCAGCACGTAGGCGGCTCGGGCGCCGCCGCGCCCTCAGAGGCGGTGCTTCGGGTGCGGGTCGGCGGCCCAGCGGGCGCTGGGCACGAGGTCGTTCTCGCGGAAGCGGGTCCAGCGGAACGGCGTCAGGTCGAAGTCCTTCGCCTTGCCGTGCAGGATCAGGTCGGACATCAGGTCGCCGGTGAACGGCGAGTGCTTGAAGCCGTGGCCGCTCCAGCCGAAGTCGGCGTAGAGCCCGGCGTACTCCGGGATGGCGCCCAGCACCGGGTGGTGATCGGGCGTGGCGTCGTACAGGCCTGAGTAGCCGCCCATCGCGAGGCCGTGCTCCATCACCGGGAAGCGTTCGGCGATCAGCTCCGCGTTTCTCACGATCTGGTCGGCATCGGCGCCCTCGTTGTACGCGTCGGGATCGACGATCTCGTCGTACGAGAGCTTGCCGTGGATCGTCAGGTCGCCGTGCTCCGGCCGCATGTAGGTCATCAGCAGGCTGTCGGCCACGGCCGGATGCACGCCGAAGCCGGCCGGCCGGCGGAAGAAGCACATCTGGTGGCGCTCGGGCTTGATCGCGACCTCGATGCCGAGCGGCGCCAGCAGCCGGTTGGCGTAGAGCCCGGCGCAGTTGAGGACGACCGGCGCGTCGACGTCCACGCCTTCCGACGTGACGCCGACGACCTTCCCGCCCGCCGCGCGGATGCGGTCCACGCCGCGGTACTGCACGATCGTCGCGCCCAGCTCGCGCGCGCGGTTGACGAGCGCGTTGGCGGTGGACGAGGGATCGGCGTAGCCGGAGTCGGCTTCGTAGGACGCCAGCGCCAGATCGTCCACGTTCATCGCCGGGACCAGGGCCCTCACCTCGGCCGGCGAGATCAGCTCGACGCCGGCCCCCAGCTCGGCTGCGCGCAGGGCGTTGCGCCGCAGGTGCTCGGCCCGCTCCGGCCCGGCCAGCGCCAGCAGGCCGACCTTCTGGAAGCCGGGATCGCCGTCGCCGCCCACCACATCCTTCCAGTTCCGGAAGATCGTGTGGGCGGCGCAGGCGGAGCGCGTGAAGAAGTCCATGGCGTAGAACTGACGCACCAGCGCCGTCGAGCGCCCCGTCGGGCCCGAGGCGATGAACTTCTTCTCGATCAGCAGGATCCGCCCGGCCTTCTTGCGCGCGAAGTGGAAGGCGGCGCTGGCGCCGTGCACGCCGCCGCCGATGATCACGACGTCCGCGCTCTTCGGAAGGTCGGCCATCACTCGTCGCTCACGATGAGGCGGGTGTGGGCGGTGGGCTCGTCGAGCACCATGCCGGGCTCCCAGTGCGGGCTGAACTGGGTCGGGATGCCGAACCAGCTCACCCAGTGCTCGCGCATGGCCGCCGGCTCGTCGTCCGGCCACAGCACGTTGAGAGGCAACGGGCGGATCGGCGGCCGGAAGGTCGGCAGCGGGATGCGATCGAGCGTGGTGCCGGCCGCCTGCGCCAGCAGCAGGCCGACCTGCTCGCGGCAGCGCCGGCTCTGGCACGGCCCCATGCCGGCGCGCGTCAGCCGCTTGATCTGGTCCTGGTTGACCGGGCCGTCGCGCAGGAGCGTGCCGACGCTCCGCGCGCTCATCTGCGGCGAGTCCCACTTGAGATAGCGCGGCGGCTTCGTCTCCACCAGCTCGCGCCGCGTGACCTCCTCGCACTGGCAGACGTTGACCTCCCAGCCGCCCGCGGCAATCAGCGACGCCAGCCAGCGCTGCCAGTAATCGGGGGGCCCCGACATGGCCCCCCGAACCCCCCCGTCCGTTCGGCGCGCCCCGGCGGAGCCGGGGCGCGCCTCGTTAATCGGGCCCAGCGACTCGGCGCCCGCAAAGCCAGGGCGCGCCTCGTTCACCGGGCCCAGCGACTCGGCGCCGGCAAACCCGGGGCGCGCCTCGTTCACCGGGCCCAGCGACTCGCCGCCAGCAAAGCTGTGGCGCGCCTCGTTGACCGGGCCGCGCGACTCGGCGGCGGCGCCGGGGCGCGTCCTGTCAACCCGGTCGAGGGA
>Ga0066710_100006083_pt1 | contig 11194 bp, 8 predicted proteins | sample GraSoiAngelo_159_FD_79666 | JGI IMG/M metagenome (GOLD analysis project Ga0066710, IMG submission 79666) | Grasslands soil microbial communities from the Angelo Coastal Reserve, California, USA - 14_1009_16_40cm | ecosystem: Environmental > Terrestrial > Soil > Grasslands | place: USA...
CCGCTGGCTCTGGCCGTCAATAAGATCGATAGCGTCCAGCATTTCCCGCTTCTGGCGGATTTTCACCGCTTGGGCATTTCCGAAATCTTCCCGATCTCCGCCGAGCACGGTCTAGGAGTGGACGACTTGTTGGACTACCTTGTGGGGGTGCCGGCCGCGACAAAGCCGACCGCGGCAGTTGCATCCTCTAGCGACAGGAAACAGCACATATCGGATATGTCTGAGTCTGTGGCGGGTCGGCCTGAACGCTCGCAAAGCGGCACTCAAATCACACGGCAGCAGGGGCCGGAGTCCGCGCCCGCTCCCACTTCGGATCAAACAGACACAGACCTCGCTGCCGAACATGCTCGGGCGACGCCCGGTACGACGCCGGAATCAGCCATCAACGTTGCTATCATCGGCCGCCCTAATGTCGGCAAGTCGACGCTGCTTAACCGGTTGCTAAAGGAGGAACGGTCCATCGTTACACCGCTGGCGGGCACAACCCGAGACGCCGTCGATGCCGAGCTGGAATACCACGGTGTTTATTTCCGGCTGGTTGACACGGCAGGTATCCGGCGCAAGGGCAAAACCAAGCTGCTCGCGGAGAAGCTCAGTGTAATTCAGGCTCGCAAACATCTCGAGCGCTCCGATGTCGCTCTGGTCCTTCTCGACGCGCCTGAGGGCGTGACCGCGCTCGATACGCACATCGCCGGTTACGCGCACGAAAGCCGTCGCTCTGTCGTCCTGGTGGTCAATAAATGGGATGCCGTCAAGAAAGGGCCCAGCACTACCGATGAGTTTACGGAGAGCCTTCGAACCCGGATGAAATACCTGGACTATGCACCCATCATCTTCGTTTCCGCTCAGACGGGTCAGCGGCTGGAAAAGCTTCTGGGCGTAATCGTGCAAGTTGCCACCGCCCGGCAGCTTCGGGTCGGCACGGCGGAAATGAACCGGTTTGTGCGGGAGCTTGACCTTGACCGTTTGCCCTTGCCGCGCCACAAGCCCATGCGCCTCTATTACCTGACGCAGGCGGGAGTGGCTCCGCCCATCTTTATCGCCTTCACCAATCGCGCCGGCAAGCTGCATTTTTCCGTAGAGCGGTTTCTGGAAAACCGGATCCGGGAGAGGTTCGGTTTTGCCGGCACCCCCATCGTAATCAAATCACGGCAGAGCCGTTGAGGATCAAGGCTCGTGTCTGGACCTGGCGGCCCTGAATGACTGCGCGTTTTCTGTGGGTCCGCTGGCGAAGCCGGACCGGAACCGACCCTTCCTTTTTTCCGCATTGTGTTCGCGGCATCCTTGCGGACGCAGCGAGGCTAGCCAAAATCCCGGTCGCATTGCGGCGCGACGGTCGGCGTCTGCGGGTCTGAAGCTCTCAAAAGCCGGCCTCGGCGGGAAAAGGGATGGCGTTTGGGAGGTACGACGGCGTTATAAATGTAATTACGATGAGGTTTTCGGCTGTATACAAGCGATGTTATAATAAAGTGATTTTGCAGCTCTTAATTGCCAACAGGAGTTTCATTAGAATGCACAGAACTCTCTGGGAAAGGGGCGGCCCCCATGTCCGTCGAAATGGCTGCTGTCAGGGCGATCTTCATTCTCGTCCTCATTGCAGCTTCCTACCATCTCCGACCTTTTCACTTGTCTCCTCTGTTCTCCGTTTTGCTGGGCACCCTTATGGGCGTGCTGTTCGTCCTTTTTGAAATACGGCTGGAAAGGGCAAGTCTCAAGCGACTGATCGGCGCGGCCATCGGGTCCATCCTGGGAATCCTCGGTGCGCTGATGATCACCTACCTGCTGAGTTTTACGGCGATCGAGAGAAGCTCCGCCTCATTTGTTCAGGTAGCGCTGCTGATCTTGATGGCTTACGTCGGACTCATCCTGGGTTCGAATAAAGGTGATTTGCTGAATCTCGCGGCCCTGGGCGGCATTTTCACGGGCGAGCGCGCTGCCCGGAATCCCTCCAAAATTCTGGATACGAGCGTCGTCATCGACGGGCGGATCGCAGATATCTGCGAAACTGGGTTCGTGGAGGGCCCACTGATCGTGCCGCAGTTTGTGTTGAGGGAATTACAGCTGATCGCGGACTCTTCCGATTCCCTCAAACGGAACCGGGGACGCCGTGGGCTCGACATGCTGCAGCGGCTCCAGAAGATGGCCACAGTGCAGGTACGCATTGTCGAAGATGATTTTCCTCAGGTCCGTGCCGTGGATATGAAGCTCATCGAACTGGCCAAGGTTTACGAGAGCAAGATCGTCACCAACGATTTCAACTTGAATAAGGTTGCGCAACTCCAGGGCGTGAGCGTGCTTAACGTGAACGAGTTGGCCAACTCCTTGAAGCCTGCCGTGCTGCCAGGGGAGATCATGCGCGTGTTTATCCTCAAAGAGGGCAAGGAATACAACCAGGGCGTTGCCTACCTTGATGACGGCACCATGGTGGTTGTGGATAACGCCCGGAAGATGATTTCGAAAACCGTTGATATTGCCGTGACCAGTGTCCTACAGACTACGGCCGGCCGGATGATTTTCGGGAAGTATGACGATCGCGCCCAACAGCAACCGCAGCAACGCATGGAGGCAGTCAACCAGTAGGGAGTCAGGGAACAAGATATCTATTCCCGTTACCATCCGCAACTGCTGAATGCTGATTCCTGAACCCTGGCCTATGAGTGTCCTCGCGATCATTCCTGCCGCTGGGACGGGTGTCCGCATGGGGGGAGCGACGCCCAAGCAATTCCTTTCTCTCGACGGCGTGCCGATTTTTGTGCACACGCTTCGAAAGTTCGCAGCCTCAGACCGAATCGACCAGATCTACCTTGCGTTGCGCCCTGAGGACGTTGAGCGCGCTCAACGCGATATCGACCGCGAGCATTTCTCGAAGTCTGTCCGGCTGATCCCCGGCGGCGCCACTCGCCAGGAAACCGTGGCCCTGGCCCTGTCAAAAGCTTCGTCTGATACAGAAATCGTGGTGGTCCATGACGCGGTGAGACCTTTCGTGGAAGTCGACATGATCCAGCGCGTCGTCGATGCGGCCCGGAAAGAGGGCGCCGTGATCCTGGGCATCCCCAGCATCGATAGCGTGAAGCAGGTGGAAGGGCGCTCAATCCTGGGCACGATTCCGCGCGAGCGCGTGGTGCTGGCACAAACCCCACAGGCGTTCCGCTTCGATGTTCTCAACGAGGCGTTCGCGCGCGCCGCCAAGGATGGGTTCCGTGCTACCGATGAGTCAAGCCTGGTGGAGCGGCTGGGCCACCCGGTGAACGTGATCATGGGGTCCGACCGGAACATCAAGATTACCAAGCCCTCCGACCTGCCTCTGGCCCGGTTGTATATCACTCAGGAACGTGAACAGACCGACCGCGAGCGCGTGCAAACGCCGTAAGCCGGAACACAGAGGCGAAACTCCCTTAACAACGTGCAGAGATGCAACCACCGCATCGGCTTCGGTAATGACATCCACCGGCTCGCCGCGGGCCGCAAGCTGATCCTGGGTGGCGTAAGAATCCCGTTTGACAGAGGCCCCGTCGGCCACTCCGACGGCGACGCGCTTGTGCATGCCATCTGTGATGCGCTCCTGGGCGCTGCTGTCTTAGGCGACATCGGCCGCCATTTCCCGGATACGTCGCCCGAATGGCGTGGCGTCTCGAGCCTGCTCTTCCTTCGCCACGTCCGCAAGCTCCTCGATCAAGCCAGGTACACCATTATCAACATCGATTCCACCGTTGATCTCGAGCGTCCCAGACTCGCGCCTTACATTCCGCGCATGCAAAAGAAAATAGCTGCCGGGCTCGGTCTGAAGCCGGAACAGGTGAATGTGAAAGCCAAGAGCGGCGAAGGCCTGGAGGCGGTGGGCCGGGGCGAAGCGGTGCGCGCGGAGGCTGTTGCCATGCTCGAAATCTCCAAGCCCTAGACACTTCCGGCCGTGGAGTTACCCTCAAGTCGGAAGAAAGGGGGAGCTAACCCTTCAGGCGCTCCCCCGGATTCCAAACTATACAATGAAGAGCAAAGCAGCTACTTGCACTCGACGCTGAAATTGTCCACATAAGCTGTGATTCTGCCGCCAGCATTTATAGTGACGTGAAAGTTTTCGTGTATTACGAAGTTGTTGTCAGTGCCCTGCCCGATGATGCGAAAGTTGTTCACGAACGTGTTGGTGAATGGGAAGTCTTGCACATTCGCGTTGAGATCGGATCGAGTGATACCCGTGCCCTGGTATTTCTCTCCGGTCGTGACGCCCACACCGCTGATTCCCTGCGGATTGAATTGAGCGGTGAAATGTACGTTGTTACCGTTCACGGTGGATGACATCAAGACATGGAGGTCGCCTGTGAGAGTGACTACTTCCCCTGAACCACCGGCCGCGCAGGGGATGAAAACATCGAGACTTATCGGGAAACGAGCATTTTCCACAACAGCTGCCGAGCCAGCCACACTGACCAGAAGCGTGATCGTCGCCACTAACAGGATCCCTAGCCGTTTCATTCGTTTAGCCTCCTTGGGGGACACTCACGACGGCTTGCCAGCTATCAATTGTGACTGCGCGCCCCGCCGTGTCGGCTGTGGTGAGGCATGGTGCAGAGCCACTGCACGTGCCGCGGCGCGAGAGGGTTAGATTCGCCGTCGGCACGACACCTCAATGTTCCGTGACGGCCCAAAGTCGATTGCCCGAAGCATCAATAGTGTGGATTCCTTATTGTGTCAAGTAACCGCTATTGTAGTTAAGTATGGAGTGATCATAAAGTACGATATGTACTGTAGAGTGAAGGACCGCAATGCGGCGCATCCCGAGCGGCATCTTAGGCTTGATTCAGGGCGAACACACTGCGAGTGTCCGTTCGCGCACCACCTGGAACTCAAGAATTCACTGCCTCAGGGGAGGACCAAGGCTGAGTCTGCCAAGGCGCTGTAGGGACTGTGGGCGGGCTTCAATGGGAACGGGTATGCCAGCAAAGGAAGGGAAGCATTAGAGGCGCGGGTGAGAATCGAACTCACGCATAAAGGTTTTGCAGACCTCTCCCTTACCACTTGGGTACCGCGCCTGAATCAAGGAGTTCGGCCGAATAAGTACTGGAGCGGGAAACGGGATTCGAACCCGCGACTTCGACCTTGGCAAGGTCGCACTCTACCACTGAGTTATTCCCGCTCGAAGGGGTCTGCCGTGCTTTCGAGCATTCCAAAATGAATTATAGGAGCCTGCCTATCCGCAGTCAACAGGCGGCGCCGTTGTAGCTTGCCGCCCGCCGCCCGGTGCGCCCCCTGACGATGAAGGGTTTCGGAAACACCCCCTCATCCCTCCGTGTACCGCCCGTTTAGCTCCCGACTCCCACTGGCGCTACTGCTTCGCGCAAGAACTTCGCTGATTCTTCAGGCGGAGTCGGATTGATGTAGAATCCCGTACCCCATTCGAATCCCGCGACCTTAGTGAGCTTGGGCATGAGCTCGAGGTGCCAGTGGTAATAGTCGTTGGAAGCTTCGGGCAAAGGCGATGTGTGGAGGATACAGTTGTAAGGCGGGTAGTCCAGCGCTTTGTCGAGACGCATGAGCATGTCCTTGAATATCGAGGCAAGTTGCTCGAACTCGAACTTCTGAGATTCCTCGAAGGCGGATTGATGCGCCCTGGGGAGGATCCACATTTCGAAAGGGAAGCGCGGCGCGAAGGGAGCGAGAGCGACCATAGCCTGGTTCTCGGCGATCACCCGGACGCTGCTTTCCGCTTCCTGCTGCATAATGTCGCAGAAAACGCAGCGTTCTTTATACGTGTAATATTCCCTCGCTCCTTCCACCTCTTCGAGCACGCGCTTGGGGACCACGGGCAATGCGATCAATTGTGAGTGAGTGTGTTCAAGCGTCGCCCCCGCCGCGTCGCCATGGTTCTTGAAGATTAAGATGTATTTGAAGCGCTTGTCCCTTTTGAGGTCCACAATGCGATCGCGGTAAGACCACAGCACGTCCTCGATGCGGTTCGCCGGCATCGTGGCCAGCGTTGCCTTGTGGTCCGGCGTTTCGATGATCACCTCGTGCGCGCCGATGCCGTTCATTTTGTCGTAGAGGCCTTCGCCGTGGCGGTTGAGCGTGCCTTCGATTCCCAGCGCCGGGAATTTGCTGGGCACCACCCGCAGAGTCCAGCCCGGCTGGTTGGCTTGACTTCCGTGGCCGCGATAGGCGAGTACTTCCGGGGGCGTCTTGCTCTCGTTGCCGTAACAAAACGGACAAAAGCCTGTCCCGCGGATCTCCACCCGATCGCGGACAAAATCCGTGGGACGCTTGGCTCTGTCGGTGGCGATGATCACCCAGCGTCCGGTGACGGGATCCTTACGCAGTTCTGGCAATTCGCCTCCTTCGGCTAGCGGATCAAAACCGTGGAGATCGCCACGGTTCAAGGCTCCGAAGCTCGGCTTGGGTGCTTACGGAGCAAGGTGGGGTTCACAAAAACAACTCAAGGGCGCCTGCTTGATCCGCCGGCGGCCTGTTCGTTGAACGCATCTTTGAATGCATCTTTGGTCAGCCGGACCTGATAACCCGCCTCCGAGTCCCACAACACGCTTACCGTGTCAAACCGATAGTCTACTGCTTTTCGGCCCATTCGGCGCAAGTACTCCCTGGCTGTCTTGGCCACTCGTTTCTGCTTCTTAAAAGAAACCGCGGCCTCCGGCGGACCGGCTTCGAGCGAGCTTCGCGTCTTCACTTCCACGAAAGCGAGCACGCGACCATCCCATGCCACCAGGTCAAGCTCGCCGGCCCGTATTGAGGATGGCCGGTTCCGAGCCACGATCGTATAGCCTGCCTGCCGCAGATACCAGTAGGCAAGGCTCTCGCCGCGCTTGCCGATCTCAAGGTGCGGAGCAGCGCCGCGAGTCTCCTCTAAGCCGTCCGAGGAGTCACGGCCGTGCCGGCCGGTACTGGCGCGCCTGCTTAGCCGCGCCCGCTGGCGCTCCTTCCAGACCAGGGCACGATACATCAGCCGGGCGAACAGACTCATAGTAACAACGAGAGTGAGGAGCTGCGAGGGAGGACGCCGAAGAGCAGGCTCGGCGCCGGCTCAGGTCACTAGTCGCGTTCGATTTCGCCAATCGAGCGCTCCAGCACCTCCAGAGCGAAGTCGGCATGCTCCTGCTCAACCACCAGCGGAGGCATCAGCCGCACCGTACTCTCGCCACAGCCGAGGAGCAGCAGGCCCTGTTCAAAGGCGCGCCGGATGACTCTGTTGCGCGCCTCGACATGGGGCTGGCGCGATTCCTTATCTTTGACGAGCTCGATTCCGATCATCAGCCCCTTGCCGCGAACCTCGCCTACGATCGCATGCTTTGCGGGCCAGTCCGTGATCCGCTGCATGATGTAGCTGCCGACGCGGGCCGCATTGGCAATGTACTGTTCTTCGAGCAGCCGGATGGTTTCAAGGGCAGCCGCGCAGCAGACCGGGTTGCCGCCGAAAGTCGAGGCGTGCGCGCCCGGTCCCCAGTCCATCAGCTCAGCGCGCGCGACCGTAATCCCGAGCGGCATGCCGGAGGCGATGCCCTTGGCGGTCACCAGAATGTCCGGGACGACGCCAAAGTGCTCGCAGGCCCACATCCTCCCGGTGCGCCCCATCCCGCTCTGCACTTCGTCCACGATGAGCAGAATGCCGTGGCGGTCCGCCAGCGCGCGCAAGCGGCCGAGAAAATCCGGCGGCGGAACCACGTATCCGCCTTCGCCCTGGATCGGTTCGACGACGATTGCGGCCACCTCCTCGGGCGGGGTGGTTGTCTTGAATATCTTCTCGATGAAATCGATGCAAGCGCACGTGCAGCTGCATTCTGGGGAGCCGCTACCAAGGGGGCAGCGGTAGGGGTTAGGGTAGGGAACGTGCGTCACGCCTGAGAGCAGCGGGCCGAAGCCGCGACGCTGCGCGGGCTTGCTGGAAGTGAGCGAGAGCGATCCGTAGGTGCGTCCGTGAAAGCAGTCGAGGAAAGCGATGAAGCGGTGACGCTTGGTGTGGTAGCGCGCCAGCTTCATTGCCGCTTCCATGGCCTCCGTGCCCGAGTTGCCGAAATAGACGCGCTTGGGGAAATTGCCCGGCGTGATGCCGGCCAACTTTTCGGCGAGCTGGGCGAGCAGCGGATAATAGAAATCAGTACCGGACATGTGAATCAGGATCTCGGCCTGGCGCTGGATGGCGCGCACCACGTCAGGATGGCAGTGACCGGTGGAAACGACCGCAATTCCGGCGCTGAAATCAAGAAACGTGTTGCCGTCTACGTCCTCAATCAGCATGCCCTGGCCGCGCTTCGCCACGAAGGGATAGTCGCGGAGATAGGAGGGCGAGACAAACTGCTTGTCAAGAGCCAGGACTTTCTGGGCTTCGGGTCCCGGCAGGGGCATCTTAATTTCAGGTAATATCTTTTTCATGTATTCTCCTCTGGTCTTTGTTTATGCGGCGGACAACGGGCGGTTGCGTTTCACAGAACACCCGCAGAGGAGAACCTAATCACCGCCAAAGAGGTTAGGCCGGGCCAAAGGCGGGGAGGACACAGTCCGGAGTCTGAGGTCTGGAGTGGGAAGGGGTCGCGGTCCGCCGTCCGAAATCCGGAGTTTGAGGACATCACGACACAGCTTTACGCCGGAAATCGTACTGTAGCGAGTTGCCCAGCGCAATTCCCGGGCTATGAACCGCGTCGGCGGTGAGGACACCGTCGCCACAGCGCGCGAATGACGCGATTGGCTTGATGTCGCACGGTGGAATCCGGCGACGACTTGGCCAGAGCAAGACATAGCTATTTCCGTTTCCAGCGCGTTCCGCCCTTCGTGTCCTCCAGAATAACTCCGGCTCTCTGCAGTTCCTGGCGGATCTCGTCGGCACGCGCATAGTCGCCGCTCTGGCGGGCGGCCGTCCGTTCCTGAATCCTTTTTTCGATCTCTTCGCCAGCCAGGACTTCGAGCAGCACTCCAGCCTTATTCCCTTCGGGCCCGCCCCTTTCGGACTGGTGGACCAGATTCTCCATCTGGTCCCTCACGCGCAGCTTCAGCTTCTTGAGGCGCACTTCCTCCAGTTGTTCCTGTTCGGTGCGGTGGCGTTTTCCGGACAGCTGTTCAAGTTCGGCCGCGTATCGGGCGTGTTCTTGGGCCAGCCGCTGGAACTCGGAATCTTGTGCCGGCAAGTCCTCACGGGGGCTTGGCGCGTGTGCGGCCGGGGTCGTGCTTATTTCCACGGTCCGTAACATTCCGAGCTCCTGGAGCTTCGAATAATCGGTATCTTCCAAGACCGCAAAGACGCGATCCCAGCGTTCCAACACGTCGAGCAAGGCGGGGCGGTCCGCCTCGTGAAACTGGCCCTGGTCCATGGCGGTGTTGGCGTCGCGCACCAGATCGAAAACGGCGCCCAGCGCCTCGGCCGTGTTCAGGTTATCGTCCATGGCTTCTTCAAAGGCCCGGCGCGCCTCGGCCGCACGCGACTGAAGCTGGGAACTTTCACCTGATGAACCCGAGTTCTCCAGGGTGATCCGCGAGCGGAAGGTCCGCAGCCGCTCGATCGATTGCTGCGCCTGGTGCAGGCCCTCAAAGGTGAAGTTAAGCGGCTTGCGAAAGTGGACAGAAGCCAGATGATAGCGGATCGCAGTTGGCTTGTGGCCGCGGGCAATCAGGTCGCGCAAGGTGAAGAAATTCCCCAGCGACTTGGCCATGCGCTCCCCGTTCACCATCAGGTGCTCGGCGTGAAGCCAGAAGCGCGCAAAAGGCTTGCCCGTGGCCGCCTCGCTCTGGGCGATCTCGTTTTCGTGGTGCGGAAAGGCCAGGTCCGTGCCGCCCGAGTGGATATCAAGCGTCTCACCCAGATATTTCATCGCCATCACGGAACACTCAATGTGCCAGCCGGGGCGACCCGGTCCGAAGGGGCTCTCCCAGCGGGGTTCGCCTTCCTTGGCCGCTTTCCACAGCACGAAATCGCGCGGGTTGGCCTTTTCGTATTCGTCGGTGTCAACACGCGCGCCGGCCTGCATACCGGAGAGATCAATTTTGGAAAGCTTGCCGTAGCCTGCGAATTTCTCGACGCGGAAATAGATGGATCCGCCGCTCGCGTAAGTGTAGCCCTTCTCCGCGAGGACCTGGATCAGTTTGACCATGTCCTCCACATGGTCAGTGGCGCGCACGGAGAACTCCGGACGTTCCAGGTTCAAGAGCTGGCGGTCGGCTTCGAAGGCGTCGATGTACTTGGAGGTAAAATCACGCAGCGGCAGGTGCGCCTCCCTGGCGTTGCGGATCGTCTTATCATCCACGTCGGTGAGGTTCATCACCTGCCGGACCTGGTACTCGCGGTATTTCAAGTACCTGCGGAGAATATCCTGAAAGACAAATGTCCGGAAGTTGCCGATATGCGCGAAGTCGTAGACCGTCGGCCCGCAGGTGTACATCCTGACCTGATTGTCGGCCAAAGGCTGAAACTCTTCGACTTGCGCGGTCAGCGTATTGTACAAGCGAAGAGCCATAGAGCTGGTCCACAACCGGCTGCAATGCCTGCCAATTCATCCTGCCTGGGTTGAGCCTCTGGCATTCTAGCGGCTGTGGCAAGGCCCGTCAAGGAAGGGCGGGAAGCCCCAGTGCGACGGAAGTACTAGCGGTTCTGGGACCCTCGGGCTATTGCACAACTGGTTCATGGAAGGTACTGTGAGGCTGCCTGTTCCCTGAACGCGCGGGAGAGGCTGTTTCACCACGGAGGGGCCTCCATCTTGACCAGGTGAAGCAGTGACTTTCCCGCGCACCTCCGGGAAGCCCACAACTTTTTGGATTGCTACCCCAGGGCAATTCCCCTCGATTTCACACTACCCAGATACCCTAGCCCCCGACGCAGGTGGAGTTCTTACATACTTAATTAGATTGACGAGTGTCGTGGACTTCTGAATTAATCATACGCTTGCCGGGGTCGGACTCAGGGTTCCTCTCAGATCTCAGATCCTAGGCGAGAGCTTCCCGGGTTCGGCCCCTTCAGATTCAAACCCATACAGCGCTTCGGGAAGTGAGGCATCCAGCTCCTTCCACGCCTCAGTGCCCTAGCTTAGGGACTTCGGGTCCTGTCAAGGGGTACGACGCCTCCGCGGCGTCCAGCCGAGGGTCGCCACGCGGGCGCAGAGAAAGAAGATCCGGAGTTCTCCCAGCCCGGAGAGACTCTCGCCCGTTTATTCACTGATAAGTGGGAGTAATTCTCGGACGCCCCCGAACACCAACGAGGCCACCGCTC
>Ga0066710_100006085_pt1 | contig 11193 bp, 11 predicted proteins | sample GraSoiAngelo_159_FD_79666 | JGI IMG/M metagenome (GOLD analysis project Ga0066710, IMG submission 79666) | Grasslands soil microbial communities from the Angelo Coastal Reserve, California, USA - 14_1009_16_40cm | ecosystem: Environmental > Terrestrial > Soil > Grasslands | place: USA...
CGCGAGATCGACCGCCTCAACATCCGGCGCGCCACGATCCTCGCCATGCGGCGCGCCCTCGGCCGCCTCAGCATCCACCCCGCCTACATCCTGGTGGACGGCCTCCCTTGCCCTGAGCTCGGGTGGCCGCACGAGGCCGTGGTGGACGGCGACGCCCACTGCCATTGCATCGCCGCGGCCTCCGTCATCGCCAAGACGGTGCGCGACCGCCTGATGCAGCGCCTCGCGGGGCATTACCCGCTGTACGGCTGGGCGAGCAACAAGGGCTATGGCACGGTCTACCACCTGATGGCGCTGGCGCAGCACGGGATGACGGCGCATCATCGCAAGACGTTCGCGCCGGTGGTGCAGTTGGAGCTGGCGGTAGGGCGGTATGGCGGTCTGGCGGTCGAAAAACCTCTCCTGCGATCAGGTTTCGACCGCCCGACCGCCTGACCGCCTGTCCGCCCTCTTGAGCCCTCGCCGAAACTCGTCCAGGGATCGAGTGTTGAGGATATCCCCCGCCTCGAGCCCCGCGCGCCGCGCCAGGTCCACCGCGTACTTCATGAACGCGAGATTGTTCGGCTGATGGCTGTCGGTCGATAGCACGAAGCGCGCGCCGTTTTGTTTCGCCGCCGCGGCCAGCGTGTCGGGGAGGTCCATGCGCTCGGGGTGGCCGTTCAGCTCGAGCAGGCACGCGGCGGCCGCGCACGCCCGGCTGAGGGCCTCGAAGTCCGCAGGGTAGGGCTCCCGCTTACCGACCAGGCGCCCCGTGGGGTGCCCGATGGCATCCACGAAGGGATGCTCGGCCGCTCCCACCAGCCGCCGCGTCAGCTCCTTCCCAGTCTGTGTGAGCCCGTAGTGAATCGTCGCGACCACGTAGTCCGCTTCCGCGAGGACGTCGTCCGGCAGGTCGAGCTTGCCGTTCTCGAGAATGTCCAGCTCGACGCTCTTCAGGATCGTCAGCCCCTTGTGCTGCGCGTTCCAGGCGTCGACGGTCTTCCACTGCTCGCGCAGCCGCTTGGGGTCGAAGCCGAGCGCCATGGTCACGCGCTTCGAGTGGTCGGTGATGGCGATGTATTCGTAGCCGAGCTGCCGGGCCGCCTCCGCCATCTCGTCGATCGTCCCCTTGCCGTCGGTCGCGTTCGTGTGCATCTGGAGGTCGCCCCGGAGGTCCTTGAGCTCGACCAGCTTGGGCAGCCGGTGCGCGCGCGCCAGCGCGATCTCCCCCCGGGCTTCGCGCAGCTCCGGGGGCATAAGGTCCAGGCCCAGCTTGGCGTAGATCTCCTGCTCCGTCTTCCCGGCCACCCGGCGCGTGCCTTTGAAGAGGCCGTGCTCGTTCAGCTTGTAGCCCTGCTCCTGCGCGATGGTGCGCAGCTCGACGTTGTGCGCTTTGGAGCCCGTGAAGTACTGCAGTGCAGCGCCATAGGCGGCGGGCTCGACGGCGCGGAGGTCCACCTGGAGGCCGCCGCGCAGCTTCACCGTGGAGCGGGTCGCGCCCTGGGAGACGACCTCCGCCACCTCGCCGTAATTCACGAATCGCTCCATCACCTTCGCGCTGTGGCTCGACGTGACCACCACGTCCAGGTCGCCGATCGATTCGCGCCGCCGGCGGTAGCTCCCCGCCACCTCGATTTCGTGGATGCCACCGCCCGCCTTCAGGTACGTGACGATCGCCTCGGCCTGGATCTCGGCTTCGTTCAGGAGCATGCGGCGCTCCGTGACCTGGGGCTGGCCCAGCCCGACGCGGATCTTCTCCTCCATCTTGGGGCCGAAGCCTTTGAGCTTGGTTACCTTGCCGGCCGCGAGCGCTTTCGCGAGATCGGCGGTGGATCTGACCTTGAGCTTCGAGAACAGCAGCTTGACGCGCTTGGGACCGAGGCCGGAGATGCGGAGCAGATCGAGCAGGCCGGCGGGGAGCTTCGCCAGGAGCTGTTTACGTAACGGCAGCTCGCCCGTGCTGACGATGGCGGTAATCTTCTCGGCCAGGTCCTCACCGATCCCGGGGATCTCGGTGAGGTCCCGGCTCACCCGCACCCAGTCCGCGATCGGCTCGGGGAAATCGCGGATGGTGCGCGCCGCGTTGCGGTAGGCCCGCACGCGGAACGGATTCTCGTCCTTGATCTCGAGCAGGTCCGCGACTTCGTCGAAGACCCGGGCGATGTCGGGATTTTGCATGCCAATAAAGATGGCGGTCAGGCGGTCGGGCGGTCAGGCGGACCGCGACGGCCCGTGCCTCGTGCGGCTTCGTAGAGCCTCCATGTCAACCGACTCGCTCTTCCACGGAGGTTGTCTAGCTCCCGCCACTGTTCTTCGTTGACGTACTCGAGCTTCCACGCCAGCCTCATCGTGTACGAGAGTTCCGAAAGCGAGCCAATGGCAATGTCCAGATAGCGGCTGAACTCTGCTCGACCCCGCTTCGCCGAGCCTTCGGCGATGTTTGCCGCCGCGCTGAACGCGGCTCGCCTGGCCTGGGACGTAAGGCCGTAGAGTTCGGCTCGTGGGAAAGAGCGCGTGAGACGATACACCGCGAGGACGAGCTCGTCGCATGCCTGCCACGCGTGAAACCGCTCGTACGGCATCATCCTGCGAGGATAAGCGGGGTACGTTTGGGTGCCGCATCCTCGCTCCGCACTGCGTATCATTTGACCGCCCGACCGCCGCCCTATTCGACCGCCTGACCGCCGCTTCTCTCGAGCAGCACTATTCCCGAAAACCGCCGGAATTCTGCGCGGCGGGCCTCGGACGCGAACCGGCCGATGAGGTTCCACAGCCACGCGAAGCGCATGGTGCGCTTCAAGCGCCGCGACTCTTCCCACATCGAGCGGTACTCGGCCTCGCGCCAACCGTAAGCTTGGAAGAACGCCGTTCCCTCGGGCGGCGCGAATCGGAATGGCGCGTTGCCCGCCGCCACCGCCTTGCCCCACGTCTTCTCCATCATCTTGAGCAGCGCGGGAGACCCCAGGTCGATCAGCCACCACCGAAATGAGGCCTGCTCGTGCAGGGCCACCGCCAGCCCCGCCACCTGCTCGGGGGTGAGGTAAATGAGGAGCCCCTCGCTGATCACGAGCGCCGCGCGCGCCGAGGCGCCCAGCCGCGCGAACAGGGCGTGCCGCTCGCGGCTGTCCGTCAGGTCCACGCCCGCCTGCTCGAGCAGACATGCCGGGCGCTCCCCCGCCAGCTGCTCGCGCTTGTACGCGATGACGTCGGGGAAATCGACCTCGCACCAGCGCAGGGTGTGGGGGAGGGCGAGGCGGTAGGGTCGCGTGTCGAGCCCCGCCGCGAGGTTGACCACGGTACCTACGCCGTCCCGGGAGATGGCACGCAGGATCAGCTCGTCCATCACCGCCGTCCGGACCACCATCGGCCACGCCCAGGTGCGCGCGTTGGGCAGGGTCTTCAGGATCTGCTCGCCCCGGTCCCCCGCGAGGCGCCGCGCGTAGGAATCGTGGAACAGCGCGTCGGGCCGCTCGCTCTCCATGGCCCGGTAGAGGGCGACCCAGCGAGCGGTGTCGGAGATGTGCGTGATGGCGCCAGAGGTGGAAGGGGGGGCACTCATGAGCACCAAAGTAGACCGCGATTCCCGCCCGCGGAACGGCGCGTGTAGCGGCACTGCCTGCAGCGAACCTCGCGGCGCCAGAGGGGTTTAAAAACGCCCGCCCCCCCCGTGACGATTTCGTACGGCAAGGGGCGGCCGCTCGACCCCCGTCACAACGAGGAGGAGGAACGATGAAGAGCGATGATGCGCTCTGCCGCGTCGCGGTGGGGTTGTTGCTACTCGCCGGCGCGTGCGGCAAAGGGGAAAAGGCTTCGAGCCCCCCCGGTGCGAGCACGCCGGCGGCGGCGCCCGCCGCCCCGGCGGGAGGGGGCGGCGCGACGGTGACTGGTCAGGTCAAGCTCGTCGGCGCGGCGCAGCCCAATCCCGCGATCGACATGGGCGAGGAGCCGAAGTGCAAGGCCGCTTATGCGACGACGCCGCACGAGCCGATCGTCACGGTCAATTCCAACGGCACGCTGGCCGACGTATTCGTGTACGTGAAGTCGGGCCTGCCGGCGGGCGCGACCTACCCAGCACCCGCAACGCCCGACACGATCGATCAGCGCGGCTGCCTGTACCATCCCCGGGTGTTCGGGATCATGGTCGGCCAGACCCTGGCGATCAAGAACAGCGACGGCATCCTCCACAACATCAAGGCGATGGGCAAGAAGAACCGCCCCTTCAACATCAGCCAGCCGACGACGATGACCACGGAGCGCCCGGGCTTTGCGGCGCCCGAGGTGATGCTGCCTTTCGAGTGCAACGTGCACGGCTGGATGCACGCGTTCGCGGGCGTGCTGCCGCATCCTTTCTTCTCGACGACCGGCGGCCAGGGCAGCTTCACGATCGCCGGCCTGCCGCCCGGGACCTACACCATCGAGGCGTGGCACGAGAGGTACGGGACGCGGGATGCCACCGTGACGGTGCAGGGGACCGAGACGAAGACGGTGGACTTCAACTTTCACGGGCCGTGATCGAGCACAATGAAGCGCACGTCGTCTGTGCCCACGCCGCGCAGCCACGTGATGAGCGCCTGCGCTTGATCCGGCGGCGCCACGCCTCGGTTACCAGAGAGCTCGCGCACCACCCGTAGGGTGCGGCCGTCCTGGCTGTAGGAGGCGTGATAGCTCCCGAAGGGGCTGCTCGCCGTGATCTCCCGTGGCAAGCGTGCCCGCCAACCCTCGGGCAGCGTGATCTCGAGGGCGACCCGCCTGGTCACCGGGCCGACCACCGCGTCGACGTCGATGGGATACTTCCGAGGCACGTGAGCCTCGAGCTCGGGAATCAGCGCGCCGAACCCGTCTTCCGGAATCGGCAACGTCAGGATGTCCGTGCCACCGCTGCGGGTGGTGATCCGCGCGCCGTACAGCGCCAGCGAGACGCGCGGAGCCGCCGCCAGGTCGCGGCCGTCGAACGCCTCCAGACTGCGCCCGCTGGCGCCCGGAATCACCTTGCCGGCCAGCACGCCCGCCAGCTCGAGCCGCTCCTCGGCGCTGTAACGACGTCCGAACAGGCCTCGCAGCGCGTACTGCTCGGTGCCTGACGCGGTTTCGGTGTAGCTGCCGGTGAAGGCGCCGGTGGCCGACACCTCCCCGACCAGCTGCTGATCCAACCGGTTGGCCTTGGCGGAGTCGAGGGGCAATGTGACCGGCTCGCCGCTCCCATCCGGGCGCACGACGAGGGCGAAGGACCCCTGCTCGGCGTAGGGCAGCTCGCCGAACGGCGTGAGGTCGGAGGTGAGGTCGAAATAGCGGTAACCGGCGAGGGTCCTGACCGCCGCGATGACGTGATCGAATTGCGCCGCCGATGGGAGCGTGCTGTCGGCGGCGCCGCGGGCGCTCAAGAGCACGGGGTCGGCCTCGAGACCCATCTGTCGGGCCAGGGCGATGAAGAGCGTCGCCTTGTCCTTGCAGTCGCCGTACTTGGTCTTGAGCACCGCCGCCGCCGGCCGCGGCTGAAATCCGCTGAGGCCCAGCTCCAGCGCAACGTAGCGGAAGTCCTGCGCCACCCAGCGGTGCAGGGCGCGCAGTGAGTCCTCACCGGTGCGGGCCCCCGCCGCGGCGGCGACTTCGCCGAAGCGCGCCGCCAGCTCGGGAGTGACCGTGTACCGGTCGTGGGCCAAGTCTCCGTACCAGCGCGCCACGTCGTTCCAGCCGATCGGGCCCGCGACGTCGATCGAGACGAACACCGAGTTGGGAGCGGCGGCGAGCGGCTCGGGATTGAGCTGCGGCACCTCGGCCGTCCCCCAGGTAAGAACGCGGCGCCCGTGGGCTTCGACGGTGCGGGGCGCGAACCGCACGTTATGCTGCTGAATGCGCGCGGCTAGGCCGAGGGGCAGGTCGACGATGTAGCGCGAGCGCCTGGTGAACGGGCCGGGCGTCACGCTCCAGGCGGCGTAGAAGTCCCCCGTAACGGGCGGCTGGAGGCGCTCGATCGTGTAGCTGTAATCCACCAGGGTGCCGGGGGCGACGCCGCCGAGCGTCGCGCGCCGCACCCGCGCGTCGGAGTACACCGGGGCCTGGAGCGCGACCGGAGCGAGAGACTCTTGCTCGTGCGTCGGTTCCGCGCTGATCAGCGAGCCGTTCGGCCGGAGGACGCGGATCCAGTTGACGGTGAGGCGCTCGCGGCCCCGCACGTAGGTGAACGACTGCTCGCCCCAGCGCTCCACGCCCTCCTGCGTCAGCACCTGCACCACCTGGCGGTACGTCCGGCTAGAGCGCCCGTCCGCCTCGAAGCGGGCCACACCGTCGTCCAGCAGAACGACGAAGGCCTGGCCGGGGTAGTCCGCGGCGTTGACGGCGAGCCGGTAGATGGTGTCGCTGTTCACCGACGGGTCGCCGTAGGGCGTGATGTGAGGGGCCTGGGCCCGGGCGAGAGCCAGGGGAGCGGTGAATAAGAGCAGCAACAGGGGCGCGCGTGGCATCGAGCAGGAATGTAATCTGCCTAGTAGCTTCGGCGGGTGCTCAGGCTGCGGTTTCCTCATCCCCTGACCCTCCTCGTCGCCTGCACGCTTGTGGCTGCCGCCGCGAGCTACGTCGTGCCCCCAGGGGAGTACGAGCGGCGCGACGATCCCGTTACAGGGCGCCGTGTCGTGGTGGCGGGCACCTATCATAGCGTCCCGCGCCATCCTGTGGGGCCGTTCGCCGCGATGATCGCGGTCCCGCGCGGCATGGCCGACGCCGCCGCGGTCATCTTCTTCGTCTTCCTCGTCGGCGGGGCGTTTGCGGTCGTAGACCGCACCGGCGCCCTGCGCTGGGGCGTGGACCGCCTGGCGCAGGGCCTCGCCCGGCGTGGCGCGCTCGTGATCCCAATCTCCTGCATCGCCTTCGCTGCTGGCGGTGTCCTGGAACACATGCAAGAGGAGATCATCGCCCTCGTGCCGGTGCTGCTCGTGCTCACCCGCAACCTGGGGATGGACGCCGTCACCGCCGTGGCGATGAGCCTGGGCGCCGCATCGGTCGGCGCCGCGTTCAGCCCCATCGATCCCTTCCTGGTCGGCATCGCGCAGAAGGTGGCCGGCTTGCCGCTCTTGTCGGGGGCGGCGTACCGCATCGCGTTCCTCGTTCCCGCGCTCGCCGTGTGGATCTGGGGGACGCTGCGTCATGCAGCGCGCACCCGCAGCGTCGCGCGAGAGGGGGCCGTGGCGCCGTCGGCGCCGCTCGGCCCGCGTCACGGTGCCGTGTTGGGGCTCGTGCTCGTCGCGTTCGGTGCGTTCGTGTACGGCGTGCTGCGGCTCGGTTGGGATTTCGAGCAGATGGCGGCGCTTTTCTTTGCGATGGGGGTCGCGGCGGGGCTCGTGGGCGGGCTCGGCGCCGGCGGCACGGCGGCGGCGTTCGCGGAGGGGTTCGGCTCCATGGCGCAGGCGGCGCTCTTGATCGGCTTCGCGCGCGCCATCTACGTGGTCCTGGGCGACGGGCGCATCGTGGATACAGTGGTACACGGGCTCTTCACGCCCATCGGCGGGCTGCCGCGAGCCCTTTCGGCGCTGGGCATGATGGTCGCGCAGACAGCGGTGCATTTCCCCGTGCCGAGCACGAGCGGGCAGGCGGTGTTGACGATGCCGGTGCTCGTGCCGCTGTCCGATCTGCTCGGCCTGTCGCGGCAGGTGACGGTGCTCGCTTTCCATTATGGAGCGGGTTTGTGCGAGATCCTCACGCCGACGAACGGGGGGATGATGGCGATTCTCGCGGCCGCCGGGGTGCGTTACGAGGAGTGGCTGCGCTTCTTAGGTCCACTGTATCTGCTGCTGTTCGGGCTCGGGGCGGTGGCGGTGGTGGTGGGGATCGCGGTGGGGCTCACCTGATCCCTTCGCGGCACAAGCGCCTTTCGCCTGCCGCGTCACCGGCGATAGATTCGTGCGTCGCAGCATCGAGCGAGCGCGGCGTGGACACTCGTCGTCAGAACCTTATCGTCGTCGTCGCCAACGCGAGGGACCAAGCCAAGCAGCTCCTGGCCCTGTTAGAGAGCCAGCGGCACCCTCAGACCAACCGCTCGAGCTCCTTGTACCTCGCCCTAGTCTCGATGCAGAAACGCCTCAAGGCCATGGATTCGGCACCTGCCGTTGCGCAATTGGTGCCCGACCTTGAGCAACTCGTCACGCTATGCGAGGGCAAGCTCGCGCCGATCAAACCGCTGCTGGAAGAGGCCCTGCATATCGCGCAATCTGTTCGCGGGTGACGGATCCTCTATTAGGTTCTTCAGCGAAGTGGAGTGGACCCGGTAGCTCAGTTGGTAGAGCAGCGGACTTTTAATCCGCAGGCCGCGGGTTCGATCCCCGCCCGGGTCATGGGCTCCCGCAACAACTTAGCGACGCAGTGGTTGACGACCTGCACGAGGGTTGGAGACCGCGCAGGCTACGGGCGAGCCTGGGAGGATCGTACCATGCAGGTAGCACCCACGAAGTGGACGTCTGGAGCACTGGTGCTCATTTTCACTTCACTGATGCTCTATCTATTTGTCGTGGTCGCCGAGCGAGGCGAGAGTCCGGAAGCAGGAGAGAAGCCGCACCGGGAAGCGGGAGACAAGCCCCGCACCGGAATGGGAGAGAGTAGGGACACTCTCTTTGCGCTCGACCTCGACGGCCCGTTCATGCTCACGGCGGTAGTTGCCATGTAGAGTCTGATCGCGCTTGGGCTAGTGTGGCAGGTGAGATGGGCGCTGGCGGGCGGAATCGGCTGGGCTGTCCTGTCTGTGCTCGGTGACGCCTTCTAACTAGTGGGCAAGCTGGCAGAGCTAAACTGGGCGCTCGCTGTGGCGGTGCTGGCGGTCGGAGTAATGCATGTTGGCGTCGCCTACATGTGTTTCCAAGCCGCGCGGCAGGGTTCATAGCCCCTCTGACCGGGGGCGCGCCGTATTCCACGCCCAAGCTGGGCACGTTCTCTCAATCCGCAGGCCGCGCGTTCGATCCCGCCCGGCGGCGCCTTATTGCCTTTGCAGGGCCCGCGGATAAGTTCAGCGCCACGACTTTATCGGGAGAACTTCACATGCGCCGTCTCATCCTCCTTTCCGTCGTCGCCCTCGCCGCTCACGCGGCAGTCGGCAACGCCCAGAACCCTGCCCCCGCCATGGCCATCAAGGTCTCCGACGCGGCCGGCACCTGGGACGGCAAGACTATGATGGGCCCGAAGGACAGCGTCGTCGCGACCTGGGTAATGGCGGTCACCGCCGACGGCAAGGGCTGGACGCTCACCCTTCCCAACCGCGCTCCGATTCCGGCGCGGATCCTCGCCAGCGGTGGCGATAGCATCGTTACCGAGATGGGCCCTTATGAGAGCGTCGTCCGCCCCGGCCAGATGGTCACGACGCGCAGCACCGGCCACTACAAGGGCGATGCGGCGACCGGGACGCTCGAGGGGCACTATGCATCGGGTGACGTGCTCCAGGGAAAGTGGGCAGCGAAGCGCCGCAAGTAGCCGGATATGCGGGAGTGCTGCGTTCGTCCCGACCGCACCTTGCCGGGTCTTCCACTCGAGTCCTGCGCCGGGGGTCGCGCTCTACGGCCTAGTAATGCGCTCCGTCGAGGAGCAGGAGCGCGGCTCCGCTCGCCACGGTGAGCGCGAGCCCAGGTACCCAACCGAACTCCACCCCGAGCGGTACACGCCCCCGCCACTGGACTTGGGACGTGCAAGTATTGGTCGGTCCACCGCAGAAAAACACGGGCCGGTGCACGAGCTCCGGACGAGCCGCGATCGCAAACCATTGGTTGGGACTCCACTTGACGAGGCCGAACACTGCGCCATGGACGTCGTCGTTGTTGTTTCCCAGCGGCCCACCCAAGAGCGGCGTTCCCACGGCGACCTCGAACGATCCTGCAGGCGGGAGCCAGCGGCGGTAGCGGACGGCCGGCCCGAGCCTGAACCCAAGCGGGCTCGGGTCAAAACTCGCGAACAGCGACGCGCCAATTGCGTCCCGGGTGCTGACGTTGACCATCCAGCCCCAATCCACGACCACCCCGACCGGAAAGTCGCCGGTCACCACGTAGCTACCGTAATTCGTGAGGACGAATGCGGAGCATGCGGGTTTGGGCCGGGCGTGGTAACAGAGCGGGGCGGCTTGGGCCGGCAGTTTCTCGGACCATGCCAGCAACAGAGAGATGCAGAGTAAGGTGAGACGGCGCATCAGACCTCCCACTGCGTGGGTCGCTCTGTTGGTCTGTCGAGACGGCTGAGATGAGGCGAATCGCAAGGGGGCGGCGGGACGAAAAAAAATCTCCCCAGAAGATAGGGAGGTTCACGCGGCTTCACTGCCCCTTGCAAGCCTGCGCGACGCGGTCACTGTCACCCGGGATCAGGATGGCGATGGCGTTGCCCTTGCGATTGGCGCTGGTTCCGATGAGCGCGTTCCAGACCTTCGCTCCCGTGCTTGGGTCCTGCATCGCCCCGAGTATCACACCGTTGGCGCCGAGCTCAGCGGCCTTCTTCCGCTGCGAATCGACCATCTTGCTCTCATTCGTGTACTGATATGAGCCCTGCGAGTTCAGCACGGCAACCTCTTTGTATGGCTTGCCGACCTTGCTCGAATCAGTGAACACCTCCACCCCGTCTGGGCAGATCGCCGGGAGCTTGAGTGAGGTGTTCAACACCGCCGCGTTCGTCGAGACACATCCCAGGACTGCAAGCACCAACCACTGTGTCCATCGCATGGCGAGATCCCTAAGAGGGTGTTACATGAGCGAACATACGCGCGGGATTGCGGGCTGTATAGGGTCACGCTCCGCCGCGGTCCAACACCGCTCGAACCTCCCTCGCCAGCGCCGCCGGCGTGAACGGCTTCTGCAACAAGCTCCCACCCGAGTCGAGCACACCGTGCCGCGCGATCGCCTCGTCGGAATACCCGGTCATATACAGCACCCGCACCCCTGGGCGCACCTCGACCATCCGGCGCGCCAGCTCGCGGCCGCCCATCTCGGGCATGACGACGTCGGTCAAGAGCAGATGGATCGGGCCGTCGTGGCCCTGCGCGAGCTGCAGCGCCTCCGCGCCACCGGCGGCCGCGAGCACCGTGTAGCCGGCCTGCTCCAGCACGCGACGGGCCAGCACCCGCACCAGCTCCTCGTCCTCGGCGAGCAGCACCGTCTCGCTCCCTACCGCGGGCGTGGCCACGGTCGCCGGCTCCACCGCCGGGGTGAGCGGCTCGTCCACCCGGGGCAGGTACAGGCAAAACGTTGCCCCCGCTCC
>Ga0066710_100006086_pt1 | contig 11191 bp, 10 predicted proteins | sample GraSoiAngelo_159_FD_79666 | JGI IMG/M metagenome (GOLD analysis project Ga0066710, IMG submission 79666) | Grasslands soil microbial communities from the Angelo Coastal Reserve, California, USA - 14_1009_16_40cm | ecosystem: Environmental > Terrestrial > Soil > Grasslands | place: USA...
AGAGCCGCCCAGAGAGCGACGAACACGATTCCAATCGTCATGTCGACAGTCGGGGATCCCATCGAGGCCGGCTTCGTCGTGAGCTTCGCGCGACCCGGCGGCAATATCACCGGCCGGACGACTCAGGCCCCAGAGCTCATGGGCAAGCGCGTGCAGTTGTTCAAGGAAGCGGTGCCCACGCTTACCAGCGTGGCCGTCTTGTTGGACACCAGGAATGCGCACGAGGTCCATGGCTTCAAAGAAGTGACCGCCGCGGCACAAAAGGTGGGGATCAAGCCGCAGTCGTTCGAGGTGCGAGGGCCGGAGGAGACCGACGCCGCGTTTGCCACCATCGCGCTGACGCGGGGCAGCGGGCTGATTGTGTTCGAGAGTGCGATCAACAACAGCTTCCGTACCCGCATTGTCGACCTCGCCACGAAGCATCACCTTCCCGGCATCTACCCATTTCGCGACTTCGCGGAGTCCGGCGGGCTGATGTCTTTCGGCGCGAAGATTGTCGACAATTACCGTCAGGCGGCGGTCTACCTCGACAAGATTTTCAAGGGCGTCAAGGCCGCAGATCTGCCGGTGGAACAGCCCACCGAATTCGAGCTGGTCGTGAACCTGAAAGCCGCCAAAGCCCTTGGCTTGACGATCCCACAGCCGTTTCTGCTGCGAGCGGATCAGGTCATGGAATGACCACCGATCACGAGTAGTACATCCGGGGCTGGCTGCCCGCCGACCCTGTGCCCAGGGATGTCCGGCGATCTCAGGGCTTTCCCGCGTGCTCGATCGAAATGTTCACCCATTGTTCCCGCCCAGACCGCATGCGATCACAGGGCTGCTGCTCGACAGACGTGCCGACGCCCGGGCAGCGCGGGGACAGGCGGAGTGCTTCGCGTCGTGTGAGCACAGCCTCCCCAAAGCCGTGCCGACCGGCCAGGAGGGATCCCGCAATGAGCCGCTCGACGATTCTGGCGGTGGTGACGATGCTGGTGGGTTCGCTGCTCCCGCTGCAACGGGCGGGCGCCCAGATGGTCCACTTCGTGGACAACATCAGGGGCTGCGAGGGCCGCACTCCGTGCTACTCGACCATCACGGATGCCGTCGCCGCCGCAGCGCCGTTCGACACCATCGCGGTCTTCCCCGGCGTTTACCACGAGACCGTCGCCTTCGAAGGCCCGTCCAAGGGCGACATCACCCTTCGGTCGCACGGCCGCGTCAAGCCGGTGATCGCGCCCTCGGCCGGAAATGGCGTCTCGATCCTCGCGGCGCCCCGCGTGCAGGTGTTGAACTTCGTCATCGAAGCCCCGAGCACAGCCGTCTCGATCGGCGGCCCCCTCTCGAGCGGCTATGTCATCCAGTTCGAGGGCGCTCAGCGCCCGGAAGACAACCTGATCCGGCGCAACCTTGTGCGCCGGGGCGGGATCGATCTGAACGCCCCCGCCTCCGGCAACACGATCGTCGCGAACTTCGTGTCCGGCAGCCCAGGAGACGGTATCAGCATCGGCGTCCTCAATCACGGTAGCGTCAACGTCATCGAGCGCAACACATCCGTCGAGAACGCCGGCTGCGACGTCAACGATCGCAGCGATGGCGGCAACACCTGGACGAACAATCGATTCGGAACGAGTTGTGGCGCCGCCAGCGCGCAGGCGTCAGCGACGCCTGCGCGCGGCAGCGCCAGGGCCACACCCGCGGAGAGTAGCTTGACGCCTGAGGACGAAGATTAGCTTCGCGACGATCTTCAGAAGAAGGCCGGGAAATTGGGCTTCGGCCTCCCGGACTACATGACCGCCGACGTCTACCGCTGCGAGGCGATGCTTACTCGGTAGACCAGGCGCGCGCCGCAGCTCTACGAGTCGGCCAGCGGCACGATCGCGTACATCCTGGGCTGGTTGCCGACAACGCGTGTGATGTGGCCCTGACCGGTCAGGTCTTCCGCCAGCACCACGTCACCAGGCCCAACGCGCGCGACCGTGCCATCGCCGACCTCGATCTCCGCGGTGCCCGAGAGCGAGATCGAGTACTGCCGACGCGGCGCGCAGTGCCAGCTGAGCACGTAGCCCGGCGGCGCGACGCGAAACGCGATGCCGCTCGCCGACTGCATCGGCGTCCCCTCGCCGTGCGCGCCTTCCACGTCCGAGAAGGGCTTCATCGCCAGCGGCACCTCGGCGATGTGCGACTTGCCATCCGGGCCGCTGTACACCCTCCACACTTTTGGCATGTTCGTCCCTCAGGTGTCGCCGGCGCGCTCAGCGCGCGGCGGCAGCGGTCTCCGGAATCTGGCGGACGACCTTCGTTTCGTAGACGAACTTGATCCAGCCGTTCAGAACGTAAAACATCTGGAAGTCGCACAGGTGCTGGTGCAGGCCCGTCGTGTGCAGGTCGTGACTGCCCCCGGAGTCCTTCTCGATCCGGATGGTGTGGGCGCGGAACTTGCCGTCCTTCGCGAGGCTCGCGCTGAACAGCTGCTTCAGCTCACTCATGGTCGTCCTCCCCTCTGGATTCTCGTGGGTGCGAGTTCTAGTCAGGCGCGGCGAACTCGAACGTGGTGCCGACCGAGCTGGCGGTGAACCGGCCCGGCAGCCGCTGCATCACCGCCCCGATGGCCTCGATCCCGGTGCAGTGCTGCGGCACCACGTGCTCCACGTCGAGGCCGCGAAACGCGTCGACGACCCGCGTGATGCGCGCGTCGTCGAGCCCGCTCAGGTGGAAGCCGCCGATGACGGCGTGCACCCGCGGCACCCCGGTGAAGCGGACGGCGTTGCGACAGATACCAATGATGCCGCGGTGCGAGCACGATGTGACCACGACGAGGCCGCGGTCTCGCACGTTGGCGACCAGGGTCTGCTCGCCGATGAAGGTGTCCTGGAGCAGCTCGCCCTCCTCCTCGACGCGGAGGTTCGACGGGATGGTCTCCCACTCCTCGGTGGCGTGCATCTCGCCCGAGAGCCACAGCCCCTCGGCGACCGGAGTCGGCTTGGCCACGAGTCGCACGTCGATCTCGTAGCGCTCGATCTCGTCGCGCGACAGGCGGCCGCTGTACACCCGGCGCTCGCCGCGCTGCTGCCAGCGGGGCCGGAAGTGATCGACGCCGCCGTAGAAGGCCAGGTCTTTGCGGAGCCGGCGCCGCCAGCCGTGCAGGAAGCCGGTCAGCCCGCCCCAGTGGTCGCGGTGGCCGTGGGAGAGGGCGAGCGCGTCGATCGCCGCCGGATCGAGGGCCAGCTCGCGGAAGTTGTGGTTCATCGTGTCGGGGGTGAGCCCGAAGTCGAGGGCCATCGTGAACCGGGCGCCGGCCCGGGTCACCTCGACCAGGTGGGCCAGCCCGTGCTCGGCCCGAAGATCCGGCATCTTGCCGGCCACGAAGGCGCTGTAGCGGCGGGCAATCGCGTCGTCCTGGCGGAGGTTATCGACGTAGTTGTCCACGACGGTCGTGACGCGGATCCGATCGACGGCGGCCGGCATGCGCGTATCCTACCAGCGGAACGCGTTCCGTGGTTGCGCGCTGCAGGCCGCGGGGCGGGGGCCCCGCCGGCCGAGGCGCGCCTCTGAATGACTGTCGATTCCGACCGGTCATCGGCGTCGTATAGATTGAGGATCGCCGGACGGACTGACAAACCCGGCGACTACAACGAGGAGGATTTATGCGCTACATGCTGCTGATCAATTCCGACAAGTCGGCGCCACCCCCGCAGAAGGCCGAGATGGAGGCCGTGATGAAGGGCCACCAGCGCTTCGGCGAAGAGCTGCTGGCCGCCAAGAAGATGGTTCACGGCGAGCGTTTGCGTGGCGACGAGGACGCGAGCCGCATCCGCTTCAAGGCCGGCCAGCGACAGGTCACGGACGGGCCGTTCACGGAGACCAAGGAAGTCCTGGGCGGTTTCTATCTGATCGACTGCGACTCCAAGTCGGAGGCCATCGAGTGGGCGAAGAAGATCCCGCTCCGCGAGGGGGGCTCCGTCGAGATCCGGCCGATCTGGCCGATGTGAGCGAGCCCACGTCGTAGCGGCCGCCGGCGCCCGGCGATGCGCCTGTAACAGAGGACCACCGGCGCATCAGGTAACATCTCTGCTCGTGACGCCGAGCGTTCACGGGCAGACGCCGGACTCCGACGCACACGCGCGCGTGGCGGAAGCGTTCCGCCAGGAGTACGCGCGCGTCGTTGCTTCGGTGCTGCGGATCGTGCGCGACATCGACCTGGCCGAGGAGATCGTCCAGGAGGCGTTCGAGCAAGCGCTCGACCACTGGCCCGCGTCCGGAGCGCCGGATCGGCCCGGCGCCTGGCTACTGACGACGGCGCGCCGGCGCGCGTTCGACCGTCTGCGTCGCGCTCGCCGAGCAGGAGCCAGGGCCGAGGCGCTCGCCTACGAGGCCGCGCTCGACGCGGGTGGCGAGAGTCCGGACGTGAGCGACCCCGAGACGATTGCCGACGACCGACTCCGGCTGATCTTCACCTGCTGCCACCCCGGGTTGCCGGCAGACAGCCGCGTGGCGCTCACCTTGAGATTGGTGGGCGGACTCTCGACGACCGAGATCGCTCGCGCGTTTCTCGTGCCCGAGCCCACGATTGCGCAGCGGCTCGTGCGCGCCAAGCGCACCATCCGCGACCGTGCCCTGCCGTACGAGGTGCCCGAGGGCGCTGAGCTGTCCGAGCGGCTCCCGGCCGTGCTCGCGGTGATCTATTTGATCTTCAACGAGGGCTACGCCGCCCACACCGGCGCCGCGCTCGTGCGTCACGATCTCTGCGCCGAGGCCGTCCGCCTCGGGCACATGCTCGCCGACCTGATGCCCGGCGAGCCCGAGGTGCTCGGCCTCCTCGCGCTGATGGAGCTGCAGACCTCGCGCGCCGCAACACGCGCCGACGCCGACGGCAATCTCGTGCTCCTGGCGGATCAGGACCGATCGCGGTGGGACCAGCCGCGGATCACGCGCGGTCTCGCGCTGCTCGGTCGGGCAGGCTCGATATCGCGCGCGGGTCCTTATCAGCTGCAGGCCGCGATCGCCGCCTGCCACGCCCGCGCGGCGTCCTGGGAGGCGACGGACTGGGAGGCGATCGTGACGCACTATCGGGCGCTCGCCGACGTCGCGCCGTCTCCGGTGATCGAATTGAACCGCGCCGTGGCGATCGGTCTCGCGCGCGGGCCCGCCGCAGGACTCGTCGCGCTCGACGGCATCGATGCGGCCTCGCTCCGCTCCTACCACCTGCTGCCGGCGGCGCGAGCTGACTTCCTGCGGCGTCTCGGGCGCTCCGCAGAGGCCGCCGCCGAGTACCGTCGCGCGCTCGAGCTCACCGACAACGCGCGCGAGCAGAGCTTCTACGCGGCGCGGCTCGCGGCGTGTAGCCGGTCGCCGCAAGCTCCGGCGCGGAATCCGGGCCCGCGCTGAATCCGGTGACGGGCCCGCGGCGGGATGGTCGACGCGTTGCTGCGCCACGGGGCGCGCGCCGATCTGTGGGTCGCCGAGCGGCTCAGCGGCCCGGCTTCAGCTTCAGATCCTCGTAGGGCGCCGAGTAGGAAAAGCCCTTGATGTGGTCGACGCACGCTTCCTCGACCCGCGGCCCGACGCCCCAGAGGAACGCGAGCTCGTAGATCGGCACGTGCAGAGCCCGGTCGTACATGATCTGCTGGATCTGGTGCAGCATCGACTCGCGCTTCTTCCGGTCCAGCTCGCGCGCCTGCCGCTGGTAGAGATCCTCGATCTCCGGCACGACGCCTGAGGCGTAGATGCCGGTCTTGATCACGTAGGCCTCGATGCGCGTGGCCGCGTTGCCGGCGGGCGCGCCGAGCCCCATGATGACGCCCTTGATCTTGTGCTCGCGCCATGCCGTCAGGAACGCCGCCCGCTCCATGGTGCGCAGGCGCGTGCGGATGCCGACCTCTTGCAGATAGTTCCCGATCGCCTCGGCGAGCGAGAAGAAGGGCGGGAACGGCGTGAGGTCGCCGGCGTCGAAGCCCGAGGGATATCCGGCCTCGGCGAGGAGCTTCCTGGCGCGGGCCGGATCGTAGGCGGGCGGCTCGAACGTCTGCGCGAATTCCAGGACGCGCGGGATCAGGCCGCCGGTCGGCCGTGAAAGCCCGAGCGTCTCGGCCTGATTGAGACCGTTCCGATCGAGCGCGGAGCTCGCCGCCAGCCGCACGCGCCGGTCGGCCCAGGGGGACTTCGGATCCCACTGCTCCGGGAGATCGAGGAACACGACGCCGGGCGGCTGCGCGGCGGCCAGGCGAAGCCCCGGCGAGCGCTTGACCTCGGCGGCGACGGGCCCGCTCAGCAGATAGACGATGTCCACGTCGCCGGTCTTGAGAGCGGCCGCGCGCGTGGTCTCGTCGGGCATGCTCCGGAACACGAGCCGCTTCACGCTCGGGGTCTTGCGCCAGTAGCCCTCGAATGCCTCCAGCACCAGATCGACACCCGGGTTGAAGCTCACGAACTTGTACGGCCCCGCGCCGATCGGCGCCTTCTTGAAGCCGTCCTCGCCGACCTTCTCGACGTATTTCTTGGGGACGATCCACGCCGCTCCGGTCGCGGAGGTGCCGTAGAAGGTCATGAAGTCCGGCCACGGCTCCTTCAGCTGGAAGCGTACGCGGCCGGGATCGACGATCTGCACCTCCCGCACACGATCCTTCAGCAGCTTGGCCGCCGCGCCGTGGTAGCGCTCGAAGGAGTACTTGACGTCGTCCGCGGTGACCGGATCGCCGTTGTGGAACTTCGCGCCTTTGCGCAGGACGAATTCATAGCTGAGGCCGTCCTTCGACGTCGTCCACGACTCCGCGAGGCTCGGCGTGTTGTCGCCGCCCGGCATCGGCTTCACCAGCGCGTCGTGCAGCGCGTACAGCACCATGAACGGCGTGATGAACGCCTCGGTGTCGCTCGGATCGAGCCAGCGCGCCGCCAGGGTGACGTGAACACCCCAGGTCATCGTTCCGTCCGGTGCGGCGAACGCACGTTGCGGCGAGGCGACCAGGAGCAGAAGCAGGGCGACGAGCACGCATCGGATCACGGACGATTTCATCGCGCCTCCGTGAAGAGTCGAGCAGTCGAGCTAGGGTATCATCGCCGCGGAGGCTATCATGAAGATCAAAGCGCTCGACACGTACTTCCTGTCCGCGCCTCTGCCGCAGCCGGTCCGCACTTCAACCTCGACGATCAGCCGGGTCAGCGAGCTCATCGTCCAGCTCACGACGGATTCCGGCCTCATCGGCATCGGCGAGGCGCACGGCCCCTTCCTGTCCCAGGGTGGCCCGGAGGCCATGAAGGCCGTCGGGCAGATCCTCGAGCGCGTGACGCCGCTGGTCGTCGGCCAGGATCCCTTCAAGGTCGAGCGCGTCTGGCAGGATCTCTTCGCCCTGACCTACACGAGCGTGCGCGGGATCCCCACCCTGGCCCACCAGCGCCGCCAGCTCGTCACGGCCATCAGCGCCATCGACATCGCGTTGTGGGACCTCATGGGCAAGGCGACGAGCCGGCCCGTCCACGCGCTGCTCGGCGGGGCGCTCCGCTCCAAAGTGCCGGCCTACGTCACCGGGTTCTACTACCGCGACGGTGAGCGTCCCGACGATCTCCGGCGCGAGGCGGCGCTCTACCTCGAGCACGGCTACCGGACCGTGAAGGTCAAGGTCGCGGGCCTGTCGCCCGAGGCCGACGCCGAGCGGGTCGGCGTGATCCGCAAGGCCGTCGGCGACGACGTGGCCATCATGCTGGACGCGAATCAGGGATGGGACCTGCCGAGCGCGCTGCGCGCGACCCGGCTCTGCGAGCCGTACAACATCTTCTGGCTCGAGGACCCGATGCCCTGGTACGACGAGCGCCACGCGCTGCGTCGTCTCAAGGCCGAGGTCAACGTGCCGATCTCCGCCGGCGAGACGGAGTTCACGCCCTTCGGCCTGCGCACGATGGTGGCGGAAGGCCTCGTCGACTACCTGATCATCGACTCGACGTGGGCTGGCGGGCTCACGGTCTGGCGCAAGGCAGCCGTCATGGCCGAGCTCTATCAGGTGCCGCTCGCCGCCCACCACGATCCCCAGATCCACGTCCACGCCGTCGCGGCGAGCCCGACCGGCTTCATCCTCGAATCCTTCGCCGACCCGACGCGCGATCCGCTCTGGTTCGAGCTGTTCCGCGAGCGGCCGAAGATCGTCGACGGGTTCATGGCGGTTCCCGAGACTCCAGGACTCGGTCTCGAGCTTCGTCAGGACACGCTGGAGAAGTACGGCGTCAGGCTCGGCTGAGCGCGTCGCAGCAATGCTCAGCGGCGTCTTCTTCGACCTCGACGAGACGCTCATCGACGCCGACGGCTGTCACCGCGAGGCGAGCCGCCGCGCCTTCGCGGCGTTCGGGATGGATTGGGACGAAGCGCTCTCGCGAACGGGCCCCTTCTTCGGTCGTCGCATGCGAGAAATCCTGGAGGCGAGACGCAATGCGCTGGGTGTCGACGAATTGGCGGCTCCGGTCGAAGAGCTACTGGTGCTGCGCGCGGAGCACTACGTCAATCTCTTCCCGGCCGGCGTTTGCCTGCTGCCAGGAGCTCCGGAAGCGCTCGCCAGCGTGCGCGATCACGGAGGGGTGGCAGCGATCGTCTCGTCATCAGCGCGGGCCACCATCGCCTTGACGGTGGAGCACTACGGGCTCTCGCGCCTGGTGAGCTTCGTGGTTGGCGGCGACGATGTCAGCCGCGGCAAGCCGGACCCGGAGTGCTATGAAACCGCGTACCTCCGCCTCCAATCCCTCAGGTCGGCGGTAAAACGCGACTGTTTGGTTCTCGAGGACTCCTCGGTCGGCGTCACCGCCGCCCGCTCAGCTGAAATCCCGGTGTGCCTGATTCCGCGTTACCCGCTCGCGGAACCGGTGCACCCAGAATACACGCTGGCATCGCTGGAGGAATTCCCGAGACTGGTCGCACGGCTGAGCGGACGTTAAGCCGACCGCGCGCCCTCAGGAAGCGCTCTTGCCCTGCACGATGACGCGCGAGGCGATCAACGCGTCGATCTCCGCCTCGCCGTAGCCGATCTCGCGCAGGATCTCGCTGGAGTGCTCGCCGAGCTCCGGCGGATAGCGCGGCGCGACCTTGGCAACGTCCTCGAGCCAGAGCGGGCTCGCCACGGTGAGCGACGCGCCCGCCCGCGGATCGTCGAGCGGCACCAGGGCACCGCTGGCGACCATCTGGGGATCGCTGCGCGCGTCGTCGACGGTGCCCACTTCGCCGAACGTCAGCCGATGCTGGTTCAGGATCGCGCGCCACTCGGCCCACGGTCGCGTTGCGAAGACCGCGTCGAAGATCGGCACGAGCGCCCGGGCATTCGCGCGCCGGGCCGGCGTGGTGGCGAAGCGTGGATCGTCGCCGAGGTCGGGCCGCTCGATCGCCGTCAGAAGATGCGGCCAGTCTCGATCGTCGTTGAGCACGTTCAGGAGGAACCAGCGGTTGTCGGCGCAGCGATAGAGATTCGCGAGCGCGGTCGCCGGCTCCTCGCGCGGCGGCCGCGGCTCGACGCGCGCGCCGCAGAGCGCGGCCTGGATCTGCGTCGCGTTCCACCAGAGGCCGTTGGCCAGGAGCGAGGTCGACACCATCGTGCCGCGACCGGTCCGATCGCGCTGATAGAGCGCGGTCATGATCGCGGCGAAGAGGCTCACGCCGGTCGGATGATCGCCCATTCCGGGGAGCGAGCGCGCGGGCGGCGAGTCGGGTGAGGGCCGGACGAGATCCATCAAGCCGGTGCGCGCCCACAGCGCCGTCGCGTCGAAGCCGGTGCGTGGCGCCTCCTCGCCGCGCTCGCCGTACGCCGTCAACGACGCGTAGACGAGCCGTGGGTTGAGCGGCGCCAGATCTGTCCAGCGAATGCCGAGCCGCGCTCGAGAATCGAGCGGCGTGTTGGTGACGAAGACATCGGCACGCTCGACCAGGCGCTGGACCACGGCTTGGCCGGCGGGCTGGCGCAGGTCCAGCGCGAGGCCGCGCTTGGTGCGGTTGTCGATGATCCAGCGGTAGTTGTACGGGCTCTCGGCCACACCCGGGCCGCCGGTGCGATTGCGATACGGATCGCCGTCGGGGGGCTCGATCTTGATCACGTCGGCGCCGAGGTCGGCCATGATCGTGGTCGCGACGGGCCCGGCGATGAAGCTTGCCGCGTCGATGACGCGTACGCCGGCCAGCAGGAAGTCACTCATGATCGTGGCCCGGAACTATATCGGGCTGGCGCAGAGAGTCAAGCGCCGATCACGAGTCTCGGCGTCAGCGCGCCGCGCGCCGGCGCGCCGGATCGAACGCGCGCAGATCGACCAGCGAGGGCGCCCCCTCGGCGACGAGCTCGGCCATCGCGAGACCGGTGGCGGGCGCGTTGAGAATCCCCCACGGCCCGTGGCCGGTCGCGACGTACGCGCCGCGCAGGCCCGGCACGCGACCGATCAGCGGAAGTCCGTCGTCGGTTACGGGCCGATAGCAGGCCTGGCGACGGACGATCCGCGCGTCGGCGAGCGCCGTCGAGACGCGGCCGGCGGCCCGCGCCAGGACCGCGCAGGCGCCTTCGTTCACCTCGACCGCCTCCGGTGAATCGGGCAGCGGCGCGGGGTCGGCCATCCCGCACACGTAGACCTCGCCTTCGGGCCGCGGAAAGATCTCGGGCTCCAAGGCGCGGCCGTCGGTGGTGCGGTAGTCGACGAACAGCGCGTGGGCGGGCACGTCGGGAGCGGCGAGGGTCACGCTGTAGCCCTTGAGGCCGTAGACGCCCGGAAGCCGCAACCGATCGGCGAGCCGACCCGTCCACGGCCCCATCGCCAGGACGACCGCGTCGCCCTCGAGCGTCTCGCCGTCGGCCATGACGACACCCGAGGCGGCGCCGTCGCGTCGCGCGACGTCGTCGACGACGGCGATGCGCAGCTTGGCTCCGCGAGCCTGCGCGGCGTCGAGCAGGGCCGCGGTGAATCGCGCCGGCGTGACCTGCGCCGTGGTCTCGGTGGAGCCGAGCGTCGCGGTGACGATCCCCGAGCCGTCGAGCCACCTCGGCGCCCCGACGCGATGGCCACCCGCCAGGCTCCCCGTCTCGCGCGCAGCCAGCATGAACGTGTCCATGCGCCGGTAGCCGTAGTCGGTAGCGAGCTCCTTGGCCAGCTCGGCGTGGAGCGCGAAGCTCCGGCGGGCCAGCGGCCCGAGGGGCGAGCCGTCGCACCAGTCGAGGGCCAGGAACCCGCCCGACTTTCCCGATGCGGCGCACGCGACCCC
>Ga0066710_100006087_pt1 | contig 11191 bp, 11 predicted proteins | sample GraSoiAngelo_159_FD_79666 | JGI IMG/M metagenome (GOLD analysis project Ga0066710, IMG submission 79666) | Grasslands soil microbial communities from the Angelo Coastal Reserve, California, USA - 14_1009_16_40cm | ecosystem: Environmental > Terrestrial > Soil > Grasslands | place: USA...
AACAAGAGCGCGACCAGATGGACGATCAAGCTGCGCAAGGGAGTCGTCTGGCACGACGGCAAGCCCTTCGGCGCGGACGACGTGATGTACACGCTCCGCCGCATCGCGGCCTCGAAGACGAACGGCGCGCTGCCGGCGGTGCAGCCGTTCGACCTGAAGGCGATGCGGAAGGTGAACCCGCACGAGCTCGAGCTGCCGCTGCACTATCCGATCGCGGATCTCGCCCCGAGCTTCGTCTTCTATCCGCTCGTGATCGTCCAGGACGGCGCGAAGAACTTCAAGCAGCCCGTCGGCACGGGCGCGTTCATGGCGGACAAGTTCAAGCCCGGCCAGGGCAGCCTCTTCAAGCGCAACCCGCACTACTGGATGCACGGCCTGCCGTACGTCGACGAGGTCGAGATCCAGTCGATCCCGGACCCACAGGCCCGCCTCGACGCGCTCGTCTCCGGCCAGGTCGACGCGGTCGAGCAGCTGTCGTATGCGCAGGCGAAGCAGCACCTCGCGCAGAAGGACATCCGGGTCCTCGTCGGCAACGGGCCGCAGATCGTCCCCATCACGATGTCGGCCGACCTGAAGCCGTTCGACGACGTGCGCGTCCGCCAGGCGTTCCGGCTGATCGCGGACCGGCCGGCCCTGATCAAGGGCGCGCAGTTCGGCTTCGGCCAGATCGGCAACGACCTCGCGGGCAAGGGGCTGAAGTGGTATGCGAGCGACATCCCGCAGCGCCACCAGGACATCGACAAGGCGAAGTTCCTGCTGAAGCAGGCGGGCCACGAGAAGCTGAACGTCACGCTCTACTCGAGCACCGCGATCGCGGGGATGCTCGAGTCGGCGACGATCTTCGCGCAGCAGGCGAAGAAGGCCGGGGTCAACGTCCAGGTCAACAACGGGCCGCCCGACACGTACTTCGCGAGCAAGTACCTGAAGTGGGCGTTCGGCCAGACGAACTGGCCGGCGATCCCGATCCCGAACTGGATCAACGAGTCGCTGACGCAGAAGGCGTTCTACAACGAGACGCACTGGCACGAGCCGAGCTTCGACAAGCTCGTGCTGAAGGCGCAGGGCGAGCAGGGCGAGGCGAAGGCGAAGGAGCTGTGGCACGAGGTGCAGAAGACCCTGTGGGACAAGGGCGGCTACCTGATCTGGGGCTTCACGCCCTTCCTCGACGGCGTCTCGAAGAAGCTGAACGGCGTCCAGCCGAGCGGGTTCTTCGCGCTCGGCAACTTCGACTTCCAGCACTTCTGGCTGTCCTGAGGGTGCCGTGACCGAGGTCGCGGCACCGGATCTGGCCGTCGTCGACGCGCCGCGGCGGCGCCGGCACCCGCTCGCGGGGTTCCTCGTCCGGCGCGCGGCGGCCGCGGTCGCAACCCTCTTCGTCGTCTCGATCCTGCTCTTCGCCGGCACGAACGTCCTCCCCGGCGACGTCGCGAGCGCGGTGCTCGGCCGCGACTCGACGCCGGCCGGGCTCGCCGAGATCCGCAAGGAGCTGCACCTGAACCGGCCCACGGCGGAGCGGTACTGGGACTGGCTCTCGGGCTTCGTGCGCGGCGACCTCGGCAGTTCCGTCGCGGGCCAGGCGGTGAGCGGCGAGCCGACGCCGATCTCCGGGCTGATCGGCGAGCGTGCGAAGAACACCGCCGTGCTCGCGCTCTGCACCGTGCTGCTGCTCGTGCCCCTGTCGATCGCGTTCGGCGTCTACTCCGCGACGCGTGCCGGCCGTCCCGTCGACCACGCGATCACGACGCTCTCGCTCGGAGCGATCTCGCTGCCGGAGTTCGTGACGGGGACGCTGCTGATCCTGCTCGTCGCGCAGTGGCTCGGCTGGCTGCCCGGAGTCTCGCTGATCTCGATCGGCGACACCGTCTTCACGCATCCGTCGATCCTCGTCCTGCCCGTGCTGACGCTGCTCGCCGCGTCGCTCGCGCAGACGATCCGCATGGTTCGCGCAGGGATGCTCGAGGTGCTGCGTTCCGAGTACATCGAGTGGGCGCGGCTGAGCGGCCACCGCGAGCGCGACGTCGTCCTCCGCTACGCGCTGCGGAACGCGCTCGGGCCGACGGTGCAGGTGATCGCGCTGAACGTGCAGTGGCTCGTCGGCGGGATCGTCGTCACCGAGTACGTCTTCGGCTACCCGGGTCTCGGCCAGGCGCTCGTGCAGGCGGTGAGCGCACGCGACGTGCCGTACGTGCTCAGCGTCGGGATGCTGATCGCGATCGTCTACATCTCGCTGAACGTGCTCGCCGACCTGCTCGTCGTGCTGCTCGTGCCGAAGCTGAGGACGGCGCAGTGACGGCGATCGCGGCACGGATGCGCTTCGCGCGCACCGGCTCCGGCCGCGTCGGCGTGACGGCGACGCTGCTGCTGCTCGCGCTGATCCTCATCGGGCCCCTCGTAGCGCCGCACGATCCTGCGGCGATCGTCGGGATCCCGCTGCAGCGCCCCGGCTCCGGCTTCCTGCTCGGCACCGACGGGCTGGGCCGTGACGTGCTCTCGCGCGTCCTCTGGGGCGGCCGCAGCATCATCGCGCTCTCGGTGGTCGCAACGGGGCTCGCGTACCTCGTCGGCCTCGCGATCGGGCTCGTCGCCGGCTACACGCGCTCGCTGCTCGACCCGGTGCTGATGCGCGCGATGGACGTCCTGCTCGCGGTGCCGCCGCTGCTCTTCCTGCTCGTGCTCGCGACGGGCGCGGGCCACAGCGTCGTCGTGCTCGTGCTCGGCGTCGCGACGGTGCACGTGCCGTCGATCGCGCGGATCGTGCGCGCGGCGACGCAGTCGGTCGTTGTGCGCGGCTACGTCGAGGCGGCGGTCGCGCGCGGCGAGCGGACGCACTCGATCCTCGCGCGCGAGATCCTCCCGAACGTGCTCGGCACCGTGCTCGCGGACGCGGGAATCCGCCTGACCGGCTCGATCCTCATCCTCGCCTCGGTCAACTTCCTGGGGCTCGGCCTGCAGCCGCCGCGCGCCGACTGGGCGCTGATGATCTCGGAGAACCGCGGCGGGATCACGCTGCAGCCGTGGGCGGTCGCGGCGCCGGCGCTGCTCATTGCGTTCCTCACGGTCGCCGTGAATCTCGTCGCCGACGCGATCGCCAGGAGCCTCGGCACCTCGCTCGACCGGAGGCGGATCGCGCGATGAACGTGCTCTCGGTCGACGGGCTGCGGCTCGAGCTGGTGTCCGGCGAGACCGTCGTCGACGACGTCTCGTTCGAGCTGGCCGCGGGCGAGGCGCTCGGGCTCGTCGGGGAGTCGGGCAGCGGCAAGACGACGACGGCGCTCGCGCTGCTCGGCTACTGCCGGCCGGGCGTCCGCGTCGCCGCAGGGACGATCGAGGTCGCCGGCGAGCGCGTGACCGGTCGCTCGGAGACCGACCTGCGGCGCCTGCGCGGCCGCGTGATCTCGTACGTGCCGCAGGATCCCGCGTCAGCGCTCAATCCGTCGGTGCGCGTCGGCGAGCAGGTCGCGGGCGTGCTCGAACGGCACATCCCGTCGAGCGACGTGGACCGCGTCGTCGCCGAGACGTTCGCGCTCGTGCAGCTGCCGTCGTCGTCCGAGTTCCGGCGCCGCTTCCCGCACCAGCTCTCGGGCGGGCAGCAGCAGCGCGTCGCGATCGCCGCCGCGCTCGTCTGCCGGCCGAAGGTCGTCGTGATGGACGAGCCGACGACCGGCCTCGACGTCGTCACGCAGGCGAACCTGCTCGAGCAGATCGCAGTGCTGCGCGAAGAGCTGCAGCTCGCGATCGTCTACGTGTCCCACGATCTCGCCGTCGTCGCGTCGCTCGCCGACCGGATCATGGTGATGTACGCAGGCAGCGTCGTCGAGGACGGGCCGGCCGCGCCGCTGCTCGCGCGGCCGACGCACCCGTACACGTTCGGGCTGCTCGCGGCGGTGCCGGATCCGGCCGAGCCGCGCACGTTGCGCTCGATCCCGGGCGTCGCGCTCGGCGTCGACGAGCGGCCGTCGGGCTGCTGCTTCGCGCCGCGCTGCCCGCAGCGCATCTCCGCGTGCACCGAGGCGGTGCCGCCGCTGCTCTCCGTCGACGACGGGCGCCGTGTGCGCTGCATCGAGTGGCGGCGTACGCCAGCGCTCGTCGCCGAGCTGCGGCAGGTCGCCGCGCGCGAGCGCGCGGCGCCGCTGCTCGCGGTCGACGGCCTGCGCGCGGAGCACGACGAGCGCGGCCGCCGGCTCGTCGCCGCCTCGAGCGTCTCCTTCGAGGTCGCCCCCGGGGAGTGCGTCGCGCTCGTCGGCGAGTCGGGAAGCGGCAAGACGACGATCGCACGATGCATCGCGGGGCTACACGAGCCCGCCGCCGGCCGCGTGCTGCTCGACGGCACGCCGCTCGCGTCTCGTGCCGCGTCCCGGTCGCGCGACGCGCGACAGCGGATCCAGATCGTCTTCCAGAACCCGTACGACTCCCTCAATCCGCGCCACCGCGTCGTCGACTCGATTGCCCGCCCGATGCGCGTGCTGCGCGGCCTGTCTCGCCGGGAGGCGGCAGCCGAGGTCGCAGCCTTGCTCGAGCGCGTTCGGCTGCCGGCGAAGCTCGCGCAGCGCTTCCCCAGCGAGCTCTCGGGCGGTGAGCGTCAGCGCGTCGCGATCGCCCGCGCGCTCGCGACGAAGCCCGACCTGCTCGTCTGCGACGAGATCACGTCGGCGCTCGACGTCTCCGTGCAGGCTGCCGTCTTGGAGCTGCTCGCGGAGCTGCAGATCGAGCTCGGCCTCGCGCTCCTGCTGATCACGCACGACCTGGGCGTCGTCGCGAGCGTCGCCGACCGCGTCCTCGTGCTCGAGCGCGGCGTCGTCTGCGAGCACGGGCTCGTCGTCCCGCTGCTCTCGCATCCGGAGCACGAGTACACGCGGCGCCTCGTGGCCGCGGCGCCGACGCTCGTCGCGCGGCGCTAGTCGCCCGCGCGCCAGACGGGACGACGTAGCTGGAGCGATGCGCTCGCCGCGGCGCCGACGAAGAGCAGCGCGGCGATCGCGAACACCGGGATCGCGCTCCCGAGCGCGGTCAGCACCCAGCCCGCCGCCGCGGTCATTGCGGCATCAGGACGTACTCGCGCGCATTCCAGCGGACGGTGAGCGTTCGGCGCTCGGCGGGCTCCACGCGCGCCTGCGCCGCGTCGACGACGAGCGGCCACGCGCCTGTCCCGCGAGCGCGGTTGCGAGCAGCGCCGTCACGAAGAGCGACAGCGTAGGCGCGGAGCAGAGCAGCGCGGAGAACGCCGCGCTCCCGGCGAGGAGGATCAGGATCGTGCGCCCCGGCCCGCGTGCGCGTGATCGCGCGTGCGACAAACGGGCCAACGATCTTCGCGAGCGCCACCGATCCCATCACGATTCCGATCGAGAACGGCGCCAGCCCGAACTCGCACGCGAGCACGAGCGGCAGCAGCAGGGCGAGCGCTGAGACGAGGAGGAGATCCGGCACCTGGACGGCGAGCTGCCGCGACCGCGTCTCGCCGGCGGGCTGCGAGAGCGTCGAGACGACGTAGCGCGCGCAGCCGCGCCAGACGACAGCCGCGAACACGGCGCCCGCGAGAGCGAGCGCGCTCGTCACGGTCGACCCGGCGACGGCGCCGAACGTATACGCGGCATAGTGCAAGAGGTACGCCTTCGCTCCGTCGGGCTCGCCGGCGCGCCGCGCGAGGATCAACTGGCTCGCGACCCAGAACATCCCGATGCCCGCGCCGACGACGACCGCTCCGACGGCGAGCGGCACGACGCTCGTCGCCGCGACCAGCGTCGCCGAGCCGCCGGCGGCCACCGCGAGCGCGACGCCGAGAGCTCCCGAGCCGAGTCGGCCGGCCGCGAGCGCTCCGACCGCCACCGCGATCGTGCCGAGCGCGAGAACGTCACCCGCGACGGACGCTTGTGCGTGCGCGGCGACGACGTGCAGCGGCACCGCGATCGCCATGCTCGCGAACGCAAACCCCGCGCCGACGGCGACGAGGTAGAACCGGCGCGGCGGCCCGCTCACGCGGTGAGCCTCGTGACGATCTGCGGAAACGCCGCGTCTGCCCGCGCATGCAGCTCCTCGGTCGTCAGCAGCTGGACCGGATGCGGAATCAGCACCGCCCGGTAGCCGGGCATACCGAGCAGCGCGGCCTGCTCGAGAGCCTCGTCGACGAACGGCTTTGTTCCGACCGCGGCGGTCGCCACTCCCAGCGCCTCGAGCCTGATCACGTCGTGCACACTGCACGACACGCAGGACCCTCAATCGGCGAGCGCCTCGACGACGAGCCCGACGCCCCGCGCGATCTCCGCGATCTGCTCGCCCGTCGCCGGTCGCGAGAACGAGGGCTTCGCGGCTCGGACGGTGTCGGCGCCGTGCTCCCGCAGCAGCTCCTCGACTCGGTCGAGGAACTCGGCGCCGCGCGCCTTGTTGATGTCGAGGAGCGCAACCGTCCTCCCGCACAGATCCTCGGGACGCGGAGCATGCGCGACCGGCTCGCGTACACGCTCGTCGAACGGGGTCACGTACTCCATGAGATCTCCTTCGTGATCGGTCGGGTGCCCATGCCGTCGCACGGGCCGAAGACCGCGGAGAAGCGTCCGGCTTCGCCGCCCGCGACGACGAACTGAATCTTCTCCGGGTCGGTCCACTTGTGTATCAACTCGTCCGGCCCACTCGCCCAGACCGTCGGGGTCGTCTCGCCGCGCTGCAGCTCGCGGGCCGGCCGCACGACCGCCTCGTAGATCGCCTCGCGCAGCCGTTCCTTGCTCCAGCCGGCGGCCGCGAACAGCGCCGAGTGTTCGGGGCAGACGACGTAGAGCGACGTGTCGTCCATCGGCCACCAGAACGGGCTCCACGTCGCGGCCGCGGCCCAGCCCAACGTGGCTGCGAGCTCTTCCGGCGTCCGGCTGCGGTGCTCGGAGATCGAGAGCGGCGCGTCGGCGGCGACGAGGGTCACGGTCGACGCGTCGGCGTCGAAGCCGTGCTCCACGTGCAGCGGCTGCCACGGGCTCGCCTCCTCGTTCTCCGCGAAGCAGACGCCGACCTTCAGCGGGCTGCCGAGCGTCGAGCGGTCGAGCGCTCCCGGCGCCGCGCCGCCGGTCAGGGTGAGGACGAGCCGCAGCGCGCGGCCGATCGTCGCGTTCGCGCGGTTGCCGGGGCCGAGCGCGCCGATACCGCCGTTCAGACCGAGCCGCTCGCGGGCGGGCCCATTGACGACGGCGACAACGCCGGCGGGCTGCGTCGTGACGGCGAGCCCGTGCGGGTTGAACGCCGGCTCGAGCGCCGCCTCGACGGCGGCGACGACGACGGGGAAGTACGCCGGGCGGCAGCCGGCGAGAACGGCGCACGAGGCGACACGCTCGAGCGTCGCCTCCCCATGAGCCGGCGGTACGCGGCCGAGCGAGCGGTCCGGGTCGCGCCCGCCGAGCATCGCCGCGACCCGCTCGGGCGTCGGCGGCACGACCGGGAGCCCGTCCGTCCAGCCGCGCTCGAACATGTCCTCGAGCTCGTCGAGGCCGCCGGCCGGCTCAGCCTCGATGCTCCGCGCGCCGCATCCCGGCTTCAGCCGCGGCTCGCCGGGGAGCTCGACGCCGAGCAGGCGCTCGTAGGCGTCCGCGTCCCAGCCGACGATGCGCTCGTCTGCGCCGAGCAGGACCGCCGTCGGCACCGTCTCGATCCCGAGCGTGCGCGAGAGCTCGTACGGCGCGGGAGCGGCGAGCGTCGTGAAGTCGACCCCTGCCCGCCGGGCGAGTCGCGCCGCCCCGACGACGTCCTCCTCGGCGACGCAGACGAGGCGGGCCGCCGAGTCTCCGGCCGCCGCGAGCCGCCGGAGTGCGAGAAGCGAGGTGGGACAGTCGCCGTGAACGAAGACGAGCACGACGCGTTCGCCTGCGAACAGGTCGGCGATCGAGACCGGCGGCCCGTCGAGACGCTCGAGCGCGACGTCCGGGAGAACCGACACGCCCCGAATCGTACGGTGAACGCATGGGCCGGGTCGGAACCGGTACGGGTGGACAACGCCCTCAGGACCGGCCGGCCAAGAACTCGCCGAGGGCGTTCGCCAACGGCTCCGTCGCCTCCTCAGGGATGAAGTGGCCGCCGGGCAGCGTCGTCGCGCGGACGTCGTCGGCCCAGTTCTTCCAGACGGCTGGTGCGTCGGCGAGCTGAGCCTCGTCCGCACCGGTGATCACCAGCAGGGGGCACGTGATACGTCGGCCGGCGGCCCGGTCGGCGCGGTCGTCGTGCTGGTCACGCCAGAAACTGGCGCGGTAGTCGGCGCAGATCGACGCGATCGTCGTCTCGTCGAGCGCGGCCAAGTAGTGGGCGAACGCATCCTCGTCGATCGCGCTCGGTTCGCTGGACCAGGAATCGAAGATGAAGCGGAGGAAGTGGTCGGGCGCGGAGGCGATCAGCCGTTCGGGGAACGGCTCCGGCTGGGCGAGCAGGAACCAGGGCCAGTAGCCCAGCGATGGCCCAAGGCCCATGCGCTCGAATTGATCGACCGTCGGGATGACGTTGAGGACGGCGAGTCGGTCGACGCGGTCGGGTGCGTCCAGCGCCATGCGGTAAGCGACGCGCGCACCTCGATCGTGGCCGACGACCGTGAAGCGCTCGAACCCGAGCGCCATCATCAGCTCGACGAGATCGCGCGCCATCTCGCGCTTGGTGAAGCCCTCGCCTTCGGGGCCGCCTCGAGCAGCCGATGTCCCGCCGTAGCCGCGCAGATCGGGCGCGATCACCGTGTGCCGCGCGGCGAGCGCGGGAACGACGCCCCGCCAGCAGTAGTGCGTCTGGGGAAATCCGTGCAGCAAGAGCACGGGCGGCCCTGCGCCGGCCGTGCCGACCAGGTAATCGGCGTCGCGAATCGAGAGACGTCGGTAGCTCAGCTCGGACACTGATCCGTTCACCATCACCGCGCTGACATCAGAGCTGCTTGACGAGACGCAGCTCGCGCAACTGAGTTCCGCGGAAATCCGAGACGCGAATCGAACCGTCCGGTCGGTATCCCGCTGCCCCATAGACGGTGAGTGCCCGCTCGTTCTGCTCGTGCGTAAAGAGGAACGCCTCCCGGCAACCGGCCGCGCGCAATGCTTCGTGGGCGGCAGCGAGGAGAGTGCGGCCGATCCCGCGACCGGCGTGGCCGGGATGCACGAAGAGAAGGAACATCTCACCCTCCGCGGGGTGAACGGCGGTGTAACCGACGACCCCTTCGGTTTCGTCGACCGCGACCAGAAGCACGTTCGGCGGCACATGGTCGGCAACGAGCTGATCCCAGTCCTGCGGCGTGAACATCGGCTCGGCGACGCGTTCGCCGAGGTAGGTCCAGCCCGCGCGCACCGCGGCGTCGAAGACGGCCCCGATAGCCGCAGCGTCCGCGGGGACGGCGGGTCGAACCGTGATTCGCGCTGTCCGCGGTCCGATCTCGTTCACGAGATGCCGCCCAGCGCGCTGGGAAGCCGCGTCTGAAAGTCGAGCACGCCCACCCGTGTCGGGTGAAGGTCGATCCTAGCCACCTCACCCGTCCAGTGGAACCACGTCGCCACGACGCGAGGCGTCCCGTCCCCGGCGACGTAGGCGAAGCGCGCCGGAATCATCGAAGCGAGCAAACGCCGCGCCACCTCGCGCTCCAGTAGACGAAGATCTCCCTGCCTCAGCGCCATGTCCGAGCTAGAGACCGGCCAAAACCCGAAAACTCATCGCCGGACGAGCAGCTCGTCGGCACCGCGAGAGCCCTGGCCTTCCGCCATCTCGCCTCCACTGTCGCAGAGTGAGAAGATCGCCGCGGAGGTGGTCCCATGAGCCGGACGACCTACGAGGAGATGTGCGCGTCCCACCGCTGGAACGTCCCCGAGCGGTACAACATCGCCGCGGACGTCTGCGACAAGCATCCGCGCGACAAGCCGGCGATGATCTGGGAGAGCTTCGACGGCGCGACGCGCGAGCTCGACTGGGGCGAGCTGCAGGATCTCGCGAACCAGGCCGCGCACACGCTCGCAGCGCGCGGCGTCGAGCGGGGCGACCGCGTCGCCGTCGTGCTGCCGCCGACGCCCGAGACGGCTGCGGTCTTCTTCGGCGTCTGGAAGCTCGGCGCGATCCTGCTCTCGATGTCCGTCCTCTACGGCGACGACGCGATCGCCCACCGGCTCGGCGACGCGGAGGCGAAGCTCGTCGTCACGGACGCGACCAACGCGCCGCGCTTCGCGAATGCGCCGCAGGTACTCCTTCTCGACGGCGACACGCTCGCCGGCGCCCCGACCGACTTCGTCGGCGTCGACACGGCCGCCGACGACCCGGCGCAGCTCTACTACACGTCAGGGACGACCGGCCTCGCCAAGGGAATCGCCCACGCGCATAGGTACATCCTCGCGCACGAGGAGTTCGTCTACTGCCACGAGGTCGAGGACGGCGAGCGTTTCCACGGGATGGGCGAGTGGGCGTGGGCCGCGGGGATCGCGCCGCTGCTCGGCCCGTGGCGGCTCGGCGCGCTGCAGTGCGTGTACCGGCGCGAGGGCGGCTTCGACCCGCACCGGCAGCTCGACTTCCTCAGCCGCCACGCCGTCACGAACGTCTTCACGACGCCGACCGCGATGCGCGCGATGATGGCGATCGAGGACGCCGGTTCCAGGTACCCGCAGCGGTTCCGCCGCGTCTGCTCGGCCGGCGAGCCGCTCAACCCCGAGGCGATCCGCTGGTTCCGCGAGCAGTACGGCGTGACCGTGCTCGATTTCTACGGGTTGACCGAGTCGTATCCGCTCGTCGCGAACTATCCGTTCATGGAGGTGCGCGAGGGCTCGATGGGCCGGCCGATGCCCGGCTGGGACGTGCGGATTCTCGACGAGGACGAGCGGCCGGTCGAGCAGGGCGACCGCGGCGAGATCTGCCTGCGCGCACGCTCGAATCCGCACTACCCGCTCGGCTACTGGCGCAACGAGGAGGCGAGCCGGGAGACGTTCGGCGGCGACTGGTTCCATACGAAGGACGCTGCCGTCGAGGACGAGGACGGGTACTTCTGGTACGTCGGTCGCGCGGACGACGTGATCATCTCTGCCGGCTACCGGATCGGGCCGTTCGAGGTCGAGTCGTCCTGCCTCGAGCACGCAGCGGTGCGCGAGGCGGCCGTCGTCGCGTCGCCCGACGAGTTGCGCGGGAACGTCGTCAAGGCATTCATCGTGCTCGCCGAGGGTCACGAGCCGTCGGACGAGCTCGCCGACGAGATCAAGGCGTTCGTGCGCGAACGGCT
>Ga0066710_100006088_pt1 | contig 11190 bp, 9 predicted proteins | sample GraSoiAngelo_159_FD_79666 | JGI IMG/M metagenome (GOLD analysis project Ga0066710, IMG submission 79666) | Grasslands soil microbial communities from the Angelo Coastal Reserve, California, USA - 14_1009_16_40cm | ecosystem: Environmental > Terrestrial > Soil > Grasslands | place: USA...
TCAGATGCCACAGCGACTGTGCGAGTCATCTCTGGAGATATTCGCGCCACCTCGATCTCGAGGGGGAGATCCGCTGCTGGACGTCGAACGGCTTGTTCTGGTCCGGCAATTTCGTCATGGCGATCGGCGGCACCTTCCCTTCGGGTGGCGCGATCGTGCTCCAGCCGACCTTCCAGGCGGCCGAGGCGCTGGAGCTGATGCAGGCGGAGAGGGTGAGCTACCCGACTGCCTGGCCCCATCAGTGGCCGCAGCTGGAAGAGGCGCCCGGTTGGAGCACGGCGGATCTCAAGAGCGTGCGTTATGTCGATCGGGCGACTCCGCTGGCGCGACATCCGACGGTGTCGACGAGCTGGCGCGAGCCGACGGCGTATGGCAGTACGGAGACGTTCGCCATCAGCACCGCCTTCCTCGCCGGCACGCCGGAGGAGGTGGCCGGAGGCAGTCACGGCGAAGTGCTGCCCGGCAACACGGTGAAGATCGTCGATCCCCTGACGGGTGCGGTGCTGCCGCGCGGGCAGCGGGGAGAGATTGCGGTCAAGGGCCCGACCTTGATGCTGGGCTATGTCGGCGTGCCGATCGATGAGACGCTCGACGCGGAGGGCTTCTTCCGCACGGGCGACGGCGGCCATCTCGACGAGGTCGGACGGCTGTTCTGGGAGGGCCGCCTGACCGACATCATCAAGACCGGCGGAGCCAATGTCTCGCCGCTCGAAGTCGATGCAGTGCTCGCCACTTTTCCCGGGGTCAAGGTGGCCCGCACGGTAGGCGTGCCCCACGAGACGCTCGGCGAGATGGTGGTGGCCTGCGTCGTGCCCAGTGAGGGCAGCGTTCTCGACGAGACGTCCATCCGGAACTACCTCAAGGAGCGCCTGGCCAGCTACAAGGTGCCGCGGCGGGTGCTCTATTTCGGAGACGATGAACTGTCGCTGACGGGCAGCGCGAAGATCAAAGCGAGTGACCTTCGGCAATTGGCGTCCGAGCGGTTGAGTGTCGTGGAGCGGGCCTGATACGAGGGGCTCGCCTCGTGACGCCGCCAGCGAAGCGAGTGGAGCCCCCGCTCCTTCGCGAGCTACGCGCGCGAGCACGCTCGACACTGGTGAGTCGAAGGTCGACCGGCGTTCCAGAGAGTCGCCAGGTCCGTCCGGTACAGTGAAGAGCGCCGGTTACAGTTGAAAGCCGCCCGAGCATTGAATGACCTGACCCGTCACCCAGGCGTAGGCGTCGGAGGCAACCGACAAGACGACGCGAGCCAGGTCGTCGGGTTCTCCCATGCGCCCGAGCGGTGTCGCGGCGAGATACTGCTGCAGCACCTTCGGGTTGGCACGGAGATGAGTGATCATGTCGGTCGACGCCATTCCCGGCGCAACGCAGTTGACGCGGATCCCGAGCGGGCCGAGCTCGACCGCGACGCTACGCGTCGCCTGCTCGAGCGCCAGCTTGCTGCTCGAGTACGCCGCATTGTTCGGCTTGGCGATTCGCGCCACCGTCGAGCCGATGTTGACCACGACACCGCCACTCGCTCGGAGCGCTGGGATCGCGTCGCGAATCAGTGCCATCGGCGCGATCACATTGGTTGCAAACGCGGCCCAGAGGTCGTCGTCCGACATCTCGGCCAGTGGGCCGAGGGGGTACGCACCGGCGTTGTTGACCAGCACGTCGAGTCCGCCGAGCGCGGTCGTCACCTCGTCGATGATGCGCGCCGATTCGCCCGGCTGCGACACGTCGCCGCGAACGGCGATGCCGCGATCGCCCAGCTCCCGCGCGACCTCCTCGATCGGAGCCGCGCGACGGCCGCTGACCGCCACCCTCGCTCCGGCGGCGGCGAACGCCAGCGCGATCGCACGACCGATGCCGGTTCCGCCACCCGTCACCAATACTGCGTAATCTTCGAATCTCAACAATGGTGGGTCCAGTCCCTGGAGCGCGCGACGTACTCGGCGAACAACGGCCGGACCTGATCGAGGTCCAACCCGAACGCCGCCGGGTCCCGGTGTGCGCTCGGCTCGCGGTTCTCCGCGTTCTCCGCCCACCAACGCCGCATCGCCGACTCGAACTCCTCCGTGACCGGCTCGCCGAGCCACGCGTAGAGCCCGCGGACCTCGCCGATCGGGTCGGCCTGCATGGCGCGGAAGTCGATGTCGTAGAAGCGGTGATCGGCGCCGCGGTCGCGGAACGTCAACGCCCGGCTCATGGCGACCGACCAGTGCTCCACGTTCAGCCGGCCGAGGTAGTGACGGTCGAGGTGGTCCGTGAAGACGCCAGCGATGTCGGCGTACACGTCGGCAACCGACAGGATCACGTCGGTCGGGTCGCGATGTGTCATCACGAAGCGAGCATCCGGAAACGCGCAGTCCAGGTAGTCGAGAGAACGGATGTGCACGGGCGACTTCAGCCGCCACGGCCTCGCCGGCTCGCCCCACTGCAGGAGCTTCAGCACCCGGCGCTCGTAGAGATACGTGGAGGTGAGGTCGGCCTCGAGCAGCCATGCCGAGTACGACGGGATCTGGGCGAACGCGTCGTAGATCGGCGATTTGAAGTCCAGCGCCATCAGGTCCAAGCACTCCATCGGCCCGTTGGCATCGGACGGGACATGGTCCCTGGTCCCCGCCTTCTCGCCCATCGCCTGCTGGATGCGCGGGTCGGGTCCTACGACCGTCGATGGTGGAGGGCAGGGCTGCGAGGATTCCCACTGGCGCAGGTACCGGATGTTCGGATCCTGAGCGAGCAGGAACGACAACGCCGTGGAGCCCGTGCGGGGTAGGCCGAGCCCGAAGAGCGGCGCCACGATCGCGACGTCGTCGATCTCGGGATGCCGCCGATACCAGTCCTCGACCTGGAGGCGCTGAGCCAGATGGCCGACGATCCGCGGGTACAGGAACGCCTCGCCGGCGGCGTTCACGCGCGCTTCGTCGCGCAGTGACCGCACGAGGATCTCCAGGCCTTCCCGGAACGAGTCGTCGCCGAAGTCCTCGAGGCCGGTCTTCGCGATGGCCGCAGCCATCAGGTCATCGTGTGCCGCCACCCATCCCTCTCCGGTCTATTGCGAACCCTGTCACGGTTGTGAGCGGGTCGTCAACATCTATGCTCGCGAACGACGGTGACTGTCTGGACTCTTCGAGGCTCGGCACAACCTCGCCAGCGCAGCTTCTCGGCCAGTCGATAATGTATGCGACGAGAGTGCCTGCTAGTGATTCCGAGGAGGAGAGGTGCGACCGCTTCCCGAGCTCACGCCGATGAACGAGTGGTTCTGGACCTCGGGCGCAGACGGCCACCTCAGGATCCAGGGATGCACCGACTGCAAGGCGCTGGTCCATCCACCGACTCCGGTATGCCCGGCGTGCCGGAGCCGGTCTCGGGCGCCGACGGTCGTGTCGGGCCGGGGCACTGTCGTCGCGTTCACCGTCAACCGCCACCGATGGCTCCCGTCGTTCGAGCCGCCGTACGCGATCGCGATCGTGGCGCTCGCCGAGGACGCGGCGGTTCGGCTCACGACGAACATCGTCGGCTGCGATCCCGACGAGGTCCACATCGGCCAGGAAGTGACCGTGCGCTTCGAGCACCAGGAGGGCGTCTGGATCCCGCTGTTCGAGGCGACCGGCGGAACCGACCGCGTGCAGCGGATCCCCGAGCCGCAGCGCCCGGCCGTGAGACCGGCCCCGCGCAGCGACCGGTTCGAGCACCGGGTCGTGCTCTCCGGCGTCGGTCGCTCGGCAATCGGACGTCGCTTGATGGTGGATCCGCTGTCGCTGGCCGTCGACGCATGCTTGGAGGCGGTCCGCGACGCTGGCCTAACGCTCGCCGACATCGACGGGCTGTCCACCTACCCAGGCATGAGCGGAATGGGCATGAGCGAGGGAGGTGTGACCGCCGTAGAGGAGGCGCTGCGGCTGCGGCCGACGTGGATCAATGGCGGCGGTGATCTCCCGGGACCGGGCGGAGCCGTGATCCAGGCCATGCTCGCCGTGGCGAGCGGCTTGTGCCGGCATGTGTTGTGCTTCCGCACCGTGTGGGAGTCGACGTTTGCGGCCCTCCGGCTCGGCGGACGCGCCAACGGCCGGATCTCCGGACCGCTCCTGGAGTGGCGCGCGCCGTTCGGCGCCATGTCAGCGGCGAACTGGATCGCCATGAACGCCAACCATTACCTCGATCGCTATGGCGCGACCCGAGAGATGTTGGGCTGGATCGCCCTGAACGGCCGGGCGAACGCCGCGCGAAACCCGGTGGCGATCTACCGCGAGCCGATGACGATGGACGACTACTTGTCGGCCCGCCCGATCACGAGCCCGTTCGGCCTCTTCGACTGCGACATCCCGTGCGACGCATCGATCGCCGTGATCGTCTCCGACGCGTCCGTCGCTGGCGATCTGCCCAAACCGGCGATCCGGGTCGAGGCGATCGGGACCCAGATCGCCGAGCGCATCTCGTGGGACCAGGACACCCTCACTCACGAGCCACAGGTGCTAGGTCAGTCGGCGCACCTGTGGACGAGGACGAGTCTGCGGCCTTCCGACGTCGATCTCGCGCTCGTCTACGACGGGTTCACCTTCAACGCCATCTCCTGGATCGAAGCACTCGGATTCTGCGGCTTCGGCGAGGCAAAGGATTGGCTCGACGGGGGACGCCGGATCGCGCTCGACGGCGAGCTGCCCGTGAACCCTCACGGAGGCCAGCTGTCCGAGGGTCGCACGCACGGCTTCGGCTTCCTCTACGAAGCGATCGCTCAGCTCCGATGCGAGGCTGGTGATCGTCAGATCGCGGAGGCGAGCACAGCCGTCGTCACCTCCGGCGGTGGCACGCCGTCCGGCGTGATGCTGCTGCGGCGCGATCGACCATGACGACCGCTTCCGTGGCTGCGGGCTTTTCATTGACCTGAGCTCGATATCGATCTGGAATCACCGTTTCGTTTCGGCCACCCTCGAGGCAAGATTGCGATGGATGACATCGAAGCGATCAAGCAGCTGAAGGCCCGCTACTTCCGCACGATGGACACCAAGGACTGGGACGCCATGCGTCAGGTGTTCACCGACGAAGTGTCGATGGACACGACGGCGTCGGGCGGAAGTGTGATGACTGGGGCCGACGTGTGCATAGCGTTCCTCCAACGCGCGATCGGCGACGTGATCACGGTGCACCACGGCCACATGCCGGAGATCGGGCTGACTTCACCGACGACGGCGACCGGCATCTGGGCGATGGAGGACATGCTCCGCTGGCCCGACGGCCGGGAGCTGCACGGCTACGGGCACTACGAGGAGAGCTACGAGAAGGTCGACGGCGCGTGGCGCATCAAGACCTTGAAGCTGACCCGCCTCCGCATGGATTTCACCCAAGCCGTCGCCCGTTGAGATCTGCAATCCCGTTGGCCAAGATCAACCCCCCACACCGGGAGAAGCACACGAAGGTCCAGCCTGCCGCGTTCTTGCGTACCACCTTGCCGCTGGGCATTTCGCAGCTCGAAACGCTCGACAGCGGCCGCTACCACTCCATCTGGCTGCCCGATCACATGGTCAGCTTCTGGCCCGACTCGATCTGGACCCCGGAATTCACCGATCTCGCGACCAGCTCGCCCTCGCCGCATCGCCATCTCGACGCGATGGTAGTCGCGGGCGCGGCCGCGGTGCTGACCAAGAACGTGCCGATCGCGACCAGCGTGGTCGACACCGTACGGCGACACCCGGCGATGCTCGCCCAGTCGGCACTCACCCTCGATCATCTCTCGCGCGGGCGGTTCATCCTCGGCCTCGGCAGCGGCGAGCAGGAGAATACGTTGCCCTATGGCTTCGACTTCTCGAAGCCGATCGGCCGTTTCGAGGAGGCGCTGAGGGTGATCCGGCTGCTCTGGGCGAGCGACGGGCCGGTCGATTTCGAAGGGCAGTTCTTGCACCTGCACCATGCGCGCATGGATACGGAGACGTACGAGGGTCGCTTCCCGAAGATCTGGGTCGGCGCGAGCAGCCCGCGCATGCTCGACATCACGGGCCGCCATGCCGACGGCTGGTGGCCGTCGGGCTGCTACACGCCCGACGATTACGCCGCCAAGCTGAAGATCATCCGCGGTGCGGCCGAGCGCGCCGGGCGCGATCCGATGGCGATCGTGCCCGCCTTCATCATCACCTGCCTGATCGGTGACGATGCCGAGCTGGCGGCGATCTTGGACGCGCCGCTGGTCAAGGCCCTCGTGTTGCAGTTCCCGGCCGCGCTCATGCGCCAGTACGGCTACGAGCATCCGCTCGGCGACGCCTGGCGCGGCTATCACGACATCGACCCGCGCGTCCTGACCCGCGACAGGATCCTCGCGATGCTCGAAAAGGTCGATGTGCAGTCGATCCGGGATCTCGTGCCGCACGGTACGCCCCAGCAAGTCGCGCGCGTCGTGAAGGGCTTTTGCGATGCGGGCCTGCGCGTGCCCAAGATCCTCGATTACGGCGGCATGGCCGGCCTCGAATACGCGGCGAGCTCTGCGCAGAAGGTGCGCGAGGCCGAAGATGAATTGATGCGGCTGGTGACGACGAGTCGACGAGCGTGACGACCGGGATCCTCGACGCGCGGGCGCTGCTGGACGCGGCGCAAGCCGAGACGGGCCTCGGCGATTTGGGCGACGAGACTTTTGTCGCGCGGTTCGATCAGGCCGTGGCGCACCTTCGCGCCGCCGGAATGGACGTGGCGGGCCAGCGCAAGGCGGCCGAGGTCTGCCATTGGCTGCTGACCTCGCGGCTGCAATTCCTCGCAGATCACGAGCGCTATGCGCTGGATTCGGAGCGGATCGAGAAGCCGCTGTTCGCGACCGGCGAGCCGCGGTCGGGCACCACGCTGCTACACGCGCTGCTGTCGGTCGATCCCCATGGGCGGGCGCTGCGCTTCTGGGAGGTCATGTACCCCTCGCCGCCGCCGGGTCTCGCCGCGCCGGACGATCCACGTCGCGCGCGCGCGGATGCCGACTGGCGCGAGATCTTGCAGCGCTTGCCCAAGTGGCTGCTCAGTCACCCCTACAACGACATGCTGGGCGATGGCCTGCCCGAAGACGAGCGGACCTGGGCCTTCGACTTTCGCGTGATGACACCCACCGCCTGGTGGCGCGTGCCGATGGGCATGAACGTGGGCGGCCTGCCCGTCGATGCGCGGGCCCAATATCGCCTGCACAAGATGATGCTCCAGCACTGCCAGCACGGGCGGCCGAACAAATACTGGGTCTGCAAGGGCTTCCACGGACCCCGGCTGGAGGCTTTCTTCGAGGCGTATCCGGACGCGCGCATCATCTGGGTTCACCGCGATCCGGTGCAGGCGATCGCCTCGCGCATCAAGATGACGGGCGACCTGACGGAAGGGCTGACCGGCCATGTCGACTGGGCCGAACAGGCGAAGATCCATCTCGCCGCGTCCCGGGCGAGCTTTCAGTCGACGCTCGTCAATCCGCGCATCGGCGATCCGCGCATCCATCACGTGCGCTATCCGGACTTCGTCGCCGATCCGGTGGGCACGATCCGCGGTTTCTATGCCTTCGCCGACCTGCCGTGGACGGCGGAGACGGAGGCGGCGATGCGCGATTATCTCGCGAACAACAAGGGCGATCGTTACGGCAAGTTCGTCTACGGGCCGGACCTCATCCGCGAGGACATCGACGCGCTCCATCGAGAATTCGCACCCTATCGCGCGCGCTTCGGGCTGGAGATCGAGAAGCGGAAATAGGGCGGCTTGGAGTGTGGGAGAGCGCAGATGCACGAGCGGATCTCGATCCATCAGGTCTGCTTTCCCGGCGCCAGCCTCGCCGAACTGGCCGGGCACTGGCGAGACCTCGGCACGCGCCGCGTCACCCTGATCAGCCCGCCGCTGCTCGCCGAGGGCGGGCTGGCGCAAGCGCGGACGGCGCTCTCGAGCGGCGACTACCGGGTCGAGACGGTATGCCACCCCTTTGTGTCGGGGCCGTCGCTCAGCCGGTTGAAGGCGGACTCGCAGGCACCGCGCGAGGCGCTGTTGCGGCTGATCGACATCGCGGCCGAACTGGGCGGCCGCTCGATCTACATGTTGACCGGCGGGCATGGAACGCTTGCGTGGGACGACGCGGCCGAGATCTTCTCCGCCGCTGTCGCGCCCTGTGTCGAGGTGGCACGGGCGGCGGGCGTCGCACTCGCAATCGAGAACGCTTCCTCGCTCTATGCCGATCTCCATATTGCGCACAGCCTCGCGGATACGCTGACACTCGCGGAAATGGCGGGGCTCGGAGTATGCATCGACCTCTATTTCTGCTGGGCGGAGGCCGAGCTGCGCGACCTCTTCGCGCGCGCGATGCCGATTTGCCACCTCGTCCAGCTCAGCGACTATGTGTATGGTGACCGCTCCCTTCCCGCGCGCGCCGTGCCGGGTGACGGCGTCATTCCGCTCGAGCGGATCGTCGGCTGGTTGCTCGAGGCGGGCTATCGAGGGACGTTCGATCTCGAGCTGCTCGGACCCCGGATCGATGCCGAAGGGTATCTGCCGGCCGTATCCAGAGCGGCGGGGCGGGTCGGCGCTCTGCTGACCGCGCTAGGCGCGTGACGACGGGGAGTCCGGCAATGGCTTTCGGCGACAGTCCAGATGATGCGGCGCTGCGCGCGGCGTGGCGGGAGTTCTGCGATCAGCTGCGCGCGGCGGGCGATCAGGTCTTCAAGGACCATAATCCCGCGACACCGCTCCAGCGCGCAGACGCCTTCCGCTTCCTCACCCAGAATCTGGGACAGGCCTTCGATCTGGCGCTCGAGACGAAGGATCCGCGCTATCCGGTGCTGCACGCCTTCTGCACGCCGCTGCGCAAGCTGGGCGGCGACGCCGCCGACTTCACGTACCGGCAGGCGTGGATCGACGGCGACTGCGTGTATCGGATCACCGGAAATACCGGAACCGCGCGCTTCCTGAATTTGACCGTCCAGGGACCGCGCCCGGAAACGCAGCCCGGCACTGGCTGGCCGAGCCTGCACGAGCCCTTCGGCGACATTCCGGAAGCCAACCTCTTCAAGCATCAGATCGAAACTGCGCCCGATGGATCCTTCGAGCTCCATCTCGGTGGTGAGCAGCGCGGGCAGAACTGGCTGCCCACCACACCGGGGACGCGCAAGCTCTTCATCCGGCAGGGTTTCGACCGCTGGGACGAGACTCCCGCGCGCCTGACGATCGAACGCGTCGGCATGGACTCCCCGCGTCCGATGCCGACGCCCGAGACGGTGCGGACGGCGATCCGCTGGGCAGGCAATTTCGTGACGGGTGTGATGCGCGACTGGCCCGATCACCCCTATCTCTATAGCGGCGGGGCAGTCGATCCCGCTCATCTGAACGCGTTTCCGCCCGACCCGGCGGGCGACGCGGCATCCGACGCCAGGCGCGGTCGGGTGGCGGCGAGCATGTGCTGGGAGCTCGGATCGGACGAGGCCCTGATCGTCGAGTTCGATCCACACGACGGATTCTGGATGGCATCGATGATGGGCGCCTTCTTCAACAGCATGGACTATCTCTACCGCCCGGTGAGCTACACGCCCGCGCGGACCGTCGTGGACGGCGACGGCAAGGTGCGGCTCATCCTCGCCCATGACGACCCGGGATATCACAACTGGCTCGACACCCAGGGTTTCGTGCGCGGCAACCTCACCTATCGCAACCTCATGAGCAGCGCCGCGACCCGCTTTCGCACCCAGGTGGTGAAGCGCGGGGCGCTCGACGCCGCCTTGCCGCACAGCGCGCGCGTCACCCGCGGCGAGCGGATGGCAGAGATGCGCGTGCGCTTCGCTGCGATCAGGCGGCGCTACGGGCTTTAGACCTCGACGTCATGTTCGTCGATGATTCGAAGGGGCACAGAGCAGTGGAGCTACTCAAGGGGTTTCGCGTCCTGGACGTGTCATCGCATGGCGCCGTGCCGATCGCGGGGAGCATCCTGGCAGACTGGGGTGCCGACGTCATCAAGATCGAGGACCCCGAGCACGGCGAGATCATGCGGGGCAGCACCGTCTGGGGCGTGGCACCGCCGCAGGGTGGCTCGAACCATCTGTATCACATCTTCAATCACGGGAAGCGGTGCGCTGCGATCAACCTGAAGCACGAGCGCGGCCGCGAGGCGCTGTTTCGACTCGCCGAGCGCAGCGACGTCTTCCTGACGAGCTTCCTCTCGGGAGTGCGTCGGCGTCTCGGCATCGACGTGGTCGACGTCAGAGCGCGGCGCCCCGACATCATCTACGCCCGCAACACGGGTCGTGGGGTCCAGGGTCCGTTCGCCGAGCTCGGTGGCTTCGACGCCACGTCGTTCTGGTCGCGGGCGGGCCTGGCGGACGCGACGTCGGCCCCGGGGCAGGCGATGCCGACGGCGATGCCCGCGCCGGCATTCGGTGACAGCCAGACCGGGTTCGCGCTGGCGTCCGGTGTGCTGGCTGCATTGCTGCATCGGGAGCGGACGGGGAAGGCGGTGTTGGTCGACACCGCGCTGCTCAACACCGGCATGTGGACGATGCAGACGGCGATCGTGACGGCGACGCTGTTGGGAACCGACGAAATGCGCCGCCCCCCGCGCGGCACCGGTGCCCCGCTCGTCAACGCGTATCGGACGAAGGACGGCCGGTTCGTGCACCTGTGCATGGACCAGCAGCACTACTGGCCCTCGTTCTGCGACGGCGTCGGCCGGCCGGAGTGGAAGGACGATCCGTTGCTCGCGACGCACGAAGCGCGCGAGGCGAACAGCGACTACTGCGTGTCGCGCATCGAGGCGCTGATCGCCGAGCGCACTCTCGCCGACTGGAAGGAGATCCTCGCTCATCAGCGAGGTCCGTTCGACCCGGTTCAGAAGGTGGGGGAGCTGGCCTCGGATCCGCAGGTCGTGGCGAACGGGTTCATGGCTGACATCCAGGACGAAGTGGGGCGGACGCTCAGCCTCGTCGCCCCGCCGGTCCAGTTCGACGGCGCTCGCTACGAGACCCGGCGTGCGCCCCGACACGGGGAGCACACCGACGAGGTGCTCGCCGAAGTCGGCTACGACATGGACGAGATCATCCAGCTGAAGATCGACGGCGCCATCCACTGACGGACGTCATGTGCGTGTCCGCCCGAGGCTCGGGATCGAGCTACACGCCGGTGCGTCACACCCCTACGATTCCGATCCGACGCTCGCAGGGCGGCCCTTCTGCTTCTGGATCTGCGACAGGGCGTCCGGGATCGCGCCGTGCCCCTCCTTGTCGA
>Ga0066710_100006089_pt1 | contig 11189 bp, 6 predicted proteins | sample GraSoiAngelo_159_FD_79666 | JGI IMG/M metagenome (GOLD analysis project Ga0066710, IMG submission 79666) | Grasslands soil microbial communities from the Angelo Coastal Reserve, California, USA - 14_1009_16_40cm | ecosystem: Environmental > Terrestrial > Soil > Grasslands | place: USA...
CGGTGATAACAGCCCACACCGTTGCCGCCATTACCACGACGAGCGCGTATGTCGCCCAGTGCAGCCCGTCCGCTGCGATCAGGCTTCCGCTGCTGCGTCGCAGTTCGCACAGCAGCAGTCCGGCCAGCGCCGTGAAGCCGACCGCGCCGAGGACGGCGAACCACTGGCCGGCGGTACCGGCACCGAACACCCCGGCGACCGCCTGGTTCGCCCGGGACAGCCGCAGCGACGGCAGCACGTGCCAGAGGCCGAACAGGCCCGACGAGAACAGCTTCGCCGAACCCGGGCCGCGGTGCCGGTGCCACAGGCCGAGCAGCACGCCGCGGAAGGCGACCTCTTCGAGCAGTACCGTGCCGAACGGCACGACCACGAGCGCGACCAGCAGCGCGGCGCCCAGCTGCAGGTGGTACCGCACGTCGAGGAACGCGGCGCGGGTCAGCGGCAGCAGCGCGCCGAGCAGGTACACCGCGCCGACGGCACCGACCGCCGCGGCCGCCCAGGCGGTGCCCCGGCGCAGCGTCCGGCGGGACATGCCGAGGTGGTCCCAGGTCAGCCCGTGCCGGCGGGCCAGCAGTACCAGCACCAGCGCGACGGCCGGCCCGAGTACCAGGCCCAGGTGCGGCGGCCCGAACTTGAGCAGCACGTTGACCGCGGTCAGCACGGCGAGGATGACAACGATGGTCACCGCGAAGCGGGGGTTTCCGGTAACTCTGCGGAATGCGGGCGCGGGCTGCGCGCTGGTCGGTGCCATCGTCCGCACAGCCTACGACGCCGGTGCACGGGTCGCACGTCGGGCCACCGACCGCGCCGGTCAGCTCGCGTCGATCAGCGCGCTGAGCCGGGCGGTGTCGCGCGCCGTCCACCCGGCCGGCCGCAGGATCGCCGCCCACGCCGTGGCGAGCTCCCCGCCGTACCGGTGCCCGTGCCCGTACGGGGCGTCCGTGGCGAACAGCAGATCCGCGGTGACCTGCCAGAACGTCACGAACGGGTACCACCGCATCGCGGGCAGGACGTCGCTGCCGCGCGAGTCGTGCAGCCAGTCCGGCCGCTTGACGAGCAGATCCGGCGTCCACCAGACGATCGGATCGGAACCGTGTTCGAGGTACACGACCTTGGGCGGTGCGGCACCCGGCGCGGTGGCGAGGTCGGCGGCCGAAGTCGCGAACCGGACCGTGGTGCCCCGCTGGTACACCGGATGCGCCTGGGTGCTACCGGCGTCGCGGGCGGCGACCAGCAGCGACCACAGCGGGTTGGCCTCGGTCGGGCCGGCCCACACCACGCCGTCGACCCGGTTCAGCAGGTCGCCGAGCCCGTCGAAGGCCGCCTCGCCGCCGAGCGAGCCGAGGCTCTCCCCGAACATCACCAGCTTCGGACGGCTCGCCGCCGGCAGGGTCGCCCACGCCGCGTACACCTGGCTGAACAGCTCGCGGCCGGCCTTCACCGCCTTGTCCCGCTCCACCGCGAACGACAGCCAGCTCGGCAGCACCGAGTACTGGATGGCGACCAGCGCGGTGTCGCCGTTGTACAGGTACTCCAGCGACGTCGCGGCCCGCGGGTCGACCCAGCCGGTACCCGTCGTGGTGATCACGCAGACCACCTTGCGGGAGAACGCCCCGGTACGCCACAACTCGCGGACCGCGAGAGCGGCCGCCGCGTTGACGTCGGGCGCCGAGTCCCGGCCGGCGTAGACGCGGATCGGCGGGATGGGCGCCGCGTGGTTGAACGCCCGCAACTGCGCCGTCGTCGGGCCGCCGGAGACGAACGCGCGCCCCTCCAGGCCGAGCGAGGCCCAGCTCACCGCCGACTGTGGACCGCCCGACCGGGTCGGGCTGGTCGGTTGCGTGACGCGCGGACTCATCCGGTCGTTGACCGACTCCGAACTGGACAGCACCACCGACATCGCCGGGTCGTAGACCGCCGTGTTCAGCAGGCCGAGGGACATCAGCGCGACCAGCGCGCCGCCGACGGCGCGGGCCGCGGGGCGCGGGATCCAGCGACCCAGGTACCGGCCGACCGCGCGCCCGGCCGACCGCAGCGCGCGGGCGATGGCCAGCGCGCCGGCGAACACGACGACGGTCGCCACGATCACCCGCAGGTACCCCTGCCGGGTCGGCGCCCGTTCGCCCATCAGCTGGTACAGGTCGCGTTGCCAGCGCGAACCCTGGTACAGCAGGATCGCCACGGACGGCAGGGTGATCAGCGCGAGTACCCGCCACCCGGCCCGCCGCAGCCGCTCTCCCGCCCGGGTACGGGTCAGCTTGCCGAAGGTCCACCCGGCCAGTACCCCGATGCCGTACCCGGTGGCGGTGGAGAACCCGCTGACCAGCCCTTGGATCAACCAGGTACGGGGCAGCAGCGACGGGGTCAGCGACATGCACAGGAAGCCGACCCCGAGTACGGCACCGGGAAAGCTCAGCGGCCGCTGGCGGCGTACCCAGACCCAGCCGCGCGCGACGGTTCGATACCCGACACCGGGCACCGGCCGCCCGGGGAGATCGATGGCCGCCACGCTATCCAGTCTGCGGGGGATATCGACCGAGGTGGTAGGGCCGAACGGGTCTGCTACATCACGGCCCCCGGGTCACCGCGCCCCGGGTCACCGCGCCTGGGTCACCGTGGCGGCGAGTCCCCGGATCAGGATGTCCAGCCCGAACTCGAACCGGTCGTCACCGCCGCCGGCCAGCAGCGGACCGGCCATCGACACGACGTTGGGGAACCGGTCGGCGGGCAACGACTGCAGGTACCCGCGCATCCGGGCGAACCGCTCCCCCACCGCCTCCTCGGTCGGCCCCTGCTCCAGGTGGATGGTGTCCTCGATGCCGGTCGCCGACACGTACAGCGACAGCAGGTCGATGCCGAACGACGCGGTGCGGTCGGACAGCCGGCCGGCGCGCAGCAGGGCGAGCATGACTTCGAGGTACACCAGCGAGTTCGGCGTGAACGGCAGCCGGGCCAGGGTCAGCCGGGCCGCCCCGGGGTACCGCGCGAACGCCGCCAGCGTGTCGCGCATCAGCTGCGTGAGCTGCTCCTGCCAGCGGGCCGGGTCCGGCTCGGGCAGCGGGACCTCCCCGACGATCCGGTCGTAGACCAGGTCCTCCAGCTCGTACCGGTTGCTCACGTGCGCGTACAGCGACGCCGGCCCGGTGCGCAGCTCCTGCGCCACCCGCCGCATGCTCATCGCGGGCAGCCCTTCGGCGGTCAGCACCGTCATGGCCGCCTCGACGACCGCCTGCCGGCTCAGTGGCGGCTTCGCCGGCCGGGTCAGTGGCGGCTTCGCCGGCCGCGACCGGGCCGCGCGTTGCCAGGGCGGAGCAGGTGTCGTCACGCGTCCCAGCTTAGTCGAACGCCGTTCGCCACCGCCGCGACCGGAGCCCGCTCATTGCCCCGGCAGGTCGATCGGGCCGCTGTCGGGTACCCGGCCACGGACCGCGCCGTCGACGGACACCTGGTCGCCCGGCTCGGCCGGTACCAGGAACGCGCCGTCGGCGCCGACCCGGCCGGAACCACGCCGGGTCACCACGAGATCGCCCTCGTCCGAGGACGCCGACCGGCCGCCGATGAACGACCGCTCGCTGATCGGCGCCTCGTCGCCGGTGCGCCGCGCCCGGATCGTGTACCGGTCGACCGGCGGGCCGGCCGCCACCAGCAGCGCGGCGTCGACGGTCGCGGTGACCACCACGTCCAGCCCGGGCTTGAGCTGCCCGCCCAGCGCCGACCAGAAGTCGGAGTTGTCCCGCCCGTCCCCGGCGGCCACCTCGATCGTCGGGATCGGCCGCACCTGCGCGAACGAGCCCTGCAGGTACCGTTCCTCGATCGTGTTGTGCAGCAGCAACGCGGCCAGCGTGTGACCGAGCAGGGAGTGCTCGTCCTGCACCTCGGAGGTCCACGCGGTCACCAGGTACCGGCAATCCACCCGGGGCAGTGGCGGACGGCGCAGCGGCCGGCCGTCGTCGCCGACCACGGTCTCCATGCCGCCATCGCGCTCGTCGAGGTTGCGCCGCACGTCCCACAGGTACAGGTTCACGGTCGGGCGGGACACCCGCGCCGCCCAGTCCCGGTCGGGCGCCGCGAAGGACACGTCCACCTCGCGCTTGCCCAGCGGTACCGTCGCCCGCAGGAACACTTCGAGCGACTCATCGAGCAGGTGCAACATCGTCGACTCCGTTCACCAGATCGAAGTACCGCTCGAACTCGGACTCGGTGCGCAGCCGGCCGAGCTTCTGGAACTCCCGCTTCAGGGCGAAGGCGACCCGCTCCATGGTGACCGGACCGCCCTCGTCGGCCGCGCGGAACGCCGCACCCAGGGCTGCATTGTGAATGATGCCACCGGTCACCTTGAACTGGCGGGCCAGGAAGTCCAGGTCCAGCCCGGCGACCGGCGCACCGGGCGGGAACGCGCCGGCCCAGATCAGCCGGCGCTGCGGCTCGTCGGGCGGCTCGAAGTCCACCGACACCGAGATCCGGCGCACGAACGCCTGGTCGATGTTGCCCTGCAGGTTGGTCGCCATGACGACGATGCCGGGGTACGCCTCCAGGCGCTGCAACAGGTATGCCACCTCGATGTTGGCGTACCGGTCGTGCGCGTCGCTGACCTCCGACCGCTTGCCGAACAGCGCGTCGGCCTCGTCGAAGAACAGCACCAGGTCACCGGAGGCGGCCGCGCTGAAGATGCGTTCCAGGTTCTTCTCGGTCTCCCCGATGTACTTGCTGACCACCGAGGACAGGTCGACCTTGTACAGGTCCAGGCCGAGATCGCCGGCGATCACCTCGGCGGCCAGCGTCTTTCCGGTGCCGGACGGGCCGGAGAACAGCGCCACCACGCCGGTGGACGGCAGCGGCGGGAAGCCCCACCGGTCGTAGACGATGTCCCGGCCGCGGTACCGGGCGGCCAGCTCGCGCAGCTGCGCGGTCTGGTCGGGCGGCAGCACCAGGTCGACCCAGCCGCGCCGGGGACGCACCCGGACCGCAAGGGCGTCCAGGTGGCCGCCGGCCAGCCGGCGGACCGCGTCGGGCAGTCGCCCCGGATCGCCGCCGGCGGCTGCGGCCACCAGGCCCAGCTGGCTTCTGGTCAGCCGGTACCCGGGATCGGGCGGGATGCCCAGCGCACCCTGCCAGTCGTCGGCTTCGGCGGTACCGGAGTCCAGCCGCTCCTCCGACCACGGCCGGTCGGGCAGGGTGTCCAGCGGCAGTTCCTTGTCGGCGCTGAGTACCCAGGTCAGGTGCCGGGTCGCGGCGATGCGTTCGCGGGCGGCCGGGGGCAGCGGCTGGTCGAGTTCGAGCACGACGACCAGACCGGCCAGCGTCGCCTCCCGTACCAGCGCCGCCCATTCGCCGGGCGTCGCCGGAAGCGGGCTGATGAGGGTACCCCCGGTGACGACGCGTAGCCGGCTCGCGGCGTCGGCGCCGGTGACCAGCAGCAGGTGCGGCGGGTCCGGCGCAGCCGGGCCGGCGACCCGGCGGGCACCCGGCGGCAGCCCCGGATCGGCGGAGTCGTCGCCGCGCAGCGCCCAGGACACTCGCGGCGCCGGCGCGCACATCCGGGTCGCCCACGGTCCGTCGGCACCGACCTCGACGAGTTCGGCGCGGCGCAGCGCGGCCCCGGGTGCCACGGCCCGCTCGCCGGGATGCCCGTCGTCAGCGGCGAACATCCGGCCGAGCGTCGCGAGGGTCGGCCGGGGCAGCGCGACGTTGTCCTGCACGTAGGCCAGCAGCCGCATCCGCTGCGGGGACAGCTCGACCGCGGCGAGCACGGCGAGCACCTCGGCCTCGGCCGGCGCCAGCCCGGCCCGGCGGGCCATGCGGGCGAACGGTTCCGGCCCGGTCAGCGATCCGACGAACGCCTCCCGGGCCGCCGCGACCGCGGGCGCGAGGCTGTCCAGCAGCGGCCGTACCTTGTCCACCGTCGCGCCGCCGAGGCCGGGCAGCCCGCGCAGGATCCGGTCGACCTCCTCGCCGCCGACGTAGAGGCCGGCGAAGTCGTGCGGCAGCATGCCGTCGCCCAGGCGGCAGACGAGGGCCTCCCGCTCCAGGAGCGTGTCGGCGAGTACCTGCCAGGGCGGATGCACGGACCGATTCAACCAAGACTCCGCAATCGTGCGACACCGCTCTACAGTGTCTGCATGCCGCGGTTCACGGCTGAGCAGATCTACGCCTACGCCCGCCAGGCCGGCTTCTCGCCGGACCAGGCCACCACCATGACCGCCATCGCCATGGCGGAGTCCGGCGGCGACAGCCGTTCGCACGCCACGCATGGTGAGGACAGCCAGGGGCTGTGGCAGATCAACGCGCTCGCGCATCCGGACCTGGCGGCCCGGTTCAACCTGTACGATCCGGCACAGAACGCGCAGGCGGCGTTCATCGCCTCGCACGGGGGCACCGACGTGTCGCCGTGGACCACGACGCACGGCGGGCTTTCGGCACGGTACCTGCGGTTCAAGGACGAGGCCCAGGCGGCCGCGGCGGCCTACGGCGACGGCCGCAACCACGGCGTCTGGACCGGCACCGCCGGCTACGGCCATCCACTGTCGCCCGGTGACCCGTCCGGCCGCGGTGCGGCGCCGGCCACGACCGAGGGCAGCGACGCGGTCAACGTCGGCCACGGCCCGGCGGCCGCGCTCGGTACCGGTGGCACCGGCCCGGGTGGCGTGCACATCGCCGGTTCCGAGTACGGCATCCCGCTGGACAGCATCCCGGGCACCGAGTACGGCATCCCGCTCGATCCCGCGACCCCGGGCGGCGTCCCGGCCGACGGGACCATGTCGACGGCCGGCGCCACCGCGGTCACCACCGCCGCGACCGGCACCGGCGGCGCCCCCGGCACGCCCGGCACCCCCGGCGGCGGCGATCACCTGCACACGTTCCTGTCGTCGGCGCTGGCGCAGAACCACGACCAGTACATCTTCGGGATCATGGACCGGCTCGACGACCCGGACCCGAAGGCGTTCGACTGCTCGATGCTGGTCGAATGGTCCGCGCACCGGGCCGGGGTGGACCTGCCGCGCAACGCGTGGGACCAGTACAAGTTCCTGCACGACCGGGGCATGGTGATCCCGGTCGACCAGGCGATCCACACGCCGGGTGCGCTGCTGTTCTCGTTCAACTCCGATCCCAACGGCGGGCCCGCGCCGGTACACCAGCACGTGGCGATCAGTCTCGGCGACGGCAAGACGATCGAGGCGCTGGGTAGCCAGTACGGGGTGGGCAGCTTCGACGCGACGACCAAGCGGTTCCAGTACGCCGCGGTGATCCCGGGGATCTCCGACCATGCGGGCGCGAGCGGGCCGCTGGACCTGACGACGGTGGACGCAGCGGGCGCCGCCGCTGCCACCTGGTCGGACACGGCGCACGCGGTGGCCGGGTGGGGGACCGCGCCGGTACCGGCGGCCGATCCCGGCGGCGGCGTGCACGTCGTCGACGCCGCCCCGTCCGGCGCGGGCGTGCAGGTCGGCCCGGCGACGTTCGGCGACTTCGCCGCCGCGGCCGGTGCCGGCGTTCCCGGCGGCTTTCCCGGCGGTGGCGGCGGGGTTCCGGGCGGGGGGCCGGGCGGGGGGCCGGGTGGCCCGCCGGGCGGCTCCGGCAACCATTTCAGCGACCAGCTCGCGTTCGACCCGGACCAGTTCGACAGCGGGCACCCCGGCGGCGGCGCGCCGCCGCCGTCCGGCCCGCACGGCACCCCGGCGCCGGATCCGCACGCCGACGTGCACGCCCCGCCGCCGGCCCACGAGCCGCTGTACTTCACGCTGGTCGACGCGAACGGCGACGGACTGGACGACTCCCTGGAGCAGGCGACCAACCTGCCCGGCGGGCCGCCGCCGGTCGACGACGGCAGCTGGTACCACGACCACGGCCACGGCGGGGGACATTGAGCTTTCCGGGCACGGTCATCGGCAGTGACCAGATCCTGCAGCTGCTCGATCAGGCGATCACAGAGACCAACCGGCTGGGGCGGCAGGACCTGGCCGGGCGGCTGACCGCGCAACGCGACCAGGTCACCTCGGGCGCCTGGCACGTGCTCGTCGCGGGCGAGTTCAAGAAGGGCAAGAGCGCGCTGGTCAACGCGCTGCTCGGGGTACCGGTGTGCGGCACCGACGCGGTGGCGTTCACCGCGGTACCGACGATCATCCGGTACGGTCCGGCGCCGGCCGCCGAAGTGGTACTCGACAGCGGGCAGCGTCGCACGATCGACCCGGCACAGGCGGCGCGGTACGCCACCGAGGGCGCGATCGGCGAGGAGGCCCGGCTGGAGTCGGTCGAGGTGGCGCTGCCGCGGGAGCTGCTGCGCGGCGGCCTGGTACTGATCGACACGCCGGGGATCGGCGGCGGCTTCGCGGCCGCGGCGGCGGCCTCGACGATGCGGGCGATGTCGCTGGCCGACGCGGTACTGGTGGTGTCCGACGCGTCGCAGGAGTACACCGCGGCCGAGGTCGAGCTGCTGCGCCGGGCCGCGGAGATCTGCCCGCGGCTGCTGTGCGTGCTGACCAAGGTGGATTTCTACCCGGAATGGCAGCGGATCCTGGAGATCAACAAGGGGCACCTGCGCCGGGCCGGGCTCACCGTCGACATCCTGCCCGTGTCGTCGGTACTGCGCGACACCGCCCTGCAGTCCGGTGACCAGCCGCTCAACGCGGAGTCCGGGTTCCCCGCCCTGGTCAACCGGCTGCGGGCGCAGCTGGCCGCGCAGCGCGAGGCGGTGTCGTCGACGCGGGCGGCGGAGGCGGTGCAGAGCTCGCTCGCCCAGGTCGCCGGTACCCTCGACGTCGAGCACGCCGCGCTGACCCGGCCCGAGGAGCAGGCCGCCACCCTGCAGCGCCTGGACCAGGCCCGGGAGCGCGCCACGGGGCTGCGTACCCCCGACGCGCGCTGGCAGCACGTGATCAACGACCGGTTCGCCGACGTGCAGTCCAGGGCCGACGAGGACCTGCAGGCCCGCATGCGCCGCCTGGAACAGGAGGCCAGTGACCGGATCAAGGCCGGCGACCCGGCGCGGGAGTGGGCCGAGATCGTGCCCTGGCTGTACCAGCGCACCAACGAGGAGCTCACCGACGCGCACACGCAGATGATGAAACTGATCGACGATGTCGTCGAGGAGGTCGGCCGGCTCTTCGATGGCGAGGTCGCGATGATCGGCCAGCTGACCGGCGGCGGGTACCAGCGGCCGACCGCCGGCGACGGCCTGCGCCTGGACCAGCTCAGCATCCGCGGCCCGGGCAAGCTCGAACTCGGCATGCACGCGGCGCGCGGCTGGTCGCTGAGCAGCTCGGTGGTCACCACCCTGGTGGTCGCCACGCTGCACCCCGGGTTCCTCGTGGTGCTGCCGATCACCGCCGCGCTGGGCACGGTGTTCGCGGTGAAGGCGGTACACGGGTTCAAGACCGCCCGGGTCGAGGCGGCCCGCACCGAGGCGTTGCGCAGCGTCGCCGGGTACCTGAACCAGGCCCGGGTCGACGCCAACCGCGCGGTGCAGAACATCCTGCGGCACAACCGGGCCCAGATCCGCGACTACTACCTGGACCGGGCCACCGAACTGGCGATGACCGCGCAGGCCGAGCACGCCGCCACGGTACGGGCGGTGCACGCCGACCGGTCCAGCGCGCAGCAGCGGGCCAGCCAGACCGCCACCGACCTGGCCCGGGTGACCACCCTGCTGGACGAGGCCGGTCGGGTGCGGGGCGTGCGGCCGCGATGACCTTCGCCGACCGGGCACGTACGCTGCTCGCCGAGGCCGTCACCGCGTACCGGGGCCGCCCGGCCGAGCGCCGCCTGCTCGCCGTCACCCGGCACATGGACGAGCCGCTGCGGGTGGCGATCGCCGGCCGGGTCAAGGCCGGCAAGTCGACGTTGCTCAACGCCCTGGTCGGGCAGCGGGTCGCGGCGACCGACGCGGGCGAGTGCACCCGCGTGGTGACCTGGTACACGCACGGCGAGCAACCGTCGGCCAGCGCCCATCCGCGCGACGCCGAGCCCCGGCCGCTGCGCCTGGAGCCGCGCGGCACCGCGCTCGTACTGGACCTCGGCGACCTGCGCGCCGACGACCTGAACGAGCTGCGCGTCGAGATACCCAGCTCCTGGCTGACCCGGATGACCCTGGTCGACACGCCGGGCATGGGGTCGCTGTCGGAGTCGGTGGCCCGGCAGGCGCAGGAGTTCCTCGCCGGGGACACCGACCGGGCCGCCGACCCGGACGGCGTCGACGCGGTGGTGTACCTGCTGCGCCAGCTGCACGCCACCGACGTGGACTTCCTTGAGGTGCTGTCCGACGCGCAGTTCAGCCACTCCACCCCGGTCAACGCGGTCGGCGTCCTGTCGCGCTCCGACGAGGTGGGCGGCGGCGGCCCCGACGCGATCGAGCAGGCGCAGCGCATCGCCACCCGGTACCGCGACGATCCCCGGCTGCGCAGCCTGGTGCAGACCGTGCTGCCGGTGTCGGGTCTGCTCGGCGAGGCCGGCGCGACGCTGCGCCCGGAGGAGTTCGCCGACCTGATGCGGCTGGCCGGGCTGCCCGCCGAGACGACCGCGCCGATGCTGCTGTCCGCGGACCGGTTCGTCGCGGCGCCGTCGGTACCGGTACCGGCCGACCGGCGGCACCGGCTGGTCCGGGTGCTGGGCATGTACGGGCTGCGGCTGTCCCTCGACGCGCTACGCCAACGGGGTGCGGCCGCCCGGCGCGGCGATCTCGTCGCGCTGCTCACCCGGCGCAGCGGCCTGCCGGAACTGCGCCGGCTGCTGCTCACCCAGTTCGCCGAGCGGCGCGACGTGCTCAAGGCCGACAGCGCGCTGCGGGCGATCGACGCGGTCACCCGGGCCGACCCCATCGACGCCGCGCCCTGGCTACGCCAGCAGGTGGAGCGGCTGCGGGTCAGCGCCCACGAGCTGGCCGAGATCCGGCTGCTGACCGAGCTGCGCACCGGCCTGGTACCGGCCGCGCCCGACCAGCTGGCGCACATGGACCGGCTGCTCGGCGGCGAGGGCTCGGCGGTGGGTACCCGGCTGGGCCTGCCACCCGAGGCACCCGACGCCGAGGTACGGGCGGCGATCGCCGCGTCGCACGGGTACTGGCGGCGGGTGGCGCACAGCCCGCTGTCCGAGCCGGTACTGGTGCGGGCGGCCGAGGTACTGATGCGTACCTGCGAAGGGCTGGCCGCCATGCTGCCCCCGGCCCGCGCCACGGTACGCGTCGCCCCGCCACCGGA
>Ga0066710_100006091_pt1 | contig 11188 bp, 11 predicted proteins | sample GraSoiAngelo_159_FD_79666 | JGI IMG/M metagenome (GOLD analysis project Ga0066710, IMG submission 79666) | Grasslands soil microbial communities from the Angelo Coastal Reserve, California, USA - 14_1009_16_40cm | ecosystem: Environmental > Terrestrial > Soil > Grasslands | place: USA...
CTCTCCAACTTTCCAACTCTCCAACTTTCCAACTTCCGTGACTCTTCAACTCTTCAACTCTCCAACCGCCGTTAGTCCGACGGCTTGCCGCATCACATCGAGCGGCGCCGGGCGTCCTGTCCACACCTGGAAGCTGCGGGCTCCCTGGAAGACCAGCATGGAGAGACCGCTCACTGCGGTCGCCCCGGCCGCCTTCGCCGCGCCGAGCAACTCCGTCCACGCCGGAGTGTACACCATGTCGAGCACGGCCATGCCCCGATGCAGGCGGCGGGCCAGGACCTGCAGCCAGTCGGCACGGCCTCCGCCACCGCCCATCGCCGCGGACATCGTCGCCGCGGTGGCATGAACGACGATCTCGGCATCTCCGACAACACGCTCCACCACGTCCGCCAGGAGTGGAGCCGGCTCGACCCGGCAACCCGGAGCGGCACGGCGCACCGCGTCGGCGAGACTCTGCGCCTTGCGTTCGGTACGGTTGAGCACGGTGACACGCGAGGCGCCCGCGGCCGCAAGCGCAAACGCCGCGGCCCGTCCGCCGCCGCCGGCGCCGACCACAACGCAGCGGCGACCCGCAGCCGGCATTCCTCCATCGGACGTCAACGCATCGAGCATCCCCGCTCCATCAGTATTGAACCCCAGCAACCGGCTTCCGGACACGCCCACGGTGTTGACGGCACCGATCTGGCGCGCCAGGTCATCCAGTTCATCGAGCACTCCTGCAGCGGATTCCTTGTGGGGGATGGTCACGTTGACCCCGGCCATCCCCAGCGCCACGACCCCACGCAGCGCCTGGCTCAACCCGGCCGCAGGCACGCGAAACGCGGCGTACCGCCAGTTCATCTGCAGCGCGTTGAACGCCGCGTTATGCATCCGCGGCGACAACGAGTGTGCCACGGGATCGCCGATGATGCCGACCAGGGTTGTCTGGGCGTCAATCTCAACCATTGATTGAGATTATAACTTACGGGATATGACGGGAACCCCCACGCTTCGCTCGGGGCGGCGCGCGGGAACAGGGGAACGCGCATTGCCGTCCTGAGGCTCGCCGTCGCGTTCCCGCGCTTGCGCGATCCCGCTACTTCAGGTGCGTCGTGTCATTCAGTACCAACACGCGTCCGCGATCGCCGTCAAACTCGACGATGTTGACGCAGGCATTGTCTTGGCGCATCCGCCAGTATGAGGACAGCGGCGCGTCCAGCAGCGTCAGCACGAGCAGCTTGTTCACGCCGCCGTGGGCAACGACGGCCACCTGACCGTCTTCGTGGCGGGCCACGATCCCATGAATGGCGGCCGCGACTCGCGCGCGCGCGGCCTCCAGGGGCTCCGCCCCCGGGATCTGCACCTGGTCCGGCCGCTCCCACCACTCCTTCAGGAGCGCCCCAAACCGCTGCTCCACCTCTTCGGCGAGCAGGCTCTCCCAGACGCCAAACGCGATCTCGCGCAAATCCGCCACCGGTATCACGTCCAGCCGGTGCACGGCGGCGACCACAGCTGCCGTGTCTACTGCCCGCCGCAGAGGGCTGCAATACACAGCCCGCAGTGGCACGGTGTGCAACGCGTCCGCCAGGAGTGTCGCCTCGGCCCGTCCGGCGTCGGACAGCGGCGCGTCCGCGACGCCTTGCCAGCGACGCTGCGCATTCCAAGTGGATTCGCCGTGCCGGATGAGATAAATACGGGTAGGCAACGGGCGAGCTACGCGGGTGGGGTGGTGCCGTTTCGCTGGCGCATCGCGGCCAGGTACTGCCGATAATACCGCTCTACGGTGTGCCGGTTGATGCTCATCGAGGGCGAGCGTTCCGGCCGGATCCCGCCACTGAACGTCCGCGGGATGTGCAGGAGTTCGTGGATAATCACGCGATCCTGTTCCTCGCGGGGGAGCCGGTCGAACGCCGGCACCATGAACTCAATCACGTAATGGGGTCGGAGGCGCAGGGCATCCTGAAATACCGGCGGCAGCCCCCAGATGCGCGCGAGGGCATTGGCTCGCGACCCTGTCACCCGGACGCACCGGATCCGCCGCACATCGACGTAGTTCAAGTCCAGCGCCCGGACCATGCGGCGCAAACGGTCGAAAAGGTCGCTGGCAGACCGCCACTGCATGACAGATCTCAGTCCTCCGGGAAATGCACTGATATGGGTTGGCGCAGGGCGCGGAGGAGTCCTCCTCATGTCACCGTGACGATCCGCTCGAGAGCGCGATCTCAAGTCTGCGGTTGATCTTGCCTTTGTTCTCGGTCTTCGTGATTGTCAGCCGCCCGATCTCCGTCGTGCTGCGCACGTGCGTCCCACCATCAGCCTGCGCATCGAAGCCTTCGATCTCCACCACGCGGACCTCGCGAATTTCCGGCGGCAGCAGATTCCTGGCCAGGCGGGTGAGATCAGACCGCTCAAATTCTTCGCGCGAGACAAACCGCACCAGGATGCGCCGGTCCTCCGCAAGGACGCGGTTCGCTTCGGCTTCGATCGCCGCCACGCGCTCCTTGCCGAGGTCCTCCAACGAAAAATCCATCCGCGCGCGATCCGGGTAGATCGCGCCACCGGTCACCAGCGCGTTGAACTGCTTGTAGACCACGCCGACGAGCACATGCAGCGCGGAGTGGTGCCGCATGATGGCGTACCGCCGCTCCCAATCCACAATTCCGTGCAGTGGCGTCCCGACGGGAGGCAGCGGTCCCTCCACAGCGTGCCACACTCCGTCGGCGGTCCTGCGCGCCTCGGCCACGCGGCACTCGCCACCGGTCCACCGCAGCAGCCCCACATCGGCGGGCTGGCCGCCGCCGCCGACATAGAAGGATGTCCGGTCCAGCGACACGGCCTGGCCGCTCTGCGCCTCCACGGTCGCATCGAACTCCCGCAGATAGCTGTCGTGCAAATAGAGCAGTTCAGTCATTGCGTGGCACGTTCGGACAGACGGGCCAGCCGGTCGGAGACAACACCATCCAGCGCCGAAGGATAGTCGACCGCCTGGTGCCGGGCCAGGTCGGTCCCTAGGCCGCGGCACAGCCCACTGAACTTGCGCGCCGCGTGCCACATCGCGCCGGCCTGCAGTGGGCACACCGTGTCTTCCAGCGCCGCCAGTTGTTCAGCGCCAAGCGCGCGCTCGACCTTGTTGTAGCCTTCCGCCGGGGCAGCGAAGTCCGCGCGCAGCCGCATCAGGTTCACCACCGCCCGCCGCATCCGCTCCAGCCCGCCCTGCGCGGACCACAGCTGGCCCCGCGCCATGGCTTTGCCAAAATGCCACGCATCGCGCCAGAACGAAACCAGAAGCTCGCGTAGCGTTTGCCGCTGCGCCGTGGCGTCAGGACGGTAGAGCGGGAATTCCATGCCGCGCAAGATCCCCTGTTTGTCCACGAGGACCCGGAACGGGCCGCCGTGGATGTGAGTGAAGTGCGACGCGCGAGCGAAAGCCAGCTCACCATCCACACCATCGTTGAGAAGGAACAGGAGCGTGTCAAACCCAAAGCCGGAAAAATCCTCTTCCAACACCGGTTACCCCAGGCGCCGCAAGAACTCACGCCGGCGATCGAAGAACCGCCCGTATCCTTCATCGGTAGTGATCACGTAGAGATCAAGGTCCGAGAAAAGATCGGCGATACCTGCGGCATGAGATCCTCCGATGAACGCCGCCACGACATCCTGGTCCGCGGCGCAGGCTTCGAGAAACCGCTGTACCGCGGCGTGCGGAATCATCCCGCTGCCGTGATCACACGGTAGATGACATCTCGCTCCCTCGTCTCATGCGCGGTGGGGGGAAGATGCTCGATCTGAAAGAACCGCGCCTCGGCAATCGCCGGCCCCGGACCCGGCCGGCGGTCCGCATCGCACCGGAAATGGAAGACCAGGTTCCACACGCCGCCATCCACGGACGATTCGACCTCGGTCAGGGCCACCCACTCCGGTTCCAGGCCCAGCTGGTCACGGAGGATGCGGCGCGCGCAGGCCTCTGGCGCCTCGCCAAACCGCAGCATATCCCTGGGCAATCGCCACCCTTCAGCGCCATCCGATGGAGTCCTCGGGCGAACAAGTAGGACGGTGCTGTCCTCCTGGATGACAATGTCCGCCTCTAACGCATGGATGTCACAGTGCGGATCCATCAACAACGTCTCCTTAGAAGACCAAGTAGACGCACTTCCGTGCACGTGTCACCCCTTCAGCGCGCCAGCCAGAATACCGCGGATGAAATACTTACCGAGGAACAGGAAGAAGGTCAGCGGGACCAAGACCGTGATCAGGGCGGCGGCCATTTGGAGATTGTACAAGGCGACGTAGCTCCCCTTGATGTCATTGAGCTTCACCTGGATGGTCGTGGTGTACGGCGTGACCAGGGTGAGGGCCAGGAGAAACTCGTTCCACACCTGGATGAACACCAGGATGGCCGTAGAGGCATATCCGGGGAGCGCCACCACCGAGACAATCCGGAAGAAAATCTGCAGCCGCGAGGCGCCGTCCATCTGCGCCGACTCCTCCAGTTCCCGGGGAACCGAGAAGAAGAACGTGGCCATCAGGATCGAGGCCAGCGGCACGTTGAGGATCAGATAACTGAAGATCAGGCCGAAATGCGTGAGGGCCAGCTTGGTCGTGGCCATGATCCGGACGAGGGGGATCAGCACCGCCTGGTAGGGCAGGTACAGCGCGATGGCCAGCAGGACGAAGATGACCTTCGTCACCGGCCACCTAAACCGGGCCAGGAAATATCCGCCTAGCCCCCCGATAAACACCGAGAGGGCAGTGACCGTCACGCTGATCACCGAGGAGTTCAACAGCGCCGGCGCGACCAGCCGCAGCGCGGTCGCAAAGTTGCCGAACTGCAAATTCCCCGCGGGCGCCAGGTAGTGCCGCTGCGTAATCTCCAGCGGGGTCTTCAGCGAGGTTACCACCATCACGTAGACGGGGAGGATGTAGATGACGGACAGGACCGCCACCGTCCCCAGCACCAGCGCCCGCAGCGGGGCCCCCCGCGTCTTCATTCGAACCACCGCTGCAGCGCGTAGACCGTGTAGGGGATGATGATGATAAACGCCAGGGCGAAGATCACCATGGCCAGCCCGGAACCGAGCGCCACCAGGTGCTGTTGATACGTGGCAATGAATTGGAATAGCGCCAGGACGTCGGTGGCGTAGCCCGGGCCGCCGAACGTGACGACATACACGATGTCGAAGACTTTCAACGCCGAGATCAGCAACAGGGAGACGACCACCAGGATCCCGCCGCGGATGTTCGGGATGAGCACGGCGAAGAGGATGCGCAGCCGCGACGCGCCGTCGAGCATGGCCGACTCCACCATCTCCTGCAACTCGACGCTGCGGAACGACGCCTGCAGGATGAGCACCCCCAGCCCCAGATACTGCCACACGAAGATCAGAATGAGCCAGTAGGTGGCCGTCGCCGGGTCCGTCGTGTACCCGCTCGCCAGCGCGTCCAGTCCGACGGCTCGCAGCAGCGTGTTCAACACACCCCGATCGGGCTGATACATCCACGACCAGATCGTCCCTGTCACCACGAACGACATCGCCGCCGGATAGAGGACCAGCGTACGGAGGTACGCCTCGATCCCTTTGATCGCACCAATTTCGAGCAGGTAGGCGATGAAGAGTGCCAGGACAACGGTAGGGGCCACACCGAGGATCAACCACCGTAGATTGTTGCCGAGGTCGACCCAGAAACGGTCGAGGCCGACCATGAAGCGGTACCATTTCAGGCCGGCGAACGTGTAGTTGGGTGCGGTACCCTCCCAGTCCGCGAACGAGGTATAGAACGTCCACGCCAGCATGCCATACAGCACGAGCAGGAACGCCAGCAGGGGAAGTACAAAGACGGCCGCTTCCTTCGCGCGGGCGAACCGGACGGCGAGGCCTGTGGGATTCACGACATCAGCGGAAAAATGCCGGGTCCCTCACGACGTTGCCGTGTCCGTGAGGGACCCCTGATACACATCCCTGGGTGCGACGACCAAACAACCGCTCCTAGCTACCTGGGTTGCAATACTTGGACTAACGGCTGAGTGGCTCCGAAGTTTTGCCTAAGGCCACTGATACCACGCCGCGCCCTCCTGCACCTTGTATGTCGTGAACAGGCCATTCACACCCTTCACCGTACCGGCGACGTCGGGTTTGGCGGTGAAGGCCGCCGCGACGTCCCAGTAGGCCTGCGTGAAGCTGAACGGGGCGATGCTTCCATGCTGATCCAGGATCAACTTGCCGGGGTTGCTGCGCACGTAGTTCTGCAGCTCCTGGCGAATCGGGTCCGGGAACTGCCCGGGGTCGATGTCGATCCTGGCGAACAGTCCACCCTGCGTGACGTCGGTAGGCACCTGGAGGTCGGGCGACGCCACCACCTTCAGCCAGTCCAGCGTGGCCTTGGGGTGCGGTGCGCCCTTGGCCAGGCCATACGTATCTGGGTGGAACAGCAAAATGCGATCCGGCTTCTGCGGGAACGTGACCGCGCCGAAATCCACCCCGGGGTTCCATCCCCGGCTCTTGAAGTAGCCGATGGCCCACGTGCCCATGATGACCATCGCCGAGTCGCCGGAGACCACAAGGCCGCAGGACTCATCCCACGTGAGCCCCGCGTGGAACTGATAGATGAATGGCCTCAACGTATTCAGCCTGTCCAGTGCCGCCTTGAAGATTGGGTCCGTGGCGACGTCCACTTCTCCCTTGTACAGCTTCACATAGTACTCGGGTCCACCGAGCTCCAGCAGCAGGCTATCCAGTACGAAGGCGGCTTCCCACTTCTCCTTCGTGCCCAGCCCCAGCGGCGACATCTTCGGGCGCGCTGCCTTGATCGCCTTGGCAGCCGCCAGCAACTCGTCGAAGGTCGTGGGCGGCTTCAAGCCAAGTTCGTCGAACAGTTTCTTGTTGTAGTACAGGATGTTTTGAATGTGCATGTTCAGCGGGACCACGTACGGATGGCCGCCGATGGTCACCGCGTTCGCCAATGGCTTCGGGATCGCGTCGGAATACTTGATCTCTGTGTAGAGACTATCCAGCGGCACCAGGTATCCGCCGTCCACGTATGATTTCAACTCCGCGCCGCCAAGCGTCTGCCAGGTGTCAGGCGGGAGGTTGGCCGACAGCCGCGCCTGCAGGACGACACGGTGGCTGACGCCGCCCCCACCGGCGACGGGGTTCTCCACGAGCTGGATGTCCGGGTATTTTGCCTTCAACGCCTGGAACATGGCGTCGGCAGCCTCGCGCTCACCGCCGGCTGTCCACCAGTGGAAGATTTCCAGCTTGCGCTCTTCCGCCTTCGCCATCCCCCCACCGCGCTGCGTGCCGGCCCAGTATCCGGCTACGCCGGCGACCAGCGCGGCAATGACCACGCCGACAACGATCTGGGAGACCGGCGCCTTCGTCGCACCTTTGCTCATGCCTATACCACCCCCTGGGAAATCAGACCAGCATATGCGATTGCAGTAAAGAGTCGCAGCGATGACTTCGGCGCAGTGGCGGGCGCCTCCTGTCAGACGCGCAGGCGCCACGTACCCGAGCAAAGCGAGCGGTACGCGGTTCGCGGGCCGTACCGACGCGGTCAGGAGGCGAGGCTTTTCTCGACGACCACGAGCCCTTCCGGGCACCACGGATGAGGCGTCCATCCGCGCACGTCTAGCGTCTCGAGCGAGCGCAACTCCGGGGCAAAAATCGCGGCGCGTGTGGCCTCAGCAGCCCGCGCGTCTTCGGTCACTGTGCCGAACACCGCCTGCATTCCGGGCGGACTCCCATCCAGGACCGCGAGCACGACGGCGTCTCCACGCACCGTAAACAGGGCGGCTGCCTGCACGACGCCGGCCTGCGCGCCCGGATGCAGCGCCGCCAGCGCGCGGTGATCCTTGAGCAGGCCGCGGACCAGGTCCAACGCGATGCGGCGGAACCGCCACCCCAGCGGCACCAGACGGTGCCATGCGGCCAGCGCCGGCGTGGATTCCAAAAACCGCATCAGGTCGGACGCCCGATCCGGCCCGAGCGCATGTACCGGCGCATCGTACGGCACGTGCGCAGGACCGGATGGCAGGGGAGCCTCGACCACCACGCACCGGAGCGACGGCTTGTACCCCGCACGCTCAGCCACCGCCTGAGCCGCGTACTCGTGCGCGGGGATGGCGGTGCGTGCCACTGCGGCCCCGTAACGCCGGGCCACCGCTTCGCCCTCTTTCACCAGTTGCACGGCAATGCCGCGGCCCCACACATCGGGATGCACACGGAGATTTTCAAGCCACGCTTCGCTGCGGCTGACCAGGCTGACGTGAATACCGCCCACCACACGACTGTCATCCTGGGCGACCAGGTCATGCCCGGGTTCCTCGCTCCATTGCTCCCACTCTTCCGGACCGGCGGCACGCCCGCCGATGATGCGGGGGAGTTGGGCGCTGCCGGGCGTGGCGGTGCGGACGATGACGGACATTCGGAAACCTACGGGAACACGGGAACGGGGGAACGCGGAAACAACCGCATCTAGAATCGCGATCCCGCGTTCCCGCGTTCCCCCGTTCCCGCGCCGGCTGAAAGCCGGCGCAGGTCGCCGAGCATCGCCGCCCGCGCCAGCATGATGAACAAGGCGGCGGTCCAGCGGGCGAATCTGATGCGGGTCTGGCGCGGAACACCGCGCTCTTCCATGATACTCATCACTACGTGGCCGCCGTCCAGCGGGTAGACCGGGAGCAGATTCGCGAGGCCCAGGCCGACGTTCATGGAACCGGCCAGCCGGGCAATGGACCCGGGACCCTGCGCCGCGGCCCGGATCAGGGCCGTCAGGGTACCCGCGAACCCGGTGAGGCCGACGCGCCTGCCGTCGGTAGGGATCTCCACAGGATGGCGTCGGAACGCCAGCATCAGCGGCAGTCCGGCAGCGATATTGGCCAAGGGGCCGGCCAACAGCATGGGGATCCTGCGGCGTGGCGGGATCTGCTCTGGATCCACCGCGGCGTACCCGCCTAGCGGCAGCATCCGCACCACGACCGACAGATGGCGCACCCGGAGGCGGAACAGAGGAGGGCCAAAGCCGATGCCGATCTCCCTCACCTTCCCGCCTGCGCGCGCGGTGACGAGGGCATGCGCCCCCTCATGGAGCGCCACGGTGGCGCCGATCACGCCCAACGCGGTGAGAAGGTGCCGCCAGGGGCGTGAACCGTGATTCGTGATTCGTGATTCGCGACTTCGCATGCCGTCGTGCTCCCGCATTCGTCTTTTCCCGCGTTCCCGGCGGTTACTCCTTGGCAGGAATGTGCGCCACCGCGGCCACTTTCTCTCCCTCACCCAGCTTCATCACCCGCACGCCCTGCGCGTGGCGGCTCATCACCGAAATCTGCGCCACCGGAATGCGATTGAATACCCCGCCGGTGGTCCCGAGCAGGATCTCATCATCGTCGTCCACAGCACGCACGCTGACGACCGCTCCCGACTTCTTGGTAATCTTCACGTTGATCACGCCCATGCCGCCGCGGCTCTTGATGGGATACTGTCCCATTGGGGTACGCTTGCCCAGACCCAGCTCCGTCACCGTGAGCAGGCTCCGTCCCTCCTTGGCATCGGCCACGCCTACCACCGCGTCACCGGTTCGGAGCCGGATCCCCCGCACGCCACGGGCGCCGCGGCCCATCTCGCGAACCTGCCCGGCCTTGAAGCGAACCGCTTTGCCCTGCTGCGTGGCCAGTACGATCTGCGTCTCTTTCGAAATCAATTTGACGCCGACGAGGCTGTCCGCGCGCTCCAGCGTGATGGCAAAGATGCCGGCGCGCTTGGCGTTGATGAATTCCATCAGGCCGGTGCGCTTGACGATACCGCGCTGGGTCACCATGAAGACACTACCCGCATCTTCGAATGAGCGCAGACCGATCATGGCGTTGATACGCTCGCCTTGGGCCAGCGCCAGCAGGTTCACCATCGCCGTGCCGCGGGCGGTGCGGCCCGCCTCCGGGACCTCGTGCGCCTTCATCCGGTACACCTTCCCGCGGTCGGAGAAAAACAGCAGGAAGGCATGGTTGGTCGTGGTGAGCACCTGCTCCACGAAGTCCTCTTCTTTCGTGGCCACCCCGATGACCCCGCGCGTCCCACGCCGCTGCAACCTGTAGGTTTCCAGGGGCTGGCGCTTGATGTAGTTGTTGTGGGTCATGCTGATCACCACGTCCACGTCAGGGATGAGGTCCTCAGCCTCAAACTCCTCGGCTTCCCTGCTCGTGATCCGGGTGCGCCGCGCGTCGCCATACTTCTCTTTCATCTCCAGCAGTTCCGCGCGCACCGCCGCCATGATCAGCTTCGGCCGAGCCGATGTGGCGTCGCGCAGCATCTCCTTATACCGGGCGATGTCCTTGACCAACAGTTTGTACTCTTCCTCAATCTTCTCGCGCTCCAGCGCGGTCAGGCGCTGCAATCGCATCTCTAGAATCGCATCCGCCTGCCGCTCGCTGAGCTTGAACCGCTTCATCAACCCCTCGCGCGCGACCGGCACGTCCTTGGATTTGCGGATCAGGGCGATGACCTCATCCAGGTGTTTCAAGGCCACTTTCAGACCCTGCAGGATATGCGCCCGCTCCTCGGCGCGGGACAACTCGAACTTGGTGCGGCGGATGACCACCGTGCGGCGATGCTTCAGGTAGTGGTCCAGCATCTCACGCAGTTTCAACGTGCGCGGCACGCCCCCCACCAACGCCAGCATGTTGGCGCCGAACGTCGTCTGCATCTGCGTGTGCTTGAACAGCTGGTTTCGGACGATCTGGGGGTTGGCGTCGCGGCGCAATTCCATGACGATCCGCATCCCGCTGCGGTCGGATTCGTCGCGCAGGTCAGAGACTCCGGCCAGCTTCTTGTTGCGCACCAGCTCGGCAATCCGGGCGATCATCGCCGACTTGTTCACCATGTACGGAATTTCCGTGACGATGATCGCCGTGCGGCCGCCCTTCAATTCTTCGATGTCGGCCTTGGCCCGCAGCGTGATGCTGCCCCGGCCGGTCGTGTATGCGGCCTTGATCCCGTCGCGGCCAATAATGATCCCGCCGGTGGGGAAATCGGGGCCCTTAATGATCTTCATCAGCGCCTCGTCGCTGGTGTCCGCATCGTCGATCATCGCCACGAGGCCATCCACCAGCTCGCTCAGGTTGTGGGGCGGAATGTTGCTGGCCATACCGACGGCGATGCCGGAGGCGCCGTTCATGAGCAGGTCCGGGACCTTGGCCGGCAGCACCACCGGCTCCTTC
>Ga0066710_100006092_pt1 | contig 11188 bp, 10 predicted proteins | sample GraSoiAngelo_159_FD_79666 | JGI IMG/M metagenome (GOLD analysis project Ga0066710, IMG submission 79666) | Grasslands soil microbial communities from the Angelo Coastal Reserve, California, USA - 14_1009_16_40cm | ecosystem: Environmental > Terrestrial > Soil > Grasslands | place: USA...
CAGTGCCGCGATCGCATGCACATCGCGCAGTGCGCCGTGGGTTTCGATCAGCACGTGGATGGGCAGCTTGCGGCCTGCGCTGTGACGGTTGACGTGTTCGATCGCGTCCCGGGTCTGTCTGACGTTGTCGACTTTGGGTATTACAACATAAGCGATACGGGCAGCTGCAGATTGGCAGATCAGGGCCACATCCTGTTCGAAGAACGGACTGGCGACGTCATGGACGCGCACGCCGATCCGGTTGAAACGGTTGTCGGGACTGTTGATCAGCTGGGTCACCAATTGTGCGTGGCCAAGTTCGTTGCCGGCGGCGGCGCCGTCTTCGCAGTCGAAGGTGATGTCGAAGACCGGGCCAAGCTCTTGTTGCAAGGCCATCGATTTACGCATCAGCTTGTCGGAGCCGGCGTAATGATCGCAGACCGGCAAATTGACCGGACGGTGCTTGCCCTGGAATAAGACCTCGGTGGGGTGCATTGATGCGTGTGGTGCTGAAAGTGTTACCGGATTCCGGGTGATGGTGCGGGCCGGCGCTGAAGATAGCTGCGCCGCCGGCCCGACCTTATTAAAACGTGATGCTATGGTCAGGCAGCTTAGCCGACCAGGTGCTTGACGCCTTCACGCTCTTCCGACAATTCGTTCAGCGTGATATTGATGCGCTCTTGCGAGAACGCGTCAATTTCCAGGCCCTGGACGATCTTGTATTCGCCGTTCTCGGTGGTGACCGGGAAGCCGAACATGGTGTCTTTCGGAATACCGTAGGAGCCGTCGGATGGGATGCCCATCGTGGTCCATTTGCCGTTGGTGCCGAGCAGCCAGTCATGCACGTGATCGATCGCCGCATTGGCCGCCGAAGCAGCCGACGACAGGCCGCGTACATCGATAATGGCGGCGCCGCGCTTGCCCACGGTCGGCAGGAATACGTCGCGGTTCCATGGATCGTCGTTGATCATGTCCTTGACCGATTTGCCATCGATGGTGGCATAGCGATAGTCGGCGTACATGGTCGGCGAATGGTTGCCCCAGACGCACAGTTTTTCGATCGACGCGACTGGCTTGCCGGTCTTGGCGGCGATTTGCGACAGCGCGCGGTTGTGGTCCAGGCGCAGCATCGCGGTAAAGTTCTTGGCCGGCAGGTTCGGTGCCGATTTCATGGCGATGTAGGCGTTGGTGTTAGCAGGATTGCCGACCACCAGTACCTTGACATTGCGCGACGCAACGGCGTCGAGCGCCTTGCCTTGCACCGTGAAAATCTGTGCATTGGCTTCCAGCAGGTCCTTGCGTTCCATGCCCGGGCCGCGCGGACGGGCACCGACCAGCAGCGCAACGTCAATGTCCTTGAATGCGGTCATTGGATCGCTGTGTGCGCTCATGCCGGCCAGCAGCGGGAATGCGCAGTCGTCGATCTCCATCATCACGCCTTTCAGCGCCTTCTGGGCTTTTTCATCGGGAATCTCGAGCAATTGCAGGATGACCGGCTGGTCTTTGCCCAGCATGTCGCCGTTAGCGATGCGGAACAGCAGGGAATAGCCGATCTGGCCGGCGGCGCCGGTGACGGCAACACGCATTGGTGCTTTAGCCATGTTGAATCTCCAAAGTGAAATGAAAACGATCTCGGAACTTAACGAAGTATGTTCTGATAACCTGTAATGATACCTTTGAACCACGGTCAAGTCAGCCTGATCGCTGCGGCGCGCGACTCGCTAAACTGGAGGGTGTGCGTAGTGTGAATGTTGTTCGCGAGTGTAGGCGTGCCGGATCGACCTGTCAATGGATATCTTATGTCTTATATAAGACATATAACTTTTAGCTTTTTTGCTAGACGGCAATGGGTGTTTTGTGGTGAAATCGCAGCCTATGAGTTCTGTCCTGTCCAATCTGGTCAATAACGGCGCCTCCGCCGCGGGTGGGGCGGGGTCCGCCCCTGGCGCATCGCCGACATTTAGTCCGTTGTATCAGCAAATCAAGGCGCTCATTACCCAGGGCCTGCAATCCGGCGAATGGAAGCCGGGTGAAATGATCCCGAGCGAAGTAGAGCTGGCGGGGCGCTTCAAGGTCAGCCAAGGCACAGTGCGCAAGGCGATTGACGAGCTGTCCGCAGAAAATCTGGTGGTGCGGCGCCAGGGCAAGGGGACGTTTGTTGCGACGCACCATGAGGAGCGCGCCCAATTTCGTTTCCTGCGCCTGGTCCCAGACGAGGGCGAGCCGCACAATCCTGCCAATAAAATCATCGAAGTCAAACGTTTGCGCGCACCGGCCGAAGTCGCGCGCATGCTGGACATCAAATCCGCCGATTCCGTCGTGTTCATCAAGCGCGTCCAGTCGTTCGACGGCGTCCCGACGATTCTGGAGGAGTTGTGGCTGCCGGGCGCGATCTTCAAGGGCCTGACCGCCGAGCGGCTCAACGAATACAAGGGGCCGATGTACGGCCTGTTTGAAACGGAATTCGGGACGCGCATGATTCGTGCGACCGAAAAGATCCGGGCGCTGAGCGCCGACGCCGAGGCGGCCCAATTGCTGGGCATCGCGCTCGGCACGCCGCTACTGAGCGTGGAGCGGGTGTCGTTTACCTATGGCGACAAGCCGGTCGAATTGCGGCGCGGCCTGTATCTGACCGCACAGCACCATTATCAGAACGAATTGAGCTGAAGCGCGCCATGGAAATGGTGCAAGTCCTATACAATGTGGGGCTGGCTGATTGGAGGTGCGGCACGATCATTTGGTGTGGTGCACAAAAATCGGTGAAAATCGCATGATTAATTTTAGTTAGACTGGGGAGTTCCTGTTATGTCTGAAGCCGTAAAAGAAGTTGCTAAGAGCGACCGGCCACAGTTCCGTAACATTCACGTTACGCAATTGGCGAATTACCGGCTGCCGCTGGCGGGTCTGGTGTCGATCCTGCATCGCATCAGCGGCCTGTTTATGTTCCTGCTGCTGCCGTTCATCCTGTTCCTGCTGGACCGGAGCCTGACCTCTGAAAGCACCTTCGAGTATTTCAGGATTCTCACCTCCGGCTGGTTCATCAAGCTGGTCATCCTGGCGCTGAGCTGGTCCTATCTGCATCATTTCTGCGCCGGCGTGCGCCACCTCGTGATGGACATGCACATCGGTCTCGACAAGGACGCCGCGCGTCAATCGTCAGTCGTGGTGCTGGCGGTCAGCCTGGTGCTGGCAGTTCTGGTCGCATTGAAATTATTCGGAGCGTTCTAAATGGCAAACAACAACATCGGCCCCAAGCGCCTGGTCGTCGGCGCCCATTACGGCCTGAAAGACTGGCTGGCGCAGCGCATCACGGCGATCGTGATGGCGGTTTATACGATCGTTCTCCTCCTCGCATTTTTGACCGGCAGCAACTTCAGCTATGACGGCTGGGCCGGACTGTTCGCGCAGCAATGGTTCAAGATGATGACCTTCGTGGTCTTCGTCGCCTTGTTCTATCACGCCTGGGTTGGTGTGCGCGATATCTGGATGGACTATGTCAAGTCGGTTTCGGTCCGGCTGGCATTGCAAGTTGCCACAATTTTGTGGCTGATCGCATGTGCCGGATGGGCGGTACAGATTCTGTGGAGAGTGTAACCGTGGCCGCAATCAAATCCACAATTCCTTCCCGTCGCTTCGACGCGGTGATCGTTGGCGCCGGCGGTTCCGGCATGCGTGCCTCGCTGCAATTGGCTGAGGCCGGCCTGAATGTTGCCGTGCTGTCGAAAGTGTTTCCGACCCGTTCGCACACCGTTGCTGCGCAAGGCGGCATCGGCGCATCACTCGGCAATATGTCGGAAGACAACTGGTTCTGGCACATGTTCGACACCGTCAAGGGCGGCGACTATCTCGGTGACCAGGACGCGATCGAATACATGTGTCGTGAAGCGCCGAAAGTCGTGTACGAGCTCGAACACTTCGGCATGCCGTTCGACCGTAACCCGGACGGCACGATTTATCAGCGTCCATTCGGTGGCCACACCGCCAATTTCGGTGAAAAGCCGGTACAGCGCGCTTGCGCCGCGGCTGACCGTACCGGCCACGCACTGCTGCATACGCTGTATCAGCGCAATGTGCGCGCCAAGACCCATTTCTTCGTCGAATGGATGGCAATCGACCTGATCCGCGATCAGGATGGCGATATCCTGGGCGTCGTTGCGCTGGAAATGGAAACCGGCGAAGTGATGATGCTGGAAGCCAAGACCACCTTGTTCGCGACCGGTGGTGCCGGGCGTATTTTTGCCGCCTCGACCAATGCCTTCATCAATACCGGCGACGGCATGGGCATGGCGGCGCGTGCCGGCCTGCCTCTGCAGGACATGGAGTTCTGGCAGTTCCACCCGACCGGCGTGGCCGGCGCCGGCGTCCTGATCACCGAAGGCGTGCGCGGCGAGGGCGGTATCCTGATCAACTCCAATGGCGAGCGCTTCATGGAGCGCTATGCGCCGACCCTGAAGGACCTGGCACCACGCGACTTCGTATCGCGCTCGATGGACCAGGAAATCAAGGAAGGCCGCGGCTGCGGACCGAACAAGGACCACGTATTGCTGGACCTGCGTCATATCGGCGCCGATACCATCAAGAAGCGCCTGCCGTCGATTCTGGAGATCGGTCACAAGTTCGCCAACGTCGACGCGACCAAGGAGCCGATCCCTGTGGTGCCGACCATCCACTACCAGATGGGTGGTATTTCGACCAACATCCACGGCCAGGTGGTGTCGACCAAAAATGGCGTCCACAATGAAATCGTCAATGGCATGTACGCCATCGGCGAATGCGCCTGCGTCTCGGTGCATGGCGCCAATCGTCTCGGCACCAACTCGTTGCTCGACCTGATCGTGTTCGGCCGTGCTGCCGGCAACCATATCGTCACCAGCAATCTGAAGATGCGCAGCCACAAGCCGCTGCCAGCCGACGCCACCGATGTCGCGCTGTCGCGCTTGGCCAAGCTCGAAACCAGCACCGGTTCCGAGCGCGTGCAGGATGTCGCCAATGCGATTCGCTCCACCATGCAGCAGTATTGCGGCGTGTTCCGTACCGATGAATTGCTGCAGACTGGTGCGCAAAAGATCATGGAGCTGGACGAGCGGCGCAAGCATGTGTCGTTCAAGGACAAGTCCAAGGTGTTCAACACCGCCCGCGTCGAAGCGCTGGAACTGGACAACCTGATCGAGACCGCCAAGGCGACCATCACGTCGGCTGTCGCCCGCAAGGAATCGCGCGGCGCACATGCGCATCGCGACTTTGAAAAGCGTGACGACGAAAACTGGATGAAGCACACGCTGTGGTTCTCCGAAGGCAACCGCCTCGACTACAAGCCGGTCAACACCAAGCCGTTGACTGTCGAAACCTTCAAGCCTAAAGCACGTACTTTCTAAGGTAAGAACATGCCACGTACACTTAAATTTCAAATCTATCGCTACGATCCGGACAAGGACGCCAAGCCTTACATGCAGGACCTGACGGTTGAACTGCAGGACACCGACAAGATGTTGCTCGATGCACTGCAGCGCATCAAGGCCGACGTCGACGATTCGCTGGCGCTGCGTCGCTCCTGCCGTGAAGGCGTGTGCGGTTCCGACGCGATGAACATCAATGGCAAGAACGGTCTGGCCTGCACCACCAATCTGAATGAGTTGACCCAGCCGATCGTGTTGCGGCCGTTGCCGGGCCTGCCGGTGATACGCGACCTGATCGTCGACATGACGCAGTTCTTCAAGCAATACGAGTCGATCAAGCCGTTCCTGATCAATGACAGCATTCCGCCGGAAAAAGAACGGCTGCAATCGCCGGCCGAGCGTGAAGAGCTCGATGGCTTGTATGAGTGTATTCTGTGTGCATGCTGTTCGACATCTTGCCCTTCGTTCTGGTGGAACCCGGACAAGTTCGTCGGCCCAGCCGGTTTGCTGCAGGCGTATCGCTTCATCGCCGACAGCCGCGACCAGGCGACTGGCGAGCGGCTCGACAATCTGGAAGATCCATACCGCCTGTTCCGCTGCCATTCGATCATGAACTGCGTCGATGTCTGCCCTAAAGGATTGAATCCGAACAAGGCCATCGGCAAGATCAAGGAACTGATGATCCGTCGTACCGTGTAAGTGTTGCCTTGGCGGAAGCATAACCGCTTCCGCCTTATTTCATGCGGCTTTCCAGCCTAAAATGGTTGGAGAGTTGCATGAAATAAGCGCATGAATCTGTTCACCGGCTTTAATTTCATCGGCCTTAATTCACTGTTTATGTCCATCACCCATCAAGCCGATCCTGCCAACCGTGCCCGCCTGCGCTGGCGCGCACGCAGGGGGTTGCTGGAAAACGATCTGATCCTGACCCGGTTTCTGGATGCGCACGAAACCAGTCTGAGTGACGCTGACGTGGACGCGCTGACGCGCTTACTGGATCTGAGCGATAACCAGTTGATGGACTTGATACTGGCGCGTATCGAACCGGAAGGGGAACTCGATCTGCCCCAGGTGCATGCGCTGCTGACGCGATTGCGAACGGCGTGATCTTGAAGCCGGATCATGTGCGCACTGATACTGGCCGATTGGACTGCCGCCAACCTTGTTGATTTTCTGAATGTATTTTAACTTTCGACTCACCCCTCCAAAGAAGGAAGAGCCATGAACAACTCTGAAACAAAAGCCACGCTGTCATTTTCCGATAGCACACCATCGGTCGAATTTCCGATTTACAAGGGCACGGTGGGTCCGGACGTTATTGACATTCGCAAGCTGTACGCCACCACCGGCAAATTTACCTACGATCCGGGATTCATGTCGACAGCGGCCTGTAACTCGTCGATCACCTATATCGACGGTGACAAGGGCGAGCTGCTGTATCGCGGTTATCCGATCGAACAGCTGGCAGTTAATTGCGATTTCCTCGAAACCTGCTACTTGCTGCTGAATGGCGAGTTGCCGAACGCAGCGCAAAAGCAGAAATTTGTCTCGACCGTGACCCAGCACACGATGGTGCACGAGCAGATGCAATTCTTCTTCCGCGGCTTCCGTCGCGACGCGCATCCGATGTCGGTGCTGGTCGGCACCGTCGGCGCGCTGTCCTCGTTCTATCACGATTCGCTGGACATCAATGACCCGCATCACCGTGAAGTGTCGGCGATCCGCCTGATCGCGAAACTGCCTACGCTGGTGGCGATGTCCTACAAATATTCGATCGGTCAACCGTTCGTTTATCCGCGCAACGACTTGTCGTACAGCGCCAACTTCATGCGCATGATGTTCTCGAATCCGTGCGAAGAATACAAGGTCAACGACGTGCTGGTGCGCGCACTGGATCGCATCCTGATCCTGCATGCCGATCACGAGCAAAATGCGTCGACTTCGACCGTGCGCCTGGCCGGCTCGTCCGGCGCCAATCCGTTCGCTTGTATCGCTGCCGGTATCGCCTGTCTGTGGGGCCCGGCTCACGGCGGCGCCAATGAGGCGGCACTGAACATGCTGAAGGAAATCGGCAGCGTCGACAAGATTCCTGAGTTCATTGCGAAAGTGAAAGACAAGAACTCCGGCGTCAAGCTGATGGGCTTCGGTCATCGCGTCTACAAGAACTTCGACCCGCGCGCCAAGCTGATGCGCGAAACCTGTTACGAAGTGCTGAACGAGCTGGGCCTGCAGGACGATCCGCTGTTCAAGCTGGCGATGGCGCTGGAGAAGATTGCGCTGGAAGATGAATACTTCGTATCGCGCAAACTGTATCCGAACGTCGATTTCTACTCCGGCATCGTACAATCCGCACTTGGCATCCCGGTATCGTTGTTCACCGGTATCTTCGCGATGGCGCGTACCGTCGGCTGGATCGCCCATTGGAATGCAATGTTTTCCGATCCTGAGCAGAAGATCGGCCGTCCGCGCCAGTTGTTCATCGGTTCGCCGACCCGCGCGGTCCCCCCGATGAAAGACCGGAAATAATCCGGAGTCACAATGGAACAATGAAAGCGAGCCTGAGCGGCTCGCTTTTTTTTCGACCTTGCTTCTTCGATAACGCCGTGCAGAAGCGATTGAAATGACGTCGATGGACCTGATCAAATATGCTATGCTACCCAACCACGTCGATACACAGTACATGGTAGATACACAGGTCTTTGAGTCCTTCCCCACAACTTGATGTGCAATCCGCTAACCGGTCAGGCCGTGTCGCGGAAGGTTAGATTAACCCGCTAATCTCGCGAAACGCGAAGAAAGGTGAGCAAAATGATGCAACAATACAGCTCCAACTCTTATTTGTTTGGGGGCAATGCACCGTACGTTGAAGAACTGTACGAGTCTTACCTCGACAATCCCGGCTCGGTACCAGACAACTGGCGCGCCTATTTCGACGCGATGCAAAACGTTCCTGCCGTCGATGGCTCGAACCGGCCGGACGTCGTTCATGCTTCCGTGGTCGCTTCGTTCGCCGAGCGCGCCAAGCAGGGTCCTATCCGCACCGTCAGCGCATCCGGCGAAGTCGAGATGGGGCGCAAGCGCGTTGCCGTTACGCAGCTGATCGCCGCCTACCGTTTCCTCGGCAGTCACTGGGCCAACCTGGACCCGCTGCAGCGCCAGGAACGCCCCAGCATTCCTGAGCTGGAACCCAGTTTCTACGGCTTCAGCGATGCCGACATGGAAACCGTGTTCAATGTCAGCAACACTTATTTCGGTGCCGAAACGGCCACCCTGCGCGATTTGTTGAACGCGCTGCGCGATACCTATTGCCGCGCGATCGGTGCCGAATTCATGTACATCAGCGACCCGACCGAAAAGCGCTGGTTGCAGGAAAAACTGGAAGCGATCCGTTCCACGCCGAATTTCAGTGCTGAAAAGAAGACCCATATCCTTGATCGCCTGACTGCGGCCGAAGGTCTGGAGCGCTATCTGCATACCAGATATGTCGGACAGAAGCGTTTTTCACTGGAAGGCAGCGAAAGCTTTATCGCCTCGATGGATGAAACCATCCAGCGTGCCGGTGTGCGCGGCGTGCAGGAAATCGTGATCGGCATGGCGCATCGCGGCCGTCTGAACGTGCTGGTCAATACGCTGGGCAAAACACCGCAGGACCTGTTTGAAGAATTCGAAGGCAAGCACGGCGATGATCTGCCGGCTGGCGACGTCAAGTATCACCAGGGTTTCTCGAGCGATATCTCGACCGCCGGCGGTCCGGTGCACCTGTCGCTGGCATTTAACCCATCCCACCTCGAAATCGTCAATCCGGTGGTCGAAGGTTCGGTCAAGGCGCGCATGGAGCGTCGCGGTGACAAGGATGGTTCGCAAGTGCTGCCGATCCTGGTGCATGGCGATGCCGCATTTGCCGGTCAGGGCGTGGTGATGGAAACGCTGAATCTGGCGCAAACCCGCGGTTACGGTACCGGCGGCACGATGCATATCGTGATCAACAACCAGATCGGCTTTACCACTTCTGATCCACGCGACTCGCGCTCGACCTTGTATTGCTCCGACGTGGTCAAGATGATCGAAGCACCGGTACTGCACGTCAATGGCGATGATCCGGAAGCAGTCGTACTGGCAACCCAGATCGCGCTCGATTACCGTCTCGAATTCAAGAAGGACGTGGTGGTCGACATCATCTGCTACCGCAAGCTTGGTCATAACGAGCAAGACACACCGGCGCTGACCCAGCCGCTGATGTACAAGAAGATCGCCCAGCACCCCGGCACCCGCAAGCTGTATGCCGACAAGCTGGCAGCGCAAGGCACGATCGCCGCCGCAGCCGGTGATGAAATGGTGAAGGCGTTCCGCGCTGCGATGGATGCCGGCAAGCATACGGTTGATCCGGTCATCTCCGACTTCAAGAACAAGTATGCGGTCGACTGGCTGCCATTCCTGAATCGCAAATGGACCGATGCCGCCGATACCGCGGTGCCGATGACCGAATTGAAGCGTCTGGCAGCAAGCATCACGACCGTGCCGGAAAATTTCAAGGTGCATGCACTGGTCGAAAAAGTGCTGGGCGACCGTGCCACGATGGGCCGTGGCGAAATGAATCTGGACTGGGGCATGGGCGAGCACATGGCTTACGCCACGCTGCTGTCGTCCGGTTATGCGATCCGGATCACCGGCCAGGATGCCGGGCGTGGCACCTTTGTGCACCGTCACGCCGTGCTGCATGACCAGAATCGCGAGCGCTGGGATGCCGGTACCTATATCCCGTTGCAGAACGTCTCTGACAAGCAGGCGCCGTTTACCATCATCGACTCGGTGCTGTCCGAAGAGGCCGTGCTGGCGTTCGAATACGGTTATTCAACGGCCGAACCCAATACGCTGACCATCTGGGAAGCGCAATTCGGCGATTTCGCCAATGGCGCACAGGTCGTGATCGACCAGTTCATCAGCTCGGGCGAAGTCAAGTGGGGTCGCGCCTCGGGTCTCGTGATGATGCTGCCGCACGGTTATGAAGGTCAGGGACCGGAACACTCGTCGGCGCGTCCGGAGCGTTTCCTGCAGCTGTGTGCCGACAATAACATGCAGGTGGTACAGCCGACGAACGCGGCGCAGATCTTCCATCTGCTGCGCCGCCAGATGATCCGCATGTTCCGCAAGCCGCTGGTGATCCTGACGCGGAAGTCGTTGTTGCGCAACAAGGATTCCGGCTCGCCGCTGTCAGAACTGGCCAAGGGTTCGTTCCAGACCGTGATCGGCGAAGTCGACGAGAAAATCGATCCGAAGAAGGTCAAGCGCGTGCTGGCCTGCTCCGGCAAGATTTACTACGACTTGGTCAACGCCCGCAAGGAACGCGGTCAGAGCGATGTCGCGATCATTCGGGTCGAGCAGTTGTATCCGTTCCCGCACAAGGCATTTGCTGGCGAACTGAAGAAGTTCCCGAATCTGACGGAAGTGATCTGGACCCAGGACGAGCCGCAGAATCAGGGCCCATGGTTCCAGATCCAGCACAATATTTTCGAGAACCTCGAAGACGGCCAGAAGCTTGCGTATGCAGGACGTCCGGCCAGCGCGTCACCTGCCGTCGGATACTATGACAAGCACTATGCGCAATTGAAAACGCTGCTGGATACGGCATTTTCCAAGCTCAAAGGTTTTGTACTAACTAAATAATGACCCTGCGGCACGTTAGAAACTGACGTGCCGTATGAACAACCCGATACGGAGAGTTACATGGCAATTCTAGAAGTAAAAGTACCGCAACTGTCAGAATCCGTCGCTGAGGCGACTTTGCTGCACTGGCATAAAAATGTTGGCGAAGC
>Ga0066710_100006093_pt1 | contig 11188 bp, 12 predicted proteins | sample GraSoiAngelo_159_FD_79666 | JGI IMG/M metagenome (GOLD analysis project Ga0066710, IMG submission 79666) | Grasslands soil microbial communities from the Angelo Coastal Reserve, California, USA - 14_1009_16_40cm | ecosystem: Environmental > Terrestrial > Soil > Grasslands | place: USA...
CGTGTGTACCGTTCGACCGTCCAGCACGACTTATGCAAGTCATAGTTGCCGGGCGGACACCGCAGCGACAGTACGCACACCACCGTGTCGTGACCGTTCACGCAAGGTGGACGCGGGCAAGCCGGCGGGTTGCACCGGGCGCGCTACGCCCTCAGGGAGGGCCGGCGGACGGACAGCCTCGCCGAAGGTGGGCCCGCCGCCGCGGGTGACGGTCCGTGGGTCGGGCGGCCACTGGCTCACGCTGCACGCGTCACACCTCCGCGGCCGGGCGCCCGGCGTCGTCGTGGTCGTCGAACCGGCGCACCCCGCCGACGAGGTGCCGATCATGCTGCTGGCCTACGGACTCACCACTCGAGAAGCGGAGATCGCGCGGCTCATCGTGCGCGGCTACTCAACGCGCCAGGTCGTGGACCGGCTCCACATCTCTCGGTACACCGTGCAAGACCATCTCAAAGCGGTCTTCGACAAGCTCGGTGTGCGCAGCCGTCGGGAACTCGTCGCGCAGCTGCTCGGCCAGCGTCACAACTGATTGCGCGTCACGCTGCGATTACTGAATGTGGATGCCCGAGATGGACCGTGCGATGACGAGGCGCTGGATCTCGGAAGTGCCTTCGAAGATCGTGTAGATCTTCGCGTCGCGGTGCCACTGCTCGACCGGGTGGTCGCGTACGTACCCGTAGCCGCCGAGGATCTGGATCGCATCGTCGGTGACGCGGACCGCGGTCTCGCCGGCCTTGAGCTTCGACATCGATCCCTCGCCGTTCTCGAACGACTTGCCGGTGGCGGCCATCCAGCACGCGCGCCAGACGAGCAAGCGGGACGCGTCGATCTCCATCTTCATGTCGGCCAGCTTGAACGCGACGCCTTGCTTCTCGATGATCGGCTGACCGAACTGGACGCGCTGCTTCGCGTAGTCGAGCGCGTACTCATAGGCGGCGCGAGCAATGCCGATCGCCTGCGCGCCGACGAGCGGCCGGGTGGCCTCGAAGGTGCTGAGCGCAGCCTGCGTACGGTTGCTCTTGCCCTCATGCGCGCGGGCGAGCCGCGCGTCGAGCCGTTCGCGTCCACCGAGAAGGCAACGCCCCGGCACTCGGCAATCCTCGAGGATGACCTCCGCGGTGTGGCTGGCGCGAATTCCCATCTTCTTGAACTTCTGTCCCTGCCGGAGTCCCGGTGTGCCGGGCGGCACCACGAAGCTCGCGTGTCCGCGCGCCTTGAGCTCCGGATCGACCGCGGCCACGATGACGTGAACGTCCGCGATTCCCCCGTTGGTGATCCACGTCTTGGTGCCGTTGAGCACCCACTCATCCTTGGCTTCGTCGTAGACGGCGCGCGTGCGCAGGGACGACACGTCGCTTCCCGCGTCCGGTTCGCTCACGCCGAACGCGCCGAGCTGCACCTTGTCGGGTGTGCCGAAGCACTGCGGTGCCCACTCGTCGAACTGTTCGGGCGTTCCGTTGCCGCTGATCGCCGACAGCGCGAGCGTGCTGCCGAAGATGGCGAGCGCGAGTCCGGCGTCGCCCCAGCACATCTCCTCGCTGACAATCGGAAACGTGAGACCGGTCGGGTCGGCGAACGCGTTCGAACAAAAGTCGAGTGAGTAGAGCCCGATGCTGGCGGCCTCCTCGATGATGGGCCACGGCGTTTCTTCACGCTCGTCCCATTCGCGCCCGGCCGGCCGCATCACGTCCTCGGCGAAGTCGTGCACCCATTTCCGGATCTGGTGCTGGTCCTCGTCGAGCTCCATCGAGAACTGCGTCACGTTCTTCCCTCCCGGTCATCAGCCCCGGCAGATGTTACTCATCAGTAACAATACCCCGCGGTAACTCCGGACATGCGCCGTCGCGAAGGATCTACGCGGGGTAGACGACGACGTCGGTCGCCTTGACCGCCGCCCAGACCTCCCGGCCCGGTCCGAGACCCAGTTCCCCCGCCGCAGTCGGCGTGACCTCGGCGATCACCGAGACCGGCCCGTCGATGCGCACGCGGACCCGATCCCCGAGGGTGTCGACGTCGGTCACCCGGCCTTGCCATCGGTTCCGGGGACTCCCTTCGGGGGGCGCGAGGTGGATCGCGACGGCCCGGGGATGCACGGTCGCGAACACCTCGCCGGTCGCCTCCGACGACGCGACCGTGAGCTCGCCACCGCCAGCCAGGCGGACCACCCCACGGCGCGCCTGGCCCCGGTAGAGATTCACGCCGACCAGATCAGCGACGTAACGCGAGCGGGGATGGGCGCTGACGTCGCGGTGGCTCCCCTCCTGCACGATCCGTCCCTCTTCGAGCACCACGAGGCGATGGCCGAGAACGGCAGCATCGACCGGATCGTGAGTGACCAGCACGCGCGTGCCGCGGGCTGCGTCGAGATGGCGTCGAAGCTCGCGACGGATCTCGGCGCGCGCGCCCGCGTCGAGCGCGGCCAGGGGCTCGTCGAGCAAGAGCAGCCGCGGCTCGGAGACGAGCGCGCGCGCCAGCGCGACCCGTTGGGCTTGGCCGCCGGAGAGCTCGTGCGGCTTGGCGCCGGCGCGGTCGGCGAGCCCCACGCGGGCGAGCCACTCCTCGGCGCGGCGTCGCGCGTTCGCCTTGCGAATGCCTTGGCTGCGCAGACCAAACGCGACGTTGTCGCGCGCCGACAGGAACGGAAACAGCAGGTAGTCCTGGAACAGCATGCCGATCGCGCGCCGCTCCGCGGGCACGAACGACCCCGTCGCGGGATCGTCGAGCACCTCACCGTCGAGTACGACGCGACCGCTATCGACTGCGAGCAACCCGGCGAGCACGCGCAACAACGTGGTCTTTCCCGCGCCGTTCGGCCCGAGCACAACAACCACTTGGTCGGGTCCTGCAGCAAAGTCGACCGCGAGCGTCAACGCGCCGCGCTGTACTCGAACGGATGCTTCAAGCCCCGTATCGGTCTTCATCGCAACGCGCCGAGCCACCGATCGCGCAACAACACAAGCACTGCGACGGATATCGCGAGCAGCACGAGGCTCAACGTGATGGCGAGATCCTGGTTCGTCTCGAGTTGGAGGTACACCGCGAGTGGCAACGTCTCGGTGCGGCCCTGGATGTTGCCCGCGAACGTGATCGTCGCGCCGAACTCACCGAGCGCTCGCGCCCACGCGAGCGCGGCACCGGCTGCGAGCGAGGGCGCGAGAAACCGAAGGGTGACGCGCCAAAAGCGGGTCCACTGACCAGCGCCCAGCGTCGCGGCGGCGTCCTCGTACCGAGTATCGATCGCCCGCAGGCCCGCTTCGACCGTCAAGACCAAGAACGGCATCGCCACGAACGCCTCGGCAAGCACCACGCCCGAGGTGTGGAAGGTGAACTGGATGCCTAACGCGTCGTACAGCCATTCGCCGACCAAGCCGGTCCGGCTGAACGCGCGCAACAAGGCAACCCCGCCGACGACGGGTGGCAACACCATCGGTAGCAGAACGAGCGCACGCACCAGCGCCCGCCCGCGGAAGTCGGCCCGTGCGAGCAGCCAGGCGAGCGGCACACCGAAGACCACAGCAAGGGCGGTCGCGCATACCGAGCAGATCAACGACAGCCGCAGCGCGTCGCGTGCGACCGGAGACGTCACGTCGTCGACCAGGCGGCTCCACGGCGCGCGCCCCAGCAGACCGGCAAGGGGCAAGGCGAAGAAGAACAGCGCGGCGGCGCCGCCCACCAGCACCACCGCGAGCGGTACGCGCCCGCCAGGATGGGGGCGCGTCCGCGCTCGCGTACCTGACGCCGGCATACCGTCGGCGTCAGGGGGCAAGGAACCCGTGTCGTTCAAGGATCCGCTGCGCCGCACTCGACCGGACATAGGCCACGAACGCCTTCGCCAACTTCAGATGACTCCCACCGATGAGCGTCGCAATCGGGTAGACCGCGACGGTGTTGTGTGCCTCGGGAATGGAGACGCCCTCCACAGACGACTTCGCCGCGCGCACGTCGGTGACGTAGACGATGGCCGCGTCGGCATCGCCCGCCGACACCGCGGTGAGCGTCGCCTTCACGTCCTGGCCGCGGGTGATCCGGTCGGGCGGAATCTTGACCCCGGCTCTCGCGAGGATCTGGTTCGCATACTTTCCGCACGGTACGGCCTCCGCGCAGAGAGCGACGACGCCGACGTTCGCGAGGTCGGCGATGCTGCGTACATGCTGTGGGTTCGCAGGCTTCACCGCTATCTCGAGCTGGTTGCGCGCCAAGATCGCCGGCGATGCGACCTTGCCCGCCGCCAGCAACTTGTCCATGTTCGTGAGATCGGCTGAGGCGAACACGTCCGCGGGAGCGCCTTGCTCGATCTGGAGCTCGAGCGTCGACGACGAGCCGAAGTTGAAAGTGATGTGCGCAGCGCGGTTTGCCTTCTCGAACTTGGCCCCGATCTCGGTGAACGCTTCCGTCAGAGACGACGCTGCCGAGACCGTCACCGTCCCCGACAGCTTCGGGCGCGGTCGTCGCAGTTCGGCCGACGCGGCGTTCCCGCCGAGCAGCGCCATCACGAGCACCGACGCCATGGCCGTTCCGAGCCTGCGCCGTGCCGTCACCGTGACGCCAGAGAGCATTCGCGCTGCCTCCGCCCCTCCGCTCGAATAGTCTCCATGAGACTAATGGGAGCGCAGGAACCCGCGCCGCTGTCCCTGACCGAGTGGACGGTGCTCGGTCTGATCGCGGAGCAACCGCGTCATGGCTTCGCCGTGGCGCGCGAGCTCGCTCCCAATGGGCCGCTAGGGCGCATCTGGACGGTCCGCCGCCCCCTCGTGTACCGAGCAGTGGACCGGTTACGCGGCGACGGCCTGGTGGAGCCGACGCGCACCGAGCCCGGCGATCAGGGCCCCGACCGGACGGTGCTTCGCGTCACCCGGCGCGGCCGCGACCGGTTGCGACGCTGGCTGCGCGAGCCGGTTGCGCATCCCCGCGACGTACGTACCGAGCTCCTCGTGAAGCTCGCGCTGCTGGCCCGCGCCGACGCGACGTTGGTCCCACTGGCGCGCGACCAGCTCGACGCCTTCGCCCCCGCCTTCGAGGCACTCGCCCGGCGCCGCGCCACGGATCCCGCCGAGCGCATCGTCGAACTGTGGCGCTTCGAGTCGAGCCAAGCAGTCATGCGTCTGCTCGAGACCCTCATCGCCGACGTAACAACGTGACGCCTGACCGCGCCTGAGCTACTGGTGTCCGGGAGGACCTCCCGTCGTCGTCGTCGTCGTGCTGGTCGACGTCGACGGTGGTGTCGACGGGTTGACGATGATCGTCCGCTGAGCCGTTCCGGTCTGGCCGTGCGCCGTGAGGGTGTAACTGTGCGACTGGCCGTCGCAATTGAATGGAACTGCTTGGGAGCCGTTCGGTCCGTAGCTGGCGAAGACGCCGCTGCCATCGATGGCCACGTCGACGCCGGAGGCATTCCGGGTCGTCCAGCTCAGCGTTACCGACGTTGTCCCCGGGCACGGCGCGGGGCTGGGCGACGCCCCGAAGTCCACGATGACGGCATTCGGCGGCCGCGGCGTCGTTGTCGTCGTCGGCGGGACGGTCGTAGTCGTCGTTGTCGTCGAGGATGTCGTCGTGGTGGTCGACGTCGACGTGGTCGTGGTCGACGAGCTGGTCGTCGTCGTTGTCGACGCGCCCTTCTTGTCATTGCTGGTCGCAAGCAACACGACCAGGACCGCGACCAGGATGACGACGAGTCCCAGACCGGACCACATCAGGATGCGCCGGCGGCGGGCGTCGTCGCCACCCGGACCGCCGCCATCCCCGGGCCATTCCGGTCCGCCGCCGTCGCCACCGCCCGACGGCCCCGAACCTCCGGGCTGCACGGGGACAGTGGGGTCAGCTCCGCGCGGCTCGGCCGGCCACCCCGTCCCGTCGCCCAGCGTCATCAGCGTCCTCTCCGGCCCCGGCTACACCTCGCACCAACCTGCGGCGACCGTAGCCGAGCGACACTCGCGCGCCGCGAACACGTAGGACGAAACGCGACGAGGGCGCCCGCCGGGCTCGAGCCCAGCGAGCGCCCCCGTGCCGGCGCTCCGGGATGGCGACGATCAGGTGTTGGTCTGCCCCGAAGCGCCCGCGGCGCGGTGCTTCGGAAGCGAATTCACGATGCGGTCGGCCCACCCGGGGATGCGTTCCTTGACCTGATTGCCGCGTTGCGCCGTGATCGTGCCGTTCTGCACGAGCGCATCGACCTTCGCGTCGGCCTTCTTCACAAGCGCGTCGATCACCGTCTGGGGGTCGACGCCCTTCGACTGCGCGAACTGGGCGATGGTCTGTCCGCCCCGAACGGCCTCGACGAGATCACGAGGCTGCACCCCGATTGTCGCGGCGGCAGTCTTCACGGCAGCTCGCAGGACGCGATGTCGCAGGTAGCGACGGCGATACGGCCGCTCCGCTTCGGCCCGGCGACCAGTGACCGCCGGCTTGGTGGTGGTCGGGCTGTCGTCGGCGGCAAACGCCGCGCCCGCTCCAGCAAACGTGAGCAGACCCGCCGCGGTGATGGTGGCGAGGATCTTCTTCATTGGGTGATTCCTCCGATGTCGGGGATACTGCTCACTCAACGAGACGAATATCAGGCGCACGTAAAGCCGGCGCCAGCGACCGACCAACCGTCCGACCCGGCGCCGAAGGCGCCAGAGGCGAGCGCCCGCGAGGCGGGTATCCCCCACCGAGCGAGCGAAGCGAGCGAGGAGACGAGGAGGTGCCTGCGCGAAGCGCAGCGAGCCGGGGCCGAGCGCCCCGGCGCCGAAGGCGCCAGGAGCGGGAAGCTGGAGCGGGAAGCTGGGGACGAATTTCTGACCTGGTGGTCAGGTATTCCATACTGGCCGGGACTGGCGGAAGGAGCCTGCTCATGTCCGACCATCTCGTCGCAGCGCACGGGGGAACCCTGGTCGACCTCGTCGTCGACGATGAGCACGCCGAGGAGTTGAAGAAGCGGTCGGTCGACTGGCCGTCGTGGGACCTCACGCCTCGCCAGCTCTGTGACCTCGAACTCCTCCTCAACGGCGCCTTCTCGCCGCTGCGCTCCTTCCTCGGATCCGCCGACCACGGGTCGGTGTGCGCCGACATGCGGCTCACCGACGGCACCCTGTGGCCAATTCCGGTCACCCTCGATCTTCCCGAAGAGCTGGCCAAGGGGCTCGACGCGGGGACGTCGCTCGCGTTGCGCGATCCGGAGGGCGTCATGCTGGCGGCGCTGGAGCTCGACGAGATCTACCGCCCGGACCGCGAGGCGGAGGCGGAGCACGTCTTCGGGACCACCGACCGCGAGCATCCGGGGGTCGCGCACCTGCTCGACCGTACGAACCCCTACTACGTCTCGGGAAGGTTGTTCGGCCTGCAGCTGCCGGTGCATTACGACTACACGACGCTGCGGCTCACACCGGCGCAACACCGCGAGGAGTTCCACCGCCGCGGTTGGACCCGCGTCGTCGCATTCCAGACCCGGAACCCGATGCACCGCGCCCACCAGGAGCTCACGCTGCGTGCCGCCAGGGAAGCACAGGCGAGCCTGCTCGTGCATCCGGTCGTCGGACTCACGAAGCCCGGCGACGTCGATCACTACACGCGCGTCCGGTGCTACCAGGCCGTCATCGACACCTATCCCCGCAACACCGCGGCGCTGTCACTGCTCAACCTCGCGATGCGCATGGGCGGGCCGCGCGAAGCCGTCTGGCACGCGATCATCCGCAAGAACCACGGCTGCACCCACTTCGTCGTCGGCCGCGATCACGCCGGGCCGGGCACCGACTCGTCCGGCAAGCCCTTCTACGGTCCGTACGACGCGCAAGAGCTCCTCGGTCGTCACGCCGACGAAGTCGGCGTGACGATGATGCCGTTCCTCCAGATGGTGTACGTGGAGGACCTCGACGAGTACCGGCCGACCGACGAGATCCCGGACGGCGCGCGCACGCTCGATATCTCCGGCACCGAGCTCCGGCGCCGGCTCGCGGAAGGGCGCGACCTCCCCCGCTGGTTCACGTTCCCCGCCGTCGCCGAGGAACTCCGACGTTCGTACCCGCCGCGTCGCCGTCAAGGCTTCACGGTGTTCATGACGGGGCTGTCGGGTTCGGGAAAGTCGACGATCGCGAACGCGCTGGTCGTGAAGCTGCTCGAGCAGGGCGGCCGTCCGGTCACGCTCCTCGACGGCGACATCGTCCGCAAGCACCTCTCGTCCGAGCTCGGGTTCTCCAAGGAACATCGCGACATCAACATCCGTCGCATCGGCTTCGTCGCGTCGGAGATCACCAAGAATGGCGGCATCGCCGTCTGTGCACCGATCGCGCCATACGACGCAACGCGCAAGGACGTGCGAGCGATGATCGAGCCCGGCGGCGGCTTCGTGCTGGTCTACGTCGCGACACCGATCGACGTGTGCGAGCAGCGCGACCGCAAGGGCCTGTATGCAAAGGCCCGGGCGGGAGTGCTCACCGAGTTCACGGGCATCTCGGATCCGTACGAGGAACCGGTGGACGCCCACGTCGTCATCCACACGACCCAGCTCGCGCCGGACGAAGCCGCCCAGGAGATCCTGCTGTTCCTCGAGCGCGAGGGTTACATCGGGGCGGCCGAAGATTGACCCGCCTCGTCCTGGGTGGCGCCGGAGCCGACAACCACACGATGGACCACGAAGATGCGGCACGGTACGCCGAGACAACCGGCGAGCTCCTCGTGCGCCTCCGAGAGCAAGCCGACGACGCGGACGCGTGGTCGCGTTGGGAAATCGGCGACGAGGGCGACTTCCGGGCCAACCGTCATCTCCTCGAACTGCTGCACGCCGAGCATCCCGACGATGTGGTGTTCTCCGAGGAGTCGGCGGACGACCGCCGCCGCTTGGACGCAGACCGCGTGTGGATCATCGACCCGCTCGACGGCACGCGTGAGTTCACCGAACCGGGGCGCGTCGATTGGGCAGTCCACGTCGCGTTGTGGGAGCGCGGGTGCGGCATCACCGCGGGCGCGGTTGCGCTGCCGGCGCTCGCCATCGTCGCATCGACGGCGAACCCGCCGACGGTGCCGCCGCGCGTAGATCGGCCACCGCGTATTGTCGTGTCGCGCACCCGGCCGCCGATGTCCGCACATTGGGTTGCGCGGGCACTCGACGGCGAGCTGGTTCCGATGGGATCCGCCGGCGCGAAGACGATGGCGGTCGTGCTGGGCGACGCCGACGCGTACGTCCATTCGGGCGGGCAGTATGAATGGGACTCGGCTGCGCCTACCGTGGTCGCCGCGACCGGCGGGTTCCACGTGAGCCGGCTCGACGGCTCACCGCTCGAATACAACCGCGCCGACCCCTATGTCCCCGACCTGCTCGTGTGCCGGCCCGAGCTCGCCGACGCCGTGCTCGCCGCCGTCCGGTGAGATGAATACGCCGCGCGCGGAGGCTGAGCTCGTCACGAGCGACGGCCTGCGGCTCTCGGCGCGTCGGTGGTCATCCGACGAAACGCGCGCGTCCGTCGTCGTCGTGCACGGATTCGGTGCGTCCAGTCGCGACCCCGCAGTCGTCGCCGCGTGCGAGCGCTTGGCGGCATCCGGGCTTGACGTGCTCGCCTACGACAGCCGCGGTCACGGAGCATCCGGCGGCGAAGCCACGCTCGGTGATCAGGAACGTCACGACGTTGCCGCCGCCGTCGAACGAGCCCAGGCCAACGCACCACGGGTCGTGCTGGTCGGCGCGTCGATGGGCGCGATCGGGGTGCTGCGCTACGCGTCGACGGCGGACGACCTCGACGGGATCGTGGTCGTGAGCTGCCCGGCGCGCTGGACGCTTCCGCGCAACGTGCGGGGACTCATGTCGGCCCTCTGCACGCAGACGTCGTTGGGCCGCGCGTTCGCGCGGCGCCGCATGGGAGTGCGCATCGCTACCCACATCGACCGTCCGGCGCCACCGATCGAACTCATCGAGCGCGTCCAAGCCCCGATCGCGATCCTCCACGGCGCGCTCGATCCATTCATCCCGTGGCAGGACGCGCACGCGCTCCACGCGCGCGCACCTGAGCCCCGCCGGCTCGAGATCGTGCCCGGCATGCGTCACGCCTTCGATCTCGCCCTTCCTGACCCCCTCGTCCGGGCCGTCGACTGGACGCTCAGCGCGTCAAGAAGTGAGCGCTAGCGGAGGAGGTACTAGCCCTCTTCCCACCACCACGCGAGGCCGGAGAGTCCCGGGCCAGTGTGGACGACCATCACCGGTCCGAACTCGCCGATGAACGACGTTGCCGGCGCGAAGTCCTGCTCGATCTGCGCACGCAGTGCCTGCGCCGCCGGTAAAGCCAGCGCGTGGAGCGCGACGACGTGAAGCCGGCCGCCATTGACGCGCGAGCGGGCGGGCATGCCGACCATGCGGTCGAGCGCCGCTTCGGGACTCAACGCCGGACGGAGCCGGCGAATCTTGCCGTCGCGAAACTCGAACAGCGGATTGATCCCGAGTCGCTTGCCCGCCCACCCCGCGATGCCGGGAACGCGGCCGCTACGCACGAGGTGATCGAGCGATCCCAACGTCGCGACCAGACGCACGCGGTCGCGCACGTGAAGCGCGCGAGCTTCGCACTCGTCGAGGTCCGCGCCTGACTGCGCCGCGTTGGCGGCCGCGATCACGACCAGCGCCTCGCCACCCGCCGCCGTCAGCGTGTCGACGACCCGCACGGGCGCGTCGACCGAGCCCGCGGCCATCACGGCTGCTTGGTGCGTGGCACTCATCGTGCTGGCAATCGTGCAGACCAGGACGCTCGAGTACGTCCGCAACGCATCATTGATCGCCGCAGCCCATTCACCGGGAGTGGGTGCGGACGTCGTCACGCGGTCCTCGGTCACGAGCTCATCCAGCGGCCGCGTGCCTTCGGGTTCGGGTCGCCCTCGCCACGTCAGCCACATCGGCACGACGGCAATGTCGGCGCCCGTCGCGAGGTCGGTGGGGAGAGCGGCGGCGCTGTCTGTGATGACGGCAACCGTCACGCGGGCGCCTCGTCGGTTCGCTGGCGAGCCGCGGCGATCCGCTCTCGGACGAGGGCGGACGCCAGGACCACCAACAATCCCGACGACAGCAGCACCACTCGCGACGGTTCGAGTCGACCCACGAACGGCCATTTCACGTCATTGAGGAGGTCCCCGGCCAGTCCGGAGCCGATCGCCGCGAGGCCGAGCCCGAAGCGAATGACCACGTGAAAGAGTGCAAACGCGAGGACGCGGTCGTTGCCGTCGAGATTCGACTGCA
>Ga0066710_100006094_pt1 | contig 11187 bp, 10 predicted proteins | sample GraSoiAngelo_159_FD_79666 | JGI IMG/M metagenome (GOLD analysis project Ga0066710, IMG submission 79666) | Grasslands soil microbial communities from the Angelo Coastal Reserve, California, USA - 14_1009_16_40cm | ecosystem: Environmental > Terrestrial > Soil > Grasslands | place: USA...
CTGATGATGTACACCCACAGCAGGCTGTTCGCGAGGCCGTAGGCGAGCGGGACGAGGATGAACAGGAAGCGACTCGCTTGGATCAGCGTGACGGGGCCGACGCGATCCAGCAGGCGTCCGACTTGCGTCTGGAGCGCGATCGTGGAGACCGCGGTCACGACCGTGATCATGACGATGTCGAGGTTGCTCGCGCGGAGGACCACGGCGACGGTGATCGGGATGAGCGGCCAGCTGAAGGACATGAAGAAGTTGTAGAACGTCTGCACCCGCGTGAAGAACAGGAAGTCGCGGTGTCGCTCTCCGTCGCGGACAGGATCGGTCGCCTCCGTCGTCCCCGCGTTCGCCGCCAACGCCTTGCCCTCACGGACCAAGAGGAGCACGAGCCCCGCCGCGATGCCGACGATCGCCGCGATCACGAATGGGAGCTGGAACGAGTGCGCCGCGTTCTCCGGGGCACGAAAGACGAGGAACGCCGCCAAGAGCGTGCCCCCGAGGCTCGCAACCCCGCCAACCATGCTCATCGAGCCAAAGAAGCGCCCGCGGCGGCCTCGGTCGGTCTTCTCTCCGAGGAGCGCGCCCCAGTTCGGTGCAACGATCGAGACCGCGATCGCTTGGACCATGACGATGAGGATGAGCTGCCACGGCGACGCGCTCGCGGCGATGAGGAGGAAGAGGGACGCGGACACGATGGAGCCGACCACGATGAAGGGGACGCGCCGCCCGACCCGATCGCTGAGGCGGCCCCATGGGAGCTGCAGGAGGTTGGGGAAGAGGTTGTTGAACGCCTGTAGCCAGCCGAGGTCCGCCGTCGTTGCGCCGAGACGGGTCGCGTAGTACGGGACGAACGGCGCTGACAGACCGCTCCCGAACTGGCCGACGGCCTGGTTCGCATAGAGCGGGGGGTGCCCCTCCCGCCAGCGAGTGAGAAGCGGGACTCCCATCACCTTCTGACGGGCGCGGGCAAGCAGCGAACTTTCGGATTAAGGTTTTCCTGAGGCGCCGACTAATTCGTCAAGCTCCAATCGAAAGGCCCGCTCACGTGGATCCAAAGCCCGTCGCCGGGCCGAAGCGAATCCGTGTCCGCGAGCCGGCGCAGGAAGAACGGCGGGTTGGCGGCGTCGAACCCTTCGACCGTTTGATGGTTCGCTCCCGCCAACGCCTCCGCGATGGTGCGGCTCACGAACGACGCGTACCCGACAAAGTTCCAACCGACGTCGAGGTGGACCGTGAGCGAGTGGCGAACTAGGCCTGCGACGACGAGGTCCGACGCCGTGTTCACGAGGACCCACAGGGCCATCGTCTCGTCCGCGGTCGTGAGGTCGCCCCACGGCTTTCCCTTGTCCTGCGTGAGCCAGTTCTTGCCCTGCCCGGCGGGGTTGACGTAGGTGCGCGCGACCTGGTAGTCAACGCCGCGGAGCACGTTGTCGATGCTCTGATCCGAGAGGTCGATCGGCACGGAAAGCAACTGTTCGCCCGCCGGCACCGTTCGCGTGTACTTCGCGAACTGGTCTGCGCTCGCGGCCGTGTGGCCCGCAGCGTCCTTCGTCACGAGGCGGTAGAAGTGGTTCAGCGGGTCCCGCATCCCGGCACCTGTGTCCCTGTACGATGCCGTACCCTGCGGGAGCGTCGCGAGGAGCGAGTATCCCGTCCCTCGGGAATCGAACGTCGAGGACCCGTACAGTTCGTAGGCGACCACGTCCCTCTCACCCGCGCCATCGTCGGGTGAAAGATCCCAAGTCATCGTCACATCGCGAAGTTGGTTTCCCGTGAGTTGCGCATCGAGCGGTGTCGCGGGTCCTGGCGGGCTGTCGACCGGCCCCGGGGGTCCTCCGCCCGGACACCCCGCCACCGGCGCGATGTACGGATACCGGTCGACGCTGTCAGCGTCGATGGCGTACGGCACGTCCCCGAACCCGTCTCCGTCGGAGTCCGTCCCCGTATAGTCGCTCCAGAAGTTCCCCGTGGACCCGTTGTCCCATGAGCTCGCGGTCCCGTCCGAGGCCTGCACTGTGTTCCGGATGAAGTTGTTTCGATAGATGGTGGCGACGTTCGCGCCCGGGCCGGACGGATCGGCCTCGATCGAGATTCCGACGGCGTTTCGCGCGAATTCGCTACAGGTGATGATCGAACGGACATACGGCGCGGGCGGCGCACCCGCCGCGAGAGAGATGCCGCCGTATCCGTTGTCGGTGACCGACGTGTTAGACACGTAGATGGGGCCGCCGGACCAAGCGGCGATTCCGCGAAATCGGTTCGCCGAGATCGTCGAGTCCACGACCGCCATAGTGCCGTTCGCGGATATTCCATCCCCGTTGTCGTGGACGAAGACGTGTTGCAGGATGGGGTACGCAGTCCCAACGCCTCCGCCCGCCATGATGCCGTAGCCCGAGTTGTTTGCGAATTCTGAGTCCCGTACGAGGAGTCCCTGTCCTGTGACCCCGACCGCCTCGAGTCCGTAGCGGCTGTGCTGTAGAACAAGACCCCGGAGTTGCACGTAGGCAGCGGGCCACACCGAGATTCCGTACCAATCGTCCGGAGCTGGCGACGTTGCGTTCGAATCGAATCTGACGGGGGCGTTGGCGGTCCCCGCCGCGATCAGCGCACCGGCCACGCCGAACACGGCGCGGGGCGAAGCGAGTACGGTGACACCCGCTTCGATCGTGAGAGTGACGCCCTGAGCGATCAGGACGCCGCACGTCACGAAGTACGGATTCCCCGCGGCAGTCCACACGGCGGAATTCGTGAGGGTCCCGCACACGACCGTGGCAGCCGACACCCTCGATGGAATGAGAACGAGACCCGCCATCACCGCCACCGCGGCGACGATCACGGCCCCGATGCGGATTGGTCTGAGGTTCGAGGACCCCATGGGGACACCCGGACCCGTCACCGCCGCCCGCAATACTTGAGTCGACTGGAACGCGTTTGTACGGCTATTAGAGACTGCCGGCTTACACCTTCACATCGGGCACGCCCTTTTTCGTTTCGTCCTGCGCGCGCTTCGATCGCTGCTTCGCGTCGAATCCCGTGGCGCGCTCGAGGAACGTGTTCCATGCTTGGCGAGTCCGAACCGCGGTGTCGTCGTCGACCTTCGGGTTCGCGGACGTGTCGACGAAGAGGGACTTCCCGTCCGTCCACGCGGCGATCCGCTCCAGCGCCCCGTATGAGGCGACGAACTTTCCACCCTCGTCCTGCACGGGACCGAACGTGGTCTCCATGACGTCCTTGAGCCGGACGCCCTCGATGTTCTTGTAGTGGCCGCGCTTGATCGCGTAGCTTTGCACGGGGATCCCGAGAGCCCGCATGGTGCCCCGGCGGAAAAGGCTTACCCGCGGACGAGGGCGCCGACGTCCGCGCTCGTCTGCATGAGGCCCTCCAGTTCGAGCAGGTCGCGCCATTCCGCCTCGCAGGTGCACGCGAGGTCGTCGAGCCGGTCGCCGAGCCCGAGGGAGACATCCTCGATGGCGGAGACGAACGACCGGTCGCACGCTCCGCAGTTGTGGGCCCCGCGTCGCATTCCGCCCGCGGTCGGATGCGACTTCACGTGGGCCTTCACGTCGCGACATCGCCGGAGGACTTCAGCAACGGACCACAGCCACGGCGGCCGGTACTCCGCGCGCGTCCACAAGTGGTCGACGACGGTGTTGCGCTGGACGTTCATCGGGTTAATCGAGATCGTGTCCGAGTACGGATCGACCGCGTGCGCCGTTTCGACGGTGTCCTCGATCGCCTCCCGCTCGGTTAGGAACGGCGGTTTGAGAAGCAGGTACGACTTCACGGTGGCCCCGACCTCGTGCGCGAGGTCGGCCGCGCGAATGTGCTCGCGGAGGCCCCAGAACTTGTTCACCGCGTGGCGGAGGACGATGTCGTTCGCGCTCTCCAGGCCCAGCGCGATTTCGAACTTGTCCGCGTAGCGCAGACCCTCCTCGAGCGGCTCCCGGCGGACAAGGTGGGACAGCGTCTCGACCATCACCTTGTCGCACCGGTCCCCGAGTTCCTTCAGGATTTGGCGGCGGATTTCGGGGACGACCTCCTGGTCGTCGAAGAAGTTCCCGCTCGTGTACACTTTGACGAACGGCTGGTCCTTGTGCACCGCCAGTACCTTGCCGAGCTGGGTCGCGAGCTCGTGGGGCGCGACCTCGACCGCCACGTCGTTGACGTACCCGCACATCGAGCAGCCGGACTTCCGCGCCCAGTAGCAGCCCCGCGTCCGGAAGATGATCACCCAGGCGTCGACGACGCGCCCGTCGAGGACGTCCTTCTCCGTCCACGTCGAGATGTACTCCTCGGGATTGGCGGGGCGAACATCGCGAAGTTGGGTCACGAGGTGCGGAAGGCGCATCATCGCCGCCAAACGGCGACCGTGGATAAGGGTTGGGGCTCAGCGGCTGCGGACCGACCGGAGGCCGACGACGATCCCCGCCAACGCGAGGAGGAGCCCGACGAACCCGAGCATGATCAGGATCTTCGTGAACGCGATGCCGTCTGTCGACGTCGGGTCGAACAGAACGACCCCGACGATCGGGAAAATGCCCGTGACCAGATTCTGAAGGATGAGGAGGGAGAACCCCATCGCCGCGAGAGCGATCCCCGCGCCCGGTCTCCCGTGGAGATGCTCTGCGCGCGTCATCCCGCTGACGACTGTGGTCGCGGCCGTCGCAGCCGCGGCCGGCGCCGCTCGGACTGTTGGGGATGCGGGCATCGTGCGGGCCACCGCGACCTGGGCCGCGCCCGCCGCCGGCGGGGCCATCGTCTTCGGGGCGTACTTGAACTCCGCGTAGCAGTACCACCGCTGGTACTCCGGAATCCACGTGAGCTCTTTCCCGCAGGTGGGGCAAGCGTTCCTCCTCCCGTAGTCCTTCGGCGCGTACTTCTTCTCGGAATCGCACCACCAGCGATCGTAGTCCTTGACGTACCGGAGCTCACGGCCGCACGTCGGGCACGGGTTCGAGACCTTCGTCTCCGCCCTCGGTGCGGGAGCGACGAAAGGCGCTGGAGTCGGCGCGACGGATGGAGGTGCGGCCTTCGGCGCGTCCGGGACCTTGGGCGGCTCCGGAATCGGAATGGCCGCCGTCGCCTTGCCGTAGTCCTTCGGCGCGTATTTCCCTTCGGCGTAGCAGTACAAGCGATCGTACTGCGCGATGTACGTCAGATCCTTCCCACACGTCGGGCACGGCAGCGGCTTCGCCCCTTCGACGACCGGCATGGTGGGCGGTGCGGGGACCGGCTGAGGCGTTGCTTTGGCGGGTTCCGCAGGAGCGGCCGTGGGCGCAGGCGAGGGGGAATCCATTCGGGTGACGGTCACCGGCGGCGTCGGCAGGGGCTCGGGTCTCGGTTCATCCGCAGGGACGATTACCTCGGGCTCGGGCTCCGGTTCCGAGCTCGATGTGGGTTCCGGCTCTTTGACAGACTTGGTCGTGGGCTCGGGCTCCGTCTCAATCTTCGCGGGCTCCTCCGTCGGCGTCTCCGTGGCAGGAGCCACGCTCGTCGGCTCGACAGCCGGGATGACCTCGGCCGGCTCCTCCGCTTCCTGTTCGGCCTCCTCCTCGGTTTCGTCGAGCCGATGCTCGTCCATGTACTGGAGGAGGCGGTCGCGGAGCACCGTTCGCGATCCCATCGCGTCGATTCCGTACGCTTTGGACCACTCGACGAGCTTCGCCTTCTTCGCCTTCGTGACCGCGCCCCGCTCGAGTTTGGGTTTGGCGGTCTCGGAGGACTCCGCGTCCGCTTCCGATGGGGATTCCGACATTGGCGTTGACTTCGCATCCTCGGACGGTTGCGACTGCTGTTCGATAACTTCTCTTGGCGGCTCTGAGACCGGCGTCTCGACAGGCGAGGGCGCGACAGGTTCCGTCCCAGGTTCGGCGGCGACCGCGGGAGCCGGCTCCGAGGTTTCGACCGGCGAAGTGACCTCCTCTCTCCGCGTTTCCGTGGCCGATGGCTCGGGAGCTGGAGTCGTCAGCGGTGCCGCCGCTTCGGGCGTCCCGGACACCGGTCGCACGTCCCTCGGGGCGTACTTGCTCTCCGCGTAGCAGTAGTAGCGGTTGTATTGCTCGATGAACGAGAGCTCCTTCCCGCAGCTCGGACAGTGATAGTGACCCTCGTGGGACTCCGATGCGTCGCTCACGGAGACGGGAGCGTCCTCGCGGAAGTCCTTCGGCGCGTACTTCGCCTCCGCGAAACAGTACCACCGGTCGTACTGCGCGATGTACGTGAGGTCCTTCCCGCACGTCGGACACGCCGCCAGACAGCTCCCCCTCTCCGCGCGCATGTCGAGAACCGGTCTTAAAGATTGGGGCCGGCCCTCGGAGGGAACGCGGACACGGAATACCTTTTTCCGGGGCGCGGCGGTCAAGGCCGCGATGCGCGTCGCGATTTTCCACGACTACTTCGGGGCGATCGGCGGCGGCGAGCGCGTCGCCCTGACCCTCGCGCGCGCGCTCGGGGCGACCGTGTACACGACGGACATCCATCGCCCGAGCATCGATCGGCTCGGATTCCAAGACGTCCGCATGGTGTCCCTCGGCGGTCTCATCCCGCGGGTGCCGTTGAAGCAGATGCACGCGTCTCTCCGCTTCGCACTCGCCCGCGCGGACGCCGACGCCTACGTGCTCTCCGGGAACTGGGCCGTCTACGCGGGACGGAGGCACCACCCGAACCTCTCGTACTGTTACACGCCCGTCCGCGCGTTCTACGACCTGAAGCGATCCGTCCTCGAACGCCAACGGAGCCCGTTCCACCGTGCGCTCGCACGGGGTTGGATCGCGGTGCACACGGCGGCGGACCGGATTGCGTGGACGCAGGTGGACCGGATCGTGGCGATCAGCGAGAACGTCCGGGCCCGGGTGCGCGGGTACGTCGGCCGGGATTCCTCCATCATTTACCCGCCCACCGATGTATCCCGATTCCGCTTCGGGGGCCTCGACGACTTCTGGCTGTCCGTGAACCGCCTCTATCCGGAGAAACGGCTCGAGATCCAGTTCGAGGCGTTCCGCCGTTTGCCGCACGCCCGCCTCGTCGTGATTGGCGGCTTTTCACGGGGGGATCACGCGGAGGAATACGTTCACAAGCTGAGTCCACCGCCAAACGTCGAGCTCCGCGGAGAAGTCGATGAACCGGAGCTGCGCCGCTTGTACGCCCGGTGCCGCGGGCTCCTGTGCACGGCGCTCGATGAGGACTTCGGAATGACCCCGGTCGAGGCCATGGCGTCCGGGAAAATCGTGCTCGCCGTGGACGAGGGCGGGTTCCGCGAGACCGTGGTTCCGGGAGAGACGGGATTCCTCCTCCCGCCAAATCCGATCGCGTTCGCGGAGAAGATCGCTTCGCTCACGACCGCGGACCTGGAAGCGCGCGCGGACGCGTGCCGCCGCCGCGCGATGCAGTTCGACGAGTCCCGGTTCTTGGCGGCGATGCGGGCCTCGCTGGAGGAGGTGTCCGCACTGCCCGCGCGGAGGGCCGTCTGATGAGTCGCGCGGCAACGCTTTTTACCGGGGCCGAGGTATCGGCGCGCGCCACCATAGCTCAGTCGGTAGAGCGCTCGCCTTGTAAGCGAGCGGTCGGGAGTTCAATTCTCCCTGGTGGCTTCAGAGCCGGAACAGCACGCCCTTGCCGTGGTCCGTGATGTTGTAGATGTACGGCGGGACGCCGCGCTTCGTCGCCCGGCTGCGCTCCCGCGAGATGAGCTGGACGGCCTCGAGGACGCGGAGGTGGTGGTAGATCGTCCGGTCATTGATCCCGAGTTCCTCGGACAGTTCGACGAGCGTCGAAGTCGGGTGGTCGAGGAGGAAGCGGAGGATTTCCTTCCGGGTCTCGTTCAGCGCCTCCGACGTGTACTGCCGCCGCGGCCGTTCGTCGAGCCGGAGCCGCTCGTAGATCATGGTGCCCTTCTCCGAGGGCACGATCTTCACGTTCAGCAGTTCGTTCCGTTCGATCTCGACGAGGTGGCGGTACACCGCGGCGGGAGCGACCCCCAATTGCTCCGCGAGCTCCGCGATGTTCGTCTCCTTCCCCTTGTAGAGCTTGTTCTCCACGACGATCGAGAGAACCTCCCGCTGCCGATCCGTTAGCGCACGGACTTCCTCGGTCGTTATCATTGCCGTCGGGAGCGGGCGTATCGGATATGAAACTTTGCCCACGGTTCGCGCTCCGTGAGAATTCTGTGCCCGCAAATGGGGATGGCGGGGGACCGCTGCTTCCGGTGGAACCATCGTTCGACCATTGCCGAACGGACGCTGCATGTACACAGAAAATCGATAGCGCGTCGCGGGTCTGACGTCCCCGGGGACCGGAACATGCGCGCGATTCGCGACACTGCGGGGGGAATTGAAGGCATGCCGTTGCAACTGATGATTACCGTCATCGTGGCAGGGCTCACCCTGGCCGTTGTTCTCGGGTGGACGTTGTCGATCCAAACTCCGACGGTGGTCAAGAGCGTGACCACGGACCCCGCTGCGGTGGACCTGGGCAACGTCCCGGAGGATCGGGCGGCGTCGAAGGTCGTATCGATCCGCGTGACCGCGTACGATGCGAAGAACGCGCCGATCAAGGACCTGGTCGTGACGATCGGGGGAGCGGTCGCGACACCTCTCGTCCGCCAGGACAGCGAGGACGGTGCCGTCGATGGAACCGCCACGTTCACCGCGGTCTCCGTCTTCCTCCCACCAGGCGTGACCGTCGGCGAACTCGCCCTCACGATCCAGAAGGCGGGGTTCCCATCCAAGTCGTGGTCCATCCCCGTGGTGCGCGGCGCGTGATGGAATGGAGCTTCCGCTCCGCCTCCTCGTGTCGTCCGTGGTCGTGGGGCTCACCCTCCCCGCGATCGTGAGCGGATTCTCCGCGTTGGAGTATGCCCAACTCTCGGTCCGAGTCACCGAGGGCCTCGACGCGATCGTCCATGCCGCACAGGACTTCTATCTGGCGGGCGGCGGCGCACAGACGGTGCGCGTGGATTTCGGAGGCGCCGTCACCGTCCACGTCGAGTACATCACCATCGGCGACGCGCGGGGCGGTCCTTGGAGCGCGACCGTGAGTTACAAGCTGACGGGCCTCTCGCCGGTGTTCCTTCTTTCGGACCCGCCCATCCCGATGACGAGCGGGGACGGACCGCTTCGCCTCGGACCGGGTCGCCATGTCGTGCGCGTGTCGTACGATGGGAACGACGCCGTCCTCCTGGAGGTCGTCGGGTGATTGATGAGCTGCCCGTGCGCGCCGCGATGACCGTGGCCGCGTTTCTCCTGCTCGCGACAGGCCTCTCATTGACGTCTTTGGTTGGCGGGGATTCTGCGCGAGAGGCCGCGGGATCCTTGGCGGCGCATCTCGCCCGCCAACTTGACGCCTTGGCCGTGATGGACGGAGAAATGATCGTTACGGGCGGGGTCGGTGTCTCGGGTCCATTCCAGCTCCCACCAATGTTGGCGGGGTCCGCCTTTCACGTCGAGTTCCGCTCGACGGACGTCCGCGTCGTGGCCCAGAGCGTCGTCTCGGTCGCCGATCTTCATTGGCGCGTGCACCCATTCGCTCCGCAACGTGCGGAATACACAGGCGAGAGTCTTGCACGATCTGACACCCGCGTGGTGTCGATCGCGACGGGGCAACGATTCGTGGTCGAACGCACAGTCCGAACAGTCGACGGCGTACCTGCGTACATGACGTTCGTGTACTTGCCGCCATGAGAACCTTTATGGGAACCCCGGTTCTTCGTTTCTCCGAGAACCATGCCCGCTATCGCTGAGGGACCTGCGTCCCGTGGTCTTCTTTGCGGTCAATGACCTTCCCCCCTCCGCGGCGCGCGTTTTGGAAATTCTGGGCGGCACGGGACCGTTGACGCACAAGGAGCTCGTGGCGGCGACGCGGCTGCCCGCGCGGACGTTGCGGTTCGCCCTCGCCCGACTGCGGACGAGCGGACGCGTGGACTGGCGGTGGAGCTTGCGCGACGCCCGCCAACGCCTCTACTTCGTTCGGCGGAACGCATCCGAGGCCAATCTTCGCGCGAATCCGGAGAATGCGCGCCGAATACGCGATGATTTATAACCCGGGGTGGTCATCGTCACGCCCGGGGTTACTGCTCGGTGCTCCAGCCGTTCGAAGTCGTGACCGCGAAGCTGTTGCCGACGATCCGCTCGCGGCTCGCGCAGGTTCTCCTCGAGGAGTACCACATGCGTCAGGTCGACGTCGCGCGACACCTCGGGATCACGCAGGCCGCCGTGAGCCATTACAAGACCGCAAGCCGGGGCATCGACCCCGAGCTCGTGAAGCTGTTTCCCGAGATCGACGCGTACGTCCGAGACATGGCCGGGAAGATCGCGGACGGCGCGCCCCGGACGGAGCAGGTGCTCGGGCTGAACAACCTCGTCGACCGGCTCATGAACACGCAGCGGTTCTGCGAGTACCACAAGCGGATCGCCGCGCTCGACCCGGGATGCAACATCTGCTTCCCGATGCCGCCAAAACCGTAGTCACGGCACCGCGGACCAGCTCACGTGATAGACCTGGGCGAACCCCGAGTCGAACAGTTTCTCGAAGGGCGTCGTCGTAAACTTGGCTTCCTCGGAGGGGAGGAGGGGGAAGGCGGGCTCGAACGGTCCCGTTTGGAGTCCCGTGCGGAGGTCCGCGTCGATCATCACCCACCGCACGTGGACGACGCGGGAGTCGAGTCGGACCGAACGCATTGCCGCGAGCGCCGCGGACACGTTCGACGTGCGCCAGAAGCGCAACTCGCGGTCCCAGGTGGCATCGACGCCCCCGATCCCGAAGAGGACCGTGGACTCTCGATGGTCTCCCGCCACGAGGTCCCCCGGGACGTTCGCACGGACCCAGAGTGTGGCCTCGACAGTTTTGGCGGCGATGCCCTCCTCAATCCCCGCCAACGCCGCGGGTGGCGGGTACGCGCTCGCCGCGGTGGACGCGACGAGAATCACGCCGACGAGGCCGACCGCGATGCTTCTGCGGCCCTCCAGCCAACCCGCGCCCATCCAGCGGAATCCGGCCCCGACCATCACTGCGAGCGGGACGGTCGCGTATTCCAGATGGCGGTACGGGATGAGGGTGTCCGATGCCGCGTACGCGCCGAGAACGATGGACCCGACGATCGCCACGAACGACGCCGTGAGGGCGATGCCCTCCGGGGAAAAGTCCAGGACCTTTCGGCCTCCTGCGGCGACTGCGAGAAACGCGAACATCGGGAGGAAC
>Ga0066710_100006095_pt1 | contig 11186 bp, 5 predicted proteins | sample GraSoiAngelo_159_FD_79666 | JGI IMG/M metagenome (GOLD analysis project Ga0066710, IMG submission 79666) | Grasslands soil microbial communities from the Angelo Coastal Reserve, California, USA - 14_1009_16_40cm | ecosystem: Environmental > Terrestrial > Soil > Grasslands | place: USA...
AACTTCAACCATTGCCGCCGACATTGCGGGCGCCGAATCGATCACCAACCGCGGCCGAATGGACGTCAGCCCCGGCCGTAGTGTCACGGCGGTTCGGACGCTGACGAATGAGCCTGGCGGACTACTCACATGGGGGGTCGGCACGCTTATGGCGGGCGCACCGATCAACAACGGCGGACGGATCAGCGGCTACGGAACGCTCGTCGCGCCGTCCGTGGGCAATACGGGCCGAATGGAGTTCACCGGACCAACGACGATCTCCGGCGCAGTCACGAACTCCGGCACGATCATCAACTCGGCCGCCGCGCACTTCACGGCTCTGTATACCGAGGCCGGCGCGTACGATTCGCGCGGTGGGGAGACCGACTTTTCGGACGTCACGATCGGCCCCGACGGCTACTGGATCGCGGCGCCGGGGGATCAGTTCTCGGTGAACAAGGACCTCCGCATCAGCAGCCGGCAGGCCGGGCTGTGGGACACCGCGGCGGCGCGGCTGACGTTCACCGGCGCGCCCGGCAGCCTCTCCGTTCTGGACGTACCGGGGGCGGACCTCGGCCCGCACTACGAAGGCTACCGCGCCAATTTCGCCTGGGGCGCGCTGGAGCTGCCCGCCGGACTGAACCTCCAGTTGCGCGACGCGGACGCCCAAGTCTTCGGCGGGCTCTACGTCCACAGCCTGCTTCTCGGCGGCGGGACGGAACAGATCGGGACGATCAGCGCTCGCGGCCTGAACATCTACTACGACCCCGTTGCCCCGGGCAACGAATACCTCGGCGCCCGGACCTACCGCCTCGCGGGCGGCGGTGCAGTCATACCGGTGCCGGAGCCGGCGTGCCCGCTCCTGCTACTGGCCGCTGCTGCGATCGCCGCGTCGGCTCGCCGAAGGGGCGTGGGTAAGAGGGCATAAGCCTCAGAGGTCGGCGGTTCGGCAAACGGCGGCAGGTCGAGCGCACCGCGGGCGAGGACCGAAACATGCACGGACGCCAAAAGGACACCAAAAGGGGACATAAACCTTTTTTGCTCGCGGCGGCGGCGGCGGCGGGAAAAGGTTTATGTCCCCTTACCCGCGACCGAGTGGGCGAACGCGCGGCGCCGGGCGGTGAGCGATGGCAGCTTTTCCGGGGGGACCCCATGATCCATGCGAAGGCTTTGCTCGTCTTGATCGCGCCCTTCGTCCTGGCCGGCACGGCCCGCGGCGCCGCGCAATACCAGGCCACGGACATCGGCTCGCTCGGCGGCCGGGAGACCCTCGGCCTCGCGATCAATAACAACGGCGACGTCGCCGGCTCGTCCCAACTCCCGCCTCCTGCGCCGAACAGCCTCGGCGTCGCTCACCCGTTCCTCTACACGCGCTCGGGCGGGATCAAAGACCTCGGACTGCTACCCGGCCGGGTCGAGGGGCGGGCCACTGACCTGAACATCAACGGCGAAGTGGTCGGCCAGATGGGGTTTACCAACGGCTTCGTCTACTCCGGCGGGGTGCTGGCGCCCGTCCCCGTGCCGGCCGCCAGCCAGGGGACCCCGGCGTATGGCATCAACGACGCCGGCACGGTCGTGGGCTCGGTTTACCGTGAGGGCGGCCTCGGGAACACGATCTTCACGTACGCCGGCGGCGTGCTGACGGAACGGCCCGCGCCCCGGGCACTCGCCACCGCCTATGACATCAGCAACAGCGGCTACATCCTCGCCGACTACTCCAGGGAATACCCGCCCGGCGATCATTATCCCGTCGGCCTTATCTGGTCCCCGGCCGGTCAGTTGACGGAGTTGCGGGCGCCGCGGGGATGGAAGAGTTTGATCGCGGCGGGCATCAACGAGCAGGGGCACGTCGTAGGCATTGTAGGCCGCTTTCCCACCGACTTCGTAGAACACCCGTTCATGTTCCGGGACGGCCAAATCATCGACCTGGGGCTCCCAGCAGGATACAGCGTGGCGTGGGTGGCGGACGTCAACGAGGCGGATCAGGTCGTAGGCAACTACCAGAAGGGGTTCCAAAGTCCGTACCGCGCATTCCTGTACAGCGATGGGCGGTACACCGACCTGACGAGCGCGGTGACGCTTCCGGGCGGCTTCTCCATTACCAACGCGGCCGCGATCAACGACGTGGGCCAGATCGTCGTCCACGCCATAAATGCCCGCAACGAGACCCGCACGTTCCTCCTCACGCCCGTGCCCGAGCCGGCGGCCGGCGCCGCGGTCGTTGTCGCGGGGGCAATGACGCTGGCTCGGCGGCGCCGGCGCCCGATTGCCCCGCGGGCGGCGTTTAAGTTCAAGTGCCTCGCCTTCGGCCGGGACGCGAAGCTTTCCCGGGCTCTCCTCCTCTCAGCGCTGTTCTTCATGTTCGCCTCCGCCATCCCCTCGGTCGCGGCGGAGTACCGGGTTGTGGAGCTGCAACCCCGGCCATTTACCCACCCGGACGCGATGGCTATTTCCGGCGGGAACGTTGCCGGAAACGGTAACAATCCCTTTACCCACGCGCTGATGTGGGACAACAGAGGGCAAGTCATCGACCTGCACCCACAACGCTTCGTCATGTCCTGGGCCAATGACATTGACGGGAATCGCGTCGTGGGCTACGGCGGGTCGGACAACCCCAACCACGCACTCCTCTGGTCGGGAACTGCGGCGAGCGTGATCGATCTGCACCCCAGGGGAGCGCAGTTCTCCGAGGCGCTCGCCATCCACGGCACCCAGGTCGTCGGCAGGGGCGGCAGAATAGAACCATTCCATGCCCTGATGTGGCCGGACGGAACGCCCGGCAACGTCGTGGACCTCAACCCGGAAGGCTATGAGCTTTCAGGCGCCACCGCGACAACGGGGACACGACAGGGCGGCTACGGGTGGTTGAACGGCGGGCCCCGGGTGCTGCATCCACTCCTCTGGTCAGGTACGCCGGATAGTTTCATTGACCTGTTGCCCCCCGGGGGATTTGGCGGAGGGGTTTCGGCAATGTCCGGCGAGCAGCAGGTGGGAGCGGTCGGCTTCGGCGATGAAAACTCACTTGTCTCACATGCGATGCTGTGGACGGGGACGGCCGCAAGCGCGATGGATCTGCACCCCGCCGCGGGTTTCACGCAGACCTACGCAGACGACACCAACGGCCGCCAGCAGGTGGGTTACGGACAGGGGAACGTCACTGGCGGCATGGAACATGCGCTGCTGTGGAACGGTGACAACGTCGTGCAGGATCTGCACGGCTTCCTCCCCGCCGGCGCCGTGCGGTCATTCGCAGAGGGCATCGATGACGACGGGACCATCGTCGGCTACGCCATATTCGCCGGCGAGTCCACCCGTGCGTTCCTGTGGGTCCCCGTGCCCGAGCCGGCGGCCTGCGCCCTTTTTCTGCTCCCCGCGGCCCTCCTGTCCCGCCGCACTCGGGCCGCCTTCGGTCGGGACGGCGTGCGCGCCCGGGCACTCCTCCTTTCAGCCCTTTTTTTCATGTTTGCCTCCACCACCCCCACGGTCGCGGCGGAGTATCGGACCGTGGAGCTGCAAACCGGTTCGCGATCCATCCACGCGAGGGCGCAGGCCATTTCCGGCGGGATCGTGGCCGGCAACGCAAACGTTCCCAATACCCACGCGGTCATGTGGAACGACGTGGAGCGGCCTTTCACGGATCTGAACCCACGAGGCTTCGTCGGCTCCTACGCCGAGGACATTGACGGGAGCCTCGTGGTGGGGCATGGCGGGGTGAGTGCCACCCACGCACTGCTCTGGTCAGGGACTGCCGCGAGCGTGATTGACCTGCACCCGACGGGTGCGCAGTTCTCCGAGGCATTCGGCATCCACGGCAGCCAGGTCGTCGGCAGGGGCGGGAAATTAGAACCATTCCATGCCCTGATGTGGCCGGACGGAACACCCGGCAACGTCGTGGACCTCAACCCGGAAGGCTATGAGTTCTCAGGCGCCATCGCGACGACCGGGACGCGACAGGGCGGCTACGGGTCGTTAATCGGCGGGCACGGGGTCGGGCGGCCGCTCCTTTGGACGGGGACGCCCGACAGCGTCGTCGAGCTCTTCCCCGCCGGACCAACTGGCGGACTTATTGAGGCGATGGCCGGCGACCAGCAGGTGGGCGAGGTCGGCTTCGTCGGCGGCTCAGGCTCACACGCGACGTTGTGGACGGGGACGGCCGAGAGCGCCGTGGACCTGCACCCCGCGGGATACACGCGGACGATCGCAGCGGACACCAACGGCCGCCAGCAGGTGGGCTACGGGCAGGGCAGCGTCACCGGCAGCATGGATCACGCGCTGCTGTGGAACGGCAGCAACGTCGTGCTAGACCTGCACCGCTTTCTCCCCGCCGGCGCGGTGGCTTCATTCGCCAGCGGCATCGATGACGACGGCACAATCGTCGGCTCCGCCACGTTCGCGGACCAGTCCGCCCGCCCCGTCATGTGGGTCCCCGTGCCCGATCCGGCGAATTGCGCCATCTTCCTGCTCCCAGCGGCCCTCCTGTGCCGGCGCACGCGCACCGCACCGCGGGAGAGGAGCGAAACATGCACGTCCTAATCCGTTCCAAGACGCACGGCGGCTACGCCGTCGTCGATCAGATCAAGGTCAAGTGTCTCGCCTTTGGCCGGGGCGCGGCGCTTTCGCTGGCGATCCTCCTCTCAGCCCTTCTGGTCATGTTCGCTTCCACTACCCCGTCGGTCGCGGCGGAGTACCGGGTTGTGGAGCTGCAAACCGGTGGGCACAACTCAAAGGCGCAGGCCATTTCTGGCGGAAGCGTCGCCGGGAATACAAGCGACACCTTTTTCCACGCGCTGATGTGGAATGACAAAGGGGGGCCCTTCACCGATCTGAACCCACGACGCTTCGACATCTCCTACGCCGAGGACATTGACGGGAACCGCGTCGTGGGGTGGGGCGGGTCGTACCGCAACCACGCACTTCTCTGGTCGGGGTCTGCCGCGAGCGCGGTTGACCTGAACCCTACCGGTGCGGAGTTCTCCCAGGCATTCGGCATCCGCGGCAGCCAGGTCGTCGGCAGGGGCGGCAAAATAGAACCATTCCATGCCCTGATGTGGCCGGACGGAACGCCCGGCAACGTCGTGGACCTCAACCCGCGAGGCTATGAGCTGTCGGGCGCCGTCGCGACGACCGGGACGCGACAGGGTGGCTACGGGGTGCTGAACGGCGGGCACGGGGTGGTGCGGCCGCTCCTCTGGTCGAGTACCCCTGACACCTTCGTCGACCTCTTGCCCCCCGGAGCATTTGGCGGAATCGTTACGGCGATGTCCGGCGACCAGCAGGTGGGCTTTGTCGCGTCGGTCGAGGGCCCAGTCTCACACGCCATGCTGTGGACGGGGACGGCCGCGAGCGCCGTGGACCTGCACCCCGCGGTGGGATTCACGGAAACGACTGCAGAGGACACCAACGGTCGCCAGCAGGTGGGCTACGGGAAGGGTAGCGTCACCGGCGGGACGTTTCATGCGCTGCTGTGGGACGGGGACAACGTCGTGCAAGACCTGCACCGCTTCCTTCCCGCCGGCGCGGTGGCTTCAATCGCCAGCGGCATCGATGACGACGGGACCATCGTCGGCTCCGCCACGTTCGGCGGGCAGACCGTCCGCCCGATCATGTGGGTCCCCGTGCCCGATCCGGCGAATTGCGCCGTCTTCCTGCTCCCCGCGGCCCTCCTGTGCCGCCGCACGGGGCGGAGTAAGGGGACATGAATCTTTTCCATAACCGGCGGCTGCTGTTCGGGAGCGTGAAACGGGGTGGGGAGCTGAATGCGGATGAAACCGGGACGTAGCGGTTTCGGCCTGAACGGCGCCCAGTCGGCGTCGTGCGTTTGCATCGGCCGGGGGCGGCGAGAGTGGCTGGGTTAAGGCGTCGAAAAGTTGTCCGTTCCGGCGGACGCGGGGTCGGGGACTGCGGGCGGGCGGGGGTCTGGCGGCGTGGGGGTCGGGGTCTTACAATCGCGGGCATGCCCGACGTGCTGGTGGTGGATGATGAGCCGACGGTTTGCCGGACGCTGGCGCGGCTGTTTCGCAGCGAGGGGCACGACGCCGTCTGCGCCACCGGCGGCGAGGAGGCGCTGCGCTTCCTCGACGAGGACGGGCGGCCCAAGCTCATCGTGCTGGACGTGATGATGCCGGGGACGGACGGGCTGGCGGTGCTGCGGCGCTGCCGCGCCGCCGGGCGCACCGCCACCATCCCCATCGTCATGTACAGCGCCATCGACGACGAGGCGACGCGGGCGGAGGCGATGAGCCTGGGGGCCCAGGACTACGTCACCAAGGCGGGCGGGTTTGACCCGCTGTACCGACACGTCGTGCAATACCTCACGGGGCGGCCGGATTAGGTCGCAAGGAAAGGCTCACCGCTGCCCACTCGCGGGCGGTCGCCAATTCCGTTCGCTGCTTGCGGAGTACCGCAAGATCCTGCCGCGACTGATGGTCCATTGAGTTGAAGGCCGAGCTGACAACGACGCCGGAAACCCGCCCGCCGGGAAGATCCTCCAGCGCGTCGCTCAGGTCCGGGAGTTGTCGTCGGAGTACGCGGACTACTTTTTGATGGAGACGAGCCTTATCGCAAGCCCCTTCTTATGAACAACCTCCGCCGCGTCCACGAGGCCTTTGGTCACGTGCCGCACGATGGCGGCAGGACACTTGGAGAGCCACTTGGAGAGCGTGTGTTTCGCGTCGTGCGCGGCCCCGCCGTGCAAAGCGATCGCCTGAAGAATCGATTCAACTGCCAATCCCGCCAGGTAACTTGCCAGGACGTAATCGTGCGGCTTCTGGTCGATCATGCGTCTGGCCGCGGCGATCCGCGAGGCGGTCGAGTCGGTGCTGGGTGACGGTTAGAAGTTGAAGATCACGTCGAGGGCGAAGGTCACCTGGCTGTGTTTGCTCAGGCCGTCGAAGTAGTCTTCGGTCGAGTAGTCCCAGCGCAGCTCGGGGCGGACCTTCAGGTTCTGGCCGACTTCGTTCCGGGGGAAGGGCGTGATGGTGACGCCGCCGGTGAGCTCGAAGAGGTTCTGGTCCACGCCGGTGGTGAACCCGCCGCTGTCGCGGTACCACTCGGCGCGGGCGCCCAGGCTGTAGCGGTCGTCGACGCGGAAGACCGCGTAGCCGGCGGCGCCGTACCAGGTGGCGGTGGTGGTGCCGCCGGAAACCGTCGGCTCGGGCGCGTCGGGCTGCCAGCCGAAGACGAAGTCGCCCAGGAACGTCAGGTCGTCGGTGGCCTTGTGGGTGATGACGAAGTCGACGGCGGTGCGCCAGTCGCCCTTCTTGTCGTCCAGCTCCGGGCCGGTGATGAGCATGAAGGCGTAGCTGGTCCGGTCGCTGAGGGTGTGGCGGGCGCGGCCGAAGAAATCGATCATCCCGTTGTTGTCCTCCAGCGCCTGTCCCCAGCCGCGCGAGATGCCGGCCTCCAGGCTCCAATCGTCGCTGAGGTTGTAGAGGCCACTGACGCCGGTCAGGGTGAACGGCAGTGCGGCGCCGAAGGTGTAGCTGTGCGAGTAGAAGACGCTGGCGTTGGGGTCGACCTGCTTGAAGAACAGGAACTTGCCGGCGCGGATGCGCAGGCCTGATCCCCAGGGCACGGCAATGTCGACGTACGCCTGGAGCAGGTCGAACTGGTTTTCCGGACCGTCGAACAGGTCCTGGTTGTCGCCCAGGCCGTGGGCGTGGAGGAAGCGGGCGTCGCTTCCGTAGAGCATTTCGACTCGGCCGCCGACGTCCCACTCGTCGCGGTTGGGCATCACGATGCGCTCGGCGGCGAGGTCGAGCTGGTTGAAGAGCAGGTCGGCGTGCTGCTTGAAGTCGAAGACCCGACCGGCGTTGAAGTCGCCGGCGGGGTCGACAAAGTTGTACTCGAAGGAAGCTTCGACGTGGCCGAACAGGTTGATCCGCGCGTCCTCCAATCCGTCGGCCAGGCCGTGCTGGTCGAGCAGGGACATCAGGGGCCGGCGGCGGGTGGGGGCGATGGCAGGGTAATACTTTTCGCCGAAGGGGGACTGATCAGCCGGCGGAGGGGAAGTGGTGGCGGCGGCTTCGTTTTCGGGCGCCGCGACGGTATCCGCCGCCGAGACCACCGCCGCATTTCCGCCGACGATCAGCAGTGCCGCGAAGGCGGTCAGTCCGATCAACCTGGCTGAGAACCTCATGTGTCTCCTTCCCTTCGCCGGTGCGGGCGGAGTTATCGGACCAGTGTGCAAGGACTGCACAACCGGAATAAACGCGCCCGTCGGCAACCTCCCGATCCACCCGCGCCACCCGCTCCGCCGAGGCGGGAGGCGCGGCCTATTTTGCCTACGCTAACACAACCCTTGGCAGCTTCGGAGATTCCGTCACTTTGACGACAGCGGCCGCGTCGCCGCTGAAGAATTCGACAGCCGCAGCGCGACCGGCTCCGGCGCCGATTTGCGGTTCGAGCACGCGGGCCGCCGCCCCGACCTAAGGACCTTTGGCGCGGCGCTGTTTCCGACTTCCCCTATGCCGCAAACCCCAACCTTGACAGTTTTTGGCCCCTACATCTATAGTGCCCCTCGGGTGTCCTGCAACGGGAAGTGCCCCTCGAGCTGTGGGTGTGTGGATCGAGACAGTTTCGAGTGCCGAATCCTTCTGAGCGCTAGAATGGGCCCCCGCCGCGGCGGGGTGGAAATGCGGCTTGAACGCGGGCATGTCCCTCCGGGGAGTGGAGGGCAGGTTAGGCGTCCCTGGTCGAAGTTCGGCCCCCAGCGGCGGCCGGATTTGTTTGCGCAGCCTTCCACGGCCCCAGACGCCCCGCCGGTGGGCGCCTTTGGGCATGGAGGCGGCGCGACGGCCAGATGGGGCTGGGTTGGTAGCGGTGTACGGCTGTACGAAAGGTCGGAGCAAGCCGCTGTGTTGCGTTTTGTTTGCGCAGGAGATGCTTGTGAGCCTTAGCCTCAGGTCGCGTCGGCATGTCAATCGTCCCGGACCGGTGAGCCGTCGATCGCGCCAGGCGATCACTCCGAACACCGAGCGTTTGGAAGACCGGGTACTGCTCGCGACGCACCTGTCCCCCACCGCCGACACGTTCGTCCGCAACAACGCCTTCGCCGACGCCAATTACGGCGCCAGCCCGTTCCTGTGGGTCAAGACGCAGACGCCCAACGGCGGCGACAGCCGAAACGCCTTCCTGAAGTTCAATGCCGACGGCCTGAGCGCCGACGAGATCGGCTCGGCCACGCTCTACCTCGCCGGCGCCCTCCAGGCCCCGGCCACGCCCCCGATCACGGTCGGCATCTTCGGCGTCGCGGACACCTCCTGGCAGGAAGGCAACGGCAACGTCTCGGTGCGCCGCCGCGGGTCGCCCGGCGGCGGGGGCAGCCAGCTCACGGGCACCGCGCTGGGGGACGGCTACGATACGGCCGGCGGAATGGACTGGAACAACCAGCCCGCCACCTCGGCCAGCCCCCTCGCCACCGCCCGCGTCGAGCGCGACACCTTCAACACCTACGCCTTCGACCTCACGCAGTACATCCGCGACCAGGTCCGCGCCGGTAACAGCACCGTCTCGGTTGCGATCAAGGGCAATGAGGCGACGACCGCGTTCATGCGCTTCATTTCCAGCGATTTCGACGGCCCGGGCAAGCCGCTGCTCGTCGTCACCCGCGCCGGCGACCCGAGCGGCTCGTTCGTCCGCGCCAACATCACCGCCCCGGACGTAACCGGCGGCGGCGGGGCCACGCACACCGTCGTCGTCTCCTATAACGGCGACGCCGACGTCGATTTGAGCCGCTTCGGCACCGACGACATCCGCGTCCGCCGCGCCGACGGCGCGGCCCTGGAGGTGATCGACTACGCCCCCGACGCGCCGTTCAACCAGGCCGCCGTCAACGTCACCTACTTCATCGGCGCCCCCGGGGGGACGTGGGACCCGTCGGACAACGGCGTGTACACGGTGGAGCTGCCCCGGAACGCGACGCGCGACGTCGCCGGCAACGAGAACGCCGCCAGCCTCGGCTCCTTCCGCGTCGCCGTCGCCGACACGCAGTCGCCGTCGGCGATCGTGGTCGCCGGGCCGGTCACGACGGCCGGCGACGCGACCTACACCTTCACCGTCAACTACAGCGACGACGTCGCCATCGACGCCGAGAGCATCAACATCAACAACGTCGGGGTGACCGGCCAGGGCGGCTCGATCACGCTGCCGGTCACGCAGGTGACGCTGTCACCCGACGCCGACGCCGCCCAGGTCGCGGCGACATACACGGTGCTGGCGCCCGGCGGCGAGTGGGACGCCACCGACAACGGCGCCTACAGCATCGTCCCGCGCAACACCCAGGTCCGCGACACCGCCGGCCACGACCTCAGCGAGGGGCTGGGCACCTTCCTGGTTTCAATCGGCCCACCGGACGACGAGCCCCCGGTCGTTTCCGGCATTTCGGCGCTGAACATAACCAGCCCCGGCGGCACGAGCCACGACATCACCGTCATTTACAGCGACAACGTCGCCGTCGACGTCTCCTCGATCGATTCCACCGACATCACGGTCTCGGGCCCGCGCGGGAACCTGGCGGTCTCGCAGCCGCAGGTGAGCCAGCCGTCCGACGGCTCCCCGCGGACGGTGACCTACCGGGTGACGCCGCCGGACGGGTCGTGGGACGCGGCCGACAACGGCACGTACACCATCCGCGTCAACGCCGGCTCGGTCCGCGACACGGCGGGGCTGGGGGTGGCGGAGCAGAGTAGCTCGTTCGAGGTCAATGCCACCGGCGCCGATACGACCCCGCCGAACGCGACGCTGACCAGTGCCCCCGCCATCACCACCGCCGGCGGCGACCGCTACAGCTTCGTCGTCACCTACAACGACAACGTCGCCGTCCGCGCCTCCACCCTCGAAGCCAACGACGTCCTCGTCACCGATCTCGGCGGCGCGCCGCTCCAGGTCATCGGCGTCGCGGTCGACCCAAATACCGACGCGTCCGCAATCGCCGTGACCTACACCGTAGCCGCCCCCGGGGGGTCATGGGACACGTCGGACAACACTTCTTACACGATCACCGTCAATGCCAACCAGGTCGCCGACACCGGCGGCAACCTGCTGCCCGGACCCGTGCAGGTCGGGTCATTCCAGGTGAACGTGCCCGCCGTCGATAACCAGCGGCCGACGGCCACGGTTGACGCCCTGTCGGTCACGTCCGGGGGCGCCGGGACCTACGCCTTCACCGTCACCTACCACGACAACGCGGGAATCAACCAGCTTACGGT
>Ga0066710_100006096_pt1 | contig 11186 bp, 9 predicted proteins | sample GraSoiAngelo_159_FD_79666 | JGI IMG/M metagenome (GOLD analysis project Ga0066710, IMG submission 79666) | Grasslands soil microbial communities from the Angelo Coastal Reserve, California, USA - 14_1009_16_40cm | ecosystem: Environmental > Terrestrial > Soil > Grasslands | place: USA...
GAAGCGCTCCGCGGCCAGGTAGAGATCAGTCCCCACGGCCCCTAATTCCGGTTTGATGGCGCCGACGATGGATGGACCGTGAGACGAGAAATCCGGCACCGTGTCGAACACCGGCGTGTCCACAGCGAAAAACGCGGGATCAAGCGTCCCCGGATAACCGGGATGAGCATCGACGAAGCTCCTCAAAGCGAAACCATCGGTTGATCCGATCAGCACCGCGGGGATTTGAGTACTGGTCAGGCCACCGGGGGGAATGAGATCATCCGTGTTGGCCTGGTAAAAAATCACGCCGACGCCGCCGGCGTTCTGCACGTTGTCCACTTTCACCGCGAAATTACAATTGCCGCGCTCAATCAGCACAATTGCGCCGTGAGCCGATGAAGCGGGCAAAGGAGAGCAGCCCAGCGGATCACTGGAAAGGACGGCGACATCCCGTAGAGGCGCGGTCAAAGGCGAGGCTGGGAGAGGGCCGTCACTGAATAGCGCAAACATCTGCTGCAGATTGGAAGGCACAGTGCTGCCGCTCAAACGTACTCTGAAAACAAATTGATGTGAGTTGGTGGTGGCGCCAGCGGCGATGGCGGAGGGCGCATCGCCCGGCGAATCGATGGTGCCGAGCGTCGGAACATTTTTCCCGAAATCACCCTCGTTGCCCGCCGCGGCTACCACCAACATTCCCGAGCGCACGGCGTTTTCAACCGCGGTGGCCTCAGGATCGCACGGTGTCGAGCCGGTTTCGCCACAAGCTGCGCCTACATCGAGTGGTCCACCGAAGGCCGAGCTGCCGAGCGAAAGCACGGCGATCTGCATGCCGTCGTTAAGGGCATCGCTGATGGCGCTGATGACGACATCCCCAGTAGTAAAATCGTTCACTCCAGGAGAGCCGAACACCTTGTAACTGCCCAAATACGCTTTGGGCGCCATTCCGGTGATGGTGCCGCTCGGGCCGCTGTTGGTTTCACCAGCCGCGGCCATGGCGACTGCCGTGCCATGCCCTACGCGATCGCGCGCAGAGTTATCGTCGGGCCGTGAGGTGGCGGCCACGTCAGGTGGAGTTCCCGCGGAGAGTTGCTTGACGTAACTTCGGGCCACGATCACTTTGTGATTGGTGAAGGCGCAATCGGCGGGCGCGCACTTAGGGAATCCGGAAGGAACCGGGAGGGCATTGTCTTGAAACGCTGGATGGGTTTGATCGATGCCGGTGTCGATGATGGCAATCCTTACGCCCAGGCCGGCTTGCTGCACTCCGCCTACGGCGTTCCACGCAGCCGGAGCGTTCATCAGTTGAACGGCACGGTCGAGCAGCCGGTGAAACCTACGCAAGGGGCGAACGGCCGCGACCCCGGGCAGGGCACGAAGTTCTGCAACGCGGTCCGGCGTGGCGAGCACGAAGATGGCATTGAGGACGGTGCTGACTGAACCGCTCACGACGAACGTGCGCCTGGCGAGTTCCTGCTTCAGAGAATCCTGCTGTGCCTCGACTCTCTGGCGGTGCGTGTCGACCACGCTCCGCGGCGCATTCTGGTGAGAAGACGCAAATTCTGCCGCGGACGGGTCACTGAGAATCAGAGCGTAACGCTCGTAAATCTTCGCAGCGCCTAGCGGGCGGATCCCGAGGGTAAAGACAAGTAAGAGGACAAGAACGTACGTCTGGCCGAGTTTCATCACACCATCGCGACGAACAAACGAACTCGAGGGTTACATTATTGTTGCGGCTTGAGAGGAAGGACGGGCCTAAACGAACACAAACACCGTACGCCAGAGTGCGACCACTAGAGCGTGGGCCACCATGCTGGCGCGGATGCTTGCAGCTTTGTGATATGCCAGGCCGTAAAAACATCCGGCGACCGCGGCTACGATGGCCAGCTTCCAGTTCGGAAAGCCGCGAAACCAGAGATGGGCGGCTCCGAATAAAAGCGACACCGCGGCGAGCGCCAGGTACCGGTTTCCAGTCCATTCAGCCAGCCAGTTCTGCAGCAGGCCGCGAAAGAAAAATTCCTCTCCCAGAGCCACCACCCATAAGATGCCAAAAAAAATGGCTAACGTCTGCCAGAACGGGATGGTGGGGTACGCGAGGTGGCCCAAGCCAAGGCCGATCACCAAGGGCAATCCGACGGGCAGGAAATAGAAAAAGTAGCGCACGCCTGTGATCCACTCCTTCTGGCTCGGAAGAAATCCGAATCGTACACGGTGCACGCGCCGCAGCTCGAGCATCACCAGTGCACCGCAGTGTACGAGCATGAGCTTGCCCAGAATATCGATGCGCACGCGAACGGGCGAGGAGTAAATGTCATCGAAGACGCGAAGTAGCACCATGGCGGCGACGAAGGCCAGAAACAGCAAGTCCAGAAGGGGAGAAGCCTTCAACATGACATACCAAAAGCAGAGGATCGCGGTGATTCCCGCGAGCGCGACAAAAGACAACCAGCGAAACTGACCCGTTGCGATGCTGTAGACCAGGTACGGCAGGACGCCCGAGCCCGCCGTCAGAAATGCCAGTTGCGCAGGTGTGAAGCGAGTTCTTAGCCGCAGGCGGATCGTTTCAAATCCCGGGACCAGATAAAATGAGTATTCAAGCAGGAAAGCGGCCACAATCGGCACGGCCGCCCACATGGGAATGTTTCTCTCGCGAGCATACAGGAAACCAGCGGCGCTCAACGCAATCCAGCCGGTCACCAGGGCCGCCCGGAAGGCGCCGAGCGTTTGGATCATCGGCATCATTCTAGCATCGGCCATTGTGGGCCTCATTGACGCGGAAGAGCCAACAGCCGCGGACCTTGTGAGGCGCGTTGCGCAGGCGGAGAGCGAAACTGAAGCGGCGCGCAACCAGTACGCCTACAGGCAGTCATTCACGATTCAGGAGCTGAGCGAGCACGGCGCCGCGGTGGGCGAATACCGCGACACACGTGATGTGATTTTTTCTCCCACCCAGGAGCGCACCGAAAAGGCAGCCGGAAGTCCGCTGTCGACACTCAAGAATCTGAAGCTCACCGATGAGGACTTCGAGGACATCCGCAATATCCAGCCGTTGATGCTGGTCCGGGAATCACTGCCGATCTATGAAACGCGTTACCGCGGTGAAGAGAAGATGGACGATCTGGAGTGCTACGTGCTGCAGGTGCGTCCGCGGCAGATCCTCTCCGGCCAACGCCTGTTCGATGGCATGATCTGGATCAAGAAAGACGATTACGCCATCGTGCGTACCGAAGGCCAGGCGGTGCCGCAGATCCGCAGCATGAAACAAGAGAATCTGTTTCCGCGCTTCACCACGATCCGCAAGCCCATCGACGGCAAGCACTGGTTTCCGGTGTACACCTACGCCGACGACACGTTGGGATTCCGCACTGGACCGCAGCGCATCCGGCTGATGATCCGCTACAGCAACTACAAGCGTTTCGGTTCGGAGTCCTCGATCACGTTTGGAAAATAGCTCCATGGCCGGATCGTCGTACTTGTGAATCAACACTCTGCAAGCGCAAGCGAGATGATCGCCTTGCAACGGCTCCTATCCTTAGCCTTACTCGAAATTCTCCACCAGCATCAGATCGCTGCTTGCTGGCTTATGCTGCGCGTATAGCAACCACTGCTCATCCGGCGAGACGGCGAGGCCAGCAATAAACATCGAGATCCGTCGAGGCAATGATCTTCGTTGTCTGGTCGCCGCAACTCAAGAACTGGATGAGCTTCTTGCTGGCGCGTGAATCCGGCTGGGTCATGAAATAAATGCCGTGGCCGGTCACCGCGTAATTGAACAGCACGACTGATTCGAGGACCAGGGCTTCCGGACCTCCCTCCGCCGGCATCCGACACAGGACGGTGTTCCGGTCTTTGGATCTTATGTAATACAGATACTTGCCGTCGGGCGACTCCGTGACAGCAAATCCACCATTCCCGGTCACCTGCGCTGCCGCGCCACCACTCGAGGGCATCTTCCAGATCTGGTCCTTGCCGCTGCGGTTCGAACTGAAATAGATCCTGCGCCCGTCTCTCGAGCAGTTGGAGAGCATGTTGTCGTCATCATTGGTCAAGCGCTGGGGTACTCCACCTTCCGCATTGATGATGTGAATCCGAGCTTTGTCTTCCACGCGCGAGTAAAATGCGATGCGCTGGCTGTCCGGTGACCACTGCGGCAGGCAGGTGAGCGGCCCGCCGAACGAAGGCAGTTGGCCGCAGTTCGAGCCATCGCTTGCACAGGCCCAGATTTCTAACCTGCCTGAACGGACGGATTCAAATGCGAACTTCAGGCCGTCTGGCGAATATTGGGCGAATTCATCATGTGTCGAAGAAATGAATTTGGTCGGCGCGCTGGCGCTGCCGGATTTCCGCCAATCGGGTATCTGGACGCGCCAGATATCCAGGTCGCCCCATGAACCGGCGGCATATGCCAGACGAGGCCCCTGTCTGGAAATCGTGGGAGAGCTTCCTCTAATCCGTCCCAGCCGCTGCGGCCTGCCAGGACTTCCGCCCAATCTGGGGAGGGCGATTTTCCACAAGCGACCACCTGAGCGAGCCGAGGAAAAGACAATGTCGCGTCCTTTGGAAGTCCATGCCGTTTCCTCCAGGATCGTGTTGTCGCAAGTGATTCGTTTGGGCTCTCCGTCGGGCACAAAAGCGGCACTGAAAGCCTGAAAATACAAATCTCTTGGACCCACACCAAGGCTCGACTCGCGTTTCCGACTTTGAAGTAGGAAACGGGCGAGGATGAATCTCAGTACCGCGCCAGTCCTTCACTCGACAGTTATTCTTCCGCAGTCTCAAGCAACTGCAAGATCAAGTCCTTTCTGGGCACGACGGCGAACGCCGTGCAGATTCAGATCTGTACCGCGCTGACCGCGATGATGGCGTTGCGGTACCTGCAATTGCGCTCCACGTTCCCGTGGAGTCTCTCCAATCTGGTGGCCTTATTAAGACAGCCACTGTTCGTCTACCGGGGTCTGTGGACCTGGCTCAACCACCCGTTCCAGGCGCCAGGCGCCAGACGCTCCGGTGCTGCAAATGCCGCTGTGGGATGCCGGTGGCTAATCGGGACAGCAACATGCTAGACACTAGGCAAACCTCGACGGCAGGAACCTCATTCCGCACTTGCTGCATCTGGCCCTGTTTCCTCAATACCATCAACGACCCCTTCATCGATTCCCAGCTAATTTGGACAGCCGTGTATTTCAAGAGACAAAATATATATTTTATTTTATTTCTTAATTTTTGTACTTTGGCTTCATGGGAATCTATGGAAAGCGGAATGCACGTACATGAGTGGTGACGGGTGTGGCGACGGGCCGCCAAATCGCGGGTGTCGGTCGCATTAGGATGACAAGACTTACTTGGGATGAATGAAAATCTGAGTGATGAAATAATCAGTATCGGGGCTGATCGCGATTCCCACGCCACTCTGAGAGAAGAGCGGATCAAGCAGGCTCTTTCGGTGTTCGGGGCTTCTCATCCAGCCTTCAACCCCGGACCGCACCGGGTCGTCGAGTCCCTTTTCCCGATAGATATTTTCGCCACACCTTGTCCAGCGGATACCAACGGCATCCAAACGCGCCACGAGTGCGCCGCGCTCGGGATCACTATGAGAAAAAAAGCCCCGCTGCATCATGTTGATGCTGTGCGAACGCGCCTGCTCCGCCACGGCATCATTCCACTGCAGTTCAGAAATACCGCGCAGCCGCCGCTGCCGGTTAGCCTCGTCGAACACTTTTTTCTCTAAGTCAATGAGAGGATCGTCTGGACGCGACTTGGCGGGTGCGCTGGTTTGCGAAGCGGGCGACACGGAAGGAGAGGTGCCGCATCCTGATCGAACAAGCAGCAGGCCCACCACGATGAATCCCCGCACATCATGAACCTGGCCGCGTAGCAACTGCAGGCTTAGGTTGACCGGTACGATGTGGTGTGAGAGTAACTTTGAGATCCATTTCAGTTACTTTTTCTCCAAGCCGCACCACCAGCTTTTTAGCTCCGTTATTTGGTGTCTGAGGTGCCGGTGCGGTGACGGGGAGAACATCGAACACGGCGTGCCGGGGCGAGAGGATTTCGGCGGACAGTGTCCAGCCGTCCTTCTTCAATTCCGCAAATTGCCCGTTCAGCGTGATGTCGGCCTCGGTGAGCATCCCCCACAGCGCTTCAACTGGCTGGTCCGCCTGAAGAACGTCCTGGATGAAGATCTGCTGAGCTTGAGTGATTCCGATCTTGCGATGGTATTGCTTCAATTTATGGTAGGTATGCGAGAGATCGACTTCTACCCACGACAGATCCAGCGAGAACAGGTGATTACTGATGGGCGCTTCGGCGTGCGTGTCCTGATTCTCATCATCAATCGTCACCGTGTTGTGAGACTCGGTGCGCATGCGGTAGTAGGTCCAGCGCTTCGGGCCGAAATAGCCAGGAAGGTTGTAGTCGTCCGGTCCGAGGTCGAGGGCCCAGCGAACTCCGCCGGCGTCGAGAACGAACGTGCCGAGATCCAGATGGCTGTGATTGATCTTGTTGTCTCCGCCCTTGACGCCAATGAAGATGGCATTGGGATCCTCCCAGGCGCTGCGCATGAATGCCACCTGTACGCTATGGAAGATGGCGTCCAACGGCCAGCCATCTTGTTTAGGGCTGCGAGCCTCGGGCTCATACCAGATGAGGTCCAGCGCATCCGAGTTCCCGCCGGCCTCGAGCAGCTTCTGCTCCTGCCAGGCGTACACGGGCTCGAAAAATCTGCGCGCGAGCCAAAACATTTCCGGAGCCGGCTCGGTGCGGTCATGAGCATCGGCGTAGTTGAATGTCTTGCCGGATGGACCGCTGAAGTAGACACGGAATCGTCCGGTCTTGTCAAAACCTTTGGATGCCGAAAGACCAAAATCGGTGCTCAGCGCGGAATCGAGCGCTGCCAGAAGGTAGACGGTGTAACTGGTGGCGTAATGCCAATACCCGGGCCCTTCGGCCCAGCCGCCGTCCGGTGAGTAGGAAGCCAGTGCGTGCTGGATGGAATCGAGCGCATAACGCAGCACGGCCCGGCTCTTATCAGGTTCGTCGTCCGCTATAGCGAGCGCACCCAGAGTGATGCCTCCGTTACAGACCTGATTCCAGTTGAAGCGGTTTGTCACCCAGGTGCCCGCGGGATGCTCGTAGACGGCGAGCGCCGGATCCAGTCCTTTTTCGATGATCGCCGCTCGAATCCAGCTTCGGTCTTCGGGCGAAAGCGCCGGATAGAGCCAGTCGTATCCAATAGCGAACGCATGCGTCATCTCAGCGGTATCGAGGAAATGCGATGGATTCCAATCCTTGAAATTGGCCGCCGCACGCAGTTCGCGAAGTGCGCGATCAAGATATGGTTTCTTGCCCTCTAGCCGGTAAAGCAACGCCAGCGTGTAGATGCGCTCCAAGACGTGCCGGCTTTGCGCGAGTAGACGGGGTCCCACCAGCTTGTATTCGACAGTGGGTGCGGTCATGAATTTTTCCGCGTCTCTCACTAGATCGGCGTGAATTTTCCGGGCGAGGGGATGCTGTTGGATCATGGCGCGGATGCGATCGAGATCACCGTCCCGCAGGATGAGACGCGGGTGCTCCGGCCGCAGAGTTTTCAGCGGGTTTTCGTCCGCGCCCCAGGCGAGCGCGGTTATCGCCCATAATGCGGCGATGACACGCCTCATACTTCGCTTATAGCACGGGGAGAATTAAGGAGTAGAATACGCGATGCGCTTTCTCGACGGCGAGGTGTGTCATGGATGGCCTGATGATGGATTTTCCGCTCACTCTGCACCATTTCTTGGAGCGCGCCGGACGGTTGCATCCGAATAAGGAGATAGTGACGCGCACGCCGAATGGGATTCATCGGTACCGCTATCGCGATTATTACAAGCGCACTCACCGACTGGCAAAAGCGCTGGAGAATTTGGGGGTCAAACCGGGTGAGCGCGTGGGAACGCTGGCCTGGAACAATTACCGGCACCTGGAGCTGTATTTCGCCATCCCGTGTTATGGGGCCGTGCTGCATACGTTGAATCTGCGGTTGCACCCCGACGATCTGGCCTACATCATCAACCATGCCGAGGATCGCGTGATTTTCGTCGACCTCTCTCTTGTTCCGATACTGGCCGGCATCCGCGGCAAGATCCCCTGCGTCCGGCAGTTTGTGGTGATGGGAGACAAGGCGGCCGCGCCCGATCCGAATTTTCCCGCCCTGGCTTACGAACACCTGGTCGCCGCGACTCCAGATGAGCTGTTTCAGTGGACCAAAATGCGTGAAAACAGCGCGGCCGTCATGTGCTACACCTCGGGCACTACTGGAAATCCAAAGGGCGTGGTCTACAGCCATCGCTCCCTGTTTCTCCACAGCATGGCGTTCACCATGGCGGACACGTTCTCACTCAGCGAGCGCGATGTTCTTTTGCAAGTGGTGCCCATGTTTCACGCCAACGGATGGGGTAAGCCGTTCGCTGCGATTATGGTGGGGGCCACGATCGTTTTGCCGGGCGAGCATCCGCAGCCGCGCGACATCGCGCAATTGATTCAGGACGAGCAGATAACCATCGTGGGCGGCGTGCCGACTATCTGGATTGGTCTTCACAACTTGCTTCAGGAAGAAAAGTTCGATGTCTCAAGCGTGCGTTTGCTTGTCGGCGCTGGCTCTGCCATTCCGCGCAACCTCATCGAGACTTATGCGAAGGAGTATGGAATCGAGCTGCGGCAGTTATGGGGCATGACCGAGACCACGCCTGTCGGGACCGTATCGGTGTTAAAGCGTCATTTCGACGGTTGCACCGAAGACGAGTGCTTCGCGACGCGCGCCAAACAGGGGCTTCCGGCAGTGGGTGTGGAGCTTCGCTGCGTGGACGATCAGGGCCGCGAGGTGCCGTGGGATGGCGCCACCATGGGCGAAATTCAGGTGCGCGGGCCGTGGGTGATCAAAGGCTACTACAACGATGCGCGATCAGCCGTAGCGTTTGCTGACGGATGGTTTCGCACCGGCGACGTCGCGACCATTGACGCCGAAGGCTACGTTCAACTGGTTGACCGGACCAAGGACGTCATCAAGAGCGGAGGCGAGTGGATTTCCAGCGTGGACCTGGAGAACGCCATTATGAGTCATCCGAAAGTGCTTGAGGCCGCGGTCATCGCTGTGGAGCACCCTAAGTGGCAGGAGCGGCCGCTGGCCATCGTGGTCCCAAAACCGCAGTTTCAGGACCGTGTTACTAAAGCTGAAATTCTGGAATACCTCGAGCCTCGTTTTGCGAAATGGTGGCTGCCGGATGATGTCGTGTTTGTGGATGCCCTTCCCAAGACCAGCGTGGGCAAGTTCGATAAGAAAGTAATGCGCGAGATGTACCAAGGTCATGAACAAAAGGCGGATGGCGAGAGGGCATGAACGAGTGCGTGCATATTCATCGCTTTACCGAAAGCGTTTGCAAGCGCGTGCTACGCTATCTGTTCCCGGTGGCGGAGGTGTAACACGTGGCCCGATCATTACACAGGAATCATGTCATCGAAACCGTATTTGCGATAAGCGCCATTGTTGCGCCAGCTTTCGCGCAATCTGCCGGTGAATATGCGCGGATTACGCTGAAGCCTGCCGAGCGATTCCAATTCATTGAAGGCTTCGGCGTGAACTTCACCTCGCCGTACTTCCGTGATGACCAGAAGGCGATGTTCGATACGCTCATCAAAGATCTGGGCGCGACCATGTTCCGCGTGGTGCCGTACCTGGTCTACAGCAACTGGGAAGAGGTGAACGATAACGACGATCCCAACGTGATGAACTGGGAATATTACAACGACCGCTACTCGACGCCGATTTGGGAAGCCACCTGGAACGCGCTGCGTTTTTTGAATTCCCGCGGCATCCGGCCGGTCATCGCCCTGATGGGTCCGGTGCCGGAGTGGATGCTGGATGATCATTGGACACCGCCGAAACACAAAGTTTGCCAGACCGATAGCAAACAGTTTCCTCTCAAACCTGCGATGTATGACGAATTCGCGGAAATGGTGGTCTCGATGGTGATGTACGCGCGGACGAAGGCTGGAATTGACTTCGAATATTTCAGCCCGTTCAACGAGACCGATTGTTATCCGCCCGAAGGTCCGCGCATTGATCCCGAAGAGTCGCCCAAGGTGTTGGCCGCGGTGGCGCGCCGTCTGCGAAAAGAAGGGCTGGGTGACATCAAGCTTACGCCGGCCGACCAGGCCGTCATCACGAACGACTACATCACTCCCATTCTGCGCGATCCGGATTTAATGAAACAGGTGGGGGTGTTTGCTTTGCACACGTACGGCGAGAACTCCGTGGGGCCGCACGTGGAGCGCGTGAAGAACAGCAATTACCCGCACGTACCGGTGTGGCTCACCGAGTACGGAGATTTGAATGATCGGGACAAAACCGCCGAGAACGATTGGAAAAAGTTTTCACTGGCGTCGAATCGGCGCGCGCTCATGGCGCTCAACCAGGGCGCGAGCGCGGTGTTTTACTTCGACGCTTTCGACGATTACGAAGAGTGCGCACGCCGGCTGACCTTTTACGGGCTATTCCGCAGCGCCGATCACATTTACGCGCCCAAGAAGCGCTATTACGCCACGCGCCAGCTCTACCATTTCGTCCGGCCGGGTGCGCAGCGCATTGGTCTTACAGCCGATATTCCGGGGCTGACGGTATCGGCGTTTCACGATGCTAGCGCCGGAACGCTGGTAGTGGTGGGACTGAAGGAGGGTGGACCGAAGACAGTGAACGTGGTGACGCCGCGCACTGCCGGCGTCGTGGACTCCTGGGATTTCTACATGACCACACGATCCGTCGATTGCTTGAAAGTCGCGACCGTCATGGCAGCCGACGGGACCGTCGAACTCGAATTGCCGAATGAGGCCGTGTTTACGCTGGTGGGGAAGCTGAAGAAGTAGCGGCCCGAAACGAACACGGACGTCCGTCAGCGTGCGGCACTCTGGCCGCGGAGCTCGGGAAGGGCCAGATAGCTGCGGACATTGTTATAGCAAATATTGCGGATCATGCCGCCTACCAGTCCTATATCTTGGGGCAGCTCGCCGCGCTGAATCTCTGAACCTAGCAACTCGCACAACACACGGCTAAAATACTGGTGGCGCGGGTACGACACGGAAGAACTGGAATCTGTCATCATCCCGGTGGAGCGATACAGCAAGCCGCGAGTGGAAAGAGCTTTGAGCAGCAACTCGATGCCTTCCTTGCAGTCGAGTAA
>Ga0066710_100006097_pt1 | contig 11186 bp, 9 predicted proteins | sample GraSoiAngelo_159_FD_79666 | JGI IMG/M metagenome (GOLD analysis project Ga0066710, IMG submission 79666) | Grasslands soil microbial communities from the Angelo Coastal Reserve, California, USA - 14_1009_16_40cm | ecosystem: Environmental > Terrestrial > Soil > Grasslands | place: USA...
TGTGTAAATCCTGCCTTCGGCGTCGCGGGCGAGTAGATCGGGATTCACCTTTTCCACTTCCTCAGCCACGAGGCCGAATTGCGGGATGCCGGCAGGATCAAGGTGATGCTTGTAACGGAAGGTGACCGGTTTTAGCGCCAGGATTACTTCGCTCGCCTTGTCCATCGGTTTGACCTCGTCTTTAAAACGCTCGGAGGACGTGACCGTACCGAGGTGCCCGTTGGTATCGATGATTACCCCTACGCCTCCGGCCACGGTGACTCCGCTAATCCCGGCGATGTAGGTGTTTGTTTGGGTTCTTGCTTTGGTGCCGATGCGAATGGTGTTGGAGTCGCCCGCCACACCTTTATTGCCTATGTCGATATTGTTACTCCCGGTCGTCAGACTTGACCCGGCTAAAAGGCCCAATCCGATATTGTTGCTGCCGGTGGCGTTCAAGAGCGCATTATAACCAATGGCCGTGTTGTCGATGCCGGTGGTGTTGCTAAAGAGTGCTTGATAACCGACTGCCGTGTTATTACTCCCGGTTGTATAGCTGTAGAGAGCTTGATAACCGTCGGCCGTGTTGCTGCTACCGGTTGAGCCAGGAGAAAACGGACCCTCCAGCGCTCCGACGCCGGTGGCCGTGTTGTTGTTGCCGGTCGTGTTGTTATCGAGCGCATTAAAACCGACGGCTGTGTTGTTGCTTCCGATTGTATTCGACTCCATTCCCATGATGGCCGTGTTGTAGCTGCCGGTGTTGTTTAAGAATAGTGAATAGGCGCCGATAGCCACATTACCGAAGCCAGTTGTATTGCTTTCCAATGTTGCCGCACCCACGGCCGTATTATTCTCGCCCGAAGTGTTGCTAGTAAGTGCCTGACGGCCGATAGCCGTGTTTTGACCAAACCCCGTGTCGTTCAAGAGTGCATCGTCACCCAAAAACGTATCATCGTTGCTGCCGCAGCCGTCTTGACAAAGCGCTCGTGCGGACGGCGAAAGCGCAAGAAAAACAGGCAAAAGCAATATTGTTGTGAACATGATGTTTCGATTTTTCATAATTAATTTCCTTTCTTGTTTTGGCTTTATCGGAGTTCTGTCGTCAGGTAGCACTCTCTAGACGTCCCAAGTCTGCGCCTATTATTGGTTTGGAACACCGATGAAAACGGTTGCCTTGCCGGGATTCGAACAAGCCGAAAGAGGACGATCTCGACCATGAAGATCCCGGTGCGGGAACCGGTCGGGCCGGAGCCTCCTTTGTTCTCGTGTCCGTTCATCGTCCCGACCTGATTGGTTGCGTGTCCGGGCCCTGGTAGGCGACGACGTCGCCGCTCTTGGTCGTGATGACCAGCCTCCCGTCGGCGACGATCGGCTCCGACGCCATCCCGCCCGGCAGCAAGCCGTCGAACAGAACTCGGCCGCTCGCCTGGTCGAGGGCGAAGATGTGCGGGTCGCCCTCCTCCAGGTCGGTGCCGACGTAGACGACGCCGTTCGCAAGCACGGGCGGGCCGTCAACCGGGCCGCCGAGCGCCGCCTGCCAGATCGGCGGTGGGAAGGCGTCGGTCGTGTCGAAGGCGTAGATGTTGCCGCCGCCGTCGCCGAGAACGACCCACGGGTCGGACTGGTTCGGGTCGCCGATCGCAGGCGAACCGGAGATCGGCCCGCCGGCGGCGAAGCTCGCCACGATCGCCCCGCTGTGCGGATCGAGCGAGAACAGGTTGCCGGCCTGGTCGCCGACCAGGATGTTCGCGTTGCCGATCGACGGTGCGCCGAGCGAGCTGCCGGAGGGCACGGTCGACGAGAGGACGGCACCGGTGGCCGCGTCGAGCGCGTAGAGGGTGTCGCCGGCCGGGACGAGCACGCGGTCCGGGTCGCCAGGCTCGATCAGCACCGCGGCGGCCTTCGAGATGTCCCCGCCCTCGAGCACGGTCGCCCAGAGCCTTACGCCGTTGCCGTCGAAGGCGAACAGTGTATTGCCCGCGCCGGCGATCACCTTGCTATTCGGGTCTCCCATGCCTTGAATCACGAGCGGAGAGGCGGGCACGGACCCGAGGGCGACCTGCCAGAGCGGCGTCCCCGTGGTGCTGACCGCTTGCAGCACTCCGTCGCTCGTGCCGAAGATCACCTTTCCCTGCGGGTCGAGGCCCCGGATCACGGCCGGCGTCGTCGAGACGGGTCCCGAGGGGTAGTTGATGATGATCGCTCCGGTCGCGGGATCGAGGCCCAGCAGACCGTCGACCGTTCCGACGAAGACGAGCCCGTTCGCGTACACCGGCGACGACTCGCCGTCGGTCGAGACGTGCGCACGCCAGGCGACCGCGAGCATTCCCGCGTTGCCCGAACCGAGCACGTTCTCGAACGGGTTGAAGCAGCTGCGGCCGCCGTCGAAGCAGCCCTGGAGCCAGTCGGTACGGACGAGGAACAGCGCGCTGGCGGAGACGCCGCTCATCTGCCCGACGCCTCCACTGTGTGGTTGCCCGGCCCCGCTGCGGCCGGCACCTGGATATGCGTGTTGAACTTGCCCGTGCGGCCGGCCACAACCGAGCCGACCGTGGCTCCGTCGAAGTACAGGACCACGACCTCGCGGCCCGCGAAGCCGGACCCCTTCGCCTTGACGAGTGAGGTCGGGGGCCCGACGGCGGGGGTGAGCGCCAGCGTGGTTCCGCGAGCAGGGACGGCCGGTGTCGTCGACGAGGCCACAGCTGTCGCAGCTGCGACAAAAAATAATGAGCAAAACGTACGCCGCCATCGCGACGGCGTAAACGTGCGGTTTGGATTTGTGATCGTAGAATTCATATTGCTTGTTTTCCGTTCTTGTTTTGGCCTTTTCTGATTTGGGTCTTCACTGAGGTACTAGAGAAAGTCCGGCGCGAGGTTACGCGGAAAGTTTTGGAAATCTTTGGGGACCGCGGATGACGCAGATGTCACGGATAAGAGCAAAAACAGAAAACAGAAGTTTGCAGGCGGCACGCCCATTCGACTCTCGCTCAGGGCAGGCTCTGCCACTACAGGGAACCGACCGCGCTGCGGAGCCGGGATCGCCGATCCCGGCTACAACCGATCACTCATCACTCATCGCGGATCCGCCGATATCGACTGTGACTAGGCGGACAAACTGCCTGTGCGGGTGCAGGAAGCTGACTGCTTGCGAGAGCTGCGCGTTCCCCCGACCGCATAGGCGGTCCGATAGACGCTGGCGGGCCCCGCAACTTGACCCGAGGGCAGGGTGCCCTCGAGCATCGACGTCGTCTCTCCGCCACAGCCGAGCTTGACCAGTGCACAGTCCGACCTTCATGGCTCCACCTCGGTGGTGTGGGTCTTGCCGCGTTTTGAGGAAGGCCACGAGCTCGGCCGAGTCTCGCAACGGTTGGGCTGCGCGTGACCACGAGCGCTCACGTTCGTGCGTGCCCTTCAGTTATGGCCGCGCGGTGTGCATTCGCCGCTATAGTCGAAGGTCGGATTTCCGTCGGGTGTCACGCCGGTTCCGACGACCGCCAGCTCGCAGTCGTACCACTCGGCTCTCTCAGGGGCGTCGTTGCTGCGGGTCAGGTGGACACTACCGGTCTCCTCGCCGGTAACGAGGTTGACTTCGAAGCGCGATTCGTCGCTGCGAAGGATGACCGGAGCCGATCCGGCGATCGTTCCCGAGAAAAAGTTCGTCCCGGTGACGACCAGCGTGCCGGTGCAGAAGTCGAACTCCTGCGTGGGTTGATAGAGGACGTAGCCATTCAGGTCGCCGGTGAGCTTGACGATCTCGGTGACCTTCCGAATCATGCCGCATGCGGTGTTCTCCTCCGAGTGGATGATCGCCTCACTCGCGAAGTCCACCCCACTGCCGGACACCTGAATGGTTTCCTGCCCGCCTGTGGCGGGGTCCGACGCCTCGAGCGTCATCGCGCCAGCGAGCGCCGGCGGTATGCTCGCGGAGAAGGCAGTGCACAGCGCGGCCAAGAGTGACAGTCGGATTTTTATCATTCCTTTCTTGGTTTGACCCGCCAACGAGTGCTTTCGACTTTCCATAAGTGTTGTTCCCTTTCTTTCTTGTTTTGGCCTTCATTGGGTCCTCGTCATTGAGAACTCATTCCTGGCCTTCACTGAGGTACTAGAGAAAATCGAGCGTGAGGTTACGCGAAAAGTTTCGAAAACTTAAAAACCACCGATTACCCAGAGCGGCTTCGCCACAACCAAAGGTTTAACCACGAATGAACACAAACGGACACTAATGAAGCAGACAAAATTCGCGTTTATTCGTGTGCATTGGTGAGTAGAACGCCATGTCTGGAGGGAATCGAACTCATTAACTCGGAAGGCATTCGGAAGTTAATGCTTACAAAACATACAAACGAAACGACAAGGATACCTACTTTTGAATCTCTCGTGCCTTTCGCCTGTTTAGGGCGCAAATGGATCCTCGAAGCGCTATTGGCGCTGCGGTATTTGTCCCTCCTGCGTTGGCTGAACGGGCGACAGATATCGGCCGTAGCCCTCCTCCTTTAGTTTCTCCACCGGAATAAAGCGCAGCGCCGCGGAGTTAACACAGTAGCGTTCACCGGTCGGCGGAGGGCCATCGTCGAACACGTGGCCGAGGTGCGAATCGCTCGTTTTGGAACGGACCTCGGTGCGTTCCATGCCGAAAGAAGAATCCCGTTTCTCGGTTACGCAGCGTGGCGTTATCGGTTTGGCGAAGGTTGGCCAGCCCGTGCCGCTGTCGAATTTGTCCACAGAACTAAACAGCGGTTCACCGGTGATGATACCGACATAAATTCCCGCCCAGTGATTGTCACAGTAGGCGTTGTGGAATGGCGTCTCCGTGGCGGCTTCGCGCGTGCAATCACAACGATCGCGCCAAGCAACCCAAACCTGAGTGTATTACGCGACTCATCCGCATATATTAAACGCGTACTGTTCATAGCCAGAATTGCTGTCGTTTCCATAAGTTCGGATAGCTCTTGGAGAAGTCATTTTCGGCCCTCACTGAGGTACTAGAGAAAATCCGGCGTGAGGTTACGCGGAAAAATGCAGAAACAACCGCGGATGACGCGGATTTTACGGATAAGCACCGAATTTTATCGAAAAGATCGCTTCGGCGAGCCGCCGAAACCAGATTTCTACGGCGGCCCCCAGCGGTCGCGCGCTACCACCCTTTCTGAAGGACGTCCGTATCCGTGTTATCCGTGGTTAAGTCACTTCGGCGCCAGGGAGGCGACGATTTTTTCGAAGCGCGGATCGCCACGCAGCGGATCCCAAATCCGACTGGAAGTTAAGAGGCAGATCTGTTGGCAACTGCTTCATTTCTCCAAGCCAATCTTTTTGAGTACCGCGATGAAGCGAGGCTGCAAACGCAGGCCATCCCAGGCGGCGTCCGTTTTCAATTCCGGTAGCCAGGAAGCCCGCTCCTCCACGCCTCTTTCGAGCCAATCTAGCGCCGCCGAGTCGTCACCGCCATAGGCATAGTCCAAGGCAATGCGTAACGCTGATTGATACTTCCCCGCGGCGATGCGTTTTTGACGGAATTCGTTTTCCTTGCGGAAGTACGCCGGTATTCCGCCAGCTTGATAGGCACTGCCCATCTGGGCCATTTCGTCTTCGCTAAACAGTCCCTCCAAACGATTGCGCTTGCCTAAGGCGCTGAAAGCCTCAGCGGGCATCTTTTTGTCCAAGAAGACTGCGGCAAGCAGATCGTAGGCTAGTACACTATGCGGATCCATTGAGATCGTTTTCTCAAGCTGCTCCCGTGTGCGGTCAAAATCGCGCTCTGCCCAGAATCCAACCGCAACATTGTAACTGACCCGAACCGAAAGCGGGTCCAGGTCTCCTGCGCGCGCGAGTTCCTGGCGAGCTTCCTGGAAGCGCCCAAAGTCAACAAGGTATTCCCAGAAACCTATGCGTGCGCTCACGGAATTTGGATTGAGCCGAATGGCTTCTTTAAATTCCATCTCGGCTTCTTTGAATTTCCATTCGTATTGAAATTGCGTGTAGGCGAGTGCGGTGTGGGCTTCAGCCAACTCGGGATCGAGTTCCAATGCCCTCTGAGCCGCCTTCTTTGCTTCGGGAATGGCATCTCTGGGGGCCAGGTATCCCCAGAAAGCAGTCAGATTGTAGGCCTCCGCGAGACCTGCATAGGCAAGAGCGAACGTGGCATCCAAAGCAATTGCCTGGCGAAACAGTTGGATACTGTTGGCGAAACCTTTCTCGGTAAACTTGCTTAATTCAAAACGGCCCTGCAAATAAAGCTCATAAGCCTTCAAGTTCTCCGTCGGTTTTTTGACCAGCCGCTGTTTGTCTTCCATACCGAGCTGGATTTTCAGTGCGTCGGCGACGCGGTGAGAGATATCGCTGCGGATCTCAAGGATGTCGGTGATATCGCGGTCATAAGTTGCTGCCCACAAGTGATAGCCGTCGGCCACATTGTTCAGTTGCGCGCTAATGCGAACTTTGTTGCCAGCCTTGCTCACGCTGCCTTCCAGCACCGTGGGTACATTCAGTTGTTTGCCGATTTTGCGAATGTCCTCGGTCCTTCCTTTGAAAACGAAGGAGGAGGTGCGGGCTGGCACTCGCAGTCCTTTGATCTGAGACAGGGCGCTGCATAAATCCTCCGTAATGCCATCGCTCAGATACTCGTTCTCTTTGTCCGGACTCATATTGACAAAGGGCAACACGGCAACGCCTGCTCCTGGCGGCGCCGGTAATGATGTGCTCTTCCAAATCATTACACCCACCGTTGCGGCAAATGCGAGCGATAACCCCACTAGCAGCGCCGTTGTTGGATTCCGTTGTAACCATTTCTTACCCCGAGTGAAGACTCCAGCATGGCGGGCCCGGATCGGTTCGTTCCGCAACCAATGCTCAAGATCTTCGGCCAGTCCCGCGGCAGCGGGATAACGCTTCTTCGGATCTTTCTCGAGGCATTTCAGACAGATCGTTGCCAGATCGCGATCTATCTTCGGATTCCAGAGCCGCAGTTGCCGAGGCTCTTGTTCCAAAACCAGCCGGATCGTCTCATAGGTGGTTCCCCCGGCGAACGGTGGATGGCCAGTCAATAGTTGGTAAAATACTGCCCCGAGTCCGTAAACATCTGTCGCACTTGTGAGCTGCTCGTTATGACCGCTGGCTTGTTCAGGTGCCATGTAACTCGGCGTTCCCAACACGTCCATTGTGTGAGTGACAGTGCTTTTCGTTTCTAGCAGCCGGGCCAATCCGAAATCGGTGAGATGCGGTTCGCCTTTGGCATCGACGAGAACGTTGCCCGGCTTAATGTCGCGGTGCAGGATGCCGTGTTCATGCGCATAATGACCTGTGCGTGCCAGCTTCGCGATCAATTCCGCTGCGTTGCGGATCGAGATCGGCGTGCGCTTTGCCACCTCATCGAGTTGTCCGCCGTCGATGAACTTCATGCTGAAGTAGCAAGAACCCTCGCGTTCGCCCACTTCGTAAATGGGAACGATGCATGGATGATCGAGGTTCGCGGCCGCTTCGGCTTCCCGGCGAAACCGTTTCACGTGCGCCGTCGTGGCCCATGGGCCAAGGCCAATGACTTTTAGGGCAACGGTTCGGTTTAGACTTTTCTGACGCGCGCGATAAACGACTCCCTGACCGCCCCGGCCGAGTTCCTCGAGCAGTTCGTAGTCGCCGAAGTCCATCAACACGCCTGCAGCATGCGCTCGGCCGCTGTCGCGCGGGAGTGGTGTTGATTCTTTCTCTTCAGCTTCGTCTGCGAGCGCGCCGAGACCTGTCTCCAGAACGCAAGCCGGGCAAAGTCCTTTCGGCGCGTCGTCGAAGATTTTCTCTCCGCAGTTTTCGCAGACTCTAAGTACGCTGCTCATTCTCAAACCGATGAGACACGAATTTCACGAATTCACACCAATTGATGCACGGTTAACTCAAGCCTTATCAAGTTCGTGACAATTCGTGTAATTCGTGTCCTTACCCGCGCAACACGGAAATCAAATGGCGCAGTTCATCCTCAACGTCGCCCGGCGCTATTACAGTATGGGCGATTTCCTCGCGTAACAATACCCGGTAACGCTGGCGAAACCGATGAAACGCTTGCTTCACTGCGTTTTCGGTCATGCCCAACTTCTCAGCGATTTCCGCCTGGAGTGGCCGGCCTTGTTCGCCGACGAGGAATTCCTTTAACTGGTCGAACAATGGCCCGTGGCCCGCAGCCCGGTACTCAGCCTCCAATCGGGCGAGCACTTGCTCCAGCACCGCCAATGCCCAGCTGCGCTCGTAAAGCCGGTCAGCGCTTAACGTTTCCGCCAGCTCGAAATCGGCGGCCTCCGACTCAAGCAGTTCGTCTAAAGGGATCGACTGGCCGGTCTCGTAACGCTTCACTCCGCTGGCGCGGTGACGCTCGCTGCCCAGAAAACGTTTGAGTGAGACAAGCAGATAAAAACGCAAACGTCCCTTCTCGCGCCGGACTGTGTCTAAATTTCTATGTTCGAGCAGGCGCGCAAAAAATTCCTGGATTAGGTCCTGCGCCTCTTCTCGTGTAAGGCCTTGCCGCCGGGCAAATCCGTAGAGAGGTCGCCAATAAGTTCGACAGAGTATTTCGAGTGCTCTCTGTGCAGCGGGTGATTCGCCCTGCGCTTCGAGCACGACACTCCAATGAGTGGTGGTGAATGCTATCGCGCCACCATTGGCGCTTTGGATAGCGGGTGAACCGTTCATGAACTGGTGCTCCACACCTTCGTAGCCTTCCGCCTAAGAACGACTGCGTCAGCATTCTACAGAAAAAAGCGCAAGAAAAGCAAAGTAATTTTACGCAAAAGACGAGAAGTGATGTAGAAAGCTGCTCCCGGTTGCAAGCCGGTTCTTGCGCGTATGCGCAGGCGCCGCTGCCCGCTTACATCTTTGCTTTCGCCGGCGATCGCTTGCTGCGGTCTCGTTTCCTAGGCGCTTCCGATGCGATCGCGAAATCGATTTGCCGTTTGAAGGTATCGACGCGCACGACGAACACCCGCACCTCATCGCCTACGCTGAATCGTTTGCGCGATCGTCTGCCGATGAGGCGCCGTTGAGCTGGCTCGAATAAATAAAAATCGTCCGCCAGCGAAGAGACATGGACGAGACCCGTAATAAGCGCATCCGGCAGTTCAACGGCGAGGCCGTAATTACGGACATCGACAATTGCGGCGCGAAAGATCTGCGGGTTGCGTTCGTCGAGCTGGCGTTGGAAGAACTCGAGCTTCTTCATCCGAGCCGATTCGATTTCTGCATCGGCCGCGACGCGCTCGGTTGTTGAAACGTGCTCTGCGATCGAGGTGATCTGGCTCATGTCGATTCGCGGTTGCTGTTTCCCGTCGCGCTGTGCCAATGCGCGATGCACGACCAGATCGGCATAACGCCGAATCGGACTGGTGAAATGCAGGTAGTTGGGCTTTGCCAGTCCATAATGGCCGAGCGGCTGCGGAAAGTAGCGCGCGCGTTTCAAGCTTTTGAGCAAGCCGATTTTTAGTGCTTGCTCTTCGGGTTTTCCCCGAATCGCGGCAAGCAGACGCTGCACCTCAGCGCGATGTGCTAGATCGCCAACGTTGTAGTTAAAACTGAGAACAAATTCGCGATACTCCGCCAGTTTCTCCGGATCTGGATTCTCATGGATGCGATAAATCGTTGGGATGGCGCGCTTCTTCAGCTCGCGTGCTACGGCTTCGTTGGCGGCCAACATGCATTCCTCAATTAATTGGTGCGATTCATCATTCTCGACTCGCTCGAGTTTCGCGGGATAGCCGTTGTTATCGAGCCACACTTTTACTTCCGGAAAATCAAGGTCGAGCGAGCCGTGCGCGAATCGTTTCCGACGCAATAATGAAGCGAGTTCCCAGGCGACGTGCAGCCGTTCACCCAGTCTATCGCGAGGCGCGGACTTCAAAATCGCGTACGCCTCCTTGTAAGTAAGCCGGTGCGCGCTTCGAATCATGCTGCGGGCAAAGCGCGCGCTTTTCGCGACCCCGTTTTTATCGAACTGAATGAAAACCGAGTGAGTGAGCCGATCGACGCCGGCGTTGAGACTGCACACGCCGTTACTCAAACGCTCTGGCAACATAGGAATCACACGGTCAGGCAGGTAGACGCTGTTTCCGCGCCGGCGCGCTTCGCGATCGAGCGCGCTGGCCGGCGCTACGTAAGCGGCGACATCGGCAATGTGCACACCAAGATGCCAACCGCCGTTCTCCAGTTTCTCAACGTGAATCGCGTCATCGAAATCGCGCGCATCATCTGGATCGATGGTGACGATAAATTCTTTCCGCAAATCTTCGCGTCCCTCGAGTTGGCGTGCATCGATTTTTTCGGAAATCCCTTCCGCTTCGTCCGAAACTTCTCTCGGAAATTCTGTCGGGAGATGATATTTCCGGACGATCGACAACATATCGACGCCCGGCGCTGAGGCAGGTCCGAGGACTTCGATGATCTCGCCTTCTGGATTGACGTGACGTGATTCCCAGGCCTCGAGACGAACAACAACTTTGTCGCCAACTGTCGGGGTCGTTTCCGCTTGGCCATCTTGTTCGGGACGCACGTAAACGTCGTGCACAAGGCGCGGATCGTCTGGAATCACGTAATAAAAATTCCGCGAATGCTGCAGCGTCCCGACGATCGTAGCGTGGGCACGCTTCAAAATTCGGATCACGCGTCCTTCGGGCCGTCCCTTCGTGCGTCGGTAGGGCGCCTCCCGCGAGATACGAGCAACCACGCGGTCCCCGTGCATGGCTGTTCCCGTGTTTTCCGCCGCGATGAAAATATCTGGCTCGCCCGGTTTTTCGCTGATTAGAAATCCGTATCCCGCCTGATGAATATGGAGCGCGCCAGTGACCAGATCGGCCGCGGGCGGCAGAACATAGCGATTCCTCCGGATGCGCGCGATCTCGCCCGCACGTTCGAGTTCACGCAGCGCCTGGTTCAAACCCATGCGCACGCCGCTCTTCCGCCCGAGCGCTTTCGCCAGTTCGCTCTTGTCCAGCGGCCGATAGTCGGCCGACCCAAGAAGCGCGAGAATTTGTTCTTGAATATTACGTCCGTTTGAGGCCATCGCAGCGAAACAATGTCGTTGACTTATGGTCCATGTAACGCGGTTTCAACCGGAGGTCGAATAATGCAAAAAGCGATTACGGCTAGCGCATTTGCGATTGCACTGGCGGCAGTCGCTTCATTTGCGGCAGGAGGAGCCAAGATGAAAATCACAAGTTCTGCTTTTCAAGAAGGTGCAA
>Ga0066710_100006098_pt1 | contig 11185 bp, 8 predicted proteins | sample GraSoiAngelo_159_FD_79666 | JGI IMG/M metagenome (GOLD analysis project Ga0066710, IMG submission 79666) | Grasslands soil microbial communities from the Angelo Coastal Reserve, California, USA - 14_1009_16_40cm | ecosystem: Environmental > Terrestrial > Soil > Grasslands | place: USA...
CTGAATGCTGGTTGGCAGGTTATATCGGCAGTATTTATTTTCCGTAGCCAACAAGCGGACCGTACGCGCTCCCTCATATCCGGCACTCTTCAGCGCTTCGATTACCTGTGGCGTATATCGTCCACGGGGATAGCAGAACATTCTTACTCGGCTCCCCAAGATGTCTTCCAGAGTTGCTTTGCAGCCCGAGACCACTTGCTCGACGTTCTTCAGTGGAATTTCCGACATGATTTCATGGGCAATTCCATGACCGCCGATCTCGAATCCATTGCGGTTCAAAGATCTCAGATCGTCATGACTGAGAGCGGGATTTCCGTTGAAAGGTTCGACCGGAACATAAAACGTTCCACTCATCTGATGAGAGGCGAGCAACTCGGCAATCCGGAGGTCGCGGATGTCGCCATCGTCCCAACTCGTGGTTACGATTCTGAGTTTGTTATAGGTCACGGTTTAAACTCCCGCCCCCATAGACAACTCGGAAGGCAATTCATTAGCCTGCGCCGCCTTTCCCTTCTTGTATTTCCGCCGCAGGAATTCTGCAGCCCCAAGCGCAGCAAAGAAGTGCAGAGGAGGATGCAGGCTCAGGTCGGTCATGAAGAACATGCGGGTAGTGACCACGGTCAACACCGCCATGCCTTCGTAGGCCAATTGGCGATCGTACATATCGAGCTTCTTGCTGATGGTTCCTCGAACCAGGATGTACCAGGCCAGTCCCATCAGGATAATTACCGGTATCAAGCCCCACGCTCCCATGCCTACGGTAATCTCGACCCAGTCGCTATGGATGGTGGCAGTTGAGGTATATCCAATCTTGGCTAGCACGCCAAATCGTGCCGCAGCCCACATGCCCAGACCGGTGAAAGGATAATTGGAGAATTTTTCCAGTGCGACTTCCCACCATTCAATTCGGCCGCTCAGCGAATCGAACGCATTTGCACCCTGACCGCGTTGCACGTAAAGGTAGAGCGTCTCCCAGAAACCGCTCACAATAATGAGCATAGCGCTAGAGATGACGATCGTGGCCCCCTGGCCGACGCGGCTGGACAGCAAATAAATAAGGAAGACCGCGATACAGAAGCCCCCCAGTGCCGATCTCGTTTGCGCGAAGATGACTGTGACGAACCCGAACAGAAAAACAAACATGTACCAGGCCATGTTCTCCCGCTTGCGGTTCATGGGCAGCAGGCGGCACAGAGCCAGCGCGGTAAGACACGCGGCGTATTCGCCTATTTGATTGGAAGAAACATCGGGGAAGACTCCTTGCAGCCATACTCCCAGTTCGCCGATGCCCGCTTGCCCGTAAATGCCGCCCTTTGCCAGCGCGTCCAGCGGATCCCATATGCATCCCACCCAGACGTTTACCAGCATGATGCCGAACAGAATCCAAGTCCAGTCGGTGAATTTCTTCCACTCTTCCGATTTGGTGGCCATCACCAGAACGGCAGCCAGCAGGCACACATCGACTCCGTACTCGACGGCCTTGTAGAAAGTCCAGGCTGCATAAACCGACCAGATGGTGGAGAATAGGGCCATCAAATCAAACCAAATAAGAAGGCCGATGATTCCGCGGAATGTTGAGCTGAGCCACTCCACGCGTCGCATGAAGAGCTGTACCAGCAGGACCGAGCCAACAAAACCTACGGTGATAATGCGGAAAGCAGCGGCAGTATCGACCGGAGCTTCCATGCCCTCTGCGGCGGTACGTTTACGAAATACCAGGCCGCTAACAAAAATAATCATCCACATCCAGTGCCACCACCGCAAACTGCGCAGCATGCTTAAGGTGCCCTGCCACGCCTGACGGAAGGTGCGGTAGAAATAGATGATTCCGGGAATTCCCAGTGCCAGGAGCGAAAGGAAAACGTACGTGTCATAACTGCGATAACTGTGAAGGTGCTTGGTGACAAAGCTCTGGAGTTCCAGAATGGTGAAGAAACCTAATCCACCCAGAACAACGAACAGGATTATTTGCCAGGGGGGACCAGTTTCACTCGCACCCCGGGGTTTGAATCCCGATCCGTTCCCGAATTTTCCGGAATTGCCGCCGCTTGTCACTGGCATACTGTAATTACCTGCTTACCTGCTGCGCTAAGCGCTGTTCCGAACACTGCGCAGAAGCGGAAGACTCAGGTGTCCCCACCTTCCGCGAGCCGGTCGGATATCCCATGCAAGTCAAAACATCTCCCGCTTTATGCTCGATCATTTCCACTTGACGATCAGTCAATCGATTGCGCCAACCACCCACCGAGCCACTGCGGATAAAACGACTCTCTTCCGATCCTTTGGACTCTGGCGCGACGTCAGAGAGTTGCGGTGAGCGTTGCTCCTTCTCCTGCATTCTCTGCACCGTGTTATTGGCAATTGCGTTGCGAACGGTTTGCGCCTCAACATTGACCCCAAGGAAGTCCAGTACGTCGCTCACGACTTGCTGAGTGTTTCGCCGCATGTCTTCAAACTTGATCAAAAGAAAATTGGAAGTGCCAGCCAGCGATGATTCCACCCAACCCGGGACATGCTGATGCCAGGGAGTGAATGGATTCACTTCACCCCGCAGGAACTCGCGCAGGAAGCGATCAAAGTCGTCTGAAATCCAACCCAACGCTTTCTGATACGCAAATTCGGAAAGTACCACGTCGCGGACATCGCGCACCAGGTAAATGGCCTTTTGATATTGCTTGCGATAAGGCTCATGAGTTTTGATCAATCGTCCACCGCCCGGAAGCAGCGAAAGCGCGGGACCATGAAGCCCGACCTCAGCAATGATGTGATTCACCTCATTGAACCCGGCGCTCTGGCCGGGAGCAAGAATGTCAAACAGCACGAAGCGCAGCCACGTGTTGCCCGAACGCGGATAGGAAGCGATGAACGCATCTCTGGAATCCAAGCCCCAGTGGCGGACCGAGGTGAGTGGTGATCTCAGACCGGATTTCGCGACTTCGTACCAGACTCTTTTTGCCGTGATCAAGATCGTTTGCCTCCGGCCAAGTTCAATATCGCCACCAACTGGCGAGATATGCGACGGTACCACCGATCGAGCGGCGCAATCGTCGCAAGAGAGAGGGTGGGGCTATATACAAACCAACTTTGGGTCGTGGCGGCCGAAATCCGGGGTCCGATCCTGCTGTGGTTTGCATCGCCATCTTCGTTTCCTGTGTCATCTCCCAATCCTCCACAAGAACTAATTCACTATCGCGCGCAGTTTTCCATTGGACTTGTCTGCCTTGTTCAGCGTAGCTGTCTGCTTGCGGCGCGCTATGGGTTTCGCAGAAACGATAACCGAGAAGTGCTGGCCCACACTTTCTCTACCCATGGAGTGGTATTCAAACCCCGCTTTGCGGGCATCAGCAGGGTCATAAACGTTGCGTCCGTCTACCAGGACGGGGACCTCCATCAGATCACGAACTCGCCGAAGGTCGAGTTCCCTGAACTCGTGCCATTCCGTTAGCACCAGCAAGGCGTGAGCTCCAGCCGCGGCTTCGTAGGCGGTCCGGCAATAAGTAACTCGACCCGGCTCTGGCGGCAGAATGCGCTGCGCATTCGGCATGGCTTGAGGATCATATAAACGAAGCGATGCGCCTTCCTTCAGCAGCGCTTGAATCACCTTCAGGCTGGGAGCTTCGCGAATATCATCGGTGCGTGGTTTGAAAGCCAGTCCCAACACGGCAATAGTTTTACCCTGAGGCACCCACACTGCTTTGCGCACTTTTTTGAGAAAGAGCTCGATGCGCCGGGTGTTGATGCGTTCAACCTCTCGCAGCAGAGAACAATCGGCGCCATGCTCCTCACCCAGGTGAAGAAAGGCGCGCAGATCCTTGGGAAAACAATAGCCACCAAAACCGATACCGGCGGAAAGGAAACCCGTGCCGATACGGGGATCTAAACCAATGCCCCGCGCCACCTGTACCACATCGGCGCCAACTGACTCACAGATATCGCCCACCATATTGATGAAAGAGATCTTGGTCGACAGAAAAGCGTTCGCAGCATGCTTGATAAGTTCCGAGGTGGTGAGATTGGTAATCACAATTGGACATTGCAGTGGGCGGTAGATATTTTCCAGCAATTCACGCGCCCGCTCCGATTCCACACCAATCACAATCCGATCTGGCTTGAAGAAATTTTCAATAGCCCTTCCTTCCTGCAGAAACTCCGGATTAGAAGCGACATCGAATTGAGGCAGGACAGCTTGATTACGGCTGCGCTTCCCATTCTTGCCATTGGGACGCAGTTCCACGTGAGCATATCGCGCAATCGTCTTCTTCACCCATTGCGCGGTAATGGCAGGGACTGTGCTCTTTTCCACAATGAGCTTGTAGCCATTCAAATTGCGCGCGACCAGTCGCGCAATGGTCTCCACTTGCGTTAGGTCGGCCTTTCCATCGTCTCCCTGAGGCGTACCCACGCAGACGAAGAGAACGGTTGCCGCCGCGATGGCGCCGTCCACGTCTTCGGTTGGAGTGAAGAAACCGGACTCGAGGTGCTTTTTCAGGAGTGGTTCGAGATCAGGTTCGTAGAACCAGGATTTCCCGGCTTTCAACGATGCGATCGTTTCCGGATTCGAGTCCGCGCCAATCACTTCCCAACCCAGTTCAGCGAGTCCCAGTGCGGTTGGAAGTCCTACATGGCCCAGGCCCAAAACTGCGATTCGCGTTTTCGAAACATCTGTCTTCGTCGTTCGTCCATTTCCATTTCCAACCATTTGCCGACCCCTCCAGGGTAAGTGTTCTAAACGGTAGTGAAACAAGAATCAGTTTTGCTTGTTGGTTCAAAATACATTTAGACTTCTTCAACTTCGTAACCGGAGACCCGAACCGAGATTGACCTCTGAATCAAGTCAACAGATACGACCAGGCTTTGATCGGAATTCTTGGCAACCAGTGTCCCCACCACCCCATCCAGAGAGCCTCCCCGAATTCGTACGGGGTGGTTGATCTGGAGAAAGGGATAAGGCTCGAAAGGAATCTCGTTGTCGACGATGACTCGGATATCTTCAATCTGCTTGTCCGGAATCGGTGTACCGCGTCCTTGACTTCCCACAAAACCGGCGACTCCCGGAGTTCGCAGGACAGATATTCGCGCGTCCGGGGAGGGAGAAGTACGAACGAAAACATATCCGGGGAACAATGGGAGGTCGACTTCTTTGCGGCGATCGCTCCAGCGATGAATCTGAGTGATCAGAGGTAGAAAAGAAGAAATTCCCTTGTCCTGAATTTCGTCGGCGACCTTCTTTTCATGCCGCGAACGTGTCTGGACGGCGTACCAGTTTGTCTTCTCCGGCGCTGCCGATTCGGTTTTCCGCCAATTGAGCATAGCTCCGCCCTGTCAGTCCCAGGTTGAAGTCCCGGGCGCCTATAGGAAAACGCTTCTTACGCTTGCTTAAGAACCCAGTTTCCACACTTGCGTGCAGAAGCTGGGGCATTAGGGGAGAAACCACTGTTTAATGCCGTTATCAGTTACTAGTCGTAGAAATCGGTCACTTGCTGTCTTTGCTCTTACAGCCGGTCGTACAGATTCTGGGGAATGGGAAAGGTTCGTTTATTCAGTACTGCGCCCAAAAGCCGAACGTCGGCCGCCTCAAAGCTTTGCTTGGCTTTCAATGCCGCTTCGCGACGAGTGGTATTGGATTGCAAAACCAGGATGATCCCGTCCGAAAGCCGGCCCAGCGAAATAGCGTCGGCGTACAGATTGGCCGGGGGAGCATCGATCAGTACATAATCGAATTCGGCGCGCAGGTCAGCCATGCGGCTTCGCAGTCCTTCAGAACTAAGGGAACCGGCTGATTCTGGCGAACCGGAAGGTATAACCCAAAGGTTGCTGCCGGCAATCTGCTGGGCAAAAGTTCTCATCGTTCCGGGTTGCGAAATCGCTTCCGCCCATCCCACTCGGTTTTCAATATCGAAATAATTGTGTAGCGAAGGCGTGCGCAAATTGGCATCCACCACGCAGATCGAAGCTGTACTCTGTGCGGCCAAGGTCATGGCGGCGCTGGTGGAGATCCACGTCGCGCCATCGCCGTGCCCGACTGCTGAGAACACCACCAATCGCGGAGCATCCGGGCCTGAGGCGCGGAATACGCGTTGCACCAGCTTGAGAACTTCTTCGTCACCGACGCGCACAGATCTAGTGCCGTTATGCTCTGCTTTGACCGGCGGGGTCAAAGCCACGCGGGATGGTGATAGACCAAACTCCTGTTCCTTTTCCAACCGCTGCAACATTTCAAACGTTCTACTCAAGATCGTGTCCTCGTTTCCCTGACCAAAGAGCTGCGGTTCGTAAGATTAGTGACCATTTTTCTTAACCGTCCCGACCGGCACTTCGAAGCCGTTTTCGGGGATTGACGCAAACACTGGAACTTCCAGGAAGTCGCGGACCTCGTCCGGTGTCCGGAAAGAAGGATCCATGTAATCGGCGACCAACGCCGCACCGGCCGCAATCATTGCGGCGAACACCAGCGCCAGCGAAATCAGCAGTAATGGTGAATAGAGGCTGAGAATCGGGTACGTGGGAGGTTCCGCAATAATGACGTTGAGTACCCTTCGTTCGTCGAGCATGTCCTGAATACGCGCCTGTTCGCGCTTGGCCAGATAGAGCATGAAGTTAGACTCGGCAGCTTTGACTTCGCGCACCAGGTCGTCCTGGGTGATGCCTTTCTGATCGTAGGAAAGTGCTTTTTGCTGATACGCCCGAACAATCCTCGTATCCGCAGCAACCTGAGCCTGATAGCCGGCCAGATCGGACTGGGCTTTGGCTAATTCCTGATCAACCCACGTGTAGACAGGGTTCTGGTCTGTGGTGTTGTCGTTCAGCGGCGCCTTTTCCTGTTGTGCGATGGCAGCCTTGGTTTGTCCAATTTCCGTATCCACGTCCTGCACCAGGCGATAGCTGGGATCGTATTTCGCCATCAAACCCGTACGCTGCAATTCCAACGTGTTCAAAGTGGACTTGAGGTTGGACAACAGGGCGCCGTTGTCCGCAGTACGCACCTGGGTTGAAATGCGCGGTGGTAATGAGGCTTTCATCGAGCGCAGCTCACTAAGCCGCTGCTCAGTGGCGTGGGCATTCTTTTCCGCGGTGTGCTGATCCGCTTCAAAATCGTTGGCCTTCTCTACTGCGAGGCTGGTCTGGTTCGTGGCTGCGACTGCATCGTGAGTCTTGGCAAAATCAAGCAGGCTGGCTTCCGCGTCCGCCAGCTTTTTCCGGTAGTTTTCCGTCTGCTGGGAGAAGAAGTCGAACACCTTGGGCAAACGATTCACGGCCAGATGTTTCGCGACATAGAACCTAGTCAAATTGTTGGTGACGCAGTTCGACTGGACGGGATCGCCGTTGGAATAGGAGACCTGCATAAGCCCAGTACTGCTGACGACGCTGACTTGCAGGTCGGACGCCAGTTTCGAGACCGCGTTCGGAAAACGCTGGTCATCGTATCCAGGTAACAGTGCGGTTATCTTGCGCAGGTACGGGGTATAGAATTTGGGCTCGCCCCACATCGTCATGGGACAGGCTTCTACCACCTGACGCAGCAAGTCTTCGCTCTGCAGGATCTCTGATTCGTTGGTGATATCAATCGTGGTGGCACTGGCGTCAGTAGGCAACTGCGGACGCGGACTAGTGTCGGGAGTGACCGCGGGTTCGACGCGGTCGTGCTTAACCAGAATTTCGAAGTCAGACTCCCACTTCAGACCGAAGAAGTAGATTGCCACCAAGGCAGCCAGCAAGCTCCACAGAAATGCGGTGCGCATCAAGCGCCGGTGCCGGAAACCGACTGCGACAAATTGTTTCACGGTCGAGGAGATTGACTTCGAGGCGCCAAAACCGCTGGAGTTGCCATTGCCGTTATGCTTGCTGCCATTATTTTCCATTGATGCGTCTCCCTTTGCAGTCAGTAGCTCAGGCCTAGTACGGTCCGAAGGTCAGCCGGAATGTGTTGTAAGGAATCAGCGGCTGAATGCTGAGCAGCTTGGATAGAGTGTTCTTCGGAACGTAAAGCATGTCTCCTGGCTGCAGGTGCAGGTCTTCGGCAAGGTTGCCGGATTTGAGCATGTGTTTAATATCAATCTTTTGCGCTGAAACCCAATCTTCCGATACCCGCCGGAACAGATAGACTTGCGAGTGCTTGGCGCTTCCTGTGAAGCCCCCGGCAATTCCGATCGCCTGCACCACTGTGGTGTCGCCATGCAGATCATATTTGCCAGGCTTGCCGACTTCGCCATAAGCGACGAAAGAGGGAGCCACGAAGCTCTGAAGTGTAACCGTGACTACCGGGTCGTGAAGAATCTGGGTGTAGGTCTTACGCAGTGATTCCTGCATCTGCGGAGTCGTCATGCCCTCCACGTGCATATCATCCAATCCTCGCAAGCTGACGAAACCATCCGGCTGAACGGTGACGGTTTCGTTGAATTCGGGAGTGAAGGGAAAATCGAGAACGATGACATCGCCCTTCTGAACCTGATATCGGGGATTGCGCTGTTGCAGCTGCGGCACATTCGCCGGCGGTTGACTGCTGCTGGCATCTGCCTTGGCCATTTCGGTGGCAGAGTTCGGCGCTGCTGCTCCATCCTGATCATGGCTGTTGCCCGCGTAGGTCATGCCCGCAGCCAGCAAAACTAAAGTCAAAATCTGCGCTACCTTGTTAATCATCAGCATTTCTCCTCGATCGGATCTTCGAAGTGCGGACCCAAGGCCATTATCGAAAAATCTTTATCCACAATGTAAACAGCGCTGCTGGCACGTACATCCTGCAGCGCGTGTCACATAGGTCTGTTTTTATGACTGATTTCCAATGTTCAGAAATGTCCCACAATCGCTAGCATCCAAACCTTAAAATTCCGTAAAAGGACTGCTTAACGCCGTTTGCCTTTCGGCCCGCGACGTCCTGATGGTTGTCTTATGCAACACGAGCCGCCGGTGGGGGATTGCTGACGCATAACTTGTGAAAGCAACCACTATGCCATCTGGGGTTCGTCTGCCTCGCTTTGACGATAAATTGCAAACCCTTGTCATCATTCGGGTTCCGCAGTTTTTTGCGGGTTGCAAGTATCCACAAGATGAAGTCCAAGGGCATCAATGTTCAAAGTTTTGCATAACCGGAAAGATTGTTTTCGACAAGGGTGCTGTGCGAGTTCGGCCGGAACGCTCCGTCCGTCAATCTTTCTCTCGGAACGACCTCAGGGTTATGCATCGCAAATCAAAGGCGGGAAGCTTAAACCCAGATGCTATGCGCCGTCTATCGTGGACGAAAGACTTTGCGCGAAGAGTGAGACGAAAGTCCTCTAGCGAACGCGAATCAAGATGAAAGGAAACCAAGCCCGAGTGTTTCTAACACGCTCGAGCGTGAAGAATCTGCACAAGCGAAAGAAATCGGCCTCCTCGGTTGTAGCGGTTAAGAGTCTAGCCAGTGGGTTGAGGGGATCTAAACGTGGGGCCGGGTGCCAAATGTTTTCCCTGCTGAGTGCAAACTCTTGACTCTTGACAGATTAGAAGTTTTGGTCAAAAAATGACTAGCTCGGTCAAATCGCGCTTGGCGTGCGGTTTTGCCAAGGGCTTCCTTCCCCGGATCTGGCCTGCTATCTGCTTCACTCATGATTGGAAGTGAAAAGACTAGGTAGGAAGGATTCGTATGTTTGATAACCTGCGTGTCGATTTCGCAAGAGTGAGGTGGGATCGAAGGCGCATGATCGAGGAGACGGGATGGGGACGGTTCGTCTTCCTTCAGAACATCCGCGTGCTGCTGTCGCTGACCATCTGGTCCGTGATTTCCTACCGGTTTTCTCATTGGGTATACAAACTGCGCGTGCCAGTCATTAAGCAGATCTTGAATGTGGTCGCACTCGTGTTTCAGCGCTGGGTGGAACTGTGGACGGCATGTCATCTTTGCCGTGAGGCTGAAATCGGACCCGGACTGCTGATTCATAGTCCCTATTCGTCTGGTATCGGGCCTACACGAGTCGGAAAGAATTGCACGATCGGGATGGGTGTGTTGATTACGGGCGGCGCCAAGGGGGTTGGTGACAACGTTTATTTTGGTCCAGGCGCGAAAGTGATTGGCGACACCAGAATTGGAAACAACGTTGTGGTCGCCGCTAACAGCCTGGTAATTACCGATGTCCCCGACAACTGCACGGTGATCGGAGTGCCTGCAAGAATCACCGTAGGCGCGGGTATACCTAAGCGTTTTCCGACAGAGATACCAGCTTAAATTTGCCGCCCTTAGTTTGGGCTTGGGGAGACAGTCGCTCTTGGAGTTTGCTTGGAGTGAAGAACAGGTAGCCTTTCGGCGGGAAGTCATACGCTTCGCTCAACAGGAGCTGAACGAAAGGCTGATTGAACGCGACCTCGAAGAGGAATTTTCCTGGGACGCTTGGAAGAAGTGTGCCAACTTCGGCATCCAGGGATTACCGATTCCTGAGGAGTACGGCGGAGGCGGCGCCGATATTCTTACCACGGTATGCGGCCTGGAAGCCCTGGGTTATGGCTGTCGCGACAATGGTCTGATCTTCGCTCTCAATGCGCACATGTGGAGTTCAGAAATTCCACTGTTGACTTTTGGAAGCCCAGCTCAGAAAAAAAAATATCTAGCGAAGTTGGTGAATGGGGAATGGATAGGCATTCACGCCATGACCGAGCCGATGTCCGGCTCCGACGCTTTTAGTCTGCGAACTCGCGCGGAACGCAAAGGCGATTGTTATGTGATTAACGGATCGAAAACATTTATCAGCAATGCCCAAGTCGCAGAAATGGTCATTGTGTTCGCCAATCTGGATCCTTCGAAGGGTGCGGCAGGCATCAGCGCATTCATCGTTGATAAAGAAACGCCCGGTTTCACCATCAGTAAGAAGCTACACAAAATGGGGCTGCGCACCGCTCCCATGGCGGAGTTGGCTTTTGTGGACTGCGAGATTCCGGTAGAAAACCTTTTGGGCAAAGAAGGTGACGGACAGTTGATCTTTACATCGTCCATGGAGTGGGAGCGCATTTGCATTCTTGCAGGACATCTCGGCGCCATGCAGCGCATGCTGGAAACTTCGGTTCGATATGCCAGAGAACGCCACCAGTTTGGCAAACCCATCGGAGATTTTCCGGCAGTATCGGACAAGATTGCGGACATGGATATTCGCCTGGAGGCCGCGCGATTACTGCTTTATAAAGCGGCGTGGCTCAAGAGCAAAGGCCGCCACCCGCTACGCGA
>Ga0066710_100006100_pt1 | contig 11183 bp, 9 predicted proteins | sample GraSoiAngelo_159_FD_79666 | JGI IMG/M metagenome (GOLD analysis project Ga0066710, IMG submission 79666) | Grasslands soil microbial communities from the Angelo Coastal Reserve, California, USA - 14_1009_16_40cm | ecosystem: Environmental > Terrestrial > Soil > Grasslands | place: USA...
CCCGGGCGGCCCGTCACATCGATGACGAGCAAGTCGCTGCCCTTGGTGAGGTCATACGTGAACGCCTGCGCTTCCGCTGCGACCTGGCGTTCGCGCACCAGGCTCTTGTACAGGCGACTTCCTTTTTTCATGCCGAGAATCGCCGCGCAGACGCTCGCCGGATCAAACGGCTCGCTTCCGAATACGGGTGACAGAAAGGACAGAAACAACCGCGGGAGCATGACGTTGTCTCGCACAACTTCCCGCTTCCAGGCGCCGAAGACTCTCGGCATCGTCGTGTCGGGGGCCGAGGGGCGGCCGTTGCCGTTTGGGATCGCTGCGAAGTAACCCTCGACCCACCGACGTGTTTGCTCCGGATCAAAATCGCCGGTGATCGTGAGGACCGCGTTCTCCGGCGTGTAGAACGTCTGAAAGAACAGCCTGACATCCTCGAGGCTCGCCGCATCGAGATCTTCCATCGAGCCGATGAGGGAGTGATGAAACGGATGCTCCGGAGGGAAGCACAGCGCGGGCAGCCGTTCCCACCACGTGCCGTACGGTTGGTTGTCCATCGACCAGCGGCGTTCGTTCTTCACGACGTCGCGCTGTGTGTCGAGTTTTTGTTGCGTCATCGCCGGCAGCAGCTTCCCCATGCGATTCGCCTCCAGCCACAGGACCAGCTCGAGCTGGTTTGACGGAACAGTCTCGAAATAGTTCGTCCGCTCCAACCAAGTGGATCCGTTCAGCGTTCCTCCGGCGCGCTGAATGAGCTCGAAATGCTCGTTCGAGCCGACGTCGGCGCTGCCTTGAAACAGCATGTGTTCGAAGAGGTGCGCGAAACCCGTGCGGCCGGGCCGCTCGTTCGCGGAGCCGACGTGATACCATAAGTTGACCGCCACGATGGGCGCCGTGCGATCCTCGGACAGCGTGACGAATAGTCCGTTTGGCAGCCGAAACGTGTCGATGGGTATCCGCATCGTCCCTAAATTGATTGAAGGCAAGACAATGGACAACGTACCGTGAGACATGAGTAAGGTGCCCGGTGTCACCGTGAGGCATGAATAAGGTGCTCGTTGTCGTGGGGCTTGTGGTCGCGGCGATTCTCGGGTGGTTCGTCTTCACCATCGTCTGGTTGTGGCGCAACCAGGAACGCGTCGTATTTCAACCGCCGGGCACCGAGATCGAAGCGCCGTTGCGCGCGAAGCGCGTGGAGTTCAAAGCCTTCGATGGCCATGAGCTGTTTGGCTACCTCGTGGCGTCGCCGCACGCCACGCAGCCGGCCGCTGCGGTTGTCATCGCGTTTCATGGCAACGCGGACCTCGCTGCATGGCTGGTTCCGTGGGCTCAGGAGCTGGCCAATCGTGCAGACGCGTCGGTCTTCGTTCCCGAGTATCGTGGCTACGCCGGCATTCGCGGCATTCCCAGCTATGAAACGGCGGCGTCAGACGCGCGTGGCGCTTTGGAGTTTGTGCGAGCCGAGCTGCGTTCCACACGGATAGTGCTCTTTGGACACTCGCTCGGAACGGCGATCGCTGCCGACGTCGCGGTGCTCATGGCGCCCGACGTCCCGGACGGTCTCGTGTTGCAATCGCCCTTCACGTCGGCGCGCGAGATGGCCGCGCGCATGATGGTGCCGCCAATTCCATGGCTGTGGCGCAGAATCTCGCGAGTGCACTACGACACGCGGGCGATCGTCGCGCGGCTGGGATGTCCCGTCTGGGTCGCGCACGGCACGCGGGACGTCGTCATCCCGCAGCGCATGGGACGCCAAGTCTTTGCCGCGGCACGCAACCAGGGCGAATTGCTCATCGTCGAGGGCGCGGGCCACAACGACGTTGCCGATGTCGGCGGCGAGCGTTACTGGCGCTGGTTGACGGCGGCGGTCGCTGGCCAAGCGCGCGTCGGCGACGACGCCGCTCGGCGGGTGGCTGGATCCTAGTCAGCGCTTGTCGGAGAACTCGAAGAAAAACGCGACCGGCACCTTCCAGGATTCTTGAAGCGTGTAGCGCCAAAACTCGCCGCGGTTCGCGGAGATCGGGCTGGTGCGCGTCGGCGACGTACGCGGACGAAGCCCGAAGCGGCGAGCCAGAATCGACAGTCGAAGCATGTGAAAGGGGTCGCTGACGAGAATGACCTCGCGTGATCCGCCAGCCATCATGGCCGCGACCTTGCGCAGCGATTCGCTCGTCGATCTGCTCTCGGATTCGACGACGATCGAGGAGCCCGGAACACCGTGCGCGATCGCATAGCGCCTCTCGACCGCCGCCTCTGTGGTCGTGTCTCCGGCGCCACGTCCACCGGTGACGACCAGGAGAGGCGCGAGGCCGCGACGCCAAAGCTGAATGGCGTGGTCGACCCGCGCGCGGAGCACCGGGGACGGGCGGCCGTCGTACTGCGCGGCCCCAAGCACCACGATCGCCTGTGCGGGTTTTTCGGTATCCACGCGCTCCCACACAATCACCAGCGCGAGCGAGAGCAACCAGACGGCGACCACCGTGAGCACGGCGGCTTGCGCCAGGCGCCACCCGAGGGATGCGGACGTCCGCGGCGTCGGCTCGCGCTGCATGCGGGAAAAACTTAGCTGACGGCGCGATCGCGTGAGTCGGACGCGCTCATTCCGCGAGCGTGAGCAGCGCCAGCCAGAGTGCGTCGAACGCGGGTCGCGGGTCCGTTTCGGAATCCAGCGCGCTCGCGGCAGCCAGTCCATCGATGAACGCAACGATCGTCTGCGCGAGGATTGGTGCCGGCACGCGCGGATCGAGCTCGAGTCGGCTGAACACTTGGGCGATGTGCGCGGCGGCGAGCTCTTGGCGCTGAGCGGCGATGCGACGCGACGCTGTCCGCACTCGGACGCTGTCGTATTCGGCAAGCGACAGGAGGATACGGAGATCGCCTGCGAGAAGCTCGTGCTGGAGCCAGGTCCAGTAGGCGTCGAGCGGATGTCTCGTTGCCTCGCGCGCAATCGCGCTCTGCTCGCGACCGACCACGAGGGCGCCGACGTCTTCCACCAGCGCGTTCAACAGCGAGTCCTTGTCGCGGAAATGATAGTGGACGAGGGCCTTGCTCACGCCCGCCATCGCGGCAACGTCGCCCATGCTGACCTGCGCGGCGCCACCACGAGCAACGAGCTCTCGAGCGGCGCTGAGAATGCGTCGGGTCGCCGGCGCTCGCTCGTCCGCTTGCGCGCTCTCGCTCACAGCGGTGAACGTAGTACCTTCTCGCGCATGGACACCAGTAAGGAGTTTCCGACGCTGCGCGTCGTCACGCATCCGCTCGTGCAGCACAAGGTGACCATCCTTCGCGACCGCGCGACGCCGACGAAGATTTTCAAGGAGCTGGTCGAAGAGATCGCGATGTTGATGGCGTACGAAGCGACGAGCGACGTCGAGCTCGAAGACGTGCGTGTGGACACGCCGCTGGAATCGACCGTCGGTCACCAGTTGAGCGGAAAAAAGCTTACCCTGGTGCCCATTCTGCGTGCCGGCCTGGGAATGGTGGACGGCATCTATCGTCTCGTTCCGAATGCTCGCATCGGCCACATTGGGCTGTACCGGAATCACGACACGCTCGAACCTGTCGACTATTACTTCAAGGTTCCCGGGGACGCACCGGAACGGGATTTCTTCGTGCTCGACCCGATGCTTGCGACCGGTGGCAGCGCCGCGGCCGCCGTGACGTCGCTGAAACGCGCCGGCGCCACGCGCATTCGATTCCTCTGCCTGGTGGCCGCTCCCGAAGGCGTTCGTCGACTAGCGAAGACGCACCCCGACGTCGTGGTGTTTTGCGCATCCCTCGACCGTGAACTCAACGCGCAGGGCTACATCCTGCCGGGTCTGGGAGATGCCGGGGATCGGTTGTTTGGGACGCGGTGATAGGTGATACCTATCCGAACCACTCCCTCGGACCGACGCGCAGCTGTCGCGCTGCGTCCAACACCCATTGCTGCGTGCTCGTATCCACCATCTCGGTGGGCACCTTGTTGAACCATCCGTGGGCCTGCGTCAGATCGCCCACGCGACGCCATAGTTCGCCGACGAGATACGTGAGGACCGCTCGCTCGTCACGCGGAACACCGTCGAAGCTCGACAGCGCCTCCTCGAACTTCCACGCCGCCTTGCGGCGGAAGAACCGCTCAGCCTCGACGTCACCTTCGTCCACGCAACACCACGCGGCCCGAAGCAGCAGATCCGCGACATGACGCGATTCCATGCCCTGCCATTCCGCCACCTTCGCTGCCGCTTCGTACTTCTCGGAACCAACCACGCTTCCACTAGCGATCGCCGGGGCCAGCTCGTTCCACACATGCTCCTTCAGCACCGGCGAGACGTCTGACTCTTCCGTGAAATCGCGCTCTGAGCCGGAGAAGCCGCAGCGATTGCACATGTGAATGAGATACGGCAGCGGCTGCGTTCCCGCTGCACGTTCGTGGAAATCCGTTCGCTTGCCGCCGAAAGAGTTAGTCGACACAACGGCTTGCGACCGGAAGGCCGTGTCGCAAATGGGACAGCGAAGCTCGATCTGTTGAAGCGTGGTCATCGACGTGCTCCTGTTCCTCACCATCAACTGCGCTAGCGCTTGGTCGAAAGGGAAAAACCGTGCCAGCTACCGACCGAGATGCGCTCTTGTTGGAACGGTGCGAGCACCGCTATCATTCGCGCGCTTCGCCGCCGCCAATGTGATGCACGTCTCGTGACATGCTGGCTCACGAGAAACGCATCAGCCCGAGAAAACGCCCTTCCCTGCTACGCACGGAGATCGGTCGATCGAATGCTGATCAACCTGCTGCCGGATTTCTTCGCAATTCTCGACAGCACGGACCGAATCGCCGCCTACCGCAGCTACTTCGAGGGCCATCGCCGGTTACTTCAGGCGTACTGGCACAACTACGTTATCGACCCGGACAGCCCGCACTTCGCGGACGTCGTGCGGTCGACTGTGCTTGCAGACCGCGGCGATCTCCGTGCGATGTTGGAGCGCACCGATATCGTTTCCCTCGTGCGCGATGCGGAAGCGCGCTGTCGCGAGCTGCTCCAGTCTGACGCCGACTACGACGTCGTTCTGATGATCGGGGTGGGCGCCGCCAATGCCGGTGAGCTCGTCATCGACTCTCGCGGCGTAGCCTTCGTGTGTCTCGAGCATTTTACCGGCGTTCCAAATCCCGATACGCAGGGACTCGGCCTAGATCCCGAGCTCATCCCGTTGTGGTTGGCGCACGAGCTTGCGCACGTCGTGCGCTACACGTCGCCAGCGAGCAGGAGTGAGCTACGACACATTATCGCCGCTAACGAGGGTGATTACTCGTATTGGGAAACGGGACGTCGCACTCCGCTCCGTGAGTTGCTCGTCAACGAAGGGCTCGCCGTTCAGGCGTCTCAGCAAGTGAGTCCGGGACATGCCGCCTGGGAGTACTTCGGCTACGCCCGCCGGCAATATGCCCGTGTGCGCGAACTCGAGGGAATTCTCAATCGCGTCATGGTGACCGATCTGGACCGAAGCGGGCTGGGCTTGCGATTGAAGTATTTGTCGGGAGGAATGAGGGAGGAGTCGCGAACCGTCGACCGTTACAGTCGGCCCGGGCGTAGCGGCTACTACCTTGGCGCTCGAATGGTTGAGGCAACTGTGCGTAGCCGAGGTTTGGCTTGGGCGCTCCGCGCCAGCGCAGCCGAGCTTGCTCAGATGACACGGGACGCGGCCGCCACCGCCTGACGTCTCACTTCCCTACACAGAACGCGCTGAATACCCGGTCCAAGACATCATCGACGTCCACGGCGCCGATGAGCTCCTCCAACTCGCGCGTCGCCTCCCGTAAGTGCACCGCCGCGACGACCGCCGGTATCGCGCGCGATTCGAAGGCATCATGGAACTGTTGTAGCTCGGTGCGCGCGCGTTGAACGGCGAAGCGGTGGCGTTCGCGAGTTATGAGTGGGGCATCGAGCGACAGTGTGCCCTTGGACGTTTCCAGCGCACGCGCGATCGCTTGTGCCAGGCCCGGCAGCCCTTCGCCCGTTTCTGCGCTGGCGAAAAGGCGGCCGTCGTTCTCTCTGGGTCGCTCACGCGGGCCAAGCAGGTCTGATTTCGTACGGACTTGCACCATCGGAGCACGCGTCAGGGATGCGACGGCGCTCGCTGCCTGACTCAGCTCGTCGTCTGACTCGCCACACACGACTACTGCGTCGGCGCGCTCCAGATACTCGCGACTGACTTCAATGCCGAGGCGCTCCACCAGCTCGGTCGCGTCACGCAGGCCGGCCGTGTCTACGAGCCGAATGGGCCACCCGGCCGCCTCGGTGACCGCTTCGAGCGCGTCGCGCGTGGTCCCTGGAATGTGAGTGACGATCGCGCGTCGTCGCCCGAGCAGGGCATTGAACAACGAAGACTTCCCGACGTTGGGCGCGCCCGCAATGACGACAACCGCACCCTCTCGAATCAGCTCGCCGACTGGTGCGGTCGCGAGGAGATGGTCCAGCGTTTCGATGAGCGAAGTCGTGACACCGAGGATCCGGCTCGCCGGAACGGGACCGTCGTCCTCTTCCGGGAAGTCAATGTCGTACGCGGACAGCGCCTCCAGTTCGAGAATGCGCTCGCGCACATCTTCGATCCGCCGCGACAACCCGCCGTCGAGTTGCGCGAGCGCGACCTGCTGTGCCGGTCGAGTCACGGCATCCACGATGTCGCCTACTGCCTCGGCTTGCAGCAGGTCGAGCTTTCCGTTGAGCACCGCTCGTCGCGTGAATTCGCCCGGCTCGGCGGGTCGCGCTCCGGCGGATACAAACGCCGCTGCAATCAACGCTGGCGCGATCAGCCCACCATGACACGTGATCTCAACGGCGTCTTCACCGGTGAAAGAGGCTGGAGCGCGGTAGAAGACAACAACCCCTTCGTCGAGCCGATCACCCGCCGAATCAGAGACCTCGGCAAGTGTGGCCTGTCGCGCTTCCTCGGGCCAGGGATGGATGAGGCGACGCCCGACTTCGAGCGCGCCTGGTCCTGAGAGCCGAACGATCGCAAGGGCGCCACGGCCGGGAGCAGTCGCGATCGCAACGATCGTATCGGCCGCCCGGTCGCCAGTCACGCCGCCGTGGCGACCTCGAGCGCTTCGCCCGGCTCCAGGATTCGCACGTCAGTTCCCCGAGGATGTTCCACCATGAGCGATCGAAAACGATTTATTGCATCATAGGCGCCGGCCGTCACGTGCCGGAAGGTGCCCCAGTGATACGGGATGAGATGCCGAGCCCGCAATCGCGCGAACAGCTCGAGCGCGTCTTCGCTGGTGAGGTGGCCTTTCCGGAACGAGTCGCGCTTCCACCATGGTGCATAGCCGATCGGCAACAGCGCCACGTCGAGCTCGCGCGCCCGCAACCACAACGCGCGCTCCACGAGCAAGTGCGTCGTGTCGCCCAGCCCGGTGTCGCCGGCGAAAAAACAGCTCTCATCGGTGCTCTCGAGGAGATACATGTTTGTCGCTGCCCGCCGGCGATCGAATCCATACCGGTTTCCCTTGTGCCTCGCAGCCGCGGCGTGGATGTGCAACGAGTCGAGGCGAAGCGTGTCGTTCGCGGCGAACGCTTGCACCTGTTTGTGACCGCGGCCGTGCAACCAGTGAGCGATCGCCGGTGGCGCGTAGACGGGCACGCTCGCTGGGAGTGCCGCGAGCGCATCAAAGGAGAGATGGTCCGCGTGCGCGTGCGTCAAAAGCACGACGTCCAGTTTGGGTAGTTTCTCGAGGGCGATGCCCGGAGCCGACACTCGCGGGAGAAAGCCCCCGAGCGACGTCTCGAAGTTTGGGTCCGTCAGAATTCGGACATCGCCCATCTCGATGAGAAGCGTGGCGTGTCCGATATACGTGATCTTCACGGCGCTATCCCCTTTCACGCGCCGTGCCTGTCCCGCTTACCGCCTTCGAAGTCCGTTCCCTTGCCAAAAGCCATTGCTGGGGAAGGGCCGCGACGTTCTGAACGGCGTAGTAGAGATTCAAGCCCGACGCAAAGTTCCAGAAGAGCGCCGTAAACATCACCGGCATGACATAGCTCATCATTTTGCTCTGTGGCGACGGCGGCATGCCACGCATGCCGATCCACGACAGGACAAACATCGAAATGCCCATGAACAGCGGGGTGATGAACAGCGGATCTCTCAGCGAGAGATCGGGCATCCACAGGAATGAAACGCCGCGCAACTCGATCGTGTTTTGGAACACGAAGTACAGCGCAAAGAGAATCGGCATCGGCAACAGCATCGGGAGACAGCCGAGCACGGGCGTGAAGGGGCTCATGCCGTGTTCCTGATACAGCTTCAGCATCGCGTCGCGCTGTTTCTCGGGGTCACGAGCGTACTTCTTCTGGACCTCGGCCAGCTGCGGCTGAATCCGCTGCAGCTTCATGCTCGAGCGCATCGCATTCTGGTTGAGCGGCCAAAGGAGCAGCCTTACGAGAACGCCGAATATGACCAACACCCACCCGTAGCTGACGTTCAGCGTGTGTCGTATCCACAAGAGCAGACGCATGACAATCGTCGCGAACGGCTGAACGACGGCGTGCAGCCACCCGCCATACGGGTTCACGTTTTCAAGATCCGGCGCGGCCTTCCTCAGGTGATCCCACGACTGGGGCCCCGCGTACACCTTCATCGCAAAATGGCCGGCAGTTATCGGTAGGGCGGCAACGGCTTGCACCATTGTCGCCTCGCTGCCTGTTCGTGGCGCACCGTGAATCAGCAGCGAGCGAAAGGTTGAATCCCGTCCCTCCGGAACCATCGCGACGACAAAATACTTGTTGCGCTCCGACACCCACCGAATCGCCCCCGTATCAAGCCGTGCCGCCTGCGCATCCATCTGGCGAAACGTGACGCTCGTTACTTCCGCGGCTCCGCTCTTGAAGCCGATCGCGAGGTGCCTGGTATCGTCGAGCGTGTTTGCTTCTTCGCTGTGAATGCGCGACGGAAGCATGACGAGAAGCTGCCGCGCCGTGGCCGTACCTGCTCCAATCGTTCCGTCGAGATGCGCCACGAAGCTGTCGACGGGAAATCGGTACGTGAGCGTGATCGGAGTTGCGGTCGACACGCTGCTGAGCGACTGGATGATGGCGCTGCCTTCGCGCCGCTGCGGCGCCGCTTTGAACACGACGGTGTCGAGCGCGATCGTGTCGTGTTCGGTCACCACTCGGAGATGGAACAGCCGGTCGCGTCCGTCGATGAGACTCACCGGTGTCGAGCGAGGTGCGTCCGGTCGGAGTGAATGGTATTCCGGGAGTGTGATGTTCGACGGAGTCCCGCCGGGACTCGTCAGGTAGTAGACGGCGCGGTTCGTCCGCACCACCGTCGTTTCAGCCGCTGTAGTTCGTGCGTTCGGTGCTGCGAGTTTCGCGACCGATACGCTGGCTTGCGGCACCTTCTCGGTAGTCGGAACTGAAGCCACGGAATCGCGCGGCGCGCGTGTCGTGTCACGGGCTGGACGTCGCGGCTGCTTGGGCGCCGGAAAAAGCATCGGCGTCACGACGATTACGATCGCCGTGAGTAGAAGGGCAAATAAGGTTCGTCGATCCATTCGGTCGGCTAGTTACGGGACGGGGTCGTACCCGCCGGGGTGGAACGGGTGACACCGCAATATTCGACGCACGCTCAGCCAGGCGCCGTGCAGCGCGCCGTGTCGCTCGAGTGCCTCGATGGCGTACGCGGAGCAACTCGGATAGTAGCGACACGAGGCGGGCAGCAACGGACTGAGCCCAACTTGATAGGCGCGTACGCCGAGGATGAGTAAACGTTTCACCCGAGCTGCTCGGCTACGCGTGTGATCTCTTCGCGCAATCGGCTGAAGTCCGCGTCGTACGCGTCGCGTCGCGCCCGCAGAAGTACGTCGCCGGAGTAGGCGAGTGGCAACACGTGTTGTCGCGTGAGCTCGCGAAGCCGACGTTTCAGCTTGTTCCGCTTGACGGCGGTATGACCGAACTTCGGAACTACGATGGCGACGCGCGGATGTCCGAGTGGCGTCTCGAGACGCTTGACGTCCAAGAAGCGGGCTCGAACACGCCGACCCGAGTGCAGCAGACGCTCGATGTCGGTGCTTGTCGTTACCCGTCGAGCGCGAGGGAACCCGAGCTTCCGCTCAGGCGCCGGCGTACTTACTGGGCAGCTGTACCGTCAGACGCTTGCGCCCCTTCTTCCGACGGCGGCTCAATACTGCACGACCCCATTTGGTATCCATGCGCGTGCGGAAACCATGCGTCCGAATGCGGCGCTTGTTGCGGGGACGGTAGGTGGGCTTACCCATGCTTGCTCCAAATAAAGCGATCCATATTTGCGGACTGCGATCCGCGAAGGACGGTAAACGTATCCGAGACAGAGACATAGATCAAGTCGACGCAACGGCGTTGCGAATTGTGTAGGCCGCACATAGCTTCGCGCTCCCGCGAGTTTTCCACATCGGCAAATCCGTCGTGACTCTCACCGCACAAGAAGCCTGGACGCGACTGCTCGAGCGGGCGCGCCAAGAGTTGCCGGAGCAGACCTTCAAGACCTGGCTGGAACCGACGGAGCCGTTGAAGCTCGAGGGCGATAAGCTCTTCGTTGGAGCACCGGATCGTTTCGCCGCAGAATGGAACGAGTCGAAGCACGCCGAACTACTTCGCTCCCTGGCTCCGATCGCCCTGGGTCAGCCAATCTCCATCGTTTTTCAAGTTCACGAAGAGCGCAAACGGCGACCGCAGTCCGACCTTTTCGTCGCGGAGCCCCCCAAGCTTGGAGCTGAAGAAGCAGCACATGTTCGCGCCAGTAATACGCCACCATTAAGCGAACGCTACACGTTTGACCTGTTCGTGATCGGGAAATCGAACGAGCTCGCTGCGGCCGCTGCGCATGCTGTTGGACAAGCGCCCGGCAAGGTCTATAACCCGCTCTTCATCTACGGCGATACCGGTCTAGGGAAGACACATCTCATGCAAGCCATTGCGCACGAGATCATCCACGCTGATCCGCGCATCCGGATCACTTACATGAGCACGGAGCAATTCACCAACGAGCTGGTCGCCGCGATCCAGAACCGTACGACCGGAGATTTCCGCCGGCGATTTCGTGAGACCGACCTGCTTCTCGTCGACGACATCCACTTTTTGAAGGGAAAGGAATCCACGCAGGAAGAGTTCTTCCATACCTTCAACGCGCTGTACGAAGCAGGCCGACAGATCGTGCTCACGAGCGATCGCCCTCCGTCC
>Ga0066710_100006101_pt1 | contig 11182 bp, 12 predicted proteins | sample GraSoiAngelo_159_FD_79666 | JGI IMG/M metagenome (GOLD analysis project Ga0066710, IMG submission 79666) | Grasslands soil microbial communities from the Angelo Coastal Reserve, California, USA - 14_1009_16_40cm | ecosystem: Environmental > Terrestrial > Soil > Grasslands | place: USA...
GGCAGCAACGAAGAGTAATATGCCGCCGCTGATTGAGAAGGCGTGCACCGTCACCCCAAGATAGGACAGCACGCCGCGCCCGGCCACGAGGAAGAACAGAGCAACGCCGAAAGCAATGAGCACTGCTCGCATTAGAATGACGCGCCGCCGTGCCGCCGGTTCGTCTTTCGTTAGGGCAACATAGATTGGAACCACTCCCGGCGGATCTACAACGACCAACAGTGTGACGAAAGCAGCCAACCCGAATCTCAGTATTCCCTGGTCCACGACCCTCCTTCTCCCAGCGTTGAGTCGCGCTTTCCCGATGACAATAAACCCGCAGACTTGAGTTCTGCAATCGGAGGTGCTGGTTAGCGCTTTAATTGTAGCCGGCATGATTTAACGCCGACCGTAAAGGTTTACCACGTTAGCTGACGGTGCCTTTCTGTTTTGGCTGTTTGTGGTTATAAGTAAGAACTTCCAAAATGACCGCATTCAACTCAACACCGTCGCTGAAACAGAATGGCAGGGAACGCTATTCGGCCTTCGCGGCTCTGAAGTTTCGCGATTTCCGTTTGCTTTGGATGGGCCAGATTGTTTCTGTAACGGGATCTCAGATGCAGCTGGTGGCCATCAACTGGCACGTTTATCTGCTGACCAGATCTCCGTTCGCCCTGGGAATGGTCGGGCTCTTTCGGGGCGTGCCCATAATCATCTGTTCTCTGATTGGCGGCGTGGTTGCGGATGCTGTAGATCGCAAGCGCCTCATGATTGCAACGCAAGGAGTAATGCTCGCGAGCGCCGGACTGCTGACCTTTGCAACGATTGCTGGGCTCAAGTCTGTCTGGCCGATCTACGTTCTGACCGGTATCAGTTCTGCTGCAGTCGCATTCGATATTCCCGCGCGACAGGCACTGATGCCGACGCTGGTTCCGCCCAAAGATTTTCCCAACGCAGTGAGCCTGGGCCTCATTGTTTTCAACGTTGCGATGATCGTCGGGCCCTGGCTTGCGGGCCAGACGCTATCAAGCCACGGACCAGCAACAGTTTATGCAGCCAACTCAGTTTCTTTTCTCGCGGTCATCGTTGCTCTGTTCGCTATGCGGAGGGGGAGCCGCCCTGCGGAGCAAAGTGAGATGACAACTCGAGTGAGTTTTGCCGCATTGAAGGAAGGGTTAGAATTTGTCTGGCAGACGCCGATTATCGTGCAGACCATGACACTCGACTTTGCAGCAACTTTTTTTGCGTCGGCGACAGCTTTGCTGCCGATCTTTGCGGAGGAGATCTTACACGTAGGCGCGCGCGGCCTGGGTTGGTTAGCAGCCGCGCCGGCAGTCGGGTCGGTGATAACCGCTCTGGTGATGGCGCGGATGGGAAGTTTCCGGCAACAAGGGAGACTCGTCATTGTTTCGGTTGCGATTTTCGGTTTGGCAACCGCGGCGTTTGGCCTGTCTCGCGTATTTTGGTTTTCACTGTTGATGTTGTCAGTGACCGGAGCCGCAGATACGATTAGCACCGTGCTGAGACAGACCATTCGCCAACTCGCCACACCCAATCACCTGCGCGGGCGCATGACCTCGATTAATATGATGTTCTTTATGGGCGGCCCGCAATTTGGCGAAGTGGAGGCGGGTGTGGTCGCGGCTCTCATCGGCGCACCGCTATCGGTGGTAACAGGAGGAATCGGATCTCTTCTTTCAGCACTTATCGCGATGGTTAAGGGGAAGTCTTTGCGGAACTACGAGAGCGAGCACAAGGCATGACCGACGAATGGATGCCGAAAGATACAAGCACCCATCAAGACCGCGTCATTGCACATGTCATAGGCGCAACCGTGCTCGGCTACTTCATTCTTGATGAGACGCTTCATCTACTACTGGATATGGGATTCATCTGGACTATCTACGTGGATGGAGAGATGGGCTTGCTGTCGCAGAGCTTGCTAATCGAAGAACTCGATCTCGACGAGGAGAGCAGGCAGCAACTGTTAGCCGACGTCGATCTTTTACAGGAGCAGGGACGAGGTGCTAAAGGTCTGACTCGTATCATGCCTGCGGCGGCAGACTATTCGATCAAAGAAGTCAACTTCTTCATGAACGGTGATCGGCGACGATTGCTGCTAACGGGTGAGGAGGCAAGCCTAGTAATCGCAACTTCATTAACCAGCGCTGAGATTAACGTTTATGAGCTCTGATAGAAAAGATATTGAGCGGGACGACGAGAATTCAGAATTAGAGAACGCAGCCCGGGCCGAACACGAGTTTCTTCAGCGACGCCTTAGGGAACAACTTGGGCGCGAAGCTACTGAAGAAGAGTTGGATGAGTGGCTGCGACAGCATACAGAAGCGTACTGAATACGCTCCCGATCCACGAACACCTTTGCGTTCACGAAAAATTGTTTCGCGACCCTGTGTTCGTGGACCGTTTCCGATAAGCTACTCACCAGCGTTGACGATTATCTGGTTATCTACCGCTTTTACGCCTCTGATTGCTTTGATCATTCTTTCGATCTGCAGCTTCATCGCATCATTCTTCACCGTGCCAACCAGAGTTACCTTCCCGTCCAGCACTGTAGCGGTGAGGCCCAGCCCGGAGTAGGTCGGATCGTCTTGGATCTTCTTATCGATCTTTGCCTGAATGGCCAAATCATCCGAAACACTAGCAGACGATCCTCCTGCCGGCGCCGGAGGATTCACGATGACCGGCGCGGGCTGTGTTGCCGGAGCCGGCTGCTGAATGATCACAGGCGGCGGCTGCGGTGCGGCCGGTTGCTGAATAATCGTGGTTTGCGGAACTGGTGCTGGTTGCTGCTGCGCCGCCAAGTTGGCGTTATTGGCCTGGTTCGTCTGATTATTTAGCAGCAGCAAAACAAGGATTGTGACCAATGCGACCGCGACGACCACGATCACTCCGACGGTTGCGCCCGAGATTCCGCCGCGTTCTGGTACTCTGAGACTTTCGGTCTGCGTCACCTCACGCCGCGCCGTTGGCGTCTCAACCACCACTCTGCTTCTTCGTGCCTCTTGATCTTCGTATGCCATCTTGCTTCCTCCTAATAGTCTGATCGAAGGTTTTGATGAGCAATCGCCATTCCCACTGACGAAAAGTGCCAGACCACACGCTCGGCGCCAGGAAACTTTGAAGAATCAATAGCTTGGCATTTGGTTTCTTGCCAATTCATTTGTGGGTCTCTCGTCTCCCGTACGCTTTTGATTCTCATTCCAACTTACCGGTTTGAGATTGAGACATCGGGAAACCGGAAATTCTAAAACAGTAAAAAAAGGCTAATGGGCTAGCGCTGACCAAGGAGATCTCATGCTGGAGCCACTCTGACAACCCTGAAAATCCTGATCTCTTTGTTGACCGTCACTGTTCGCGAACGCATAATTTGGGAATGACTACGGCAATAATTCATCATCCCGTCTTCAAAGAACACGATACTGGCCCTCACCATCCAGAATGTCCCTCGCGGTATATGGTTGTGATGGACGCACGCCACGCCGATGGCGAACTCGGGGCGGAGGTGCTGGAGCTAGTGGGCAGGGAAGCGCCGCATTGCGACGTTCAGGCTTGTCACACGCCTCGGCTTTACAAAACTGTCGAACGCGTGCTTAGCGAAGGCACTAGCTACCTCGACGCCGACTCGGTGGTTTCCATACGCTCGATGGACGCAGCCTTACGTGGAGCCGGTGGCGCCTGTCAGGCAATAGACGTTGTGATGTCTGGCGAAGCAGGAAATGCGTTTGTGCCGGTGCGTCCACCGGGCCATCATGCGACTGCTGAGCGGGCAATGGGCTTCTGTCTTTTCAATAACGTTGCTGTGGCCGCTCGGTATGCGCAGAATCGTTATGCGGAGATCGAGCGAGTTGCAATTGTTGACTGGGACGTGCATCACGGAAACGGAACGCAAGGCATTTTCTATGACGACCCCACGGTCTTCTTCTTTTCGATGCATCAGTATCCCTGGTATCCTGGCACGGGCGCTCGCGGCGAATCTGGCATCGGCCGAGGCTCGGGTTACACATTGAACGTGCCTGTTAAAGCCCGAACCTCTGCGAGAGAGCAAAAGCGGATGTTTGCTGCCGCAGTTGATGAGATAGGTGCGAAATTCAAGCCTGATCTGATCATCATCTCCGCCGGATTTGATTCCCATAATGGTGATCCCCTAGGCCAGCTTATGCTCGAAGACGACGACTTTATAGCAATGACGCAGGTGGTGAATGATTGGGCTAGGAGCACATGCAAAGGCCGAGTCGTCTCGTGTCTAGAGGGCGGTTACAATCTAAGGACGCTGGGCGAAACCGTCCGTGCCCATGTGACTGAGCTGCAGCAAGCCACTATCTGATCGGTTCAGTTGCGGTTGATTGGAACCAACACGCCGAAGGTGTAGTAGTTCGCGGCTCCCCGGACTTGTTGATCTTGATATTCAGTTTGAACAGCGGCGCGACGGTGGAGTAAACTCAGGCCCACTTAACCTTTTCGGGACGCGATGACTCGACGGCGTTAAAGCTTGAAAGCTAATAGTCTTTTGATTCCCGTTGCACCGGATGATATTGCACGGGACAAACATTACGCCGGCACTCCGAAGAGCAAAGAGGGCGGAGACTGCAGTTCTGCTCTCATGGAGAAAAAAGCGCCATGCCAGACCTTGAAATCACATGTGCAGATTGTGGAACCCCTTTCCCGTTCACTGAGCGCGAACAGGAATATTACAAGGAACGCAACCTGACCCACCCGAAACGTTGTAAGCCGTGCCGAGATGCGCGCCGCACGAATTTTGGTGGGACGAGGGGACCAGGAGGAGAACGCCAGAGATTTGAGATCACTTGCGATCAGTGTGGAAAGACTGACACCGTGCCCTTTAAGCCTTCAACGGGAAGACCGGTGTTGTGCGGTGACTGCTTCGGCGCGAATCGGGCTGCACAGCCGAGAACCTAGCCGATCTTTATTTGAATTAGACGCGGTTCGAACCCGAAGTTATCTGATCAAAAAGTCATTTTCTGGCACACGTTGGGGTGTGCGGTCTAAGGGAAGAGAACAGGTCAGCAGCTTCAGTCAAGTCGGGGTCATCCCGACCCGCGCGGTTGTCCGTTAGTAGTTGATAGCTAGTTTGATGAGTTACGAAACCATCCAACTTGAGATGCTCGGAGCTGTCGGCGTTATAACATTGAACCGGCCAGATGCTTTGAATGCGCTGAACGTGACCATGGTCCAGGATTTTCGGGCTGCGATTTGTGAGGTCCAGGGCCGGAATGCGCGAGCAGTTGTGCTAACAGGTGCGGGCCGGGCTTTCTGTGCTGGGGGTGATCTTCGCGGAATGCAGGAGATCGCAGATCGCGAGGGCCGGGTTGAGGCATTTTTCGACGAGCCCCTGCGTCAACTCAATGAATGCGTGCTATCGATCCGACGAATCCCTGTGCCCTTTATTGCGGCGGTCAATGGGGCCGCGTCCGGCGGCGGCTGTAATCTCGCGCTCGCATGTGATCTCGTTCTCGCTGCTGAAAGCGCGCGATTCAATCAGGCCTTTATAAAGGTTGGATTATCACCTGATTGCGGCGGAACTTTCATTTTGCCGCGCCTCGTCGGTTGGAAGCGCGCCACCGAACTATTGATGACCGGAGATGTGATCAACGCGCAGCGGGCTCTTGAGATGGGTATGATTAATGCAGTTGTGCCGGACAGCGAACTGATGGCGCAGGCACTGGCCTTAGCTGAACGGCTCGCGCAAGCTCCGATGGCTGCGATTGGTTGGATAAAGGAGTTGTTGGAGGCGAGCGCAACTAACGATTACGGTGAACAGCTTGAATTGGAAAGAAGAGCCCAGATTCAAGTGGGCCGAACCAGAGATTTCAAAGAAGGCGTCGCAGCCTTTATTGAGAAAAGGCCACCAAAGTTTGCTGGTGGATGAGCCTCAAGAAAGTCACAAGGTTGCGAGCCGCTGGTGTTACTGGCGGCTTTTTTAGTGGGCGGACACTCTTGACACGACAGGCGGCGACAGGACGGAGCGAGAAACGAAAGCTGAATGCACCGGGGTATCGGGCCGCCGTGTCGGGCACGTCATGACTTCACTAACCTACGTGCAACTGCTGCGCAGCAATCGTTCATTCAGACGATTGTGGTGGGGGCAGGTTATTTCGGAACTCGGCAACTGGTTCAATTTCATTGCCGGCCTGGGGTTGGTGCGCCTGGTATCGCATGGAGATCCGAAAGTCACCACGATCATGCTTGTAGCCCGGCTTGTGCCTTTCACGCTGTTCGCTCCACTGGCTGGCGCGTTCGTTGATCGTTGGTCGCGCCGAACTGTGATGATCGTAAGCGACGTTGCACGGGTAGGAATTGCTCTGGGCTTGCTACTGGTCCGCCAGCCTGAAGATCTCTGGATTGCCTACGTCTGCACGGCGCTGCTCTCGTTGTTTGGTGCTTTCTTTGAAGCGGCAAAGAATGCCGCCGTTCCCAACATCACAGGCGAGCTTGATCTGCTGGCTGGAAACGCCTTGATGTTTTCGTCGCGCTTCCTTCTGATGTCTCTTGGCGCCGCGCTTGGAGGCTGGACGGCGGCAAACGCCGGCTATCAGGCGGCTTTCATTGTTAACGCCTCGTCATTCATCGCTTCTGCGTATTCCGTCTGGCTGATTCCGGAGAAAGAGACAAAAGCGCAACTTACGGAGTTGATAGCCAGCGCCAACAAGCGTCACAGAAGTTACTGGTCGGACATACGCGAGGGTTGGTCCTACATAATCGCCCATGCGCCAGTGGCGGCAATACTCGGCATCAATGTGCTCTGGGCCACTGGCGGCGGCGCGATCAATCTGATCTCAGATCGTTTGGGCGGAATTGTCTTCGCTGGAGAGCGCGGGATCAGCGGTGATTCTGCCGTTGCTGCGCTCTACTTCGCCGCTGGAATGGGCCTGTTCTTCGGAATGATGATTGCGAGACGTGTTGGATCTTATTTAGAGTTTGTCGGCAGGACCGCTGGCTTCATCGGTTGGAGCCTGATGGTTCAGGGCCTTCTCTTCGCGCTTATCGGAGTGATGCCCAATTTGTGGCTAGCCTGTGTACTTCTTTTCATCGCACGAATCTTGCTGGGGGCTGAGTTTGCCATTCAGGAAACTTTGCTGATGCGTCTGGTACCCGATGATCTACGTGGACGTGTTTCCACTACAGATCGAGCGACTGAGCTTCTCATCTGGAGCTTCTCGACGGCAATCGCTGGTTGGTCGCTTCGGGCCCTCACACCTCGCACGCTTACGATCATCTCAGGCTTGCTCTCGGCAAGCTCAGGTGTAGTCTGGCTAGCGCTCTTTGCGGCGGGAAGAGTAAGACTGCCGCGACGGCTGGAATCCAACGGAAGAGTTGGGGAAAGTGGAGCGCTTCCGATCACCTCAGATTGAAAGGTATTCCACAAGCGCCATAACGGCGCGTCGCCGCGCCTAGGCATCAACTCGCGAATGGATTAGTCTGCGAATGCGATCGGCAAAGAGCACGTCGATTTTTCGCGGTTCGATCAACGCAGTCACTTCGCCCGCTCCCCACATTGGATGAATCATGATTTGGCCCGTTCGATAGGTGCGGGTCCTGTCGTACGGCTCGCTGTTTACCGATTTCGAGCGGCCTCCAGTTAGCTTCGTTCCACTAGAAAACGAGCTTCGCGTGCCGCACTTCGGGCAGGTAACGCGGGAAATTAAGCCTCGCTTGGTAACTGAAGCCACAACATGACCGCGTTCCTCCTGGCAAACCACGCATAACTTCTCGACGCGATCGCCAATCGCGTAAGTTTGCTTGTCCATAAGTCCCTTTCTTTTAGGTAGATAGTAAATAGTAAATCGTAAATAAGCGTTTGAATGACGAGGCTCGGGTTAGCTCCCGATGAATAGCAAACGGCTCTTGTCTTCACCATTCGCTATTCACCATTCACTATTTGCCAGTATTACCAGCGAGGTGAGCGATCGTTGCGTCCGCCACCTCCGAAATTCCGGCCGCCGCCGCCACCGCGGTTGCCGCCAAAGCCACGACCGCCGCCACGATTGCCACGATCCTCGCGGGGCCTCGCCTCATTGACTGTCAGGTTGCGGCCGTTCAAGTCCTTGCCGTTAAACTCGTCGATTGCTTTCTGACCTTCTTCCTTCGAAGCCATCTCGACGAAGCCAAAGCCCCGGGAGCGTCCTGTATCACGGTCTTCCACAACCGTGGCTGATTCTACTGTGCCCACCTGGGCAAACAGTTGCTGCAGATCATCACTCGAAGTCTGGAACGAGAGATTCCCGACGTAAAGTTTGACAGACATAAGATGTATTTTTCCTCTGCTCAACAGGAGCATTAAGAGAAGCTTCGAATCAAAGGTGGCTTCGGTAACGGTGGCAGCGAAGGCTCGCGTTCGGGCGCTCAACTGAGCAGCTTCTTCAGGTTTTCATTGCCTGCTCTCGTACCATCTAAGACGCCGAAGCCATTACAGAGGCGTGGCGCATCACCGTTGATGCCTGAGAGAAGGAGTAAACACCCTGAATAATGCACTATATTTCTCGGCCATGCAAGTTGAGGGGTTTGTCTGGCCCAATCATTCTCGTCGTCAGTTAGGCTCAAACTAACTCTCCCTTGATGGTTACATAACTATTACAACCGTGGCCCTCAGAAGTTGCTACGATGGGACTGTCAGTCTGCATCATAAGCAAGATGACTGAATTTCGACTCTGGAGTCTTAATGAATAACAAAACCAGCAATCTTAGTCAGCGCAAGAGCATCAATTGGAATACAGCGATCTTCATGGCGATCTTTCATGTTGGCGCCATCGCCGCACTCTTCATGTTGAGTTGGCAGGTTCTTCTAGTAACTCTGGTGCTGTGGTGGATCTCGGGGAGTCTCGGCATTGGCATGGGCTTTCACAGGCTACTGACTCATCGGGGCTACAAAACGCCGAAAGCCGTTGAATATTTCCTGACCTTCTGTGGCACTCTTGCGCTCGAAGGAGGAGCCATCAACTGGGTCGTGACACATCGGATTCACCATTCAAAGACCGATGTTACTGGCGACCCACACACGCCGCGCGAGGGACGCTGGTGGTCGCACATGGGTTGGATTCTGCGCGGCACTGCACAACAGCATGAAGAGAGTGTGATGCAGCGTTTCGCTCCTGACCTGATGAAAGATCCCGTTCACGTCTGGTTAAATCGGCTGTATTTCGTTCCGTTGATTGTTTGCGGAATGGTCCTGCTTGCCCTTGGCGGTTGGCCATTGATGTTCTGGGGCATATTCCTCCGCGTCACTGTGGGACTACACGCGACCTGGCTCGTCAACTCAGCCACTCACATGTGGGGAAGCCGCCGTTTCGCGACTCGCGACGACTCAACCAATAGCTGGTGGGTGGCGCTGTTATCGTTTGGCGAAGGTTGGCATAACAATCATCATGCCCATCCACGAGCTGCCAGGCATGGCTTGACCTGGTATGAAATTGACGTCAACTGGTGGGGAATTCGCACCATGCAATTTCTCGGGCTTGCGAAAGGAATCAGGCTGATTAGCAAAGAACAGCTAGCCGCAAAACAGAACTTTGAAGAGCTTCGAAGAGCAGCGTGAAATCAGTGAGCAGTAAGCAGTAAGCAGGAGCGCCCACTGACCACTGACCATTAACCGCTGCCTCCTGCCTCCTGCCCCTGCTTCCTGCTTCCTGCTTCCTGCTTTCTGCCAGCTACCCACTAGCCTTACAATGCTCACATGCCCGTCAGCACTCGCCGTAAGTCAGTAGCCTTCTTCATTACTCTGGGCGCTTGCTTGGTTGCGCTTGCAATCGCGCTGAATGTCGGTTGGATTCTTCTTAACTGGCGCGAAGTCGCGCTGTTAGTTTTCGGAATCATCTTCTTCCTGCTGATTATCTTCGGCCTGGTCCTCAATACAACCTTCCTTATTCGCGAGATACGGCGCAACGAACAGCACGATGCTTTCATCAATGCCGTAACGCATGAACTAAAAACTCCGATTGCCTCGATACACCTTTACCTTGAAACGTTGAAGACACGCGACCTCAGTGAAGAGCAACGACAGGGTTTCTATGATGTTATGCTGGCGGATAGCGACAGGCTCTTGCAGACTGCTGAGCAAGTCTTGCGTGCAGGACGTACGAGCGACCGCCGCAGGCGTATTAATCCGACGATAATTGATGTTGGCGAGATGGTGCGCCAGTGTGTCGATCTCACGCGCGTTCGTTACAACTTAAGCCTCGATTCCGTGAGTTACGCGGAGTCGGTCAAGGGGGCACGGCCGCGAGTTGCGGGTGACGCTGAGGAGCTGCGTGCGGCTGTTTCAAACCTCCTCGATAACGCGGTCAAGTATTCTGATAAAGATGTGCAAATATCCGTCGAAGTCGCGCCGCTTGACGAGAAGCAAATAGCCGTGCGGATTGCGGACCGTGGTATTGGTATTCCGAGCGCGCAGTTGAAACGCATTTTCAAGCGATTTTATCGGGTGCCGGGCCGTTTTATGGGCCGCGTGAAGGGCACTGGCCTGGGGCTCTTTATTGTCCGTTCAGTGATTGAGAAACATGGCGGCCGGGTGTTTGCTGAAAGCGGCGGCCTGGGCCGAGGCAGTACTTTTATAATTCAACTTCCGAGAGTTTGAATCCGATGAGCGCGGTGTTAGTGGTTGAGGACGAGAAGCATCTGGCTGATGGCTTGCGCTTTAATCTGGAAGCGGAAGGGTACACAGTTGAGACCGTCGGCGATGGCGAGACTGCCCTTTCGCTGTTGTTGGACGAGCAGCGCCATTACGACGCGATTGTGCTCGATGTAATGCTGCCGGGGAAGGATGGTTTTAGGGTGACCTCTGAGCTTCGAGCCTCAGACCATTTTGTTCCCGTCTTGATGCTAACTGCGCGCGGGCGTCCCGAAGATGTGCTGCGGGGATTTGAGTCGGGGGCCGATGACTACCTCCCAAAGCCATTTGAGCTCTCGGTTTTAATGGCTCGGTTGAATGCGCTGCTTCGCCGGCGCGAGTGGTTTCAGAAAGATCGAGCAGGCTCTGATACGAAAAGGCCAGATGGCGCACGGTTGAGTAATAGCGAACACGAGGTGGTTAGCTTCGACGACAAGACCATCGATTTCGGATCTCTGGAGGTACACACTCCTCAGCAGACGGTCAGTTTGACTCTGAAGGAAGCGCAGTTGTTACGTTACTTGATTAAGTATGAGCGTGAAGGAGTTTCCCGCAAAGCAA
>Ga0066710_100006102_pt1 | contig 11182 bp, 11 predicted proteins | sample GraSoiAngelo_159_FD_79666 | JGI IMG/M metagenome (GOLD analysis project Ga0066710, IMG submission 79666) | Grasslands soil microbial communities from the Angelo Coastal Reserve, California, USA - 14_1009_16_40cm | ecosystem: Environmental > Terrestrial > Soil > Grasslands | place: USA...
AAGACCCACACGACGCCACCCTGGGGCACCTCTGTCTTGGTGCCGAGGAACGTGTCGAGCCGCGCCTGCATCCTCTGCGCATCGACGCCCCAGCCGGACTGCACGGCGATGTACTGCACGCCATCGACGGCGAACGAGCTAGGCACGCCGGTGATTCCGGAGTTGGTCTTGAACTCCCAGAGCGGAGCCCCCGTCTTGGCGTCGAACGCCCGGAAGTTCCGGTCGTTGGTGCCGCCGAGGAAGACGAGCCCGCCGCCGGTGGTCAGAATCGGCCCCCAGTTCCCCTGCTTGAACGTGTGGGTCCAGACCTTCTGGCCGGTTGCCATGTCCCACGCCTGCAGCTCGCCGATGTGCGAGGTGCCCTGGCGCTGGCTCATCGTGGTTTTCGGCCGCTCGATCCCGAGGTAGAACTTGCCCGGCTCGTACGGGTCCGGTTTGGCCTGGCCCACCAGTGTGCTGCACAGATTCTCGTTGGCGGGAATGTAGAGATAGTTGGTCTTGGGGTTGTAGCCGGCCGGCGTCCAGTCCTTGCCGCCCCACAGGCCGGGACAGAAGGTGACCGAGGCACCCGAGCGCGGCTTGCGCCCGTCGTCGTAGCTGGGACGCCCGGTCACCGGGTCGATCTTCGTGAAGACCTCCTGGGTGACGTAGGGCCTGGCATCCACGAACTTGATGGCGTCGGCACCGCGCTCGAGCCGCCACAGATAGCCGTTCCGACCGGGATGCACCAGGCCCTTGACCACTCGCCCGTCCTTCTGAAAGTCGATGAGCAGAGGCGTGGAAACCTCGTCCCAGTCCCAGGAGTCGTTCCAGTGGTACTGGTGGTGGGCCCGGATTTTCCCCGTGTCGACGTCGAGCGCGATCACGGAGGCCGAGTAGAGGTTGTCGCCCGGTCGCATGTCGCCCATCCACGGCGCGCCGTTGCCGGTACCCCAGAAGCTCAGGTTGAGCTGGGGATCGTAGTGGGCGGTCAGCCAGACCGAGACGCCGCCAGTCTTCCACGTGTCACCCGGCCACGTGTCGTGGCCGCGCTCGCCCGGTCCCGGAATCGTGTGCGTCTTCCACGCCGGCTTGCCGTCGTTGGCGTCGAAGGCGGCGACGTAGCCGCGGATACCCAGCTCACCGCCCGAGGTACCGATCATGACCTTGCCCTTGGCGATGAGCGGCGCCAGCGTGAAGTAGTAGCCCTGCTTGTAGTCGTCGACGGTCGTGTCCCATACGACCTTGCCCGTTTTGGCCTCGAGCGCGACGAGGTGCGCGTCGACCGTGGCGATGTACACGCGATCGCCCAACAGCGCCACGCCTCGGTTGGTCGGGTGTAGCTGCAGCAGGTCCTCGGGGAGCTCACGCTTGTAACGCCAGATCAGGTCGCCGGTCTTGGCGTTGAGCGCGAACACCTGTTGCTGCGGCGTCGTGACGAACATCACGCCGTCGTTGACGATGGGCGGTGACTGGTGCCCCTCGGTCACGCCGGTCGAGAAGGTCCACACCGGCGTCAGCTTCTTCACGTTGGCGGGGGTGATCTTGTCGAGCGGGCTGTAGCCCCACCCGCTGTAGTTGCCCCGGTACATGAGCCAGTTGTGTGGCTCGGGGTTGAGGAGTCGCTGCTCGGTGACCGCGCTGTAGATCGGCGTGCTCTGGGCCGCGAGCATTGCGGGCCCGAGCGCGGCGATCACGACCGCACTGAGAATGGCCAGTGTCTTCGTCGACATCGTCATTGCCTCCTATCCTCCTCCTGCGTCGAAGCCGGGACGGCCGACGAAGCTGCCGGCAGCGGCCGGCATACCGTCGACGACCTTCAGTGGCAGCGCGGGCAGGCGTCGCGTCGCCGGGCCGTTCAGGACCTTCGCGCTGTCCTTCAAGTCGAACTCCGAGAAGTGGCACGGACATTTGACCGTGCTCGACGCCGGCTGCCAGTCCCACACGTCACAGCCTGTGTGCGTGCACACGGCCGAGTACGCCACGATCCCGTTCGCAGCCCGCGCGCTGGTGTCCCTACTGAGACCGTGCGGGTCGAGACGGACGAGCAGGACTTGATTGAGTCGCGAGTCGTCGCGGACGACGTGCGTGCGCGGCTCCACCGGGTAGGCGGTCAGGGGTGGGCCGCCGTCGGGAATGTCGGCGAGCGTGATGACCTCACGCTTGCGATTGCCGGAGGCGAACACGAAGCGATCGTTCGTCTGCGGTCGGGCCTTGCGCGGGTCGTCGCCCTCGGCAGCGAGGAGTTCGGCAACTGGCAGGCCGAACCCGACGCTCACCGCCAGCCTGAGCACGGCTCGGCGTCCGGGCAGAGGGCCCGGCGCGCCCCATGGTGGTCGCTCTCTCATCCCCCGCTTCCTCGCTCGTCGTCGAGCACGTCACCGGCGGCAGCGCGATGCGTGGCGGAAGAATCGTCCTGAGCGCGCGCGATGTCAAGGCGACCCCGGACGTCGTGGGCCCGGGCCTCCATTGACACGCAGCACACACCGTATTAGGTTCCGCGCCACAGGAACTTCAAGGAGGCAAGGCGATGAAGGCAGGGCTCCTGATTCTCCTCGTGCTCGTGATGGCCGTTCCGGGCCTGGCCCAGCAGGCGCCGCCCACGTGGCAGCAAGGGCGCTCGTCGGACATGGCCAACTCGCCGCTGGCGCCGCACGCCCAGCCGCCGGCGCCGAAGGCGGCCAGCGAAATCCCCGTCAACAACATCAAGGTGCCGGCCGGCTTCAAGGTGGAGTTGTGGGCGAGCGGCATCGACAACGCCCGGGCGATGACCTGGGGCGACAAGGGCACGCTCTTCGTCAGTAGCCGTGGCGCCGGCAACGTCTACGCCGTGGTCGACCAGAACGGTCGCCGCGAGGTGAAGACGATCGCCAAAGGGCTGCAGATGCCCAACGGCGTGGCCTTCAAGGATGGCACGCTCTACGTGGCCGAGATCTCCCGCATCACCAAATACGAGGGGATCGAGAACAACCTCGACATGGTGCCGCAACCGAAGGTCGTCATCGACACGCTGCCCAAGGACCTGCCGCACGGGTGGAAATACCTCTCGTTCGGGCCGGACGGCAAGCTCTACTTCAACATCGGCGCGCCCTGCAACATCTGCATGCCGCCCGAGACGCACGCCAAGATTGTGCGGATCAACGCCGACGGCACCGGGCTCGAGTACGTCGCGCACGGCGTTCGCAACAGCGTCGGGCACGACTTCCATCCGGTGACCAAGGAGCTGTACTTCAGCAACCACGGACGTGACTGGCTGGGCGAGGACGTTCCCAACGATACACTGCACCACGTCGTGCAGCGTGGCGTGCACTTCGGCTATCCGATGTGCCACCAGGGCGACATTCTCGATCCCGCCTTCGGCGAGGGCCACGCCTGCAGCGAGTTCGCGGCTCCGCTGCTCAAGCTCGGCCCGCACGTCGCGCCGATCGGCGTTCACTTCTACACCGGCAACATGTTCCCGGCCGAGTACAAGAACCGTCTGTTCATCGCGGAGAAGGGCTCGTGGAACAAGACCGACAAGATCGGGTTCCGTGTGACGATGGTGACGCTCCAGCCCGGTCGTCCGCCCAAGGAAGAGGTCTTCGCCGAGGGCTGGATGCAGGGGGGTGGTCAGTTCTTCGGCCGGCCGACGTACGTGCAGGAGATGAAGGACGGCTCGCTGTTGATCTCCGATGACTACGCGGGAGCCATCTACCGCGTCAGCTACCAGAAGTAAGACGCTTCGCTTCCTGCTCGCGCTCGTCGCGGGCGTGACGGCCCTCGCCGCCGCGCCTGCGGCGGACGCTGCCGACGCCGAGGCTGGACGTCGCAAGGCCGAGTCGTGCGCCGCCTGTCACGGTCCTCACGGGAACTCGACGATCCCCACGGTGCCGTCGCTGGCGAGCCAGCCGCCGACCTATACGTATTACCAGCTCGTCATGTTCAAGCGTGAGAAGCGCCGTGATCCTCAGATGTCGCCGTTCGTCGTGAATCTGAGTGACGAGGACATGCAGGACCTCGCCGCCTACTACGCCGCGCAGACGCCCGCTGCGCCGCCGGGCACGATGGATCCGGAGCGGGCCGAGACGGGCGGCCGCCTCGTCCAGCAGCATTTCTGCAGCTCATGCCATACGCCGGCGCTCATGGGGCAAAAGCACATCCCGCGGCTGGCCGGCCAGCAGCGGGAATATCTGCTCAAGCAGCTCAGAGGCTTCAAGACGCAGACGGCCGCCGACAACGACGGCAGCATGACGACGTCGGCCCAGCCGCTGACCGAGCAGGACATCGAGGCGCTGGCCGACTATCTCGCGCATCTCAAGCCCGGAGGTGGGTCGTGATCGTCATCGGCATTCTCCTGATCGCGGCGTCGGTGGCCTGGGCCGGCGGGTCCAACTACTTCGTTGCTCCCGGCTCTCGCCCGCAGCTCGAGGGGAAAATCTCGGAGTGGCCGGTTCCGACGCCTGAGTTCGCGCGCGATCCGGCGCCGGCGCCTGACGGCTCGATCTTCATTGCCGTGATGTTCGGCAACAAGATCGCGCGCTTCGATCCCCGCACGAAGACGTTCAAGGAGTGGGACCTGCCCAAGGGGGCCCGGCCTCACGGGCTCCTCGTCGACAAGGCCGGGCAGGTCTGGTACACGGGCAACGGCAACGGCACCATCGGCCATCTCGATCCCGCCACGGGCAAGGTGACCGAGCACAAGGCGCCGTCGGGTGGCGATCCTCACACCCTCGTCACCGACGATCGCGGCACCATCTGGTTCACCGTCCAAAACGGCCAGCGTATCGGCCGGCTCGACATGACGACGGGCGCCATCACCGAATACAAGACGCGCGGCAATCCCTATGGGCTGGCGCTCGATCGCTCCGGCACCGTGTGGTTCTGCCAGCTCGGTGGCGATCGCCTGGGACGGGTCGATCCGGCGAGCGGGAAGATCAGCGAGATGCCGCTGCCGGCCGGCTCACGGCCCCGGCGTATGTCGAACGCGCCCGACGGGTCGCTGTGGGTGACGCTCTACGGAAGCGGCAAGGTCATCAGGGTCGATCCGGCCACGCAGAAGGTGACGAAGGAGTACGCGCTTCCCGCCGGGGCCAATGGCGGACCTTACGCCGTGACGGTGGACGCGAGCGGTATCGTATGGGTCAACGAGATCCAGACCGACACGGTCGTGAGGCTCGACCCGGCGTCAGCCGAGCAGCGTGTCTTCACGCTGCCGTCGAAGAACGTCGGCATTCGCAAGATGATCGTGGACGCCGATGGGCGACTCTGGTACATGGGCAGCCACAACGGCCATCTCGGCGTCATCGAGTAGCGCTCTCCGACTCGGTGAAGAGACCGGGCCAGTGCGACGTCAAAGGACGCGAGCCATGCGCACGCTCTTGTCCGAGGCTCGCGTCGCGGAAGACGACGAGCGACGCTGCCGAGTCTGCGGCAACCTCACGCTGACGCCGGTGAGGTGGACGATGCGGCGCCTTTCTCTCCCATGACACCGCGAGGTAGAGCTTACACCGTGCCGGTCGTCGGCCGGGCCACGACCCCGTTGATCCGCCAGGCTGCGCCCTCCCGAACCAGTTCGTAGATCGCATCCACGCTGTGCCCGTTGGCGCCGAGGATGGTCAGCTTCAGGTACACGTGGCCGTCGGGGCCGACGTCGCCCTCGATGACGACGGCCGAGCTCGAGCGTGCGATCTCCGGATAACCGCCCCGCACCATCGCCTCGAACGTCGATCGGTCGAAGAGGTCATGAATGGTCTCCGACGCGAGCGAATAGGCAGTGTCGAAATCGCCCTGGCGGAACGCCTCGAGTTGACCCATGACGACCGCCGTCGCGGCGGCAACCTCCGGGCGCGGCTGGGCTTCCGCGACGGCGGCGACGAGCACGAGGGTCAACGCGGTCAGCGCGCGGAACGCACCGAGCCAGGCGTGGTCGAAGCGCCCGCGCGCGATGGCCGGTCGCTTCGTGATCACCTCGGCAGCATACCACTCGCCCGTCACGTTCGATGTCGACGCGCCGGACAGCCAGACCACTCCGCGGGGAAGCGCTCGATGATCCCGGTGGCCAGCAGACGCTGGCCCGCGGCGTCGTAGTGGCCGTCGAAGGGAATGACGGGCAGGCGCCGGTGCTCGGCGTCATCGCGACGAAACACCGGCAGTGGGTCGATGACGGGAAGGCCCAGAGGCTCAGCCAGCTCGGCGATCGTGCGCTGATAGCGGTTCTGCGGGAAGTCGTGACGGATCTGAGCCGCGTGAGGCACGAGCACGATGGTGAAGCGGGCGTCCAGCTCGTCGGCCAGTGCGGCGAAGCGCGCGAGGTGGCCGCGCACGTCCTCGATCTTCGCCGGGTCGAGCTGGCCACGAAGCGCGGCGTCCTCGACGTTGTCACGCTCCGTCCACGCCCACCACGCGTCGTGCGCCCAGTTGATGAGGGCACTGATGCGGGCGATCTGGCGCACCGTCCACCAGCGCATCACGGCGCCCTCGGGCTTGGCGCCGAGATCGAACGTGTACCAGTCGAGATGTTTGAACTGCTCCCACCGGCGCTGCACGTTCACCAGCTCGAAGTCGTTGAGCGAGAAGAAGAGCAGGACGTGGTCGGGAGCGAGCCTCCGGCCGAGCAGCCGGAGCACGCCATATTCCTGGTTGATGCCGTAGGCGCGAACGCCGAGGTTGACCACGCGCACGTCGCACGACCGCGGTGCCTGACGATAATGTCGCTCGAGCACCGACGTGGCGAGATCGGCGTCGGCCACGCCCTGGCCGTAGACGTGTGAATCGCCCAGCGCAACGATCCGATACTCGGTGGCCGTCTTCGCGTCGACGTCCGGCCCCCGGAAGCCGAGGGCGTTGAGTTTCACCGGGATGTCGTAGGTGTAGTGGAGATCGCCGGGCACCATCGCCCATCCAAGCTCGGGGTGCGGGACCACACGAGCCAGGGGCAAGCGCTCCGGGCGTGGCGCGCCGACGAGCATTCGGATCTCCAGCTCGGCGGCGGCCGTGACGACACCGAGCACGATCACGACGGCGAGGATGCGGATCAGAACGGCCCGTCGTCGGCCGACCTGAGCCGGAGTCATCGGGCTACGGAGCGTGGACCGGTTCGCCCGGGACGTCTCGCAGCGGCGCGGTCGGCGTCGCGTGCTCCGCTCTCCACAGGAACGGCAGAGCGAGCAATGGCAACAAGTTCGCCAGGCCGACGACGATCATCAAACGTCCGAGATTCGAGTAGTCCTGCTGGGTGACGGCGAAGAGATCGTTCAAGTAGCGCGTGAAGAGCTGGCTGGCCGACAGCGCCAGGTTCATCAGCGACGCCATGATTGCGAACATGGTGGCTTCGGCTCCCGGCGGCGCCGACCTGGCGATCAGGATCAGCATCGGCACCATCGTGAGCTGGGCCAACGGCGCCGAGATGGTCGTATCGATGAACGCCAGCGCTCGCGCGCTGATCCCCAGCCAATCGTGCAGCCCGTAGAAGAGGCCGACGTTCGGCACGTAGAGCAGCGTCCCCACGATGACGACCCAGAACAGCGTGAAGCTCACCGGCCGGCGGACGATCGTCTTCCTGAAGAGGAGGAGGCCGACGAGACTCAAGATCGACGCGACCTGGGCCAGCAGTCCCAGGAAGCGCTGGTCGAAGCCGAGACGATCGATCGCCCAGTAGCTGTAGCCCTGTCCGACATCGGGCGTGGCGCGGAACAGGAAGATGACGATCGAGGCCACTGCCACGCCGCGCGAGATGCCCACCCGCTGAAGCAGCATCCCGATCACCGCCACCGAGACGAAGAGCACGATCTCCTGGTTGAACGGGACGTCGAGCACTTCCAGGATCACACCGAACGCCGCGTAGCCGAGTCCCACCAGCATCACGAGCCGAGCTTTGCCGCCTCCGAGTGGGCCGCCATCTGACGCTGTCGCCGTCGAGACCGTGCGGGCCACTGCCCGGCCCGGGCGCGCCAACGGAATGCTCAACGCGACCAGGAGCGGCAGGAGTGCGGCCGCACCGAACGTCGCGCGCGAGCCGATCGAATCCGCGAGCCATCCCGACAGGTAGCCGACGCTGATGCCGCCCGCGAGCGTGGCCATGCGCCCGAGCGTCTGGATCTGGCCGATCTCCTCGTCGGTCTCCGCCACCTCCACGCTGAGCGCATCGGCCACCACGTCCTGGACCATGAAGCCGACGGTGATCAGCAGGGAAGCGACCAGATAGCCGGCCCTGGTGGCGACGCTGCCGGCCATCGCGGCATACCCGGCCATCGTGGCGGCGGTGCCGAGCAGCAAGTACGCGATCCGTCGGCTTCCGAAGATCGGGTACACGTCGGACGCGACACCTGACACCATCTTCATGGACCACGGAAGGCCGAGCCAGAACGCGATGCCGGCGACCTCGGAAGGTGTCAGTTTGAGCGTGTCTTTCTGGAAAAAGACGTCAGCAACCGCGGTGACGGAACTAGCGCCATAGCAGAAATAGGTCAAAAGAATCGGGCTCCAGGCCCGACGATATCGACCGAAGAGCCGGCGCAACACACCTCATCCTACCCCGCTCCACGGTAGAACTTACCGATTGCCTGGGGGGTTATCGTTACAAGCGGCCGAGGAACCTGGAGTTGTGACTATGGCAAGAGCCTTGCTACACCTGTATAGGGGTACATGACACTCTTCCGCCGCGCGACCAACCTCTGGCAGGCCCGCCGGTTCCTGTCGGCCCGGACCCGGCCCCGCATTGCCCTGGCCCTGGGGGGTGGCGGCGTCATCGGCGGCATGTACGAGGTCGGCGCGCTCGCGGCCCTCGAAGAGCGGCTGCACGGCGAGGGCCACGGCTTCGACCTCTACGTCGGCTGCAGCGCCGGGTCGGTCGTCGCCTCGCTTCTCGCCAACGGCGTCCCGGCCCAGGAGCTGTATCGAATCCTCGATCAGGACCTTGAAGACCCGTTGAACTTCCGCCGTGGCGCCGTCTTCGCCCCTGATTCCTTCCGCCACGCCGCCAGTCGCTTCGGACGGATGATGTGGGCGTTCGGCAAGAACGCGGTGACCGCGGTCCGCGGATCGATCCCGGACATGCTCGCCCGGGCCGAGCGCGACCTGCCGCCGGGATTCTTCTCGCTGGTGGCCCTCGAGCGGTTCATGCGCCAGGGCTTCGAGGCGAAGAAGCTGACCAACTCGTTCGCCGCGCTGCCGCGCACGCTGCTGATCCCGGCGATCGATCTCGACCGCGCTGAGCGCGTGGTGTTCGGGCGGGAGGCGCTGCGTGACGTCACGATCAGCCAGGCCGTGGCGGCGTCGTCGGCCATTCCCGGATTCTTCGAGCCGTTCACGATCTGCGGACGCGACTACGTCGATGGCGGCGTCGGCTTCAGCGGTCACGCCGACCTCGCCGCCGAGGCGGGTGCCGATGTCGTGTTCGTCGTTCATCCGCTGGTGCCGAACCTCGGCGACGGTGAAGGCGGCCCCATGCGGTCACGCGGCCTGTGGACGATCATGGAGCAGGCGAGTCGCATCTACGGCCAGAACCTGCTTCAGCTCGGCCTGACGACGCTGGCCGTGCGCTTCCCGCGCACCGCCTTCTTCCTGCTCGAGCCGCCGCGGACGAAGAACCCGCTGTTCGGACCGTCGATGGGCTTCGAGGCGGCGCGCACCGCGCTGCGCTTCGGCTACAGCTCGACGCTGGCGTGGCTGGCCACCGACGGCGACGGTCTCATCCGCCGCTTGGCTTCCGGCGGCCCGCGGCCCGTCACCGTTCCCGTGCCCTGATCTCGTTCACGACCCGAGCTCCGAGATCGACGCCGGTCGACCCGTCGTTTCAGCGGCGGCCATTGGCGAGGCGCCGTGACTCTGGCAAGCCGCGCAGCCTCGCCATCGCCACGACGCCGAGGAACGGTCCCACCGCCAGCGACGCGAATGCCCAACGCCAGCCGACGACGTCGGCGAGCGGAGGGATGAGCCAGATCGAGATCATCGTGAGCGCGAAGCCCACGCTGGTCTGCGTGGTGAGCGCGGTGCCGACGTACGCGGGCGGTGACAGCTCGGTGACGGCCGTCGAGAACTGAGCCGAGTCGGCGATGACCGTCACGCCCCATACGATGCCCACGAGCAGCGTCAGCCACGGCGGGCCGCCGAACGTGAGACCAATCAGCAACGCGCAGACGCCGGACAGCGCCATGGCGGCCATCGTCAGCGTCGTCCGGCCCCAGCGGTCCGACACGATCCCACCCGCGTAGCAGCCGGCGGCGCCCGCTGCCATCGCCACGAACGTGGCGAGGCTCGCGTTGAGGCCGGCGTATCCCGCATCGCCACGCATTGCCAGGCTCTCGGCGAAGAAGACGCCGAGCCACGCCCACATCGCGTAGAGCTCCCACATGTGACCGAAGTAGCCAAAGCAGGCCAGGCGCAGCGGGCGATCCGTGAAGGCCGCCGCGGCCATTCGCACGTCGAAGCGGGCGGCAGGAAAGCGGTGAGGCCCTTCGCTCACGCCGAGCCAGACGATCAACGCAGCGATGGCCGCCAGCCCCGAGGCGGTCAGCAGCGTGGCCCGCCAGGGCAGGTCGGTCAGGCCACGGATGAGGTGCGGTGTTGCAGACCCAACGGTCAGAGCGCCGATCAAGATGCCGATGGCGAGCCCGCGCCCCTCGCGAAACCACGTCGCGATGATCTTCATCGCCGGCGGGTAGGCTCCTGCCATCGCGCAGCCGGTGAGAAAGCGCAGTATGAGCGCCGGTCCCAGACTCTCGACGGTGAGCGCGAGCACGGTGTTGGCGATGACGCCGCCGGTGATGCTGCCGAGCATGAGCGAGCGCGGCGACCACACGTCGGGCAGGTTGCCGAGAGCGCTGCACAGCGTGCCGGCGATGAAGCCGAGCTGGACGGCGACGGTGAGACCGGCTCGGCCAGACGATCCGAGCGACCACTCGCGCGACAAGGCGGGGAGGACGGCGGCCGCGCTGAACCAGAGCGACAGCGCGAGCAGCTCGGCCAGCGAGAGGGCGGCGAGCGCACGCCAGCGCCCGGCCACGGCGCGGGCTTACTCGATGACGCGCTTGGCGCGGAGCCCGGAGATCTCCTCGCGGCTCAGGCCGAGGCTCGACAGCACGTCCTCGGTGTGCTCGCCGCTGACGGGGGCCGCGCTCCGCACGGTACCCGGAGTCTCCGACAGCTTGATGGCGATGCCGAACTGGCGGACCTTGCCGAACTTCGGATGCTCGACGTCCACCACCATCTTGCGGTGATTCACCTG